>Ga0136560_1001982_pt1 | contig 10448 bp, 12 predicted proteins | sample AntRauMeHopE1497_FD_104925 | JGI IMG/M metagenome (GOLD analysis project Ga0136560, IMG submission 104925) | Saline lake microbial communities from Rauer Islands, Antarctica - Metagenome Hop E1 #497 | ecosystem: Environmental > Aquatic > Non-marine Saline and Alkaline > Saline | place...
CTGTCCACCCTTCTTCGCAGAGGATTGTCTGCTAGGACTCACCTCAATGCTTCCCCGGGGAACATCTCCATCCGCGCTGAGCTGCTCAAAGATGCGCTGCGCCACGTCCCATGACGCCGACTATCCGAGACAGAAGGCATGCCCATGCCCGACCGGATCGATCAGAACCTAAGCCGAAGGCATCAGGTCCATTACGATCTCGGGCTCCTTCGGGCGGTTCCAGGCGTCACCCACGCCCATGAATAGTAGCGTGCGGTTTTCGAACGATGAGTACTTGTTCGTGTCAAGCTTGCGCAGCTCCTTCATTTCGTGCCATGCTAGCGTGAGGGCACTGTGAGGAACACGTCGATGGAGGAGGGCACGCATCGCGGACATGCCTTCTGCTGAGGGGTCGAGGTAGCCAGCATTCTTGAGGTAGAAGAAAGCAGCAGCATCGATCAAAGGACCTGGCACGGTACTCAGAGCCGCCGCTGCAATTGAATGCGCCTGCCTGTACCACGTCATGACAGGGAACAGTCTCACTCCGTTGGGAGTCTGTCCGATGTGCTCTACCGTAGGATACAGGCCCACCACGCGGCGGATGCAGCTGTCACTCAGGGAACAAGCAACTTCCTGCGCCATGTGCGCTCCGATCGAGTGCCCACACAGAATGAATTGCGCGTGAGGTTCGGCCCGCTGCAGCTGCCTCACGTACTCGAGCTTGTGTGCCGTCTGAGCCTGCAGTCCCAGTCGGGCAGAGAGAGGGGTCGAAGTGCCGGCGATAGTGTGCTCGCGACCTACACCCCTCCGACCTCTTGTCACAAAGGGTAACCACGACTACCAGCCAGACTCGCCGTCCCACCCGTTGCGGAACATGCCACTCGCGGCGCCTAGACGGTAGAGGATCCTCATGCTCGCCCTGACTCCAGGTCGGAGCACTTGCTCGGTCGACCACGATTGCCAGCTGCGCGACGCTTTCCTTCCCGATCGACCAGGAGCCCCAGCGGTATCTTCAGCTCTTCTGTTCCCTGCAGCACCATCTTCAGCCGCGGCCCCGCACCTGCACACCCTTACAGCCAACAATGCGACGCTCTCTGCCATGCTAGCGATGGCGTGCTTGAGACCCTGGGCGATCGATGCAAGGCCCATGGCAGTGTTCTGACCTGTTTCGACCTCACCATTGCTGCCAGGGGATGGCGAGTTGCGTGCTTTCGCAAGTTCTCTCTCGGTTGGCACCCCGCCAGTCCTGCTGCTGTTACTGCGTGGGGAGTGCAAATCGCCAAACTCGCTGCGGAGTCCCGAGTCGGCTAGGCTTCCCGCATCCAGCTCGTACATGGCCCTCGATGCGTCACCATGCACGCTTCCACCACTCAGTTCGGTCGCGAGGTGGTGCTTGTTAAAGCCCATGCGTTCCATTAGACGAGCTGCGGCTTCATCGGCATCTGCTAGGTCTTCTGCCTCGCAAGATGCAGTCGTTTGACCGACATAGCCGACGCAATGCACATGAACTGACTCTCCACACAGTAACCAAAACCGTCGAACGAAGTCTGCATAGAAATGGGGGGCTCCTGGATTGCCAGGAAACAGAACGACGTGAACCGATTCGTGACGCCGCTTGCGCTTCCGAGTAGCTCTTGCAATGAGCACCTCTGTTGGGCGCCCCCCAACATCGACAAGCTCTAAATGAGGTCCTTGCACATCCGCCTCTGTATTGCTGGGCCCTTTCACCCATGCTTTCGAGACTGGCCAAACCTGGGGCAAGGTCAGAACTCTCTGCAATGCTAGGTCCCACCCGACACGTCCCACCTCCACAAGAATTCTGACGGGAAGTAAGCAAATGTCTATTATGACTGCAAACAGATACACAGCAAACGATAGGGGGACGTGGATCACAGTCGATACCACCGTCTCGTCCAAATATCCGAATCCGTACTGGTTCTCCCTTGGGTTCGATTTACTCTCCGGCATAGTGCGTTCGTTCTCGATCTTCGCTACAAAAGCAGAACAGGAATGATTTGTCTTTGATTAAGCAGCGCACAGGCGAACTACTGGCTAGCGATGGATCCCTAGAATTCGTGTGCGATGATGATGAAGGTCCGGCTAAATACTGGTGAGGGGCTAGTGCCCCAGTGCAATGATAATGCGCGAAAGCAAGATCCAGTTGGTGCAACCCCCTTCTCACCGTCTCAATACATGATCGGCTACCAGTGGAACACCACTCCTATACTCTTCACTTCCCAACGATAATTTGTCCGCCCTTGCTGGCCTTGCGCCCCTCATGTCGTCTATCTCGTTGTCCGCTGTTGATGCTGCTGCTCCTCACCGGAGCCAACTGCGAGGGTTTCTTGGCCCAGACCCAGCTCGTTCGCGCTATCAGCACCCAAGGGTTCAACCAGCTCTGTCCTCGAACCCCTGCTTATTCCCCCAGCCTCACCGCCCACGTCCTCAACGCCCTCGCCCTCACCGCCGCCGCCACCGGCAGCCTCAGCTCCACCGAGGTCATCATGTGCTCGTCCGCGCCCTCGTCCTTGCGCTCGCCTCTCGTCCCAAAGGCGAGATCGTTCCTCGGCTAGTCGCTGCAAGGTATCAAACTTACATGCCCCTTCTGCTGTTTTAGTGCTCATGATCGCTCGCCATCCTGAGGCGGCGTGCTCCTCGATTGCCTCGTGGGCAAGTGCCCGCTCGTCTGCGGCCCTGCGCGCCATGAGAGTCGCGCACCCGAGCCTCCTATGCTAGCGGGCGACTTCCAGGCACGTATAGCCACCTGCATCCTTTGCACCCGCGTCCGCTCCGGCTCGCAGAAGCGCCTACACCGCCGATTCTCGCCCACACCAAGCCGCCTCATGCAGCGCGGTATAGCCGGAGACTCGTTGTTTGGTAAGGTCAGCCCCACATGCTATAAGGTGAAACACGATTTTGCGACTCGAATTAAGCACAGCTAAATGTAATGGTGTGGCTCCTGCTTTTGTCTATTCATTGAGCATCTCGGGGTGTTCTCGTACGATGTTTACGACAGTTTCAACGCTGTTTCGAAGTACGGCTTCATGAAGTGCATTACCGCCTGCAAGCTTAATATCATCATGCACAGCCGGGGAGTTCATTTCCAAGAATTCAGCACCGCCGCGTTGATACCATGTCGTACAAGGGACTGAGGAAAATTCGTGTTGCAACGTTTCCGCGATGCAACGCCTAGATCCGAACGAACCCCACAGTGTTGGCAAAGGAACCTTCGCTATTCGGTTGATGTTGTCCCATACTTTGTCAGTTAACTACGCACAGACCAGCCAAATTTGCGTCAATGGCCGCGGAGCATAAAGAAGATGAAGTACTTGGGCAGGATGGGGCGGGTAGATCTGTGTCGCCAAGCGATGATTTGGAGCTAGAGGGTGCCGCATTTGTTGACGAGGGTGCTCACACCGGACTTGAAGGTATCGATGATTCGGGAGCCGATGAGACGGCAGTAGAAGGAGCAGCTGAGCCTATTACAGATGAAGATCCTGATGAGATCGAAGACATCGCTGTAGTTAGATTTAATGGCCATCAGGACAGCGTGTACTCTGCCGCCTTGCATCCTACCATGCCAATAGTTGCGAGTGGCGATGGGGACGACACATTCCTGGTCTGGGATGCAGCAGCTGGAGAGATCCTTCATTCTGATATTAAAAAGACGCACGGCGATAGCGTTATGTTTTCTCAGTTTTCCCCGGATGGAAAGTACCTTGTAACTTGCTCGATGGATTGCACGATCCAGGTGCACAAGGTCAGGCAGGGTGGGGCCGTAGAGGAAGAGGATTGCGCAGTGCCTCCTACAGCTCCCGCCTCAACTGGTACAACAACGGATGCAGTTTCATCTAGCGATGGTGGCGGGTCCTCAGCGGGGCCGAGCAGTGCCCCCAGTGGGTCCATCCGTCTGGAGGCGGGCCATGCCCTCGTAGGGCCTGGAGGCGACTTCAATTTCGCCGTCTGGCATCCCACTTCTCCTGCGCTGCTCATCGGATCGGAAGATTGCATGGGCTGGGTATTTGACGCACGCAACGGGAAGTTGATCGCATCCCTTGCGGGTCATGATGCGGGGGTCCTCTGCGGGTGCTTTTCACCAAAAGGGAACACGGTAGTGACGGGGTCTGCGGACGGAACGATCCGTGCTTGGCATCCCCTCACCGGTGAATGCAAAATGGTCGTCGAAGGGCGCGGGTGGTTCGAGCCAGGTGAGCCTGTGGTCACGCTGGCATGCCACCCTACACAGTCACTTGTCCTTGCTGGCGCCGCCGACGGAACCGCTCGCCTGGGGAACTACAAATCAGGGAGGGTGATCGCGACGTACTCGCATACGAAGAGGATCGGATCGACGGCGATCGGCGGGTCGGGTACCACCACGGGAGTGCGTGCCTTGGTGGACGACCCGAAGGCAGGAACCGGGGAGGCTGGTGCAGGGGCTGGGGCTGCCACGGGAAGGGGTGATGATGGTGATGGTGATGGCAATGATGGTGATGGGGAGGAGGTAGACGGGGTGAAGACTTCTGACAAGCATGACGGCGCAGATGAAGAGGTCGCCGTGAGCGTTGAGGGGGTGGGATTCTGCACGTGCGGCCTGAACTGGGCTGCGACCGGGGCTACGGATGGGAGTCTCTGCATCTGGGACCTTGGGTCCAATTCTATGCGAAGAAGTTTCACTCAGGAGGGCAGCATAACCAGCATCTAGTGGCATCCTGACCTTGCAGTTGTAATCACGGCGGCAGCCGATGGAACGTTGCGAGTGTTCGACGCCAGGGCAGGTAAGGAATTGTCTCGAGTAGCGGCACACAGTGGCATGGTGTTGGACATGCAAATGTGGAGAGCACCTGCAGAGATTGCTGTGGAGGCTACGGCTGGTGCTAAAGGGGGGAAGGCGAGCGCAAAAGCGGCTGCTCCAGCTAGCGGGGAACACCAAACGCCTTCTTCTGGCGCAGGAGCAGGGGATGGAACAGGAGAAGGGGAGTTTCCTGGGGAAGTGAACGGCGTCGGAGGTGGGGACATGGAGGTGGTTACAACCGGGGAGGCGAACAGTGCGGACAGGTTTAAACCGGGATAGCTGTATGTGCTAACAGCGGGAGACGACCACTCGTGTGCCATATTCGAGCTGCATGGATGATGCGCTCATCTTCGAGCTCTTTTTGGGAGATGGTCACGACTCGTGGGCTGTGGAGACTCGAGCTGGTACTGCAGGGTGAACCAGTAGCGGGTGCACATGCAGTGTCATGGCTTGGCCTGGATGGTCCGATTACGAATTTATCGGGTCGCAATGCCGTGCGGCGTCAGTCGAGGAAACCGTCGCCCCGGGGCGGGGCCGACATCTATGGGTCGGCAGTTCGCTAGATCTCCAGATCAGAACAAGAGCGCTGTTTAATTTATTTATCTATATATTAAAACATTCGTTCACGGATCGTGTTGGTGCTGTGGGCCCACACAGGAGGGCGGCTACTTGCTTGTGCTCGCGCTACCCGTGGCCTTGTGTCAGCGACCGGCCGCACTGCCTGTCAGTCCTAGATCCACCTATAATTTATTTAATGCATGCTCTATCGACCCCCTCGGTGAACATGCTAATATGCTTTATATTTTCCATGGGGGGCCCCCCGTCTCGCTAGCGTCCGGTCCAGCTGTCCCTCAGCTACCCTCCTCACTCGTGTCATCATCCATGCCAACTTGAGACTGAGCCTGGTCCAGCCCTTCCTCAATCATCCGCTCGCCTGGCTCTGGCCGCGGATTAACGAGCGAACTGGGCACTGTGGCTTGCTCAGCCTGTCCACAGTCTGCTGTGTCACCGTCGAACGTGTCAGTACCAGGCTCGACAGCCGCCTCTGGTGCTGGGTCACCTCCCCTTCCTTGGGCGCACATGCTTCCGGCGACTGGCCTCGCACCACTAGGTGTGCTGCAATCCCTGTCATCGGTCCCCGATCCGGATACCGCTGGATTATACTAGAATCGGTGTTCGCCCATGTGCACCAGCTCTCCGGTCCTGACGGCTTGCTTTGCCCACTCGTGCACCAGAGCATGCGTCTTGGCTGCCTCTGCCTCTTGCAGTTGCAGCGTGATCCGGACAGCTTCACACGTGGGCGATTTGGGCAATCGACGCAATTCTGGCTCGAAGTACGAATGACTCAGAACATCCGAGAGCGGGAGTCGGTGCGATGGGTCGTGTCTCGCCATCCCTAGCACCAGGTCCTGGGCTGTCTCTGGAACACAGTGCCAAGCCATGAATGCTTTCATCTGCTTGTGCATGTATTCCTCTGTGATGACCACTCCGGGCAAAGGACCATGTACCTGGGCAAAAGTATCACTCGACCTCGAGCCGAAGCAAAGCATCCAGAACATCGAGATCCCGATCGAGTACACGTCGATAGATTTGTTGTGTAGCTTACCTTGCCGTAACTCAGGGGCCCCATAATACGGTTTACCGGCCGAGTGGTGCATGCCTTGCAATGACGCGGGGGTTTCGGCATCCACGCGGGCACCACTCGTATAACCTGCCCCTGCCCCTGCCCCTGCCCCTGCCCTACACTCGCTGGCACTACCAGCAATGCCACTGCCACTGCCAGTGGCAGTGGCAGTGGCAGTGGCAGGTGCATGGACCCAGTAGTCCAGCGCCATGCCGCAGTCGGCTATCACTCCTAGGCCATCATCGTCACCGAGGAAGATGTTCTCTGGGCTCACGTCACGGTGGACCACCCCCATGCAATGCATCCAGTGCAGGCCCTGGCATGCCCCGAAGATGGCTCTTCGGATAATGTCAGGCGCATTTTGCAGCGTGGAGGTGTGCTTCTGGCATGCCTCGATAGTGTCATAGAGATCCCCATGCCGGTAGAACGGTGTGATCTGCGCGTAGAAGGACATTGGGTCGTCCTTTCCGATTGCCAGCACAGGGCAAATCCCATTTGCCGGGCTCGTGGGGCTGGATGTACATCGAGTCTTGCTGGCGAGGTACTAGGCCACTTTCGATTCCTCCATCGGATTCTCTATCAAGCAACCACGGCGCAGGTTTTTCGGTGCATGCATGGCTTCTAGCGAGGAGAACTTCACTACATATAAATAGTCTTCCTACTCATCATGCATATCAGCGTGCGATCCGCCTTCAAGCGGGATCCCTGGCACCTCTTGGAGCCAACTGGTATTTCCTTCGGCATCTTCTATACCCTGCCCGAAATGCACCTCTCCAAGCCCTATTACGGCTAGATTCTTGCTGACACATATATTATCACATCCGTTTATTTGTAAGACGTAGGGGATAGCCAAGCTACTCCTTCGCATGCCCAAGGATGGCTGCCTGCTCTGGAACGAGCTCAGGCATGTAGGCGGGCATTTCGAGAAATTAGATACTTTGGAGGCTTTGTATTCAACAGCGTTGGTTGAATTCATCTTTTTTATCAGCTTGTACCAATCCTTTCTAGACTGGCGATTCAAGTTGTGGTGCTCGAAAGCTGCCAGCCGGTTCTAGAATCTACTTGTAGATCCAACCTCGCGGCAACTTCGTTCTCGATCCAAGATCCGGATTCCGGATCGATCGATCTATGTGGGCCTAGATTTACCATAGGATCGATCCAAATCGCCAAGATGCCCTCAGTGATGGTCCATCGCACATATCGGTAATCCGAGGGACCAACACGTGGTACGTATCGCCCCATCTCCAGGGACTCAAAATGCTACTAGTGGCTAGTCCCACTTCATTTAGACCTAGATCCGATCAGACCTTGCCCGGATCTACTGCACCCCTTGACTGATCTCCCTGGCAGACTATGACCCGGTGCCGGGCATGCGGCATAGCCTTTCTGATGACTTACTTCAACCGCAGCAGAGTTGGGGAGTGCCGCCGAGGTCATGGCAAGGGCAGTGGCGTTGGCGTCACTAGTCACTAGTGGCTCACCACCTCGTGCAATCCTTTGCTATGTGGTCGCAGTACTTTGTGAGCGGCTATCCCACCGCAGGTAATTTTTTCCAAACGCAGAACCAGAGATTTTGCGGCCGCGCAGCACAACAAGCACTCCTGCACGGCATTTCCAACATCCGGGCCGGGATCGATCTACACAGTACAGTGCAGTGCACCAGTTTGCAACAAAATGCGGAAGGGCTGCATCTCTTCTGCTCTTGCACAATGAGCAAAGCATGCGACGTCGCTCATGTCTCAGACAAACCATTCGGTATTGTGGAGGTAGATGCATTCGCAGACCGTCACACGTCAGGTGGATTTTTGTTTCTAACAGTTGGAACCACAATGTTCCCAGCCCTTGTTGAGGCTGTTTGCACCCCTGAGTTTTGTGCTATAGCCCGGAGAAAGCACGGTATCACTGGCATGCTAATATAGCTAGGCAGAGGGGCGTTCCCAACTTGTTTTGGTTCAACCGATGGTTTGGGCCACAGAGGAGTTTCTGTTCAAGAAGTACCGAAATTGTGTCGGTACGGTGTTGGGCTGGGGCTTGAGGTGGCTGCATTTACGTTTCGAGCAGGAATCGCAGACCTATTTGCAGCTGCTAGGCTCGTAGTAAGCCATGCTGGTGAGCCATCGCTTTCTCCACGTCTATTGTCGCGCTCGTTGTGAAAGCAGTCTCCACCATCTAGCTTGCATGTTTATCCATACCCACTTGCTGCAGGCACCGGGAGCATTTTCGAGTCTCTTCGAGCAAGCAGGCCACCACTAGTTGTGATCAATACGTCACTCATGGACAATCACCAGCTGGAAGTAGCAGAAGCGCTGCAGGGTGCAAACCATCTGAAGTACTGTGACATATCAACGCTGGCGGCAGCCTTCGAAGACTTCGACCCGACCGCCATGGAGCCCCTCCCACCCTCTGACACGAGCATAGTCGTAGCTGCGTGTAGAGAAGAAGCTGGTCTGGTCCCTACTGACCTTGTGGATGACGTCAAAGCAGAGCTGGAGGCAAGGCGGGCGGGGAAGCGGCGAAGGTCGGAGAGGAAGGGGAAGGGGAAGGCACACGTGGGGGGTGCGAGTGGCTCGTCCTCGGAGGCCGCCCTCATCGTGGGGGCAGCGGCTGGGCTCAGCGGAGTAACTGAGTCTGCATCAGGGGGAGGCGGTGAAATCAGAGGCGCCGCGCGACAGAGGCGAAACATATCTGGACGGCGAGGCAAGGCGAAAGCGGGGGGCAGACCAGGCGGGAAACCGGCAGTCGGGGGTAGCACTGGCAAGGCTGGTAGCAGATAACGAGCAGCAGTATGAGCTGCATTCACTGCTAATGAGTGGCATTGATGCAGTTACCGCGCTAGAGCCGGTATCTCCAATCGGCATCGTCGCGGAATCGTAAAACCAGAAAAACAAGTGCTATGCTCGCTACAAATGACGCAAGCGCGAAGTTGCCGAACAATCAGAAGGTCTCATTAGAGTTCAAGCACAAACAATCGAAGGGATGGGCGTCACGAAGTTCGTAGTTGTTGCAGGTGCAGCCCTTTTGGGCCTAGTGTTTGGCAAAGAAAACTTGCCCAGCGTGAGCGATGGCTGAAATCCCTTCGCCTACGGGGGGTTCCACGTTGCAACATTCTAGCATTGGAGCGTACCGCGTCAAATGCTCAATCACGTTCCACTGACAAATACGACAAAAATGGGGTTGATCCTGGTGTGCCTTGGCTTCTCGTTTGACTGGCGGTGTGTTGCTGCACTGCTTGCTGTACTGGTTGATCGCCATCTTTTATGAGATCTTTCGTTCTGTGCTTGTTCTTGTGATCGGCTCCTAACCGCAGGATGGAAAGCTCCGCATTGGAGTGAAGTCTAGGCCAGATGATTGCGATAGGAAGACGAAGAGCGGCGACAAGCTCTCAATGCACTACACCGGAACGCTCTACACTGACGGGTCAAAGTTTGACTCTTCCGTGGACCGAGGGACACCCTTCGATTTCACCCTGGGGCAGGGACAGGTAATCAAGGGCTGGGATCAGGGTCTGCTGAACATGTGCGTCGGCGAGAAGAGGAAGCTGACGATCCCCTCGGGCATGGCGTATGGTGACCGCGCCATGGGTGCCAAGATTCCTGCAGGCTCGACCCTAGTCTTCCAGGTGGAGCTCCTCGACATCAAGAACTGAGCGATCAGACTTCGAAACATTGATGGAATCTGGTTGAATCCCAAATGCCAGCCATTGATCACTTGCAGCTACGTTTCAGTCCATAGTATGATCTCACAGTTGGAGTGCGTGTATTCCTGCCCTGACATCAATCAATCGCAATCTACAGTTTTCGCACATCACTGAAGACTCGCAGCCTGAGCTCCGCAAATTGCAAGCACCTAGGGGGCTATATATAGTCAGGCAACGCAGGTCCCCGGGCTCATGTTGTGGCTCTTTCACTGCCTCCGGCGATACGAACAAACAAGACACATACATACCCGCATTACAAATTGCACGCATGCAGCTGGAGTCCCGGTAATAAGAATCAAATTTGAGTACACGTTTCACTTCCTGTATTATCAGCAGTTCAAGGTCACGAGCGATGC
>Ga0136560_1001983_pt1 | contig 10442 bp, 15 predicted proteins | sample AntRauMeHopE1497_FD_104925 | JGI IMG/M metagenome (GOLD analysis project Ga0136560, IMG submission 104925) | Saline lake microbial communities from Rauer Islands, Antarctica - Metagenome Hop E1 #497 | ecosystem: Environmental > Aquatic > Non-marine Saline and Alkaline > Saline | place...
ATCAGATCCTGACCCCGTGTCCCCACTGGATCCCGCGAGCCTAGGCACAACATCTGCATCTGCGGCGCCGCGGCTCGTTAGTTCCGCTCTGCGACCAGGGTGCAGGAAGTATCTCATTTTTAAGGGCGTCTCCACAACTGCCATACTGACGCACATGTCGGCAGGTGCAAGCTGAGCAAAAGCGAGAGAGCGAGCATCTGCTCCGGCTCCGACTTTGGCCGAGCATTTGCTCTTGCTCGCTCGATCTGTGAACGCTCGTCTCAGGCACCACGCACCCCATTGTGCGAGATCTTTGCTGTACTCGGCAATCTTACTGAACCCCCCGAGCTCCATCTCAGCGTATCGCATTGCAGCGTCAACGCAGAGGAACTTGCTCTGGTCATTCGTTCCGCACATGAAGAACTGCCACTGCAATGGTTCATTCGTAAAGTGGCACACGGTTGGGTTCTGTAGTTCGTCGCGCGGTGCCCCTGGGGCGGCCCGCAGGAGTGCGACTCCCCTCGGCACGAAGCACCACTTGTGCAGGTTACCCCACCAGTAGTCTACACCTGCGGCGTCCAGTGCTCGGCTGCTCACTTCCAGAAGACCCGGGGCGTGAGCACCGTCAACGGCAACTCGCTTTACACCATATGCTTTGCACATTCGTGCCATTTCTAGCACTGGCAGCACAACAGCCGTGGGCGAAGTCACATGGTCGAGCACTGCAAGGGAGACGCTCCTCCCGCAGTCTGATTCTGCACGCAGGGCAGTTTCCAGCGGCTTCAGGAACGTGCTTGGGTGCGCTTCGGCTTCGCCAAAGCAGACAGGGACTTCAACTAAGGTTGACTTGGTCTTTTGGCAAAGTGATGCAGCGCACCGCTTGACGGATCCGTACGACGTGCTGAATATGAGAACAGAGGTGCCAGAGCCTACGCTGACGGAAGCAGCGACTGCATCCATAGCCTGCGTAGCGTTCTCAAGAAGAACACATTCCCCAATTCCGGCGTGGACAAGCTGTCCGGCTGAGTCACAGCTGCGAGAGTAGGCATGCACAGCCTCTTGACGGAAGAATCGATCCGGATATCGCTCAATCTTCTCGAGTTGGCCCAGCCGAAATGCAGAAACCGCACGCGGCAGACTTCCATACGATCCGTGATTCAACTAGTGATACGACTGATCAAGAGAAAATCGGCTTCGAGTTGCCTTGGTGCCATATGATCTCCTATGTCGTATTTCAGGCTCTCCTGGGGAGATGAGCTGGAGACTCGTGCGCTTGAGTATGCATGCGATGGCCGATGCAGAGAAGCATGCAAATGCTGCGACCTAAGCAACATCCAAATCCATGGCGCAAAACAAGCTCGCCTTGTTGCCGGATAAGGCAGGGAGTCTTGCGACCATGCCAGAGATGGCGGCACCGCGCGAACGGGTCGCTCGCTGGTCGGTTCCGCTACCTGACGTGTAGGGTATCGCGTTACCAGTGACTTAGTTCTTCGGGATGAACTACATGTAGGGATAGCTGTTCGGTCTGTAGCCAGACACCGATAATGCGGGGCAGAATGTGAGAGTGGTCGCTCCAAATGCTCTCTTTGCAAACAAGTTTGGGATATGTTTGCCCGGTGAACCGAACAGCGTCACTGTAGCAACTCTACTGCTGCACACCGATCAATTCTAGAACAAATGGGCCTTGCACTTTTCTTCAAGTCGGAATCACATCTGCTGTGTTGCACACGTAGCCCTAAGCAGCCTGCTCTGGACCCCATGGGTCCCACTGGCAGGTTCGATCCCTACTTGTAGCGTCTGGTCATACACCGTTCGTTCCGTATCGCTGATCCCGACATATTTTGCAGAGACGCGGGTCGTTTGTTCGCGGTAGGAATGCAGCTGGATCGTCACCAAGCTCTGCCGTCGGAGTGGACTCGGCTTCGCATCCGAGACCCTCGACTTCCCATAATGAGCCTGTGGTCAATGTAGATTCGGAAACCTTTAAGGAAGCTGCCGAATACGAAACCGACTATTCTGCAGCATGGAAGCGTGATGTGGAACCTTCCGTCAAGTATTGGATGCTAGCTGGGGGTATTGGGTTCACAATTCTCCTTGGGATCGCGATCGGACTGCATGCATCTGACGATGCCCCATCGAACAACGAAGCGAGCAGCAAGTTCGCATTTGAGATACCTGCCTCGATCTTTGCCGTTCTACTCGTCCTGGATTTGCTCAGCCTCACATTCCCCACCCTGTCGCGGCCACCGCTCCTCATCACGCTCGCCTCGACAGTCGTGCGAGCAGGCGCAATGCTCTCGTACGCCGCCAGGACCTTCGACCTCGTGCCCAACGTCATCATGGCAGAAGGCGACTGGAGGATACCCATACGTTACATTGACTGGCTCGTGACTACGCCTGCTCTCATCGCGCTGCTCGGCTCGCTCGTCGAAGCACCTGCTCAAATGCTCCGGACCACGGTGGTCGCCGACATGATGATGATCGTGTTCGGCATCCTCGCCAGGCCCACTCCCCCCGCTGCTCAATGGACGCTGTTCGTCCTATCATGTATGTGCTTCGTCGTCGCCATGTGGGGATGCTCCCTCATGCTCTAGGACGCGTATGTGAGGGCGTTGAATCCAGCCAGTCAGAGAAGAATTGTCATCGTGAGTGCCTGTGTGGGTGCTTTTCTCTGCGTGTACCCGACCGTGTTTATCCTCGAGGCCACGAACGGGGTGACGTCGTTCGAGCGGGATGTCTGCTATGCCGTTGCAGACGTGGTTGTGAAGATCGGAGTCACAGCTGTCCTATCACGGATGAGCATACTGAGGTTCTCCGAGGGACTGGACATGTCGGCTGCAGTGCTTCAGCACGTTGCGAGGGAGAAATCGCGGCTGCTAGGGGCTGTACGCATCCGGATTGAGCCACAGCTACTGAAGCAGCTCAACAGCATCGAAGAGCTTCGGCGAGTCCTGGCGGAGCAAGAGAAAGCTGTGCTGCCCCCGGGCTCAGGGAACAAATCAAAGGATCCATCCGCGCAAGACGTGTCGACCCAGAAGACGAAAATCACTCCTACATCCGCGCCAGGGAACACTCGTCGCAGGGCACCCAGAAGCAAATTGCTTGGCGACCGAGACGAGTCGGAGGGGGTCGTTGGAAGCACATCTACTTCCGTCACTGGAAGCGTCATGAGCTACACACAGGGTGCCTCTATGTTCCTCGACCCGAAAGAAACCCTCGACAACATATTTAGCCTTGCCCTCGGCATGTCCAAGGCGATGGATGATGTGGCCATCTATGAGCAGGCGACGAGCGAGACGCTGGAGTCAAAGATCGTCCCCGTGAACCCGCAGCAGCTGTACCGACCCATACGATCTCGCGTGAGAGGATTGGCACTTCGTTGCAATATAACCACGGAGTTTCTGTGGCTGGATAGGGACGGGTATGTGGACGAGGTGGGTGCACTGACTGATATGCGGGCTTTGCAATACATTCTACTGACCACGGTGCATGCTGCAGTGTAGTCGGCAGGGAGGAATGGTCACGTGCTTGTTCTCTGTGAGGTGATGAGGCATCAGAAGCGGTCAGGGTATCGCGCAGCTGGCAGCACACGGAGGGACGGAGTACAAATGAATGGTGATTCTGACGGCAGCAGCAGTGCCCATTTCCTCCGTGTCATGGTGTGCGACAGTGGGAAGGCCAGCAAAGACCTCGACCCGGTTGCGAGGAGGGAGAAGGAGGAGCGGCAGTAGAATTTAATGGTAGAGCAACACAGCCGGTACTCTGCCGACAGCCTCGCGATGTTCCGCAAATAGGCGCGGCTCGAGGCAGAAACGGAGCGCCACGCTTTCGTGATGTATTCTCGGGGAGTCAAGGAAGAACACTCGGCAGAGGAAGCGATTGCCGCGGTGCATCCTGATCGTCCGACGGACCCCCGCATGACAGTCCGAGAGCTCCTGTCGCTCGGGCTCTCGCAGCCGTCAGTGGTAGACGCAGAGCGAGCGTCCTCCATAATGGAGATGGGGCTATGCAGGTTCCTCGTTGAAAAAATGCGCGGCGCCGTTCGGCTCCGCAGGAGGGTGCCTGAGGATCTGCTCTCGATGGCTCGCGAAGCCGGCACGAGACAGGGGTGGAATCTGCCCGGGGCATGGGGTGACCAGGTACGAGAGAGCATTCACGAAAGCGATGAATCGATGCTCTCTAGGGCTCTTTCAGTAGAGCGCATGAACTTGGCTGCTGAAGGGGTGTCAAGAGGAGCTGCAGTGCCCGAGGTGACGATGCTGTTCGATACGCGAGCAGGCGGCGCTGACGCTGCCGGGGTGGCTTTCACAAGCAACGGCAAGAGCGGCAACGACGAATTACCGGCGGAACGGCGGCACAGCGAGCTGGAAGGAGGAACGGACGAGACAATGGTTGCAGTTGGTGCTCCTCCTAGAAACCGCGGGGAAAATCGAGTGCTGGAGGATGAGCGCTCCGCTGACACGACTCGTACTAGAGGCCGGAAGCAGCAGAGGGCGAGTCCGCCTGCGACCCAAGAAGATGGTTAGGGCGAGGTGGACGCATCTAAGCTCAAGTATATCCTGGAAATGCTTATCCCGCTCCATTCTGTCGCAGGAATCGCGGCAATGGCACAGGACGAGCGCAAGCTTCGTGAGTTTTTCGGGGATAGCGGGGCGTAGCAGCTGAGGCCCCAGTGGGCTGAGGGTGCCGGCTTGTTTAGCATTCGGAGGCCTGCCGAGCTGTAATGGATGGATTATGTGCTTAAATTGGCACCATTGAGCAACTCGGCATTGTATTGCCCGACTCTTTCAGTTGCTCCGGCGGCTCCGATGGGCTCCCACTGGTCTTTTTCACGAACTACGCTACGGTATTGAACGGGATAATGTTTCCGTTCACGTGCGGCTTGTGGTTGCTTAGAAAACAACACGTTATACCCGTGATAGAAAGTAGGCTACCTACAAAATGGCATCTAGATCCGGATTCCGGATTTATGGTAGCAGCGCGCCGAGCAACTGCTCCAAGTGGCTACCACAAGCTGTGCAAAGCGAGAAATAAAGTGACCACAAATCTTTTTATCATTCGTTGAGCTAGGATACAGCTTCAATGCCGATAGTTGGCTGGAGGCTGTCTTAGAAAGACCAAGGGTGTCATTGGGTACTCGTTCGAATAGCTGCTTGCGGCGACGCATGCGCTGCTTAGGGCGCAATCGAAGATGACATTTCCCGAATCAATGAAAATCCACATGCGCCTTTTCAATATGCAGTTGTGATTGACCAAACAATCAGGCGCGGTGTAGTAATCGCTGCAGTCAGATCAAAACGCAAAGACTTCAGTCTCAAACTGCAAGAGCTAATTTTATCCGTGTTCAAGGTGATGCTTGACAGCAAATACGAGCAGAGAGGGGAAGAATCCCGCAATATTTTATGTTTACAGATCTTAGGAGGCAAGGGGCGCTGCTACTTTGTAAATCCTTTAACCTTGACAGCAGACGATACACTTGAGTTTCCGCCGAAGCTCGACTATAAAGAAGTGGTCACGAGGATGCCGTAGTTGGCTTCTAGCATATTGGCACGCATGCTCGCTACAATTGGACGGGTCAAGCATTGCAATGCTGGGGTTCTCTGCGGAAGATCAGCTGCTTTCGGGCCAAGCTCTATCGGATGGGATCCTACAGAAGCACGCGGAGCTCAGGCGAGCAAAAACGACTCTGTCCTCGATGTCGCCCGGATCGTCGAAGTGCTGCCAATTCGTGCAAACAGCGATGGCACACTTACGGTTCATGTCCAAGTGTCAGGATGGCGAGTCAAGTTTGCGGGATTGGCCGATCTCAGATGCGATGATGACACGGCCTCAAGGCATGCGATGGAACTAGCCCGTAGTGCCGGGACCAAGCCCAAAGCAAGTGCTCGCATAGATCCTGAAAGCAGCTTTCTAGCCGCACGGAGAAGCCACGCAGCTCTAGCGAGCGATGACGCAGCCGAAACGTAGCCGATCGTCGACTCGTACACTTGGCCCTCCCTCATCCCTGCCTCTGTCGTGGCTTTCGGAGTCATGCCAGGCACAGTGGATATTGTTGAATACGTCGGGAGTTCGTCGCGCAAACTATACACAGATATACTAGGTGACTTTGCAAGCATCGATCGCACTATCCCTGTCGATCGGCTGGTGCTTTCAGCTGCGCCTCTTCGCAGAGGGACGGCCGCAACAGCTGATAGCACGATCACAGACTTGGATACGTACTTCCGCGCCCTCCCTTTCGCCGGCAAGATAGATAGAATACAAATGCAAGGCGGAGACGATAAAAATTCCGTGGGAGATGACAAAAATTCTGCTCCTGCTCCCGCGGAGGGCAAGAATGCGGCCAAAAGTGTAGTCCTTGTCCCAGCCCCGGTAGAGTACTGCAAGCTCCCTGCGACTTCTGCTCCGACAGACACATGTCCTCTGCCTATGCATGAGGTTCTCACCTACCGCAACGCATGGCCAGCGCCCGTGCCCGATGTATCATTTAGCGCCAGCGAGATGCAAGCCTTATCTCCAGCCCTGTGGTTGCGTCTAGGACTCCCTGTTTATACGGAGAGCAGTGAGAGTGATGCCGAGTCAGGTGCGGGTGCCGGCGGGTCAGGGAGAAGGAAGGGAGCAGGAAATACAAGCTCTATTGGCGGCGCCGCATGTGCGAGCTTCAACGCTATTCAGGCATCTGCTTCAGTGTTGTTTCACAGCCTATACCGCCGATGTGGGTCGGCCTCAGCGCTTGAACCAGATGACCCGATTGCTGGTAAGACCGATGCAGAACTGGAGCGACTTTAGGAGGAGTCTCAAAAGAGGCGGAGGATCCACGAAAGGGAGAAGTTCGCCGATAGATTCAAGTCCGCAAAGTCTACTTTCGTCAGGAGCGGGACGTACGCTGTGGCGAAAGCAGACGCCGAGCAGCATGCGAAGGACAAGGGGATTCATATCCCGGTGCAAGGAGAGGCTTCGAGTGCGGCTGTGGCAGGGAACACTGCAGGGGATGTGGCTCCGGATGACCCTCGTTGGGACCTAGTCATGCGCAGGCCAGGACAGAAACACAAGCCAAGAGTCTGCGTGCCTGAGAGGGTAAAGGGGCGGTCTCGCTAGCAGGACAAGCCGTCACCGGCAGCTGCCGCCCAAGGCGCCGCCCCCTTGGCCAGCAAGAGGCGAAAGGTGGAAGTGAAGCCATATGCGGTTCATGTGCATGTTCTTGCCCCCACCTCCGGGAAACCACAAATCAAGCCTATTCACCTACTTGGTAGGAAAGCACCCTCACCACCATCTGCAGTCCTTGCTGTGGCCGACCACAATCAAGAACCTCGTGGCGCTTCCAGAGCGAGGTCCCGAGTAGCCGTGCCCCATCCCGAAGGTATTTCCAATGGCAGGGGTGGTGATGTCCGGTTCGTGCCTCGCGAAGGCTCTGACCTAGAGTTGAGTGACAGTGACAGTGACGGAGACAGCGATGACTCTCTCGTGCTCTCAGACGACGATGACTGAGCTACCTCGCCGTAGGCGGACGCAGCCATTATTAATTGTTTGCAAGACGAGAAATGTTTCCTTAGATTCTCAGATTCTAACAACTGTGGCTCGCACTCTTTTCCCAGCATCGTGCGAGACCGCCCTCTTCTTCTTCCCCGCATCAGCACCGGCACCAGCATCTGCCACCGATGGGTCGGCTTGCGGATGCACCTCAATTCTGCAGTAGAATCCTGCTGAACGGGAGCGGCACAGCTGGCCGTGGCTTACCACCACGGTGCCGGATATGTCCTGCGACGATACAAGGGTCAGCACAGCGTTGAATTCACAACCCATAATACGATGTGTTGATGAAGTGTTGAGGAGGCACTCCACCATGCGCCTGATAAGGGCTTGCAAACATTTCTATGCATTGGGCGCTTTCTCACTTTCACGAAAGGTGCCAGCCTCGATGGCAGCAGTAGCACGTCGGGCCGCAACGGCATGGCAACATGCGCTTGCTGAGCCAAATCGAGAGGCAGGCCCTCGCTCGGAGGGAACACAGGGTAGAACGACCGCTGGTCAAGCAGCTGTCCTGCTAGCTGAGGCATCCTCTATGGCCTAGGAGCACCTGCTGCATGCTTGAAGGTCGAATTCGCAGTCATGTCTCTGAGGACATCTTCCGCCACCGTGGCAAAGACAACACCTCCGACGGAGAAGGTGCATGGATTCGGCATGAGGGTGACTCGCTGCGAAAGGAGACAGGAGAAGGGAGAAACCGATGAGACTATAACGTTGCAAGGGCATGTAGCGTGCGTGAAGCTTGTCAAGCCGAAGCATCTGGCGAAGCAGTACCCTGGCCTTCCTCTCTCATCAGTGGTGACTGTTACGGCAACGGCCCAAGCGACGCGATGCACGCATTGCATTTCCTATGGTACGATACGCTTTGTGTCTTACCTGTCTGACCTCAGCTGTCATCCCATCCAGGAGAGAGCTCTGAAGCTGTGGCTGGGGGAACACAGGCTCGCCCAGCACCCCAGTAGTGGCAGGGACAATCACGACCCTGCATTTGCTCAGTGCAGGCATGAGCAGAGCCTCCTCGATCGCTGGCAGCACCCGCAGCTCCCACAGGTCCTGGAACGTGATGCTGAAAACAACGCCGTCTTCGTTGGGCAGTCTGATCGTGCCTCGTCTGCATGCGGGGTGCGAGTCATCAAGGAAGGGACCTTGAAGAAGAATCACCTCCGGAGGACATTCTGCGCCCTGTGCCTCCATGAGAAGGTCGAGCAGGGGCTGGAAATCGAGATCGTCATGAGTGCAGAATGGCCCTGAAGCCGCCCACAGCCGCATGGGGCCGCTCCCCGTGGTCTCTGCGTGCTCCGCTCTGGCGGTTACAACCGGTACTGCGGTCTTGGGGCCACCCAGCGGCGCGGCGTCGATGATCTCCTTGGCAACGACGCAGTTCCCGTCGCCGTTGATGCCCCGAGCAACTACCACTTGCCCAGGGAACAGCGAGAATGAGGGCACCTCCTCCACCCTCAGCCGAGTCCTAGAGCCATCAGACGATCCGAGAGACCCCTCAAGAAGCAACTGTGTTGGCTTGAGCTTCCCGTCCGTCTCACCCATCACCCGACCGCACACCACGACCTCAGTCTACGATGCCTCTGTCACAGCCGAGAGGCTCTCCTCCTGCATGCCCTGAGCCTTCAAAATCGCGCGGCCAATGACCTCGCAGCGGGCGTCCAGTGCCTCGGCTCTGCGATCCGGAGTCGTAAACATGTACTTGAAGGGACCAGGCAGCGTTCCGGCCCCGAACCTAGAGTGCTTGGCCAGCACTGGCCTCACCTCAAGAGCACCCGTCTCGTCGGTTGCAACCGCCCACGCCCCGCGAGCCGCCAGGGTCCCAGCCGCAACGGGGATGAAGGGCTCCGTGGACTCCTCTGCGAATTGCCCGCCTGCGTCGTAGCTGGCGACCGTGTCGCCTGCTGTCTTCCTGGCCTTATAGGCGGTGCCAGGGGTGCTTGCACCAGTGCGCTAAGAGGGTGTGCGCGCGGAGCCGGCTGCGGAACCTGAGCCGGCCGATGGGCTTGAGCGCGGGGCCGGCGTGCGAGGGGCAGCACCGATGGTAGCATGACCCCCAATGCTGCCAGAACGGCCTAGCGTCCTTGCCGCGGCGCCTGGCTCCATGTGGCTCTGACTGCTCATGGATTCTCGTCTCGAGGACCTGCTGTCTCGAGTCGCGCTTGCTGATCCACCCGGGGCTCGGTGCGATGGGGCTGGAGTCCTGAACCCACCATCGCTTGGCTTATCCTGCGATTCGATCGGATGCATGCGAGATTAACAGGGTTTGTATCGAACGAAATGCAAGCGATTCGGAACATGCAGGTGAATTAGAAACGGCTTACATTTCCAATTCCCAGCATGGTTTCAAATGAGGTATCACCTGCGTCGTCTCCATCCATCATCATGGCGCCCCCTGAATCGCCTCCACTGGTGCGTCGGCGGCTACGAGACATTGCGGATTTGGCAACCATGCTCTTAACGACCGCTAGATCAACCAATGATGATTTCCCACCGCTCAGAGCGGCTTCACACAGGTCAGCAATATCTTCAGCATCCATAGCTGCCTCTGATGCCAATTGTATGCCTGCAAATGTAAGGAATAGTCGATGAAAGCAAACCGATTCAAATTTCGAATTTGAACGGATCCGTTTGAACAGATCAAAGACTCACACTGCATCTGAGCATCAGTAGAGGCAAACTTCAAGCTACGGGCTGCTAATTCTCTGGTAATACTAGATGATAGGGACGCCATATTCTGGGTTAGTGTCATTCCAGGATTAAGGCAAGGATCGAGCCTGGGGCTGGCTGCGGAACCACGCGCGCCGCGCGAACCAAGAGAGGGCTGCGGATGCTGCCCGTGCAACTTGCGTACAGCGGGAAGTACGTCATTCATTCCCATGGAAGGCCCCAATAATTTTGCGAAGGAACAAACATACGAACATAAACAAAGCTGCACG
>Ga0136560_1001984_pt1 | contig 10441 bp, 8 predicted proteins | sample AntRauMeHopE1497_FD_104925 | JGI IMG/M metagenome (GOLD analysis project Ga0136560, IMG submission 104925) | Saline lake microbial communities from Rauer Islands, Antarctica - Metagenome Hop E1 #497 | ecosystem: Environmental > Aquatic > Non-marine Saline and Alkaline > Saline | place...
CCAAGGCCGCTGCCGCCGTCGATGAGGCCAGGACGCAGGTCGACACTGCCGAGGCCAAGGCCGCCGACGCTGAGGCCAAGGCCGCCGACGCTGAGGCCAAGGCTGCCGACGCTGAGGCCAAGGCCGCTGCCGCCGTCGACGAGGCCAGGACGCAGGTCGACACTGCCGAGGCCAAGGCCGCCGACGCTGAGGTCACGACTGCTAACACAAAGCACAAGGCGTCTCGCGCTGGGGAAGCCCTTCTGCTCGATGCCGCTGCATCTGTCGAGCACGAGCGCCGGCTCCGTGCCTTGGCAGAATCTGATCGATCGTCTGCAGAGGACGACTTGAAGGCAAAGTGCGACGAGTTGGTGCTTCTCCAGAGAGCTCATGAAGAAGAGGTCAGCCGACTCAGGTGTCTGGCACCTCGCGGACGACGCCTGTTCCGGGCACTGCCTCAAGCCGAGTATGTGTCCCAGCTTGAGGTCATCAACCAGCGGCTGACTCGGCAGTGCGCAGAGTTCGCCGAGCGCGTCGCAAAGCTGGAGACTAGGGTTTCCCCCGCTCTCCCGAGGGGTGGACCAAAGGCCATTGGTTTCGTGGATCGGCCCCGCGTGTTGCTCGGAGAGCTTTGAGCGCACCGCCGCCTCAATCATCATGCCAAGTGATCGCATCACGGCAGAGTGGGCAGTATTTGATGCACAATGACAAGAAGACGGACATGCAGACTCGCTCAGCCGAGCCGCTTCAAGTTTGCTTCAAAGTCCGCCCGAAGCTCTGATCGCTCCTTTTGCGCACACCTCGGCATATTTGTTGCCGCTTGACTGGCGTCAAGCACGCGAACTGCCGCTGCAGGGCGCGCCTCACAGCTCTCGAAACGTGAGAAAGGCACATGTCAGCAACAGCCCGGACACGAGGCAAATCGGCCGAATTGGTGGCAACCCCCGAAAGGGTGATTGGACCCGGATCGATGACTTCGTTGACAGCCGCATCATTCCTTTTGGTGGCTTAGGAAGCGGCCGGGCGGGGATCTCCATGGCAAGCAGTTCTCCAAGGTCGGCATGCGGGGAAGCATCAACATGCAGCTCATAAGAGTCAGGTGGGTGCAGCATACCGCGATGACCGTGACTTGCGAGATGCGGCCGTCGTTGACCGTGTCTACCAGCTTGAAAAGCTTGGCACCCCCACGCACAGCCCCCACTCGGCAATCGGTCATTGTGCGCCCTATTCTTGCGGGAAAAGCAGGCAGACTTCTCGAAGACGCCATACGCAAGGAATGCTCTCAGTCAAGCATCACGTCCACGAACTCGGTCCAACGGAGAGCTATATCGTGTCGCTAGCCCACGGGACGCGCGATGCCACGGCAAGCTCACCGAGCCGGCGCATCGCCCGTCGGGTTCGGTCCATGATCAGCCGGATAGCATTGTTCCCTCAAGGCGACTGGAAAGCCCGCCCATGGGGCCTCAGCGTGCAACCGCAGCGGTCTGTCGCGAGCTTGTTCGCCGAGCGTTCGGTTGTGCTCTGCCAGATGGAAAAACGGACGCGCCCGGTCTTGTCCACCAATCGGCGGCCCCAGGCGGTCTTGGAGCGGGGCCAGCATGTCGGCACGCGAGGCAGTCAAGGTGGTCGTCCGCTGCCGGCCGTTGAACAAACAGGAGATCAAGGACAGCCGCAAGCCCATCGTCAAAATTGACACCAGCGTTGGCGTCGTGGAAATCACCAAGGCCGGCTCGGACGATGTCAAGCGCTTCACGTTTGACTCTGTGTACGACGACACAAGCTCTCAGCGCGAGGTGTACGAGGACACCGGGTTCCCGCTCGTGGAGAGCGTGCTCGAGGGCTACAACGGTGCGTTGGCGCCCTTGTGCTTGCCCACGGCTGCATGAGGCGGCATGCGCGCCGAGCGCAGCCAACCGACGACAGTGGTGCCGAAAGCGCGGATGGCTGCTCCTCGCAGGAACCATGTTTGCCTACGGACAGACCGGTTGCGGCAAGACCCACACGATGCAAGGGAAGGCCAGCCCTCCCGAGTTGCGCGGCATCATTCCCAACTCGTTCGAGCATGTTTTCGATCACGTGAAGCTGCTCAAGGACAAGGAGGCGCTGGTCCGGGCCAGCTACCTGGAGCTGTACAATGAGGAAATCCGTGACCTCCTCGGCGCAGACCACACCGCCAAGCTCGACTTGAAGGAGAATCCCGAAAAGGGCGTCTTCGTCAAAGGGCTCCGCTCCATCGTGGTGGACAGCGTGGAGGCCATCGATGCCCTCATGACGCAAGGGAACGCAGTCCGGTCCACGGGCGCCACTGCGATGAATGCGGAGAGCTCGCGCTCCCACTCAATCTTCACCGTGGTGGTCGAAATGTCAGGCAAGCGCGACGACGGGACCGAGCACGTGACGGCTGGCAAGCTGAACCTCGTGGACCTGGCAGGGTCAGAGAGGCAGAGCAAGACCCATGCCACGGGCTCGCGGCTGAAGGAGGGAATCAAGATCAACTTGTCGCTCACTGCCCTTGGCAACGTCATCTCTGGGCTGGTCGACTCCAAGGCCAAGCACATCCCCTACCGCGACTCCAAGCTCACACGGCTCTTGCAGGACAGCCTCGGCGGGAACACAAAGACCGTGATGATGGCAGCGATCGGGCCAGCCGACTACAACTTTGACGAGACCATGTCGACTCTGCGGTACGCCAACCGGGCCAAGAACATCAAGAACAAGCCCATCATCAACGAGGACCCCAAGGACGCGCTGCTCCGCGAGTACAAGGATGAGATCGAGCGGCTCAAGTCGATGCTGTCGTCCCAGGGCGCCGGAGCAGCCATGGTTCCGGCAGCGGCGGTCGCGGCGGCGTCGTCTGCAGCAGCGGCCCCTGCTGCGGCGCCTGCGGCTGCCGGCGATTCGTCGGCACTGCGCGAAGCCGAGGCGGCGCGCGCGGAAGCAATGGAGGCGCAGCAGCACCTCCTGGAGGCAGAGTCAGCCAAGGTGTCGGCGGCTCAGGCGGCTGCCGCCGAAAACGAGCAGGCAAGGCTGGCCGCCGAGGAGCAGCTCGCCCAGCAGCGAGCGGCCGTCGAAGAGGAGCGACGCGCCAGGGAGGAGCTGGCCCGGAAGCTCGCGGAGCTGGAGCAGGGGCTGATGGGCCAGGGGCACGACACAATCAGGCGGAAGGTCAGACGAGTGCCCAAGCGCGACGGAGCGACCGGGGACGGCGAGGCAGCGTCGGGCGCCGGCGGGCCAGCCCCCGGGTCTGCCAGCGAAGATGTCGACGGCTCGGCTTCCCCCAGCGGGGGCGGCGCTCATTTTGAGGCCAAGGCCGACGACGGGGAGTATGACGTGGAGGAGGAAGGCGAGGCCGAGGCCGCTGCGAGGCAAGAGAAGGAACTGGAAGAGGCCAGGCAGCGCGAAGTGTCGAGGCGGGCAAAGCACAAGGCCAGGGTCGCCCGGAAGCGCGAGGCTCGGGCCAAGGCTGAGGCGGCAAAGGCAGAGGCCGAGCGTGCAGCCGCGGAGGAGGAGAAAGAGGCGCTGTCGGAGGCCAACGCGGCCGCGTCTGAGCTGATCCGAAAGCTCAAGGAGAAGCATGCCGCAGAGGTCAAGCGGCTGCGGCGTGAGGTCCGCGACGCCGAGTGGGAGCTCAACAGCACGCGTGAGACGATGATGGCGCAGATCCGAGAGCAGGACAAGGAGCAGAAGCTGCTGGAGCAGCTCGTGGGCATCTTCCTCTCCAAGGACGAGCTTTCCAAGATCTTCGAGCGCGCCTCGTGGAGCGAGGAGGATGGCGTTTGGGGGCTCCCCGCCATCGCATACAAGCCCGGGGCGGCAAGCTCTGCGGCGCGCAGGCTTGGAGGAAGCCGGGGGGGATCCCCAGCCGCCGATGGCCTGCCAAGGCTCGGGGCGAGTGCCGGCGGCGGGCGTGGGCGTGACAGCAGGTCCCGGCCCCGGAGCGAGGCGGCGGAGCGCGACGGCGCCCTGCCAGGCATCGGCGGAGCTCGGAGCTCTCGCGGCGGGTCGAGGGGTCGGTCCCCGACGTCCGCCTCGGCAGGCTTCGAGCAGGCAGACGACCTGCCCTCGCTCAAGTCGTCTGTGCGCCGAAACGCGCGCGGTGCCGGGCACTCCCCAAGGAACTGGACCGACAGGCCGCCAAGCCCCGAGGGGCAGCACGGCCTCCCGTCCCTCGGGGGCGCAAGGCCACCAGCTTCCCGTGCAGACGGCTCGCAGGCGTCGAGCAGAGTGAGCAGCCGTGGTGGGGGCCTGCCCGGGATCTCCCGACCGCTGGGGCAAGGTCCCGCGGACCTGGGCGGGGCCTTTTTTGGAGGTTCCCGTGGCTTTGCGGACGGTTACGAGATGCCTGCGCAGCCCGCGAGACCAGGCGACTCGGCGCTGCCGGGTCTGAAGATGCGAGGAGGCGGAGGCGGAGGTGGAGGTGGAGCCCGGCACCACGGAGGATCAGGCCGCTCTGGGGACTCAGCGGGCCTGCCGTCGCTCGGCGGCAAGGCAGGGCGTGGCCCGCGTGGTGCAGGCGGAAGCACGGGAAGGCACCTGGAGCCGCGCGACCAGGATCTGCCGTCGTTGGGGAAGCATGCGATGCCGAGGGCACCCCCCGGCACGATGCCTGCGATCGGCGGCGGGCGCAGGCCTCCTCGACACAAGGCCTCGCCCCCCTCGGGCAGCGGGATGGACTTCGAGCTGCCGTCGCTTTGATGATTGACTGGCGTGCGCTGCATGCACCGAAGTGTTGCTGGGGCTACGATCCTGACACTCTACACTCGGCTCAACCCCTGACACTCCTCTCACAGTCAGCCGGTCCCGCTGGCTGAAGCCGAAGCAGCACCGCCCGCCGCCGCGCCGCCGCGAGACACGCCACCGCCCACTGAAGAGCCGCTTGCGGCCGCGGGCGAGCGCTTCACTCTCAAATACCTCTCTGCCTGCGTGGTAAGCCAGCGGATTCCCTCGGTCAGCCCAGCGCCGGTGCGTGCGTTCGAGGCCTGAATGTGCCACGGTTTTTCCGTGATGCCCTGCAGCCCCAGCCCTGCCATGCATTCAACAGGCTCCATTGCGCCCTCAAGGTCCATCTTGTTGGCGAAGAACAGCACCGGGACCGGGCGTGAGGCCACAGAGTCCTGGCCGAGCATGTGGTCGAGCTCATCCTTGGCCACAGCGAGCCGCATTCGATCCGCACAATCGAGCACAAAGATGATGGCGTCTGCAGTCGTGTACTGCTTGTCCCAGAGCGCCCTGGACCTGGACTGCGAACCGCAGCGCCACAACCAGATGGACAAAAACTGAGCGCAACGGGCGGGCGCCGTTCTTCCTTACGAGCGCAGCGACGGCATCAGTCCCGGTCGCACCTCGCCGCTCATATCAAATGCCTGAAACTTGATGGCCTCGGTCTCAAACTCTTCCACGCTGAGCCCGACCGTGGGGGCCACCTCGTAAGTGGGAACCTGCGAGACGGCATCAAGGCTTCCGCAGCGACGTGGCCACGAGCCCCCCAGTAGTGTCTTCGGCATGAACTGATGCAGTTCCGTCGGCCCTGCTCCCGGGACAGGGTGGCCTCACGGTGCCGGGTTTTAGGTGGTTGAGAATCGTGGTCTTGCCGCTGCCATCGAGCCCGACGACCACAACCTTGGCCGACTGCTTGCCTTTGATCCCAAAGGCAGCTTTGAGCATCGCCCAGAGGGCGGCCATGGCGGCCGCTCCGTGTGCAAGTTAGTTGTGATGGCGCTTATCTCTGCCGCGCTGCTCGTTTTCGCACCACGTCTCATGCGGGACGCACCTTCGCTGCACCAGACACGGACAAATCAGGCCGATCCTCACCGTCGTACTCCTCATCCCCGAACAAGCAGGTAGAAAGCGCCCGGCAACCCCTGGCAGCTAAGCTAGGCAGCATGGCGCAGAGGACCACGCCTGCCTCGAGCACGGCAAGGACGCGCTCCAGGGTGCTTGGGGGAAGCGACCTCCAAACTCCAACTGTCCTGTCGCCGGAAGCCGATGCGAACGTCAGACCATCCGCGCGGGTTGAAAGCCCCAACACGTACGACCTGTGAACCATATCCATCTTCTGCAGTACGGTGCCCGAGCGAACGTCCCAGACGACGATGTTATGGTCATGACCCCCGGTGATGACCCGACGACCGTTCCCATCGTGGGTGAAGGCAACCGCATAGGCAGGCCCGACGTGCCCCGCCAGCACGTTCAGACACGCTCCGGTCCGCAGCACCCAGATTCTTGCGGTTCCGTCCGACCCGGCTGTCGCACAAAGCGTCGAGTCCTTGTTGATGCTCAAGTCCTGGATCGCGCCCACGTGCCCCTCAAATCGGCGGCGCACCCGCTCACCGTTGCTGTCCACCCTCCACAGCCGAAGAACTCCGTCGTCCCCTCCGGTGACGATGTGCTTGCCGTCAATGGTAAAGCTTGCGGCGCGCACTGACCCCTTATGCCCTTGGCTGAAATGTGGCCGCGGAACCAGCCGGAAGTCCGTTACCGCATCCATTGTCAACGAGGGGTCGCCTGCGCACAACTCCGCTGTCTCGACGTCCCAGATCAGCACGGTGCCATCATCTGCCCCGGCTGCAAGGCGCTTGCCGTCCGGCGAGAACGCGACGCATCGGACTGGGTCGCTGAGCTGCCCGTCAAAGGTGAACAGGCACTGTGCTTTGCGCTTGTCCCACAACTTGACGGTCCCGTCAATGCAGCCGGTGGCCAGCCTCTCGTTCGTACCGACCGGGGAGAACCGCACGGCCACGACGGGAGCAAAGTGTCCGACGTAGCGCCTTCGGACCTGAAGCTTCTCAACGTCCCACACAAGCGCCGTGCAGTCGTGGCTGCAGCTAGCAAGGTGCTTGCCGTCGCGGGCAAAGTCGCAAGCGTAGACACCCAGCGAGTGCGCGTCGCGCAGCTTGCACAACAAGCCGTGCTTCGTGGCAACCAGGGGATCGACCTCCGCGTTCTCGGCCAGCTTTAAGCGGACCTCATCTTCGCGGGCTTCCTGGACGAGGGGGTTGACGGCGGCGCCGGTGTGGCCTTTGGCCGCGCCTTCCGTCGCCGACCCAGCCAAAGCGAGGCTGACAGCAACCCTGGCACCACCAGTAGGCCTTCCTGCCTGCGCTGCGAACGCACCACGCCCCTCAGCGGAAGCAACTGCGTCCTCAGCTCCGCCTCGCCGTCCGGCCATAACTTCCCGCACCCGGGCCGGCTCGGTCGCAAAGATATGCCGAGCTCCCTTAGGCGCTGTGCCGGACGTGTTGCGGCTTGCCGTGGTGCCAGCGCTTGCCCGTGACTCTCCTACGGTTGAGCCGCGTTGGCTGGTCATGCGCCGCGAGGCCCGCGCGGACATCGCCACTTCTGCCCGGCTCAGCGCAGCAGTGGACAACGCCGGCAGCAACGCCCAGCCGTCCGCGGCGATTCGCTCGCAGGTGCGTTGGTGAGATTGTGTGGAATTCTTCCGAAACCCCCGTCAGCCCGAATATAAGACTCTACCAAATACTCGACAGAGCGTCCAGATTGAGAAAGGCCGGACGTGTCACGGTCACCCCCAGCTTGCCCAACAAGCATACTATGGCAGCACGGGTCCTCTCCGCGGTCAAGGGCAACGCCACGAATGCGGCCATGCCTGTGCGTCGTGCCCTTGTCAGTGTGTTCGACAAGGAGGGCGTGGTTGACCTCTGCAAGTCACTGTCGGCCCGTGGCGTCGAGCTCCTGAGCACCGGCGGCACGGCCAAGAGCCTCAGGGAGGCCGGCCTGACGGTGATTGACGTCGCTGATGTGACGTCGTTCCCAGAGATTCTGGACGGGCGGGTCAAGACGCTGCATCCGGCTGTCCACGGCCCCCTGCTGGCCGTCCGGGGCAACGACAAGCACGCGGCCGACCTGGAGACGAACTCGCTCGGCAGCCTCATCGATGTCGTGGTCACCAACCTGTACCCGTTCGAGGAGGCCGCCAAGTCGGCGGAGACGCCCGACTCCGCCGACGCCGCCAGCCAGGTGATCGAGAACATTGATATTGGCGGCCCGACGATGCTGCGCGCGGCGGCGAAGAACCACGCCGGTGTCGCTGTCCTGAGCAGCCCGGAGCAGTACTCCCGCTTCCTCAGCGACCTCGAGGCGAACGACGGATCCACGTCCCACGCCCTGCGCCGCGACCTCGCCGCGCAGGCGTTCTCCCTCTCCGCCCGCTACGAGTCCGCGGTGGCCGAGTGGATGACCCGGCTGGCGTCGGCAGAGGCCGCCGCGCGGGAGGAGGCTCAGCCGGCCGTCCGCCCGGTTCACTTCCGCAGCTACGAGCACGCGCACGACCTCAAGTACGGCAACAACCCGCACCAGGGCAACGCCGGGGTGTACGCCCTCGCCTCGGGGACCGCCGGGGTGGCCTCTCTCCCCTTCCGCGTGCTGTCCGGCAGCCCCGGGTACATCAACCTGCTCGACGCCCTCAACGCCTGGCACCTCGTGCGCGAGCTCCGCGAGGGTACCGGCATGGTCGCCGCCGCCTCGTTCAAGCACGTGTCGCCCGCAGGCGCAGCCCTCGGCGTGCCGCTGACGCCGACGCTGGCGGCCGCGTACGACGCCGAGGCCATCGCCAAGCGGGTGCCCGGAGGCGAGCTCACACCCGCTGCCCTCGCGTACCTGCGGGCCCGTAACGCTGACCCGCTCTGCTCGTTCGGCGACTTCGCCGCCCTGTCCGACGTCGTCGACGAGGCCACCGCCCGCGTGATCAAGCCCGAGGTCAGCGATGGGATCATCGCCCCCGGGTACGAGCCCGCGGCGCTGGAGATCCTCCAGTCCAAGAAGAAGGGCAAGTTTATCGTCCTCGAGGCCGACGCCGACGCAATCATGCCCGCAGACGAGTGGCGCGAGATCCACGGCGTCGCTCTCCGCCAGGGCCGGAACACGCACGTGTACACGCCGCAGGGCCTCGGCAAGCCCGTGACCTCCAGGTCCGACCTGTCGGAGGAGGCCGCCCGCGACCTGACCCTGGCCTCCACCACGGTCAAGTACACGCAGTCCAACAGCGTCGGCTTCGCGGCCGGCGGGCAGATGATCGGCATCGGGGCCGGGCAGCAGTCCCGCGTCGACTGCGTCAAGCTGGCCGCCCGCAAGGCGAGCACGTGGTGGATGCGCCAGCACGCAAAGGTGCTCGAGCTGCCCTTCGCCGAGGGCACGAAGCGCCAGGCAAAGGTGAACGCCAGGGTGCAGTACATCGAGGACGACTTCACGCCGGCGGCCCGCACGGCATGGCTTCGCAACTTCTCGGAGGAGCCCGAGATGCTCACCGCCGAGGACCGCGCCGCATGGACTGAGGAGATGGAATCCCAGGGCATTGCGCTGTCGAGCGACGCGTTCTTCCCGTTCCGCGACGGGCTTGACGCAGCATCGGCGATCAAGACCAAGTACGTGGCACAGCCCGGTGGATCAATCGGAGATGACGATGTGACCGCAGCCGCAGAGGAGTACGGCATGACCATGCTCCACCACGGAAAGCGCTCGTTCCACCACTGAGTGAGGCCGAACACTGCGAAGCGCCAACCAGCGGTCTCACAGCACGGAGTCACAAGCCTTCACGCGCAAATGAGTCGTTGGTGAGCGAACGCAGCGCGAGATGCCCTTCGGACGAATTGGGTCGACTGCGGCGGGTCTCCACGTGGTTGCCTTCCTCATCGACGGGGATCGAATTCGAATCATCAGCGCTCTGTAGGTCACCGTCTTGCGCATCATGGCACATCATTCAGAGCAAGTCTGTGCGAAGAACGTGTTATTTTGCTCACGGCATGCGCCGGTGTGACGGACAGTCTACTGTATTCGATGACAGCGGCTGGTGAGCTGCATAGAGGGGCCAGGGCCTCAAAGCTTGGCGATGAGATGGAATTGTAAAGCCGAGCGGGCACCAAGCAGGCTGTTGGGCACCTGCGAAGCAGATGAGTTGACAAGCTGCAAGAACCTGGGGTACACACAGTGTGCAGGCAAGGGGCTGACTCAATAGCACCTGCTGGGTGCTCTCAAGATCGTGTGTCTCACAGGCGCCTTACGAGCCGCCGTCAGCTGGCTCGGTAGTACAACGGCACTTCAGTTCCCGACAGGGATGATAAACTTCTGCCGCATGTTACATCGCAATCATGCTCTGCTCGGCTAACGCAAACCGGTGTCGTGTAGAACTACACACGGACCGGACGTAGGGTGCTAGCGATCAGCCTGACTCCGTGCGAACAGCAAGACGCATGTATGGCAAACTACGGGCCGCCAATCACAGCAACGTTTTGACATATCACAGGGATCACCGGCTAGCTTGAATGGTACTCGACAGCGGTACGTCACAGTAGCACGTCGCTGTTGTTCAAGACTAACTGCACATTGATGTGGATTGTTGGCCACCGTGTTCAGGGTTGTCAGCTTTGATCCGTGTGCTAAGATTCTGCCAGTAGATACCCTGGTCCTGCTACTGGGCAGGTACGCCTTCAGTATAAGCTGAGTTTGA
>Ga0136560_1001985_pt1 | contig 10439 bp, 10 predicted proteins | sample AntRauMeHopE1497_FD_104925 | JGI IMG/M metagenome (GOLD analysis project Ga0136560, IMG submission 104925) | Saline lake microbial communities from Rauer Islands, Antarctica - Metagenome Hop E1 #497 | ecosystem: Environmental > Aquatic > Non-marine Saline and Alkaline > Saline | place...
GCGGCCCCTGCCCCTGCCCCGTCGACCTCATCGGCGGCGAGCGCGGCCGCGTCGGCGCGCCGAGCCGCAAAGCGGCGCAGGCCTCCCCAGCGCGAGCCCGAGGCCCCCGTGCGTGTGTCAGCTCGGTCTGGCACCAGGTCGAGGCGCGCCATTGCCGCGGCGGTCGCCGCTGACACGTACGCGGATGACTACGAGGACGAGGACGAGGCCGGTGCGGGTGCCCGCTACATGGACGAGCCGCCGGTGACGACGTCAGACAGGCCGCCCCGCGGCGTCCGCAGACGGATGGAGCTGCACGCGCGCGGCGGCAACGGGCTGGCACTGGCGCAGCACGGCGCCGTCCCCAGGCTCGCCGCCAGGTCGAGCGTCCCCCCGACGCCGACCACGGAGAACGCCGCCCTGATGCTGCTGCAGGGCAAGACACAGCGCAACTTTGCCGACGGAAAGCGCACGCCCCGAACGATCCAGGCGATGGCGTGGCTCGAGACCGTCAGCGCGCCGCCTGTGAGGTACGCCGACCGGCCCGGCATCGCCAGGGACGGACGCACGCAGGCAGGCGCGACGCATGCCGTCGCCCCGCCTCAGCTCCCGTCACGGAACCCGTGGGGAGCAGCGGGGCACAGGCCGGCGGCATCAAGAGCCGATGCCGCCACGGCAAGGTCCTACGGCGGCGATGCCGGCCGGGACGCGAGCGGCCGGCCCGAGGCCGAGGTAGCGCGTCACGCCGCCCCCGGGGCTGGGGGCGTCGGCGGCGCCACCGCCGGCCTCGTGTCGGGCATGCCGGACCAGGACCGGGACGCAAGGATGCGCGCACCGCCTTGAGCAAGGGGGCCAGGGCCGCGGTTTGCCTGGGGTGGCGCGCTCGGGCGTGTGAGGCGCCGTTTGCGCCATGAAGCGTGAGCGAGGCCTGTCCGCGTGCCGCATTCGTGCGAGCGAAGCTCCGGCGCGTCACGGCTCAGCGCCGGTCGGGCCACGGCTCACCCCCACACACCAGCTTCGCCATCATCACGCCGAGGGCCGGGCCGAGCGGACGTGCGACTGGAAGACGTCGGTGACCTGCTGGTGGACTTCGGGCGTGATGGAGCCGTTGAGGATGGCGATGGTGGGGCGGCCGGACAGGATGTCAATGGCCACCTCGCGCAGGTCGTTGGCGGTCACCGACGCGATGCGCTCGCAGAGCTCCTCCACCTCCATGCGCTCGCCGAGGGTGAGCACCTGCCGGCCGAGGTCCTCGCACAGGATGGCTCTGCTCTCCAGGTTCATCAGGACCGTGGACCGTAGCTGGTTCCTGGCGCGCTCCAGCTCCTCCTGGCTGGCCTCCCTGGTGATGAGGAGGAGCAGGTGCTCCAGCATGATGTTCAGCAGCTTGGAGCCGTCGTGGGGCATGGCGGAGCCGAACACGCCGAACACGCCCTGGTCGTCCCCGGTGATGCTGAACGCGTTCAGCGCCTCCACCCACACGTTCCGGTTCAGCACCTCGCGGTAGAGCCTCGTGTACATGCCCTTGCCGGGCCCGCCGGCGCTGAAGGATGAGCCGCCGCCGAGGAGGGTGTCCAGCACGCACATTGCGATGACGCCTGCGGGGTGGGGTGGGCAGGGGCGGCGGGCGACGGAGGTGGAGCGTATCGAGAGTCGGGGCGCCGCTCGGCCGGCTCTCGAGCTGTCCCGCGCGGGGTGCCGACGGCCGGGCGCGCGCGGCGGGCCTCACGCTTGTCCCGCCATCCCATGGTGGGGAAGACGACCGACGCGTGCGTCATGAGGGGCCCCGGCATGCCCTCCGCGAGGGGAAGGTCTCTCGCCGTCACGCCGCCGACGTACGTCGTGTCGGGCATGATATACGGCGCGTCGGCATCGTCGGGACCCCCCGAGAACGGCTTCAGGTGGCCGAGCTCCTTCTCCGCGATGGCCACGAGCTCGTCGTGGTCGACGCCGGCGCCGGACAGGACAGCGCGCTCGGGCCGGATCATCCTTGTCACGTACTCGCGGAGGTCCTGCTCGGTCAGCGCGCCCGCCTGCTCCTGCGTGGCGAACTGCGAGCCACCCATGGCGGTGCCCTCGCCGTAGGCGGCCTCGAACACCGCCTCGGAGATCACCTGCGACGGGTCCGCCATGAACGCCTCGTGCTGGAAGCCCATCGTCGTGCGAGCCCACTCCATCTCCTCTGGCTTGAGGGTCGGGCGGAGCACGGTGTCGGCGAGCATGGACACGGCCAGCGGGATGGACCCGCGAAACGCCTCGACCTTGGCCATCATGACGTCGCGCGACGACGAGGCCTGCGCCGAGATGCCGTGCTTCTGCATCAGGCCGGACAGCGAGCCGGCCGGGTACTGCTCGGACCCGGAGAACGCCAGGGTGTCCAGCATGTGGCAGATGCCACGCTTGTCGGCAGGCTCGTACACGCATCCCGCGTCCGCCATGAGCGCCACACACCCAACCTGCAATGACATCGAACATGACCGCAGAAACCGCACGGGGTGGCGCCTTCCGTGGCCGCAAAGCTCGGTGCGGGCGGCGGCTCGGAGTCGCCTCGCCGGGCCAGTGACGTGCACGGGGCACCAGCTCTCACCTGCCCATAGGTCTCCTCTGAGGCAACGCGCAAGCCGTTAGGAAGCGTCGTCACGCGTGTCGTCGGCCGCGGCAGCGCTCCGAACGGCTGCAAGGCTGGGAGTCTGCGAGGAAGCGGCAAGCGCTTGCTGAGGTCGTGATGGCTGCGCCGCGATGCCCAGGCGGCACTTCCGGCTCGGCCTCGGCGAGTGCTTCGCCCCGCTGCGGGGGGCTTGCTGCGCGCGCGGCTGAGCCGCGGGTGACTCACCCGGGCCAGGGCTCGGTGATCGGCACGCTCGACAGCGCCCTCGACCCGACCGGGGCGCACTGCCTTGCGGTGGCCGCTTGCCTCGCTACCCTTGCAATCGCTGAACCCTGGCGGACCATGGCTCGCCGAGGCAGGGAGTGTGGACAAGACGTTGCCACGGTCGCCGCAGAGCACGGGCGCCAGGCTCCTGCGGCTGAGGCGCAAGGAGCTTTTTCGACAAACGAGGTGTTGCTCTCTGGGCCGATGAATGGGCGCCGGTTGTGGTCGGGCACAGTTTGGCGCGGCGGTGCGAGGGCCAGCCGAGGGGTCGGGGTTTGGGCCACAACGAGAAGGCAGCACAGTGATACACGCACCACACAACTCCCTTGCTCCGGTTGTCGAGAGGATTCCGGGCTCGGGGGCGGGCGCGTCATCGCATGCCGGTTCAACCGAAGTAGGTGGTGGGGCGTGCCGCCTTGTAGGTGGAGCGGAAGGCCTTGGAGCTGGGGCGCACCAGGCGGTGGGGGAGGGGGAAGGCAAGCTTGCTCTTGAGAAGCTGCTTGATGTGGGGGCGCTTGACGGCGACGGGGGCGATGGGCCCGTCCTCATCCGCGTTGTACTTCTTCGTGGCGCGGATGCCCGAGGGGAGCACGCGGGCATCGACGATGTGGATGCTCGAGAAGCGGGCGCGGTGGCGGCCGGCCAGCTCAGCGTACATCTGCTCAACGGCGCCGCAGAGGGACACGTCGCGGTACTCCTTGTACATGTTGTGGGTGCCGGAGCGGGAGTTGTACTTGATGGTGATGGCGTAGTTCTGCACCACATCACCCTTGCGCTCACGGATCTGCGTGGGCAGAGAATGGCGGGCAAAGGCCAAGGTGTGGGCAGGGAGGGCCCATCCCAGGTGCTCAAGCACCCCGCCAGCGGCCTGAGCGCTGCCCTGGGCCCCACGCCGTTGCTCACCTCGTGCACGGCAAGGATCTCGCCGGTAGACCGCTTCATCTTGTCGATCTTGTGCATGAAGTACCTGCGCGAACAAAAACGGCCCGCCGAGCTCAGAGACTATGGCAGGACCAGACCCCTGGCCCGCTTCCCATGACTGGCAATCGTGCGGCAGCTAAGTCACGGTGCGTGGCGTGCAGCGGGGACGCCAGCAGCCACAGAGGCGGGGAGCAGGTGCCGTTCGGTGGCCGGCTCACCAGAACCGGGACGTGGCCTGGGTGCCGGTCTTGGTGAAAAGACGCATGCGGTAGATCTGGGGCGTGGGGTCCGCCTCGATCGGCTGCGAAGGGCATCAGGGCGCGTCGAGGGGGGGAGATGAGCGGGGGAGCGCGTGCAGAGTCTGTCCAGGCCTTCCAGCGGGGAACCCGGCGGGAACGCACCTGCCTGCGGCCAACGACCTCGAACTGCTTGAAAGGCATGGTTCCCTGGTGCTCGGGCCCTCCCTGGCTGTGCCTCGGCGGGCGGAGCTCATTCCCATGACGGCGACTCTGTCAACGTCGGGCTGCACGGCTCTGCGCAAACCGTGCTCCTCGACACACTCTGCCGGACGGCCAGCTTCCCCGGAATGGCCGCTTCGGCGCCCTCGGCCGCCCCGATCGTGTGCCCAGGCCACACGAGGCCAATCTCGGAGCTGTGCTTTTCGGAAGTGACGGCTGACGGCGTTTTCTTCGTGTCGGCATGCGTCGGTGAGCCTTGGCAGCCCACCTCGCTGGTATCCCCCTGCTCCCCACCGGCCTCGCCGGGCGAGGCGGCCCTCCCGGACGCTTGTGGTCGCCGATTCTGACGCATACCACAACATCCCGTGCCGTGGCGCTCTGTCCTGCGCAGACCAGCAGCCGATGCTGCGCGAGGGCGCCACTGGAAACTGGATCGGCACCTTCACCGGGCACGGTGTGAGTTGAGCACCATCACCTTGGCACACTTGTTGCGCCCAGCGGGGCGTGGTGTGGTTGTAGTCAGGTCAAGTGCCGCGCAGCGATGACTGTCTCGCACGCTGCCTGTTTTGGTGCTCGCAGGGTGCCGTTTGGGCGGCCAAGATGAACAAGGCGGCCACCAGGTGTCTCACTGCCAGCGCGGACTTTGACATCCGCCTCTGGAACGCCATTGCTGGGTCGGAGCTCGGGGTGTTCCCCGGCGGACACGTCCTCAAGGCGGTGACCTACACCCACGACGAGACGCGTTTCGTGGCGGGCGGATACAGCAAGAAGCTGATGGTGTTTGACCCGGACACGCCCGGAGCACCAGTCCTGTCGATCGAGCATCCTACGGTGAGACAGGCGGGGCTATCCCGCACTTCCCCCGTGATTACTACTGCGCCTTTGCCGGCGCGCGCGACGGCCCTGGTTTCCAGGGCCCGTGGGATCGCACTTAGACATGCATATGAGGGGACAGCTCTCGTGCGCTCTCGCGCCGGTTCCCTTTTCTCCCGCCCTGCCACCAGCCGCGTGCCGTTCATTCGCCCCCTCCGCAGAGGATCATGAAGCTGGCTGCCCTGTCCAACGGCCTGATCGCATCCGGAGACGAGGAGGGTGCCGTCCGCCTGTGGTCGCTCGAAGGCGACGGCTCGCTGGTGTGCGAGGTGAACCTCGACGGCGCTTCCGGCGTGGTGCACGACCTGACCTGGGTGAAGCCCACCACGTCGGGGCCCATGAGCGCTGGCGGCCTGATGGCCTGCATCGGCAGGTGGGTGGTTCTCATGACGGTGTCAAGCTCTGGGGAGGCAAAGGTCGTCCGCAAGCTTCGTACGCCCTTCCTCGCCCGCGTCGACTCGGCCGCGATGCACCCCGATGGCACGTACATCGTCCTTGGTGGCGGTGACGCGGCTAGCGCAGCGACGACCCGGGGAGGTGTGGCCTCGCTGTACGTCTTCATGGTGTCGCTGGCCGAGGCCGGTGCCGCCGCGGGATCGTACGCGGCCACCGCGTCGAGTGCCGGCTCGCGCTTGCCCGGCAAGCGCGACTTTGTCGGGTGCTCCCTGGTGAGCATTAGCAAGGGGCACGTGGGGCCGATCCGGTGCCTTCGTTTCGCCCCGGACGGTCTTCGCTTCGCTAGCGGCGGAGAGGATGGCAACATCCGCCTGTGGTCCTTCGACTCCCAGCAGCGGGCCGGAACGGCCGGTGCCGACGACCTGCCGGCCGTGGACGACACGGGGGCAGCGCTCGACGGCGGCAAGGGCACCAAGGTGGGGGCACACTCCACCCGGGGCCCCAAGCCGGGCGGTGGCGTGTACAGACCGGGGGCCTTTGGCGGTGCCAAGAAGCGCTAGGGGACACGGAACCGTATGCCGCGGGTGAATGGTCCGCGTGTTGCGTTCGCCGGCCAAAGTGTTTCGGCCCGCGAAGCTCCGTTCGTCTCGGCACCGCACACGCACTGAGCAGACAAGCGCCCGGTTAAGGGCACGGGTGCCGGAGCACGGCCTGCACCGCGGCCCCGCGGAAGAGGGTCTGCCCCTCGGCCTCGGCCCAACCGCCGCGGGCAGCGTCACCGAGCACCGCGCTGACGGACGGCCAGCACCGCCGCGACGGGACCGACGCCCCCGTCACCTCGCCCGTCGCTGGGTCCACCCTCAGGGCCTCGGGGGCCTCCGTCCCGCTCCGGCCAGCCCGCTCGTGGCCGACCAAGTAGCGTCGTGCGGCGCCGAGCAGCATGTTCCACTGCGCGTCTGCTCCCAGCAGCACTCCCGTCCACACGACCATGGGGCCGTCCTCCGGGTCGCGTTCCCGGCCGAGCACGACCGCGACGCGGCTTCTGGAGGCGGCGAGGGCAGCGAGCGAGCTCGATGCCTCCGACCCTGACGCCGACTCGACGAGCTTGCGGTGCACGGCGTCAAGCAGCCGCGTTCTCCTGGCAGCGTCGTGCCTGGCCCCGCGCGCCGTGGACGCCTGCATTTCCTCTAGCTCGTGGACTGCCGCCCTCACCCCGGAGTCCGACTCCTCCACGCGTTTCCTCAGCTTGACCACAAGCTCAGGCGGAAGCATCCACTCTGGCAGCTGCGAGAGGGGAGTGGCGGCACGCGCGACGTGTGGCGTGGCGCCGAGCCGAGCGAGCGGGCACGCCGGTCCTTGTGCTCGAGTCTCACCAGCGCCGAGCACTTCCCCACATTGTCCAGCGGGGCAGCCCATGGCTTTGGTGGCACGACGTGCGGGTCGTATAGAGCACGCAGCGCGTCAAAATCGGGCGATGCAAAGTCGAGATGGCTCGGCGTCTCCGCGGCCGCCATGGCCAAGGCCTGCTTTACGTCCAGCCCTCCCCCGAAAGCTCTCAAAAGCTCAGGTGCGAGCAGTCACGGGCAACGGTACCGCGCGGTGTGTCATAGCACTCGGCCAGCTGCGGCAGAGGTGTCCGGCGCATGACGACGCTCCAGCTGCACGTCCGCACACCGCCTCCAGCGCCGCGCCACGGGCTTACCTTTCCCTTCCGATGCTCGCAAGAGCATCCAGCCGGATGGCCCGGGTGGGCGCCTCGGCGGCTCGCGCGTCGGCACTGGGCGCAGCGGCGCCGAGCTGGGCTACCGCGGTGCGAGACATGGCGCACAGCACCATCGTCGTCGACCCGGACGCGTACGACTGGCGCGCGCCGCACTTCACTCGCCGTCGTGGCCTTGGCATCGTGCACGACCCGATCGTGAACAAGGGCACCGCGTTCGGCCTGCCGGAGCGCGACCGCCTGCACATCCGGGGGCTCGTGCCGCCCCGCGAGCTGGGCATGGACGTGCAGAAGGAAAAGATCCTGAAGGGCTTCCGGGCCTGTAAGACCGACGTGGACAAGCACCTCTTCCTCCAGGGCCTCCAGGACCGCAACGAGACGCTGTTCTACCGCGCGCTGCTCGACAATATCGAAGAGATGGCCCCCATCGTCTACACGCCGGTCGTGGGCAAGGTCTGCCAGGAGTTTGGGAGCCTGTTCCGCCGGACACGGGGTGAGCCGAGCGGCGCGCCGGCCAGCCTCCCCTGGCGAGCCTGCCGTCATCGCAGCGCGCGCGCAGAGCACACGAGGCACGTGCTGCTGGCGCACCTTCGCTGCGTGTGGCTGCGCATGCCGGCACCGCGCGCGCACGTCGTAGCAACCGGCGCCTCCTCTCGCCCCCGCAGGCATGTACTTCTCGTCCCAGGACCGCGGGCACATGGCTTCCATGGTCTACAACTGGCCGCACGACGACGTGCAGGTCATCGTGGTCACGGACGGCTCCCGCATCCTCGGCCTCGGCGACCTCGGCGCCAACGGCATGGGCATCCCGGTGGGGAAGCTCTCGCTGTATGTGGCCGCGGGCGGCGTGGACCCCCGCCGCACGCTCCCGGTCATGCTGGACTGCGGGACGAACAACGAGGAGCTGCGGACGGACCCGACGTACCTGGGGATGACCCACCGGCGCCTGACGGGCGACGAGTACTTCAGCCTCGTCAACGAGTTCGTCATGGCCAGCTTCCAGCGCTGGCCCAACGCCCTCATGCAGTTCGAGGACTTCAGCACGGCCAACGCGCAGGCCATCCTCGACGCCTACAAGGGCCGAAAGCTCTGCTTCAACGACGACATCCAGGGCACCGGCGCGGTCACGCTCGCCGGCCTCCTGGGCGCGATCCGGGCCACCAAGAGCGGGCAGCAGCTGCGCGACCAGAAGATCTTCGTGGTCGGCGCGGGCAGCGCCGGCATCGGCGTCGCCGACTCCATCCGCCAGGGCATGCAGCACCAGGGCCTGAGCGAGCGCGAGGCCCGCTCCCGAATCTGGGTGTTCGACGACCGCGGCCTGCTCGGCACCAAGCGTCCCCTGGACGACCTGTCCCCGCAGCAGCGCCCCTTCCGCCGAGACGACGAGGAGGGCGACCTCTCCCTCCTCGACGGCGTGGCCAAGCACCGCCCCAGCATCCTCCTCGGCCTCACGGGCGTCAACGGCCTGTTCACAGAGCCCGCGGTGCGGGAGATGGCCAAGCACCACGTCCGCCCCATCATCTTCCCGCTCTCCAACCCCACCAGCTCGGCCGAGTGCACCGCAGAGCAGGCGTACACCTGGACCGAGGGCCGCGCCATCTTCGCCTCGGGCTCCCCGTTCGACCCGGTGGAGCTCAACGGCAAGACCCTCAGGCCGTCGCAGTGCAACAACATGTTCATCTTCCCGGGCGTCGGCCTGGGCGCCACCGGCGTGCGCGCCAAGGCTGTCACCGACGAGATGCTCTACGCCGGCGTGCAGGCCCTCGCGGAGAGCGTGTCCGAGTCGGAGATCGAGGCCGGGATGGTCTTCCCCCCCGTCTCCAAGATCCGCAACGTGGCCATCACCGTCGCCGCCGCCGTCGCCCGCAGCGCCATGTACCACGGAATCGCGGGCCGCATGCCCCCGGCGGACCTGGAGGACTTCCTGGAGCGGACGATGTGGAAGCCCGAGTACCGTCCCGTGGTGCAGGACGTGTACTGACCGCGCGGCGAGGCGCGCGGCGCCCCCGCCATCACAACGCAGCGCTCGGATGCCGCGGGCAGGACGCGCTGGGAAGTGGGCCCCTCTTGAGTGCCGAGGCAAACACTGCTCCGTTCACGATTTCGCTCGGACGTTCCCGCTGCTTGCAAGCAGCTGCGCCACACGCCATCACAACGCACGGGCTGACGCCTTGCCGGTCTCGACCGGGACGACTGGGCCCCGGCTACTCGAACCGAACGCCGGCGCCGGCCAGCGACCGAGGGCTGGATCTGTGGACAGAGCTGCCGGACAGCATGCGGCCAACGACCGGCGCGGCGACGCCGACCGTCCGCTCCTCCAGGGCGAGCTGCCCTCCGTGCCGGAGCATCGCTGACGCTCGCTTCAACCCCCCCGACCTGCGTTTGCCAGCCTGTGCCGGCGCCCCCGCGGCGACCTTGTCCGTCAGAGGCCGGGCCGACGACAGCTGCTCGGGCGTCAGCCCCGGGGGCAGGGCATGGCCGCGCCACTGCGACGGCACGGGCATGTCCCGGCCCAGGCGCTCGGCGCGCCTCGCCTCGCGGAGCACCAGCTCTGCCGCCCGGAGCTCCTCCTCGAGCGGGTCCATCGTCGCCACGTGGCCCCAGTGCCCCCCCGAGATGGCCGCCGTCGCCTCGGTGGCGACGCTCGAGGCGTCGTCCACCGACTGCAGCGCCTGCCGCAGCGCCGCCTTGGCCGTCATGAGCCGGGACGAGAGCGACGGCGCCGACTCGGGGGGGGGGGCGCTGAGCTGCGGCCGCAGGCGGCCGGCGGCGGCAACGGCGCTCAGAGCCGGGTCGTCGGGACCCACGCCGTCCGGCTGGGCGTGAGACGTGCCGCCAGCCCCATCGACGACGTCAAGGGCGGGCTGGGGCCCGTCCTCATCGCGAATGCCGTGCTCGTCAGCCTCTGGCACTGCGCCACCGCCGGGGCCCGGCGCGGCGGGGGCAGGTGCTGCTGCTGCGGACGCTCCCGCCTGGGGCTCGCCGGGCGTTGTCGGGAAGGTGCGTCCCGCGCGCCGGGCCTTGGCACCCCTGAGTGCGTCGCGCGCCGCGCCCTTCCGCACGCCCTGGGAGAGGACCCACGCCGGGTCGACCTGCGCCCGGAGGTCCGGGTACATCTCGAGGGCTTTGCTCACCGCCCCTCCGGCCAAGGCCATGCCCGTGCGCGCCTCGACGGCGAGCTCTGCCAGGAGGCGCTCCTTGGTCACGCGTCGCCCGTCGA
>Ga0136560_1001986_pt1 | contig 10437 bp, 9 predicted proteins | sample AntRauMeHopE1497_FD_104925 | JGI IMG/M metagenome (GOLD analysis project Ga0136560, IMG submission 104925) | Saline lake microbial communities from Rauer Islands, Antarctica - Metagenome Hop E1 #497 | ecosystem: Environmental > Aquatic > Non-marine Saline and Alkaline > Saline | place...
AACCACTGCCTTCTCTCTATCGAGCAAGCAATGCTCTTGCAGAATCAACAGGGCGGCCTTAGCTGCGTACTTCTCTGTCGGGTCAGCAGACAATAGCTGCAAACATGCTACGACAGGCAAGGAGCTGTCTTGGGATTCTGCAGCCGAAGCGACCCCCCCTGATCCTGCCAATGACGTAACAGCAGCATCATCCGACGCTCGGTTGACAGCATGGGCTTGCGTATAGCTTCGTTTCGGAGCGAGAATGCTGTTTACAACACCAGCAAATGAGACAACCGACGACATGGATGCATTCATCCACTTGATGATACTTACCCGATTCTCGTCTGCATTACCTTCTCCCTCGATCAGACGGACCACCCTCCAATGCATGTCCAAGGATTTGAAAACCACACTCACCTCAGGGCACGATGCACATACTGGCAGAACGCTAGCAACATCACGCACAACGATGGCTAAATTTGTAATCGACGTGGATTGCTAGCACACGTCCAGAAGGGTGCACTGACACTGCTAGAGCCTATGGACTACCTAAGTCAAGCCATCCAGCTTGCGCGTCAGTTCCCTGATGGGTACCTTGCGCGCACCCTCAGAACCTGCCTAACCTCGCTTGCTTTGCATGCTACTGAGCAGTCGCCCGCGCGCTCGAAGCAACGCCTTCGCTGCCGTGTTGGCTTCATCTTCAGCCACGCTGGATCTTACCTAGGCGGCAGAAGATGTGTCAGTGGTTGGTTTGAAGCCGACGCTAGTTTCGTGAGATGCCTTCGCCGATTTGCTGGCTATCAGGTCCTGAGACGCTCGACGGAGAGTCGACTAAGCCGAACGAAGCCTAGCAGATGCATCCATCTGATCTCGTTTCGCACGCATAGAGTGACCCGTCGCAAAGAGGGCGGCTCGACCAGCAGAGATTCGAGCAAGGCACTGCAGTAGTACACCTTTGAAAGTGTTGCTTGTGGTGTGCATATCGGTAAATTGTTCGCACCTGATCAGACGGTGCATGCAGCCTGCAGCAATGATAGCATCCCTGTACAATTCTGCCTGCAGGCTGTGCTGGAGCACTGAAGTTGCCATTACCAGACATTGCGCATGCACTGACGCCACAGGCTATCCGGAGTCGACCTCGGCGGCACGTAGGGCGGCCTGCAGCAAACTAGCCGGAGCTTCTGCGATAGACCCTAGGACGCATCGCCGAAGCTGGACCTTTTCAATTACGTCAAGCGGGACTGGAGCTGTGAGTGGTCTACCGTCACTCGATACACCGGCGCTTTCAGCGACCTAATCAAGACCCCCTGCTCGGCCATTCAACACTCCAAAGACGATAGTCCGGCATAGCATGCCAGTTGCAGAGCATGCTCGCTCGCTCAGCTTTGCAGCCGTCACCATTTGCCCAGCAATGTGCGCGAAAGAAGTCGCCATATCGTGGTGCCGCTGCAAGTCCGGGCTTCTTGCATCGTCCCATACCGAATCAGCTTCAGAGAACACGTCAAGGAGCCGGAGATGCCGAACGAATATCCTCCCGCGATCTGTTTGCATCGGCCATCTGAGTTTGTACTTTGCGTCGGCGTTTCCAGAATATGCCGGTAGAATTGGATTTACAGTGTTCACGGACTCGAGCCAGAAAGCCTTGACCACTTCTCTCGGCGACTGTCTTGCCTCAAGGTATGCCTTTGTGCCGAGGCGGGACATGGCAGTCGAAGTTGTCGCGATCTCTGCCCAGCATGCCGCAGCTACCAGTGCAGCCGAGAAAAGGCTAGTTGCGCCGGTGCTGGTGCCAAGAATGTGGGGTGACATCAGGGCCAGCTGGCCTTCTGATTCTCCTAGTCCATCTCCCTGTTCGATGCCCGGAACCACAGGCTGTGGCCCGCTGACATCTGCAGTTGATACTAATTCCATGGTGAATGAACTGGCTTGAGGTCTCCTTGCTATCACGTCGAATCTTTGCATTCGCTGCAAACGATTCTACGCATCCCTGCACCTGTCTTGGACAGCCAACATAATGGCTTCGTTTAAGCGATGCGTTGAGCTGCTAGTATTCCCTCCACGTGAAAGGCGTGAATCGATAACGGCACGTGGCCAGGGCGCCGAAAGTGTACGGATGGAGAGTCCGCCGCGGTGCCATTCTCGACGTGCAGCAAAACAGCGCAAGAACTCCGAAGAGTCCCTCATCGAGCGTGGCACCATGATGCTGGAGCTGGCACGCCGCTGGCGCAGCTCCCGTTGATGGCTTGCATCAATCTGAGATTTCAGATCGGCCGCGTAGTCGAATACGTATGATTCGAACGCCGACACGTGCTCAGCCAATGTCTCTTCAAGGGAGGCAACTCGCGCGGGGTACCTTGCTGCCTATAGCGCACTCGTCCATGACATGAGCTTGACTGCGGTTGTACCCTGACCCGGCGGGACAGAGTTCTGCCCAGAGGCAGCAGCGATGCCCCCAGCACCTGCAAGACCAAGATTACACAGAATAGCGGCTACATTGGCCGATTCTGTCGAAGTCCGATCTAGTGCAGAGGCCGACAAAGGGCCAGCTACGCGCCAACCCAGGCCTCCTAACGCTGTGAGAGCCCGGCTCGTTTGCCCATGGTCGTGCGAAGATAATGCCCCGATGCACTGCGTGCAAAGCTCTCTCACACAGCGCGCTGACTCGAGGCTTCGAAGCAACCTCCGCTTCTGACGCCTCTCCAAGACAGATCCGAGTTCATTCAGACCACTTTGCCACGGTGGTGGACGACCCAGCTGAGCAGATGCGGGAAGGGCATTGTCGTCGTTGTCGTCCGAGTCAGAGTCTGGATTCAGCTGCCAGCTCGCAGCGATGGCCTTCTGTCCTGAATCCTGGAGCAGGGACGCGTCAGTGCTGGTTTGATACACGGGATGTGACGGCAACTTGACGACCTGGCCAGATAGCAATGAGAATGCGCTGTGACTCCACTGCAGGCACCCGACCAATGATCCTAGGGCTCCTCTCCGCAGCGCATGCCGACTGCTGGGCTCTCGCTCTACAGCGTACAGAAGGACTCTCATACCCGCCTTCGAGCAAACCAGGGCACGGGCTAAGACGGCAAGTGATTCAATTGCATCGCACACGTGCCTCGGATGGGCAGGAGCTAGCGACGACCCCAGAGTCGGAGGGGCTACTAGATTGGTTCCAGAGGTGCGCGGTGCTTGCTTAGCGACGGATCCAGCTAAATGTGTCGCTGATGCACGTGCACCTAAATTTGCACCTAGCACAGCATCATCCTCGTTGCAATCTTCTCCGGACATTTTGCTTTGGATTGCCGTCTTGTACTAAAGCTTCTGCCACTCCACTGCAGAGCTCGCCAGATGCTGCAGGGAATGAAAGGCAGTACATGCAAGAGCAAGACCCCAGTGCTGCAGCACACAGCTCTGTGAATCAGAGTCCGCTTTCGGCCGAGCATTTGCCTTGTGACCCTGACCCTGCTCTTGCCCTTGCCCTTTTCCTTGTGCGGCTTTATCGCTCTGGGCTTGTGACTATCTCTACTCTCCATGCTTACCCGCAGTGGCCATTGCCAGGGCAGCAACGAACCTAGAGCACCTGACGCTCATGGCAAACATCTCTCTGCGCTCTTCGGTCCTAAGTAAGTCCCCAACGAGATCGGAGCGCAGCCCCAGCCTGTCTTCTCTGCCCAGTCTCGGCCACGATCGAGGCAAGAGATGTGACTGATGGCTTGGCTGATACCCTGCTGCGTTCGCGAGCACGACTGGGAGTGCCTCTGAGACGAGGCGGGTCCGCATTGGCGGCAGCCAGACCATCGCGTGAATCTCCCGAAGGGCGGTCCGTCTTGCGAGGAAGTCTTCAGCCACGTCAGTGGCAGTGCTTGGCTTAGCGTCTTGCTCTGCCTCGGCCAAGGCCCCGTCAGCGAGTGGAATGTGCCGCCGCAGGACAGCAAGGCTTGAGTTGAGCCTTCGGTGAACATGTCCTAATGACGCAAAGAAAGTTGCTGCATCTATTTTTGCGAGGCGCAGGTCCTGATCATTACCAAGAAGATGGATTTTCAGGTCCACGGGATTGCGAGCAAATACGATCGGGTCGCGTAGTTTGAATTTTATTCGTCCCACTTGCAACAGAGCCATTAGTTTGGTTGGGACAGCGTCAAGCCGAGCTCTCTGGAAACGATCGGACCTCGCGTGCGCCAGTGCTTTCGACATGGTATCCCAGTCCGATGGAAATAAGTGGTCGATATCTTTCGGACGATCAAACGCGCGGGATCGGCTGTGCGCATGCCCTCGTGCGAGGGCTATTTCTCCGCCAGATGATGCCATGGAAGCAGCGTCAAACTGCGCGCTACCTCGCCGTTCACGAGTGTCCGGCAGCCTAGCCTGGTTGGAATCAAGGTGGCGTCGCACCTCCGTAGGCTGCTCGAGTTCGAATGTTTCCATGCCAGCCTCACTGCATGCGAGCACACGGGGCAGCAGAAGCTGTGGAAGAGCTTCCACTTCTCTGGCTGCAATTTCAGAAGGGGAGGAGAGCCGTTTCTGCTCTGATTCTACAAGTGCCTTTACCGCCTTTAAAATGTTAACAGGTTTCTCGAATTCTGCCCCGGGATGGGGAGGGGGCGCGGGCGCGGGCGAGGGAGAGGGATCGGCTCTCCGCTTCCCGGCCTGGCCGAAACTCGTGCCACCGGCCTCCGGAGGCTTTGGCCGTTTCCCCTTCGTTAACTTTGACAACTCTGGTGCAGCGCGCTTCCGCCGGCCCCGAGTCCGGCCTTGTCCTAGAGCACTCTCCACCTTGTGATGAGCTGCCCCTGCAATCGATGCTTGCCCATCACCAGCACTGCCAATACTGGCAACCACCTCCAGCTGCTTTCTTGGGGGCGAAGAGGGCGATCTATTAGTTATCGGAGCGTCCAAAGTTGTTGCCTGATTATCGCTTGGAGTCTCTGGGGCTAAATTGACGACTGCAGCACTCTCTTTCTCTCCAGCGCCTCCTGGGATGACAAGGCTTGACAACTGCCGTCCTCGCTCTCGGTGCTTGATTGCTTGATCAGACTCCGCTGTGGATAGTCTATGGAGTGTTGCAAGATGCTTAAACCACTTTGCTGAAGCCCCCAATTCATCTGGAACGAGCGCTAGCTGGTCTTCATGGCGAAAATTAGCCAGTCCAGATGCTCGAGCTTGTGGAGCATCTGCCGCGATGTGACCGTCCCGCTCACAAAGGGCCTGAGCACATTCAACTCGAAGCGAATCACGAGCACTAACAACCGATGGGGCAGCACTGTGACACAGTTCCCGTTGCATCGACTAGAACGCTCGCCCTGCGGGCTCCTGAGAGCCTCTATCCATCCGAATGCCGCACAGGCCGACCACAGCATCACGGATCCTTGGCCACTGTACAGGGTTGAGCGTTGAGCGACACCCCTTCGATATACAGTCCAAGTACGTAGATCCAGCAGGTTCGCCTTCATTGGTGCTCAAAACGGCTGCTAGCGTTGATGCGGCTGGTGGTGCCAATTGGAATGCCTCCGCTGGAATTGGGCGAGTCAAAACGTCTCGTTCACGGTCCATACTGCCAGCAAGCATACTATAGATTTAAATACTATCTCTATCCAAGCGCTTTATTTGGAACAATGAGGGATGACAAGTAGGAATTCATTGCTCCCAGCATGGTATTTCTAGTCGTTGCACCCACCGACAGCGGTTGCAACCCTGGTCGTGGGGTCAGCGGATCCTGAGACTCCTGACCACAGGTGGTCGCATTCCGTCGCGTGATCTTGGTCGTTCGCAGACATTGTACCGCAGGCGAGTGTAGGCAAGCGTCGTTGGGCGCGCGTCCCATTTCTACCGCTCAAGCTGAGTATTCCGGTTCACTAGAACTAGATCTAGGCAAGTCCTGAGACCACTGAGCTGCAGCACCCTCTGCTGACCATGGCGCCTGGGTCAGCCAAAGACGGTTTACAGACTGATTTTAGTCTTGGAATAAGGAGGGATGCGATTGGCCTTGTACACAGTCTGCTTGATATCGAGAAGGTCAGCACGTCGAGTATCAGCCCGAGCAATACCGGCGAGTAGGTCCAGACCTATCGCCAAGTGGATATGGTAACGCGTAGTTTGAACTATTATTCGGATTTCTGCGGGTGCCAAAAGATCTGAAAATCCTACCTTACACGTGAAGACTAATCTCTACGCATGAATTAGGACGGGTCAAATAGTGCAAGGCGTAGCCACAGACGGAGGACGGTTCTCGTTACATCCGAAAGAGATGCTTTTGATTATGCAGAGCGGCGTCGTAGCAGCATGGGCAAACCACCGAAAGCTGAGTCCCACGACCACATGGCGAACGTAGTACGTGGAACTGGTCATGATGAAGGCAAGCTGCCTCCAGCTGTTGGCAGCCAGCCTTAGCCAACAAGATAGCCGCAAAGCCTCATTGCCCGGCTGATGCGGAATCTCCTCTTCGCACAAGGTTCGCCTGGAAAGGCGTACGTCGATCAATACGGACGCTGGGCAACGGCAAACTTTGAACGGGCCAGATAGATGGAACAATGGCTCAGGTATTTAGCCTATGTCCTTCCCACAGTGTTACCGGTGTCTTGGGGGGCTGATACGGAAGCGTTGTCGGAGTCCTTGTTTGCGATCGCTCGGCTGCTGGAGTAGCTGCACGATTCGGCCGTGGTCGGAACTGCGTCATCTGCAGGAACTCACGCGATTGCCGAGGCCGAAGCCGCGGTCAGAGCCTTTGAAGGAGCGGGAAGAGCAACCGTTGCAGAGACAGCGGCCCAGCCGGAATCGACCAGTAGCTCCGGCTCATCATCCACCGCAGGCGCCGCGCAGGAACCCACCACGGAGACAGAGATCACGTCTGGCACCAGCATTTCACCCAATGAGTACCAGTAGCTGACCGCAGCAGAGGCTGCCCGCAAAGCAGCTACTCAGCTGCGTGCAGCTCGCAGAGGAGCACGTCGATCCGGTGTTCTCGGCAGCGCCCCCGCTTTACCCGACGAACGCGAGGCAGCTGCCCGGGGAACCCGCAGCAGCCCAGGGAACGTTCCGTTCCGCGGGATTTCGATCGGAGCAGCGGACGCAAGTATTCGATGGGGATTGTCTGCGTTAGGGGGTGTTGGCGCCGCCGTGGAGGTTGGCAGCAGCTTCGTCGGCGGGTCTGGCATTCGGGACCGAGCCGTGGTAGCGGTTGAGATCGCAAGGTTCATGATGCGGCTCGTGCTACTTATTCGAAGAAGCCCATCTGGTGACGAGTCGCGAGGAGACCCAGCAGGGGGCACCGGGACCTGGCGCCGCGTCGGTGCGGAACTTGGAATGGCAGCGGAAGATGTTCTAGCTGCCGGGCGAGTCCTCCTCCAGGGTGAGAGAAGGGACGGGAGGGATACCACGATCGCGGATTCGCAGGCGGCGAGACTGGCACAGGGGGGCGTATTCAGCGGTGGGTCGATGTCTCCGAGCTCCTGGGCAAGCGGCCGGGGTCTGCATCCGGGCGGAGCGACAGGTGGCGGCGGGCGCCCGAGGCTGATTCGGCGGTTTCTGGTCGCGGGTGGCGAGGCCGACACGGCGGTGCCTAGACAGGCAGCTGAGCGTGCCATCCTATCGGCTAGGGAGGCAGACATCCCGCTCGCCTTCTCCTGGGCGGGAGAGGCAGGGGATTCCGTGGAGGCGGGAAACGCAGAAGAAGAGGAAGTTAGTATGGGGAGTGGCCGGGGCAGCTCGCAGTAGTAGCAGAGCAGAGCGTCCCGACTGGATGCTGGCAGCGTGGGAGCGGCCTTCAGCCGAAATGGGAGGCCTAGATTCGCCCGTGTTTCCCAGCGGGTGGACCCGAGCAATCCCAGGGTAAGATACTGGCGCGGGCGACGAACAGGCACATCTATCCCTTTTGTCGCATCAAGCGTTGCTAGGAGAGCAGAAGCCGAACTTGGGCCCTGGGCCGGGGGACGGGGGGGTGTAGCTGACGCGGTGGCTCTTGCTGGTCCCAGTGATGCTGAGAGGGTCTATGGTGAGGCAGCTTCGTCCATCGCAGTGGCTGCAGCGGACAGCGTCGCATCTTCGGCTGCGCTTGGAGAATAGACTGCCGAGGAGCTGCTGGCTGGGGGTACTTTGTCTGTCGGTGGGTGGGAAAGTGACGATTCTGACGATGGTGTCAATGCAGGGATGCGGGGATCCAGGGAACACAGCGGGTCGCACACCCCGGAGCAGGAGCAGGAGCAGGAGCAAGAGCAGGAGCAGGAGCAGGATACGTCTATGGTCTCTGAAGCGAGCTCCGACCTTCCACCGCTGGGGGGCTGGGACGGCGGCGGGGGAGCCGCCCCCGCTGGTGAAACCCCGGTCCCGGTCCCGGTCCCGCCTCATGCAGCTAGCGGGAGTGCCAGTGCCAGTGCCAGTGGAGAGCCGCTCTTCGGCTCGGTCGCTTCGTCCCCGCATCGTGCCTCTGGGGCTGGAGCTAGGGTGCGCGGAACCGCCGCGTCAGGGAATGGTGTGCGGTTTAGGTCCTGGCGGGACGGTCTCGGCGCCTGTGACACAGAGCGCGACGCGGCTCCAGTGCGGCTGCTAGGCGAGATCCTGTGGATCGCTCGGCCCTTAGTGTACGCTGTCTTGGTGCAGCGGCACGGGCGCACGTCATGGTCCCCTCTGCTGAGCCTCTTAGCACTGGATGTTGCGTCGGGTTACGCCACGCGTAAAAGTGTCGACATCGCTAGGGGCAGGCAGGTCCGCGGACTGCTGAATGCAGCAGGAGATGAGGTAAAGAGCCTGATCCGACAGGTCGGGGTGCTGATTGGAGCCCGATCCACGGCAGCACCTACTGTGCCGGTCGGCCGCACTGCTACGAGCCTAGGTTCCGCAGGCCGATTTGCGCGGGCATATGGCCCACTTGAATCCGCAGCAGGGCATGAAATGCTCTCTGTTCCTCAGAGTGCCCTAGCGATAGACCCTGTGAGCATCCTCGTGCAGCAGTTGCCTTCTGCGGCTTCTGTAGCGAAAGCGGCGTCGAGGTTCGCGCGGATGCTGTCCGGGACCGGGACCGGGACCGGGACCGGGACTTTGGATGGAACGGCGAGGTCAGCGGTCGCCCCGTCGTCCGGGGCTTCCACTGGTAGGATTTCTCTGCTACTGCGTGTCGTGATGCACTTGTCGACGCAGGTGCGCGTCGCCGCGCTTGCCGGTGGAAACGGAACCGACGGCCGTGGCAGCGGGATATCTGATTCTGTGCACGGGGGCTCGCTGCGACCTTCGGAGCAGGACGAGCTTGCGCGGCGCCGGCGGAACTTGTGGGCGATGTATTTGCTGCGCTCGCCGTTGTTCGGTCTCGTGACCCAGGCAGCGCTCCTCAAGACAGAAGCAGGTGCTCGCGCCGTTCCTCTTGCAGGGTGGATCGTAGCTATGCTCATCGCGTACATGCGGCAGACGCTCGAGTGGTGGAACTCAGTCTTTGCATATTCCGGGCCGACAGTATAATAATTTTCGCTTGAATCCCCTCTTTTATCAGATGATTTCCCCTGACCTCGTGCACGATATCGCCGCAAGTAAGGCCATCCTCACATTGCACTCGTCACACTATCAGATCCAGCGACCTGCGCGGCTGCGGCGGAAGGAGATCCAAGTAAATAGTGAAGTCCTATTTCCGAGCTATCAGCAATCACAAATATCAAATATTTCCAGCGATTCTGTTGAAATTTAATGGAAGTGAGCGGTGGCGGTGGAGATGGCGCCGAGAGACGCTTGTCTAGCGCAAGCAGTTTGCTCACAGAAGAGTCGCAGCCACAAGCACAAGCAGGCATGTATGGCACCGGCAATGGGACTTCGCAAATCGCGCCCGCCCAGGCTGGGCTGAAGCATTCGTAGTCAACATCCTAGTCTGATGCCCTTACTGACCTTATGTCTGCTCTCGGGGCCTCGGGCTCTGCCCTCGGCAGCTCTGGAGACATTTCGCAGATATCTCGGACAGAGACCCCGATGGTTTCACGCATTCCAAAGTACCACGACCACACGGATACAAACGGAGCAAATGGCACCGGAGGAGGTGCATCAGGACCGGGCACGGCATAGCACGAGGGTGTTGGGCTAGCTGCCGGCATGTCGTTCACGATAAACTTTGTGATGGGCTCCGGTTTCCTTGCGATTCCGTGGGGAATGGAGCAAGCTGGCGTTGGGACAGGAATTGTGCTGCTTCTGTTTGCAACATCGGCTTTGTACTTTACCTGCACGATGCTCCTCGATGCCATCGCTCGAACGGACGCCATCGAGCGCAGGCAGCTCCTTGTGGCCGGAGTTCTGCGAGCGATGGATTCCGTCGAAACGAGCGTCACCGGAAACGGAACCGGCGCGTCGGCGGCGATTATGAATGGTGGAGACACGAAGGGTGCAAGTGACACCGCCGCGGGTCACGAAGCGGTCGTGGGCAGCTTCTTGGACGAGGGCTCGAACTTCACTTCGCCGTCGGAGTCCGCCCTCGCTGTGGTATCTCCTGACGTGGTC
>Ga0136560_1001988_pt1 | contig 10435 bp, 8 predicted proteins | sample AntRauMeHopE1497_FD_104925 | JGI IMG/M metagenome (GOLD analysis project Ga0136560, IMG submission 104925) | Saline lake microbial communities from Rauer Islands, Antarctica - Metagenome Hop E1 #497 | ecosystem: Environmental > Aquatic > Non-marine Saline and Alkaline > Saline | place...
GTAGTGCTCGAGGATGTTGGTGGGATATCCATGGATGAATCGAGAGGTCTCTCGCTCAACACCATTGGACTGGATCAGTACAGCTTTATTACCGTGGGACTGCCTGGGAAAATGGTGGTCGTAGATCACTCTGCACCCGAGGCACGCAGCTGGTTGTGCAGAGCTATGTAGTCTTTCTACGGGGCTGACTAGCCTGGTGACGACCCGGGGTAGCCGCTTGCTGCAGTCGGTGGAGGGGAGGAGGCCCCAGGTCGCGATTTGCAGCCGGCGTGGATCTATGCAGGAATGTCCGAGCGCAGTGAGAGGAGTCAAGTGGATGCGATCATCCGGAGTGCCAGTAAGACAGACAGGGCGAGGTACTTGCGATGCCTCCGCGCCATGTAGTTCTGGGCGGCGAAGCGACACATGATCCGGGACCGCAAAGTCCGTCACATCGTGGAGTGGCGGGGTGCCATGGCACTGGCAAGGAGAGAGAGACGGAGGCTTGCAGAGGAGCTCGGGCAATGAGCTCTCGAGGCCAGCAGGAATTTGTAATCACAAGACTGGAAGGGTCTCGAATTTGCTGAAATAAGTACTCAGTGCCACAAGTCTAGATGACTGGAATCTTAGTGTGTCAATGCCGCAACTCAAACGTCGGCCAGTCGTGGTTAGCTTCCCTCTGTGGCTGTTGATCAGGACCTTATGAGCTCGACCTGAATTTCGTTGACAGAGTATAAACAGAGTTCAGTCACGCACTACGAATATGCTTGAGCCGAACTAGCGAGAGGCGCAGCTCTGTAGCATTTGTGCAATTGCACTCTCAGTGCCACGCAACCCCCTCAAAGGCCGTCGTCGTCTCCGAAAGGATTTTCACCGTCCTCGCCAAGCTCCCAGTCGTCCACCTCGCCCGAAGTACCACCGCCGCCTCCTCCTCCTCCTCCTTCCCCTGACTCTTCGACCTTATCGTCCCCTGCGGGTGATGAGCCGGTCAGCGCAGTAGGCGCATCGTTCTCAACTACTACTGCCTCCGTCGAATCATTCGCGTCAACACCCGAAGGCGACGTACCCGACGTCGCATCTCCGGCACGCCCTGCCCCCTCGCCAGGCCTCGGACCACTCGGCGGAGGCGGGGGTGCATCCAATTCAGCAGATGCAGCGAGCACCCCTACTGTGGGCGCACTAGCCCCAGTAGCGGCGCGCTGCGCATCCAGCTCCACCTCCTTCTCTGTGTCGTAATTGCGGCCACCCGTGGATTCCGTTCCGTTCTGAATGGCCGACACGGTCGCTTCTAGGCCCAACGTCTCAGCGAGGTTTTCGGGGCTGGGCTCATCTGCTGCAGTCACATCCACCCCTGCACATCTCGCAGCTCGTGCACCCCCACCCTCAAGACAGGATCGGAGGTGGATCTGCAGACGGTCTAGATGGACTCTTCCCGCGGCTCCATCCACGCTGGCTTCCTGTCCCTGGTCCAGGTAGCCGTCTGCAGCACTAAGCTGCTGAGAGGCGCAGAGCATCGCGCAGTGCCGTAGCAGCATGTTGACATGGTCTGGCACGACCTCGGGCACACCAGCTATGAGATGACAGGAGTACGCATCGGCAATCTCCACGAAAAGACTTGCCGCCGGTTCCTCGTCTTGTGCCTCTGCCTGACTGAGTGCATGCTGCAAGCATCGGAGCAACAACGACCCGTTACGGACGGCGGATTTGGAGCTGCTGCTGTCTGATTCGCTAGTCTCCACGCCGCCCTTGCCTTTACCCTTTTTCTTGCCTTTGCCTTTGCTTTTGCCTTCCTTCTTCCCCGATGCCTCGACCACAGGCTCCCCTGCGGACTCCTCTGGCGCCCAGAACAGCTTGGCGGCGTTGATCGAGCACCTGGCCCGGTCCACCTCCGTGAGAAGTTTCGTCGTCGTCTTGGTGCACCGCGTGGCAAGGTCCATGTAGGCATCAATGCCTCCCACACCTATGGGCCCAAGGCGTCCAAGGGTTGCGATCACAGCCACAAGACACCTCGGCTCAGCCCTGCTGGAGGCGACGTCCTCGAAGACAAGCAACGCCCTCCGCACACAGTCGTGCGCAAACTGTTCTCCCTTGGCCACCAGTGCGCTCTCCAGCAGCAGGCGGAGCGCACGCTCGGGAGCTGCTCCTGCTGATGCGAGTGTAGTGCAGGTTTGGAAACAGAACTTGAAGACTTCAGCCCGCGTGGTTCCTGCATCACCCTCCCCGCTCTTTTTGTCGCTCCCCGCCCCCGTCATCGCCGGCATCTTTTGCGCGAGCCGCAGAGCCCGGACCACTAGGGCGGGAAGGGTGAAGCTGAGCCGTTTCTGCCCGCCCTACCCCAGCGCTTCCCGTGCCACGCGTAGAACATCAAACACCTCCCTAGGACTCGTCTCGTCTTGGCCCTTACCCAGCTGATGCAGCAATGCAGCCACTCGTCGCTGCTCGAAGCCGAGATCATCGCCCGAGTCCTCGTCCAGTCGCATTCCCCCCCCACGGCGCGTTGACACGCCAGTGCCCCCCCTCGCCATTCCCATAGGACCATCCGGCTCGTCTCTCAAGCAGGGCGCGATCGCATTCAGCACATCTCTCGTCGTCGCTACTCCTCGTATTGGGGCTCGGGTCCTGAGTAGTGCCATCAGGATATCCTGCGACACGGTGCGCCTCGCATTGTGAGGCAATGCCCGGTGGATGTCCCGAAGTCCGCGCAGACGAAGAACGGCGACAAGAGCTGCAGGGCCGAGACCACGTGCCTATGCCACCATCGCTGACAGCAGCTGCCGAGTCGCAGCGACAGCAGCGAAATCCATCTCCCTTCCTACCGCGGCCAGGCGGGGAACACACACGCGAAGCAGCGCACCGGCGCGCCCTAGCCACTTGCGATAGCGGTTCTCAGCCCCTCCCCCCATCCCCTCCTGTTCCTCGCTAGCCATCCCAGGCGAGGCAGGGGCACTGGTGGCAGCACCGCCACTATCGTCTCCGCCAGCCCCCCCCTCCTCGTCCTCGATCGTGTCACCTTCCCTGCAGTAGACCCTCCTCGCTAGTCCGACGAGGAAATCGTAGCACTCAGACACTGCTCGTGCTCCCATGAGTTCCCCGCGGGCATCAATCATGCGACCAACCTCGCGGCAGAGAGAACCGAATACGTCCTCGCACAGTTCCGCCGGCGCCGCATCGTCAGCCACCACCATGGCTAGGCTGCCAGAGGCTGTCCCTCCCGAGGTAGAGCTAGCGTCCACCCGAGGACCGCCGACCCTACCCGCGGAAGCTGGCTCTGCGAGTAGGTCGCAGTCGTCGGCCAGACGGGAGCACAGGGACTTGACCAGCAAGCGGCAGTCCGCCCGGGGAACAAGGTCAACCATGGTCTCCATAAGCTGCGGCAGCGTCTGCGCATGCCACCGGAGTGGAAATGCGTTGAATACCGAGTCGAGGAGAAATAGCTGAGCAATTCGATCTTTGCACTCGATCACCTCCTTCAGGACTGCAGGAAGCACTGCACTGCGGTACGACCGTGCGTCCACGCCTTCTAGCGCGGCGATGTAGTCGATGACCTATCCAACAAGGACACGCAGGTCCCTCCGATCGCTCTCGCGGCGACGGACCGAGGTGACCGGGCTCTGGTGCTGCAGCCGGACCCACAGACTGTTGGTCTCTTGGAGAGCCTTGACCAGGAAGGAGAGGGCGTCATCCGGCCGCTCGCGCTCCGGCAGCTTGTCCTGCGGTAGCCATCGGGGAGAAGGGACTATCGGTGGAGTGCATTGCAGTGCAAGGGGAGAAGGGACTATCGGTGTAGTGCATTGCAGTGCAAGGGGAGAAGGGACTATCGGTGGAGTGCATTGCAGTGCAAGGGGAGAAGGGACTATCGGTGGAGTGCATTGCAGTGCAAGGGTAGATCGGTTCGAAGGGTATGGGGATTGTACGGGTGGGGGAGAGGCAGAGGGAGAGGGAGAGGGAGACGTGCACTGGTAGTGGCACTGCATGCACGGGCAAATGACGCATCTCACTTTGAGCGATTGCACCAGAAAGTACCTGAGGAAGAGACCTCGAGTTGGGTGCTGTACCCCCTTGCAGAGCTCGAGGAGGTCGAGGAGGACCTCGTGGGCTGGTACCTCGCCTGATCGGATGAGTACGCTACCAGCCGTCACCATGAGGTATCTGCGGGTCATTTGAGCGGCGTGGGATTAAAATAGCAAGTTATTACACGGCAATTATTCGCTGTGGGTGAGTGCACGCTCGAGTCAACGAGATCTCTCAGCAGAGACAAGCGAGTTGTGAGTATGCTGATCATTACCCAGGATCAGCAGGGCGTAAGCATAGCATTGAATACTAACAGACGTGTTAGCACATTGCCAGCGTGCTGCACGGACGTGTAAAGCTCCGCAGCGCTTTTGCCTCGTTGCACCTGACGCTAGAAGAAGATCTGAAGCTGAAGCATGTGCCCGAAAACTGCCATATAAACCTGGTAGTAATCCCGAGGTCCAAGCTCAGAAGTTCGCAGCTCGTACAAAATCCCCGCAGCATGGTCCAGTGACTTCTTCAAGTCGTCCTTATCCTGCGACGGCGATGAAAACGTTCGGATCGCGCAACGATGAAGTCCGCTTGCACGCAGCCCAGCGATGGTTGTTGGGCAGTGAAGTCCGCCCATACATTTCATGCTTCTATAAAAATCTACATTTTCTCATCATTTCTTACCATTGCTTTCTGCATGCGTGCAGACCGATCATCAATCCTTCCTATCGCCCTGTCAACCATCGCCTGGCCACTGGAATGGCGAACCACGTGGCTTGCCATTGTGATAGCAGAATCGATATCTATTCAATGTGCGTAAAAGCGGAAACGCAAGCCGATTATGATTCACAATGGCCAACCACACGCGATGTTTAGAGTTGTGCATTGCTCATGCTGGTACCTACGCGTTACCACATGTTAAACCTGATACAGTGGCGGAACACCCCCGAAGGGAAGTTATGTCGCCACGCAAACCCCGAAGGCAATATGTGGCTTCGTTCAGATGCGCAGTGTAGAAACCCTAGCGAACGGACTGGAGTATCAATAGTAATCTTGCTTCGTTTTGCATAGTTCTGACCTTCTCTTTTGATAATGAGTGGTAAATCCGTAAGTTTAAGCCATACTTTTTCGCGGAAATGGTTCCGAAACGGTTCGTGGCGATTTCCACGAAATATCTTCACCATATCTTCTCACCGCAGAGACGGGGTGCTGGTTCCTTGGGGTTAAGTGAGTTAAACGCGGGATCAAAGTCCTTACATGATCAGGTCGCACACGGACCCTTTCCAGCAAGCTGGTGAATGATTGATTGCAATGCTGGCGCACTTGGACTTGGATGCAGAAATACCAAAAGCAAATCTGGCTTGTTTTAGTCTTTGCGAATCGCAGCTATTGTAGAGCAGCCCGACGACAAATTCTACAAAGATGAGGGGGGAAAGCAAGCATGCTTGAGCATGGTGAGCGCGGCGCACCCGTAACGATGCACATGGGCCTGTCAGAGGAGATCATCATGATGCATCAGTTGGCGTGACGACCAGGAGTTGAGCTGTTTGCCTTCATGCCCGAGATTTGTCGCTCCTGAATCTGCACGGGCACCTATTTGTATCGCATATATAATGCTTTCGCGCAGGTGGTGGGGCTGGACGGCGGTGCGCAGGCGCCAGTAGACATACCATTGAAATGCTCCCTTTTATACGAGGGTGGACAACGGGTTGAAGATTCTGATCAGAGTATACTACGTCCCATGTGCTAGACATATAACCCTTTTACAATCAAGCAAGGCCAGCGAGATGTTGAGATCCGTTTTCGCCTTGAGAAAGTTAGTCGGCGAAAGGACAACCGCCGGTTCGCCGTGCACGTAGAGCCCGATCCAACCCGAGCCTCTGCGACAGTTCGATCTGCCGCCAGTGCGTCGTGCATTCCTATTCTAGTGCTCAGCAAGCGCCGCACGGGGGAGCGCGCCGTGTCTCGGTCCAGGGGGAGCGTGTCTTCTGGAGGTGTTGGGCTCGAGGGACTGTCGCGGTCGGTCATGCATCTGGGTGCAGAAGGGGGCGGCGTTGCTGCCCTGGCCCAGCTGGCAGCAGGCGACCACGGGGATGGTGCCGTGCTGTAGGCACTTGGTCGCATAGAGGCGAGCTAGGCAAGACAGCTGCATCTGCTTCGGCAGCTCTCTGATCGGATGGAGCGGATGGAGCGACGAGGTGGGGGTGGCATGGGTGGGATTGGTGGTGTCAGCAGCGGTGGGATGGTAGTCAACGGATGGCCTGGAATGGGCGGGGGAGGCAGCGGTATGAGCGGCATTCCTATGGGTGGCGGTGGTATGGGCATCCCGGCATCATTTGGATGGCAGGAGGCAGGACCTGCGCCAGGAAACACAGGGAGTCATCTCACGAGGATCTTCTCGACCGAGGCACCGCCTACATCGATGAATATGCATATGGGCAGCAGTGTGATTGGGACTATCGCGGGGGCTGTGCCGACGCATGGCCTTGCAGTGCGGACCCCTCATGCTCACGCAGGTGGGTTCGCCCCTGTGGCAGACGCAGAGACACCGGGAGTTGTCTCTGCAGCTCCTATTCGGGCAAGCGGCCGGACTACGAATGCGAGGAGCAGTGATGACAACGGAACTGCTATTTCCAGCGCAGGGGCAGGGAACAACGGAGCGACCAGTGCCCTGATGATGGCAGATGGAGGGGGTTTGGGAGACACGGAGGGAGATAGAGATGGGAATGGGAATGGGAATGGGAATGGGTCCGGGAATGGGTCCGGGAATGGGTCGTCTGGGTCATCGCAAGGTGGAGATGGTCGGATGCGCCAGGTTATGGAACGCCGCACGAGCGAGCGCATCATGGTGAACGGAAGGCCAGCTGTGAGGACGACCACGGAGTCCTTTCAGAGGGACAGGCGGGGGGGCCCAGTGCAGCGCATCACGAGCACGGAGGTGGATTTCAACTACGGAGTGCCTAGTGGGATGGTGGACGGTGATTTCATCGAGGGGGGTGGAGAGGGCGATGATGATGGTGACACAGAAGACGTGGATGACGTGGCGATGGCAACCAACCCCTCTGGTGTCCCTGCTGGTATGGGTATGTTCCTTCGGTCCGAATCGGGTATGAGCAGAGGTTCGGAGTTGATGATACCCAGTACTGCTGTGTCAAGAGCTGGATTCATGGGTGGCGGCATGATTTCGTAGGAACAGTTCCCCCCACGTGGCATCTCGACGGAGCTACTCGGATCTGGGGACGGTCTTTTCCACGGGGGGTCTCTGAGCCAAGGGAGAGGAATTGGAGACAAGAGCGCACGTCGTTCTTCTGATGCATTGCATGAAGGTGCCGGCCAGTCTTTTGCCAAGCAGGAGGCGCAGGAGGGAGATGCTTCCGATGCCCCTGGAGGCATGGGCAAGCACGGCACGAAGAGGAGGCGGACATCGGCAGGCAGTGCTGCCGATGCCGAGCATGCCATGCTGCTGACCAACCTCAATGGTTCCGGATCTAGTTCCAGGGAATCCGCCTCCGGTTCGCACGATCATAGTAAGGGGCGGGCGAAGCAAGGCAAATGATGCTGATGCGGTACATGGACGCCGAAGGTCTGTCTAGCGCACCAGTATCATGACTAGGGCCACCGGTGGCTGTTGCAGCGGCAAGAAAACGAGATGCATCGTATCCCCCTCCCCCCCATCGTGTAGCTTGGGCTCTAACCGATTAAATTCAGTATCGATTGACATGGCGGTAAAACTAATTCTGCTTGTGAGTACACTGAGCTGCTGCAATATCTTTACGTCGAAGACATCTATCACGACTTTCACGTTAAGGCCCCTGCCCTCCCGCTCTGCCTCCTCCCGTACCGCTGCCTCTAGCACCCCCACCTGAATCGGAACCACCTGCAGCCGGAGCCGGTCCCATCGTTGCAGCCTCCGGGTGACACTACCTCGCCATGAGGTCCACGGTGACAACTGTCACGTCAGGGCCAAGCCGACGGACTCCCACTCTCTTCCAAGTTCCATCTAGATTAGACAGACCATCCCTTGTCCAGTTGCCATCCTAGCTCGTCCACTCCCTCTGTTCTCGCTTTAGCATGTTGCGGAACCGTTCCTAACCCCCGTCCTTGAGACTAGTGCCAGCTCGGACACCCCCTCTCTGACGAAGCAGCTCCGCCTCTACATCCAGCACCGTGCCTCGCAGCTGTGGAGGTGCCTTGACTCGATGCCCGAGTCCAAATCCTGTCCTTTCCAGCCGACTATGCATGTCATCGTCCTCACCACCCCATCCCCAGAACGAATTCGGATACCCATTACAACGCTCCATGATGAGAGAACTGAGGCAGAGGGCACCCCCGATGTACTTGGGATATGAATACTCACCCCATGCAGATGCCACATGCACAGGGGAGGCAGGGACCTGTGCATACATGGCAGCCAGGCCCGGGTGCTGTGGGAGGAGGTCGACATCATGCAGACAGAACGAGGTGAACTTGGGTAATCGAGTCCCGGCAACCGATGGAGCCTCAGAGTCCATGGACTTGCCTCCGTCCCCGCCTGTTGAAGCCACCAGTGTCGGGATCGGCAAAACCGTGGGTCTGGCCCCGAACTGAGTCCCTCGACCATCCGCGTCGTCGGCCCGCGCCAGAGCATACCCGATATTGAGGAGCTTGCCCCGGTTAAACTTATACCCGTCCTGTGTGGCTTCTACGACGATAACGTGCAGTCGAGGAAGCCTCGCGTGCTGGCGGAGGAACTGCGGCAATCTACGTGCAAATATATCCAATTGCTCCCCGCGGTTCTGCTCCGGTTGGTCTCTGAATGGCACGATCACGCAGAGGGAGGCCGTGCCCATGCGTGTGGTACCCGCGCACCTGCGTGCATGGTCGAGCGCCTGCTGCCTGTAATGCTACAGGAGGGGGTGTGACGAGTGATCTGCCTTAGTCCCGAGGGTGAGACCTGCCCACGGACTGGGTGGTCGCATCCGGCCTTCGAGCGACACCGTGCGCAAACCATCCCACGGGGCAGAGGTAGCGTATGCTTTTGCTGCCGAGAGCAAGTCAAGGATAACAGGGGCAGGAGTGTCAGGAGGACGAGGACGAGTCACAGAGACACGCGGTCGTTTAGGTGGAGCACCACTTCCCAAGATTCCTCCCCCTTGGCTTGTCAATGCTGACCCTCTGCCTACCTCTCCTGATGACTGAGCTGCTGCCGACCCAGGCTGCTCCTCAGGCCGATGTCTCTTGCCCCCTGCAGCAGTGGCATCACTCCCAGTCCCAGTCCCAGCCCCAGCCCCAGCCCGAGTCCTGTGCTCAGTGCCTCCCTCAGTCCCTGCTAATCTCGGCTCTGCTGCTGGATAGGCCTACGTTGTATGAGCTTGTGTGCTCCTTCTACTCCTCCTTGCGATGCGATGCTGCTCAAAAGCGGTATGTTCTAGCTGCCTCCATACTCCTAGAGGCAGATGCGGGATGGCGCCATCTTCATCTTCATCCTCATCTTCATCTTCATCCTCCTTGCTGCTCCCCGCGGATACACGATGCTCTACACTTCTTTCGGCAGATGCAAGGGCAAGGGGAGACTAGCTTAGCACCTGTAGCTAGAATCGGTGTGGGAATCTCTGGCCTATTGGCAGCACAGGTGCAAGTGCAGGTGCTTCGTCGTCTTGCATCGGGGTTGAGCCACCTCCGCCTGCAACTGCGACTGCAATTGCTCCTGCTCGCTCCGCTCGGCGTACGAGCACCACATATCGTGACCCCTACGAAGCGGTTGAATTAGGGACCAAAGGCCGGGAGGATGCAGCACTTGATACGGCAGATGTGCTGCTCTTCCTGCCGGTGGATCTTCCGGGTGTTGATTGCGCCGATGGCAGCCGCCTCACAGCTCGAGCGAAGCTGTCCAAGAGCAGTAATGCCTCGCGATGCAGGGGAAACACAGAGGGTGTGGGCGCCCCTAGACCATCTGGCACAATTGAATCTGTAAGTACCTTGTAGCTGGATAATGTCGACGTGGCGGCTTTCCTAACGTGGAGGCTTCCGAGTCCCAGAAGCGATGCCCTAGCCCACAACCCGCATGGCGAATCATCTTTGACGATGTAAGGTGCACCAGGCGCAATTCCAATCGATTCATCAAGCACCAGAACTCTACTCCTTCCTATAGATCGCTTCACAGCGACGCTCATTCGTCGCTATTCCCAAACTTCGCGTTTTTCCGCTGTTGGCGGTCCCAAGAACAACACTCCCGACGGTGACCGATCGCATACAACTTCAACCACATCAAGCTCCCTGCAACAAAGTTTAGCAATCTAGGTCCCCACATGCGCGCTGCATATTACTGAATCTGCCGTGGCTATGTACTGTGATGCAACTACATTTGCAACGGCTGCGGAAGGTCCGGTCCCCTTCTGTATCGAGCTTAAAGACTCGAGCCTGGTCAGCACTTTTGGAGGATGTACAAGCAGCTCAGCAGATGCATCGAGATCAA
>Ga0136560_1001989_pt1 | contig 10427 bp, 17 predicted proteins | sample AntRauMeHopE1497_FD_104925 | JGI IMG/M metagenome (GOLD analysis project Ga0136560, IMG submission 104925) | Saline lake microbial communities from Rauer Islands, Antarctica - Metagenome Hop E1 #497 | ecosystem: Environmental > Aquatic > Non-marine Saline and Alkaline > Saline | place...
AGTCCTGTACCGGATCGAGGTTATCGTGTCCAGCGCATCGCAGGGATGGAGCGTGTCCTCTTCGGTGAGCGTGGAAACTAATGCCCCACCATCGACTGGGCACCTTGATTCAGATGTGACCGCAGTGCAGTTCTTGAGTCAGGGCAGCGGGCTAACCATGTCGGCACAAGGTTGGACTGACGACGCATCATAGATGCCTCTCACTTACCGCTTTGGCTACTACAAACTACCCCTGGCTGCATCCGAGGCCGCAGCTACTGGATCCTTATCATCGGAAGATATCATGCTGCTGTTGAATCGTGAATCCGGGTCTGAGTTCGTCCCGCTGCATAGAGGTTTTTCCGCATCGCCGAGCCTAGTAGGAGTGACATTGAGCCCGATCGAGAGAGCAAGAGATGCTCTGGTAAGCGCGCCCGGGGTGGCCTAGTCGGTGATTCTCAGTGTGCAGGTGCAGGACCAGTTGGGAGCAACAGCTGAGTCTGTATATGGGGCTGACGGGAGCGTACTGGTCGTGCGTATACTTGGCCATGAGTCGACGGGAAGCCAAGCGAATGTCTCCGCGGTGGCCGGATAGGAGCTTAATGGGCTCACTGATACAGTGTAGTCATTGGGTAACAATACTGGACACAGAGCTGTAGATGAAGTGTTGGCTGAGCTGCAGACGATCTCGGACCAAGCTGGAGCTATAGCACGAAGCTCGAGAGGAGTGGCAGGTAGTGGGTGTGCCGCTGCTGCTTGCCTAGCACCTGCTGGATTAGTGGCACGCTGCTTCCTAGGTGAGTGCGTTGTGGGCCCTGCAGAGCCTGCATCTGATGGCGTGCTCGTGACATGTCCAGGGTCGTCTCTTGGTGTGCTTGCAGCAGGAGGGCAGGTGCCAGCCGTGGAATGCAGCGGACACGGCTCCTGCCTGCGATTTCCGATTGAGGCGTGCAGTGCCGGTGAGGCGCTTGGCTGTGCTGCTGTGTGTCAATGCGAGTAGGGCTGGAACGGGCGTGGCTGTGACGTCAATGACGAGGTGCTGGGAGCACTCTGGGACGTTCGATCGGCAGCCTTTTCAGTACTGTCGGCTTCTCTTGGCCAGCTGGAGGAATCGACCCCCGAGGAGGCAGAACAGGCCCTAAGTGTGATCACCGGCATGTTTAGCGACCCTGGCGAGCTGCCGCCTCGTCTTCGCCAAGAGCTGTAGGGGCTGATTTAGTCGCTGCTTGGAAAAGTGCTCTAGAACGCAAGGAGCACTGAAACCGCATCGGTGAACATGCCCACGTCAGAGGGTGGCCTGGGCGAGCTCTTGGGTGGCTTCGGGTAGCAATCCGACACGTCTTTGGGTAAGTCATCTGCGCTAGCCTCGCTGCAATCTGTTGGGCGTGAAATTATGGGTATCCTGCAAGATATACTGTCTAGCAGTTTGCTGTCTGAAACCGAATCTAGATCCGGTAGTGAACGAAGGCTGCAATTCGATGCTTCTGGCGATCGGCTGTCCAACTATCGAAATACCACCGACACGACGATGCAACAGGTCGCAGCGTCAGCATCGTTAGAGCTTATTCCGGGCGAAGCTCCGCTGACCCTGTCACTGCCTGGTACGGTGGAAATTTCAGTCCGTCGCACAGCCAGTGCAAACGGTGTTACTTTGAGCTCTGCAACTGGTCGCGCTTCCGTGCAAACCGCCGGCACTGGCACCAACAGTGAGGGTTCAGCTGATGCAGATCTCCGCTTGGTGGAATGGGCAGTGTCCCCGCAGACCCCTCAGGACGCTCTTATACCTTCTGCGGAACGAGAAAATCGGCCGTCAGGGTTTATAAGTGTGTCACTGGCCGATGCCGGCGAGTCTGAGGAACGAGAGGTGGATGGGCTCGCATGTCCACTTTTCGTGAGGATGCGGATGCTTCCTTCAGCAGTAGCAGAGGACTTTGTATGCACTGGCCTTGATGGGGCCAGCTATGCAGATGAATCAACTGCTGGGCTTGTGCTAGTCCGAGTGGAAGAAGATGAGTCCACAGGGGGTAGGATCGCGGTGTGTGCCACAACTCACTTGAGTGACTTTACTGCTGTGGTGCGACGGGATCTACCTACCGTAAATCGAGTGGATCCCTTAGGCGATGCCGGCCTATTGCGAAACTATCTAAGCCCTGAGAATCTGTTCCCTGTACTCGTGCTAGGTGTTTTGCTGGGCGCATTTATCTTCGCTTGGATTACCTCTGCCATTGTGGAGGGTTACAGACAACCGGAGCTGAGGAAACTGCGACAAGCACACATGCTTCGATTTGGTCAGATCAAACGGTCCTATGGAATGGAAAAGCTTCATATTGAGGATCAACTGGACGTGTACTTGCGCGTGCTGTAGCGGCACAGACAGACTATCATCGCAGAGCAGCAGCGGAGGCGCAGGCAGTTGGCAACTGGCCAGGCAGCAGGGGCATCCAGCGTTGCGTCAGGCAGCGCGAACGGGAGGCAGGGTCGTGGGAAGATGTATGCAGCACACGCAATACAAGACGCTGAGTTTGAATCTCCGTCTGCTTACGGAGACGAACTGAGCCTCAGCGGTATTGGCATCGGTTCATCCCTCGGAGCACACGGTCCGCTCAGCGAACCCCACCTTGACTCTCCTACTTCCAGAACAAACCTCTCGAGCACAACTTCACCTACTGGTCAGCCTGGCCTACTGACTAGATTCCCTGCTTCTCCTAGACCCGCCTCCAACCAGCGTACGAGTGGGGGTGCATCTGACGGTGTAGCTGGCTTCGGGTTGAAATCTAACGATGAGCCAGAGCAAAGCCAAACTCGTGCTGCAGAAGCCTCTGCTGCGCTAGATGAGGAACTGTACGCCGTGTATCCACCGTATGTGGACCTGGATCGGATCGAGGCCGCCGTCAGAGGAGAGGAAGAAGGGCTCCGAGCTCAGCTGGATATCATTCGGGAGGACAAGGAGAATGCGAAACAAGAGTGGATGGATCTAAGGGAGAGAGGCACCCTCTGGCTTGTAGTGGCATACTTGGCATAGCAATGGCGGGATGCGCTGAGACGAGACCACATGTGGGGCAGCATCTTCTTTACCCCTCAGGAAGACCTTCTGGTGGTGACCCGGCCACAGAGGTTGCTGATACTTACTGCAACGTGCTTAACATCAATGGCAATGAACGCGATTTTCTTCGGAAGCGACACGGAGCGAGTGTCGTCAAGGTTCGTGGCAGCTGCTATCTCGGCTGCATCCATGGTTCCTGTGGAGAGATTGTCTCCTCGGCTGTTCGGTTTCATCAACACATTCAGAGCTGAGAGCCTCGATGTGTCGTATGCTGTGCGGCAGCAGCGAGCGAAGGACATCGCAGCCAGAAAAGCGGCTGCTTTGGCTGCTTTAGAGGTGTCCCGTGATGCAATTGCCCGGCCGCATCTGATAAACGCACCAGTTAGCGGCCTTTGGGAACAGGATCAGCCAGTTCCAGCTGGAGACCATGGAGCTGCTGCTACTCAGTCAGCTGCTCAGCAACACGGCATGCGCCTGCTCACCGCAGGCGGCGCTGAGGACGACCCGCCAGCACGCACCTAGGAATTTTCCATCAGTACTAAGCTGAGTAGAAAGAGTGGGACGAATTTGCAACAAACTGCCAGCCGAGCGGGGACGAAGAAGCAAGCTGAAGACTTGACCTATCTCGATGCCAGGGGTGGCGCTATGGTGAGTGCGTAGCGTGTACTGCAGGAGAATCAGTTGAATTCTGAGGAGATTTTGCGGCCGCTAGTTCCGCTTGAGGCAGTCGCCGCAGCATTGAGCCACCTGAAGCACAACCATACCTCTGCCGAACTCGGATCGTCTGAAGCTTCGGACAATTATGACGACCCGAAGTCGAGCAGTGAAGGTGATGAACAGCTAGTGTAGACCATGAAAACAAACGCGTCTACCGTTTCAAACGCGATGGTGTAGTCTATTGCTGCGCTGGATGCTGCCCTCGAATGGTTCGTGTACAAACAAGATAGCGGCAGGAGAAATGGCAGCGCCTTGTCACTGCAAGAGATTAGGACCGTTCTGCTGCATGTGATTGCTGATCCGGGCTTGATAGGGGGTGGAAGGCGGTTAGACGACTCAGAGCTCAGAAGCGACGATTTCCTCTCGCGCATGGGTCGGGTGGCCCGGGCCGCAGTTGGGCCCCAGGACGCCCACCCTGATGCTGACGAGGATAGGGTTCAGGCAGTGTCAAAGCTTGCGGCGGCTCTTGCCCATCGTGTTCATTCAGAGGCTGCCCTTCTGCTTGCCTCGCCTGGCCAGGCAGACAGACGTGGTATCGACCGCCCCTCGATTGCCAGCCGTGGGGCAGGTAGGCCCAGTCAGAAGGTGCGTTCAGGGCTGAACAAGCGAGAATCAGGTACACCTGAAGCTGACACTGGTGGCGCCTTGGACGAAGCTCGAGAAAATTGGGCTGTTTTCGCAGCAGAATTTGAAGCCACCAGCCAGAGGGTGCTTCGAAGCTTACGTCTGACGCGAGGAAGGGAGCCGGCACACACCGATGCAGTCAGCTTGAGTCCTGGTGCTCGGCACAGCAGTAGTGAAGAACGGCCGCCGCTACCGGAGCCCTGGATGCGGCCCTGGCTGAACGCGATCGGGATTTTGTCGCTGGTGTGGATATGGGCCGGATTTGTGGGTATGATGCTTGGCCTCTATCTCTTAAGCGCAGAGGTCTGGGCAGAGCAAAGCAATTCGGAGTGGTCTATCGCACTCCTTATAGGGATTGGATTTGCCATGATGGTGCTCGGCACAACTTCATTCATTCATTCGAGACGCGGATGGCCATTGATTGCGTTATATGCACTCGTGCCCGCCGTATTGCTGCAAGTCACTGGCGGGGTTGTAATGGGAGTTTTCAGCTTACCTTTCGCGCTCGAGGCTGCAGCTGCAGTGTTTGGTTTGCAGGTGCTTCCAGCGCTTATAGTGCTCTGTGGATACTTTGTGTTCGAGTGGTATCGCGGTGCGTTCCGAATTGCAGGCACGGAGTAGGTCCGCCTCCGTACAGAGGTCGTGCGGTCGATGCAAAGCGATGCAAAGTTCGCATCCTCCGCAAAATGCATTGCTAGATTGCTAAAGAGGCGGAGAGCCGTAATCCGCCGGAGACGTCAGGAACAGGAGAAGGATTGGGAGCAAGCTTCGTGTGATCGCTCGCTCATGATCGGGCTGGTCTACGGGGTGATGCTAGTGCTGGTTGGAGTCATGTTTTACCTGTGCTGTCTGTACGGAATCCTTTTCACGCCTGAACAGGCAAGAGCATGGGTTCTTGCCAGCATGGTGTCATTTGCCGTCGATATCGTGATTCAGGAGCCACTGGTGCAGCTGGGCAAGGTAATTCTTTTCTTCATTTGGAGGTTGGGCAATGACTCGGCGAGGGCGATTGTGGTAGCATCTGTTGCTGCGCGAGCAGGTGTTGAGACTACAGACCTCAAACCTGCCGATGGCATTGATCAATCACTTGCTTCTGGTGTATCGGAGGCTTCGGATGATGCTGGGAGTGGGCGCAGGAGATCACAGACCCGCGGTAACCCGGCACGCGTCGCTCCATCTGGTTCTTCCGCTGCACCAAGGCAGGACAGCCGATCGCGCGACGTCGTCTCTCTCGAAGACCTCATCCTGAGAGAACGTCTGTGATACGAGCGACAAGACAGCACGTAAAGTTCCGAGCGTGTGGACAATGTTTGACGCTGTAAAATGCCTATGAATAATCAAATAATCTCGTTTTATTCGTGTTCTACATAATGCACAGTCAAGTGACAGCTGGGGCAAGTTCTCAAAACAGCAAGCGTCACAAGCTCTGCGAATTGGACAAGGCTGCCGTTGGGGCCGTCACTTCACCTTCTGCACTCCGTCTCCTGACGGACACCGACGCACCCTGGTTAGTTGAGCGGCCAACCGAACTGGGATGTACCTTCCCTGTATCTTGTCTCCAAGTATCCAGATACCGTGGAGCTTTCTGTCCAGGGGAACCAAAACGCGGGTGAACGGAAGTCGCTGACGAGTGCACTCTTGCCTCGTCTACCTCTGCATTTGCGGAGTGCTAGGCCACGTCTGGATGGATGTGGGCTTTCGCAGTCAACTTTGAGCTCGTGCTTGACTTGCCAGTTGTTGATCCGGGACTAGCAGATCCACCTTTTGAGGCAACGATTGATCTTGCCCCAATCGCTCTTTCAGATGACACTTGACCATCTGGTGGTAGGTTTCGATTAGGTCTCTCTGTTGTCACAATACTGCCTCCTTCCTCCAACGAAAGATCAGTGTCCGAGTAACGGGCATGATAAACCCCGGTAGATGCAGACGCAGCAATGCCAGTCAATGAGTGCAGCATACCACTTTCAGGTGCATAGTTGGTTCGCCTGTCTAAGTCTGAGCTCCATGCTGTCGCTGCACTTTGGCTCGGAAGCTCGTCTTGATCAGATAGATCTACCGGTCTCGTACGTTTGCCATGAAAATGCGGGATTCGTCGACTACGATACACTGAACTGCCAAGCACCTAATCTGATGCCCCTTCACTTTGCTTAGGCCTGTCTTCCTCATCGCCTGCTGATACCGCCCCTGATGCCGTCGATAGGAGTAGTAGCCCCAACGCTTGGGAAGGGCTGCGTACCCATTCGCTCCTCTCACTGCCATATCGCAATTCGCGTCTCGATTCGGCATCGTCGTCCGTGCCACCCGCCCCATCTCGCTCATGCCTAGCTGCAGGAACGACGACTCCGACTACCTATCTATCAGCCTGACGCTATGCTAGCCGTTTCAGCGCGTTTCGTTCCTCAGCGAGGCGACGAACCTCTGTTTCTAGCCTGAGCCCTTCCCTCAAATCCACCGAGAAGCACCCGAGAGACTCCAGTGCTTGTATTGTCAGCAAGTACATCAGGATGGGTGCAGGCATCACAGCAGCTATATATGCAGCCTATCGCCACCAAAGAACAGCCGTTTGGGCAAGGGCCGTTCGTTCACTCGTGCTGCCACTATCCAAAACTTCGAGGCCCAAAGCCTCTTTCACTGCCTCGATCGCTAGCACTAGCATCGCCACAGCTACCAGGCTCATTGAACTCACTACAAAAGCAATTATTGACCGATGCTCAGAAAATGGTGTCCAGTATGTAATTAGCAACCTCGATCCAGAGAACACAAATGCTGCAGCAAGTGTACCAGCAACTCGTGTCTGGCCAGACACTGCAGCAACGGCCACCAGCGCCTTGAGCACGAGGTAGAAACTCTCGAACCAGAGGCGATATGGCTCTCGAACCCATCCTGCCAGTTCCAGTCCTACAGTCTACATCTTGTTCAAGGTCACGACCGTCGTAGCCTTGCGGCGCTTACGGTGTCCATCTTGTGCGTTCAACTGTTTGCCTTCACGACGCGCATTCTCTTGACCGCGGCGACGAATGGGCAACTGATTCGAGGATGAAATAAGTAGTCCTGAGCGGGGCGATACAATAGCGCGTGGCTAGTGAGGTGTTTGCCTAGCCTAATTGGATCTGCGACCTCGGTCTTGATCTTGGCTTCGACTAGCGTCAAGTTGATGGTGTCCACCACGACTCACGTGCTAGGCAGACACTGGTCGATGCTCAGCGGGGGTTACAAACGAACCCCACGCGGGCTTGTGCTTTGTTGCTGTATTTCTGCTTTCCGACGTAGATGCAGTGCGAGGCTACAGCGCATGCGAATCTCCGCCTCGTCCGAATGTCGATCTGACTTTGGCTTTCCCACTTTCAGTTTGACTCGCCTAGGTTTGGTCTTGGTCACCCGTGCGAACCGATGCACCCAATCCAGGGCTCGACGTGATATGATGAGAATGCGCGCTGCCGCGGGACACCGATTCTACTGGAATCGCTTCTGTGACATTGACGGTACTTCTCAACGAGGCACTTTGCGGTGGAAGTGTTTCACAGCCTGCACTCTTACTAGCCTGCATATCTAGATTGATTCTATTTACACTATCTTCTCGCTAGAGAACACTAGCTGTTCCCGCGGAGATTGGCTGGATATGGATAGCAGCATCATCTCCGAATGACTCCTTTAAGGATGGCCTTGCTGCTGGTAGGCGTCCGACGCTCTTGATCGCAACATCAATCGGCTGCACTACCATTCGCAACGGCATGAATGGGTCGACTAAATCTGATGCTGATCTGGGTGCTAGCTGCAATGCGCTAGCAACTGGAAGTATGCCAGATTCTTCGCTGTCTGTCTCCATTGCTCGAACGCGGGACTTACGCTTACGCTGCCTCTTTGTTTTCGACTTCTTCATAACAGCCTTGAGCGCAGCTCGATTTCCAGCTTGTTCGTTCCTCTTCCTTGTTCGCTCCCGAATCGCCATCAGCTAGAACGGGTCTCCATGAGTCTCCACGAGAGCATCGCCGGGAAGTCCTTGCCCAGCCAACCACAATCCAAACCAACGTTTGCGCCGCAGCGCTTGGCAGCAGCACAGTCGGAGCAGGGGGAGGTTGGCGCATATCACCTTTGCCTTCATGATGACCCTAGCGACGTAGAAGCTCGAGCCCTGAAATCTGCCCACTCTTAGCGCGTCTTCAGCGCCTAGCTGGTCGTACATGACGCAAATAACAGTGATAGGAAGCAGGGCGCCTATCATCGCCGCTGAAATGACAGCAAGAGCAGCAGCTGTGTCATGCTACCTAGTGTTGCATTGCACACTCGGAGCACTGATCATGAGCCGAACCCCGGCAATCTCATGGCAGTTGAGCAGAGACAGTGCAGATAGCATGATGGCCATAAAGCTGATCAGCATCAGCCGCCAGCCAGCCCAGTAGTATTTTCGGAGCGATAAGGGGTCAACATCTGTCAATGTGTTGAGTTTGGACCAGTCAATTCTAGCCTGTCTTGGTGCCAGGCATACTGGTACCGTGGTCGACTGCCGCAGTGATCCGGCGGATTCTCCATCAGTGGCATCAGTCGAAGGTTGTAGGAGCCCCTTCGTCGAGAGAAGGCCTGTTTCCAGATCCAAGCTTCCGAGAGTCGTTGGCGGCCGAGGAGAGGCTGTGGAGCAGCATCCGCCCGATCCGCAACACGCCCGGAGGCACAGGCCACCCTCATGTTCCCCAGCCTGCGATGCGTCCAAGATCAGCTAATCACGGACGTCTGTCGGGTACGCGTAGAACAACACGAGGTTGCTCGATTTCCGCACGCACAGCTCTATCGCCAGCATGAACGCGAGAGTCGCCAGAGCAGCTAGGGCAACTATTCCTTGTGTTGCTGGAGACAGAAACTCGCTATCGTCTCCCAAATTGCAAGCACATGCATGCAATGCATCATGAACGTAGTCGGCGATACCTAGAGACTCAGGGACAAATGTGACCGATCCACTGACTCCGTACATGAGGAGAGAAGCAACTTGCACGTGATCTACTGCAATCTTAAATACGCCAGATCGACCAGTTGGCCCTAGCGCTATCAGAATTGCGATAAGCGCCATGCATAGGAACATAAGCGCCAGCGGGACGACCCAAAGTGCAACTCTGAGCCTGTCCTGGCTCGAGCACGAGTAGCAGTTCCCTCCGAGCTGTCGTAAGCCGGGTGCGCATTGAGCACAGAGTGGAGACATTGGATTCCTATCTGCAGCACAGCGAGCCGTTGAGTTGAGTGCGCATCCCTGGACCCTCCCGACTTGACTAACCTCTGGGAGCTGGCAGCAGGCACCAACTTGACAAGGGTACAGGTCAGCGATAGAGTTGGTATTCTACCAGTACCCAGGACGGGCAAGGATCGTGTCACCCCCGGGACATAGCCCACCCTCTGGGCATTCGGCGCACCGCGCCATATGTGGGAGAATGAAAGTACCTCTGGTGCACCGACGGCACTAACTCTCTGACAAACGCTCTTCGCCAGGAATGCACCGCATTGATGGCCTTCCTAAGGGCATGTCTCCGCAAAGCAGATCCAGCGACAAGGACCGTTCCACTGCTGCTCTGGCGCGGACCGGAAGGGCCCCGAGTCCCAGCGGGTGCAGCACAAATTCTACAGCTTGGGCAGACAGCGAGAACATAATCTGATCCACTACCTTTTGCCCTCGGCTGCATGGAGGCATGAGTGGAAGAAACTGTTCCGATGCTCTGTCACTCGAGGCATACTGGCTAGGCTCGGTCCTGTATTCGGGCGCATTGGGTCGATCCATCGAGGGATCAGCATACCGCCTAGGCAGCTCCATTGTGTGGGCAGCTGTCAGAGGCCAGCAACCAGATGCTGCCTGGTCCTGCGGATCTGCGATATTCAAGTCTAGCTTGAGAGAGCTCTCGTTGAATGTCTCATGCGACGCCTCGAAACAACCTTCGATCGATGCAGGGCAGAGCTGCAGCCTTGCGGTGCCTGGTGGCATCGTTGCGTAGGAGTCAGGAGGCCCGCAGATGCTGTTAATCTCGAGAGCAGCTGCATCTCTAGATCCAGTTGTGCTAAACTCAGGCAGTAGTATCAGCAAATC
>Ga0136560_1001990_pt1 | contig 10422 bp, 3 predicted proteins | sample AntRauMeHopE1497_FD_104925 | JGI IMG/M metagenome (GOLD analysis project Ga0136560, IMG submission 104925) | Saline lake microbial communities from Rauer Islands, Antarctica - Metagenome Hop E1 #497 | ecosystem: Environmental > Aquatic > Non-marine Saline and Alkaline > Saline | place...
GCCCAGCCTCTCCGGGAGGCCCCTCCCTGCCCAGGCCGGCGCCGTGCCGTCGGCCGCGGCGGGCGTAGGCGCGCCGTCGAGGACGGCGCGGTGGTAGAGCCGGGCCCGGAGAACCGCGTCCCGCCGCGCCGCGCGGAAGACGGGCGACGCGGCGGCTGCGGGGCCCAGCGGCGGCACCCAGACGGCGTGAACGCGGCCGACGGACCGCCGGAGGGTGCCGTGCGCGGAGACCGGGTCCGACAGCGGCGGCAGGACGAGGATGCGGACACGGCAGGGTGCGTGCCTGCCGAGGGCGGCGAGGGCGGCGGCCGGCGGCGCAAGGCAGCCCGCGGCCGCGGCTGTGACGTCGTCGTCCGTCGCCGGCGGCCTCGGCACCGGCGGGGGCAGCCTGGCGGCGTGGTCGTCCACCGGCTGGGCCAGGCCCGGGAACGCCTCGAGCAGGCCGCCGCGGCGCTCCTGCCTCCCCTCGCGAACGGCGCCGACCCTCCCCGGGCCGTCCTCGACGTCGTCCGGCCCCAATAGCTCGACGTGGCCGCCGCCGTGCCGCACGGAGCCCCAGCGGCCGGAGCCGAGGCCGAGCGCCGCGTCCGTCTCGTCGGCCGTCGCGCCGTCCGCGCCTGCCCACCGCCGGAGCAGCCTCCTCGCCGACGGCGTGGCGTCCACCGCGCACGCCTCCTTGGACAGCGCCTGCCGCATCGGCTCGAACGCCCGCATGGCGAGGAGACGGGCGTACACCTCGGGCTTGTCCAGTGACTCCGTCAGCGTCGCCGAGTGCACTCGGTACTCGTACGCAAACCGCCCCCCGTCGTCCAGCCGCCCCGCCGGCAGCGAGGCGATGAGCCGCAGCCACATGTCGAAGTCCTCGATCCCCTGCACCCCCGTGTCGTACGGGAGGGCGGCCCGCGCCGCGCCGGCGCGGAGCAGGAACACCGGCCCCACCAGGTTCTCGCCCGACGACAGCATCTCGTCCACGGTCTCCGGGTACACGAGCCGGCTGTCCCCGGGGGCGGCGTAGCGCCCGCCCCACCAGCGCACGGCCGGGTGCGGCCTTCCGGCGTCGTCGATGGCCCGGAAGTTCGCATACCCCATGCCCATCACAGAGCCCCTCCGGGACTGCAGCGATGCCAGCAGCAGCCGGTACAGGCCCCGGTAGCCCGTGTTGTCCGCCGACGTCCACGTCCACGCCTCTGTCAGCGGGTCGGCGAAGGATGACAGCGCGTTGAGCGCCCGGGGCAGCGAGCCAAGGCGGCCGCGGAGGACCCTGACACCAGGCGTGCCCGCCGCCGCCGCGAGCCACGGCCCGATGCCGTCCGAGGAACCGTCATCGAGGAGCACGAGCTCAATGGTCCCTGCCTCCGCCTCCTCCAGCAGCGGGGGCAGCGCGTCGCCGAGAAACCTGGCGTGGTTGTGCACCGGGAGGAAGACGGTCACGGCTGCCGCCGACGCGATCCCGCCCGGCACGGCGTCCGCCGAACCCTCGCAAGAGCGTAGCGGGCGATCGCTCGACACACAACTGGCGGCGGCGGCGAGGACCGCCGCCCGGGGCAGCTCAAGGCCGCGCCCCAAGCGCAGCTCGCCCAGCCTGGCGCTCAGCCGCCTCCGGACCGCGTCCGCGCTTCCGAGCGCAGTACCCATCCACGCGCGCGCCAGCTGTCTCGTCGAGTCTCGAAGCTCATCACGGAGGACAGCGGCCGTCGCTGGGAGCCGCAGCTGCGCCGCGCCGGCTGACAGTGCCACCCATGCCCCGACTGCCAGGACCCCCACCGCCAGCATCGCCAGCGCATAGATGCGAGCAAGGCCCCACGTCCTGACGTAGGACAGCGCCGAGACGCGGCAGTCAAGGCACCATCGGCCGCAAACTCGAGTCTGGCTTTTCGGCCTCGGTAGCCGAGCGGGCATCCATGCCGGCCCCCTGGCTCCGCCGGCCTCCAACGCAAGACACCCAACCCCGGTGTGGTATGTCCGCGGGCGGCGCGCGCGATCGCCCCTATGCATGGCGTCTCTGCCTTCGCGCCGTGTGCCCTGCCCTGCGCGTCAGCAGCAGGCTTGATGAACACCACACGACGGGCTCCGCTGCCCAAATGTTTGTGTGATAACCAATATCGAACAGAGCCCTTGTTGTTGTTTGTTTTCGTCAGCACGCCACTCCGGCAGCTGCGGCCCGGGGGCGCCGGGTTCACGGCCCTCAGGCAGGCATGCAGTGCAATGTCTGCAACGCGATGGCCAGCGAGACGGTGGATGCCCAGGGCATGACCGTCTGCCGGCTTTGCGGGAACGTGCTGTCAGAGAACGCCGTCGTGGCGGCCGTAGAGTTCCAAGAAACCGCAGGGGGGTCAAGGTGAGCAACCGCTTGAGCCCGGCGGCATGCTGTCGGGCCAGGTAAGCGCCCATTGAGGCCTCACCATCGGCCCGGTTTGAAACCCCTCGTCCCCGCAGCGCCGTCGTGGGGCAGTTTGTATCCGGAACGGCAACCAAGTCGTACGGTGGCGGCTCTAGCTACGCGCCGCACGCGGGGATGTACGGGACGGGCCGCGAGTCCCGCGAGGTGGCCGTCGACAACGGCAGGCACACTCTCACCCGACTCGCCGGCCGCCTCAAGCTGTCATCCCACCACGTGGAGGGCGCCCTGCGTCTATACATCATGGCCCTTCAGCACAGCTTCACGCAGGGGCGCCGGACCAACGTGGTGGCCGCGGTGAGCAGGGCACACAACCGCCGCGCTCCGCCTGCCCACGCCCGCGCTCCGCCCACACCCCCCTGTTTCCCCCTTTTGCATCCCGGCATGCGCGCGCAGGCATGCTTGTACGTGGTCTGCCGTCGCGAGAACACGGCGCACGTGCTCCTGGACTTCGCGGAGGCGCTGCGAGTGAACGTTTTCACGCTCGGGCACACGTTTGTGCGGTTCATGCGTCTCGTCAAGGTGCGCGTGCCCACGGCGGACCCCTCGCTGTACATCCACCGGTTCGCGGCACAGATGGAGCTCGGGCCCAAGAAGCACGTGAGACGCCGCGGCGGGCCTCCCGCCGCCTCGCCCGGCATGCCAGCGCCGGCCCCGCCCCCGCTTCACCGGGCCCCGCTTGTGCGTCATCCGCGCGCAGATGGTGGCCACCACCGCCACCCGGCTGGTGCAGCTGATGCAGCGCGAGTGGCTGGCGACGGGGCGGCGGCCCGCTGGCATCTGCGGCGCCGCGCTGCTCGTCGCCGCCCGCGCCCACGGCTTCCGCCGCAGGGCCCACGACGTGATGAAGATCGTGCGGATCGGGTCTGGGACGGTGCGGGACCGCCTGGCGGAGTTTGAGGCCACGGCGGTGTCGTCACTCACGCCCGCGCAGCTGAGCGACGCGCGCGCCGTGGCCGCGCTCCCCTCGTCCGACCCCCCCTCCTTCATCAGGGGGCAGCTGGAGACGGCAGAGCTGCGGAGGAAGGTGCTCAAGGGGAGGCAGGCAGCGGCCATCGAGGACGCGGCTCTGCCTGCTCTGCCAGCGCCGAGCGCCGACGGGGATGCAGGGGTGTCCTCGTCCTCCTCCTCTGCGGCGGCGGCGGCGGCGGCGGCGGCGGCGGCGGCGGCGGCTCCGGCGGCGGCGGCTCCGGCCTCCCAGGACCAGACGCAAGGCAGGGCTGAAGACTCATCGGCCCTCGTCCCCTTGAGCGATGCCATCGTGCCCGCGTCGCTCCGGGGCTCAGGATCGTCGGAGCTGGACACCCTCACGGCCGAGGAGGGGCTGGTCATCTCACGGTCGGGCATCCTGAGCGACGCCGAGGCGCGCGCGGCCCTGGCGTCGCGGGAGGCTACGGTGAAGGCAGTCAGCCTCGGCCTCCTCCCGGCCTCGGCCCTGGCCAAGCACAACCGGCACAGGGGGGCGGCCGGGGCCGGGGCGGGGGAGGAGGGGGAGGTGGACGTGGAGCGGTACGTGATGGAGCTGCGGAGGCGGCTCCTGCTGCAGCCAACGTGGGGGTCCAAGCGCACGTCGCTGCTCTCCGCGCTGCGGAGGAGCAGGAAACGGCAGCGGAGGGAGGGCTCGCGCGCGGGGTCCACCGCCGGGTCGAGGAGGCAGGGGTCCGCCGGGGCCGGCAGGCCGGGCGGCGAGCGGGGTGGCGCCGACGCGTCGCTGCCGGTTCCGTCAGACGTGCCGGAGCAGGCCGGGAGCGACGAGGAGGAGGAGGCGGAGGACGAGGAGGCGGGGGGCACGGGCGGCCCGAGCCTGGCAACGCTGGCAGAAGCGGCCAAGATGGTGGAGGAGGAGGGGGAGGGGGAGGAGGACGGCACAGAGGAGGACGAGGAGGAGGGGGTTGGTGACGACAAGGATGACGAGGACTTTGGGAGCGGGGATGACGAGTCCGCGGGGGACGAGAGCGACGACGAGGGCGGTGCGGCTTCAGGTCGGCGTCGGACGTCGAGGCGGCGGCGGCACGCGCCTGGGCAGATGTCTCCACCTCCGCGCCGAGCCCCCAAGCGGGGCCGGGCAGCGGACGCCGCCCCCGGTGCCGGCGCCTCGGACGACGACGCCAGCGACGACGAGGACGACGATGCCAGCGTGGTGACCGCCGCCTCCCACGCCGCCTCGAAGCGCCCCTTCTACGAGTCCCTGGCCATGGAGCTAGCGCACGCGCTGCAGTCCGGCACCGGCGGCCCCGCCTCGGCACACCAGGGGGCGGCCGGCACCCCCTCCGAGGCCCTGGCGGCCCTCCGCGACGAGCAGGTGGGCGGCGGGGCGGCCGGTGCGGAGGACAGCCTCGCGCTGGTGCCGGTTGACGCCGCGCAGGCCGCCGCCGCCGCGGACATGACGGACCGCCTGCTGGACCCGACGGCGGGGCTGGATGCGGACGCGGGGCTTGGGCCGACGCAGGACGTGAGCCTGGGCGCGGCGGACGAGGCCGTCGTTGACAGGGCGAATGTGGACTACGGGGACGGCGGGGAGGCGGACGACGGGATCGGGAGCGACGGGGCGCTGAGCGAGATCGGCGAGGACGAGACGGAGGGAATGCTGCTGGACGAGGAGGAGGCGGAGAGGCGGGAGCAGGTGTGGCGTGCGATGCACGGGGCGGGGCTGGCGGAGGTGCAGCGGCGGAGGGCGGAGATCGCGGCCAAGGGCGGGGGCAAGCCCAGGCGGAAGCGGAAGCGCGCCGACGGCACCGAGGCGGGGGGCAAGGCTGGAGCGGACGGCGAGGCCGGGGGCCGGCTGGAGGACCCGGAGGCACCGCAGGAGACGGCGGTGGTGGCGAGCAGGAAGCTCGACTACTCCGCTCTCGCGGCGGCCATGGGCGAGCACCAGGGCAGGGCAGGGTCGGGGAGCGACGGGGGCCGGGGCGGCGACAGCGGCAGCGACAGCGATAGCGACGCCGGCACACCCGCCTCGCGAGCCGCGGTCCCCGCCGTCCGCCGCGCGCCCGCGGCGAGGATGCAGGGCCCCAGAGGCGCCGCGGCGGGCGCGCTGCTCCGTGGCCTGGTGAGCAGCGGCGCCGCCGCGGGGTCGGTGGCGTCCTCGACGTCCGGCTCCCGCCGGTCCGCCGCGGGCAAGCGCAGGCCTCGGCAGGCGCCGCAGCCGTCCCGCCGACCGGGGCCCGCCCCCGTGCGGCCGTCCGCCTCGGGCCGACCCAGCATACTGTCACAGCTGTCGCGGGGCGTGCTTGGGAAGCGGCGGGTCGCGGCGAGCGCGGCGGCGGAGGACGCCGACGACGGGGGGGGCGGCGACGGCGGGCTCGTCGACACCCGCCACGGCGCCGGGCTGTACGACGAGGCCGCCGGGGACGACGAGTGAAGGGGGGGGTGAGTCGGGCCAGGGGGGTGAGCGGAGCGGATCGGCCGGGGCAGGGTGGGCGCGCGCCGGCCGGGGCGCCAAGCTCGGTGTCGCGCGTCGGGTGCAGAGTGCGGTGCGGGGTGAGCGGGCGCGCGAGTGCGACGGCCAAGTGCGAGACGCGACTCATCGTGCCGGGAGCGCCTTCACACGCGCTCGTCCTCGGGGGTGGCCTGGCCGGGCGCGCCGCGCTCGTTCTCCGCGACGCTGCGCTCGAACTGCTCGAAGGCCGGCCCCCAGGGCTCACCCGCGGGGTCCGAGCCGATGATCTCCGATACGGCCTGGCGGGCCTTGGCCGAGGCGTCCTCCGCCTCGGCAGCGCGCTTGGCGTCGGTGGTCTTGGCGATGCTGGCCAGCCTGTCGGCCTGCACCGGGTCCGTGAAGGCGTAGGGAGCCTTGGAGCGGCCGAGCTGCACCTCTCGGTGCGCCATGTTCCGCTCGTGGTTGGCCGCGAGCTCCGCGGCGCGCTTCTCGTCCCACTCCTTCATCCCCGTGGCCTTGACAGTCTCCACAACGGCCTTGAACGAGTATGGCTCCGTCCTCGCGAGCTCCGCGAGGATCTTGCGGTCGAGGATGATCCCCGAGAGCGGGAGGCAGTGGATCAGCTTCGAGTACGGCACGTCCAGCGCCCTGCTGCCCGCATTGATCTGAACCTGCCACGTGCGCTTCGTGTCGCGCTTGAACAGGCGCCGGCTGGCGTACCTGTGCCTCCACGCGCGGTGCACGCGGTTCACGGCGGTCCGGAAGCAGTTCTTCCCGCGCCCGCGGTACCCCTTCGCCAGCTGGATGATCTTGCGATGCTTGAACTTCATGGTCCGCCTCGCGCCGGGTGGGTCCGGGGCGGCGGGGGGCGAGTGGGAGGCGCCCGCGTCAGGGAACGGTGCGGCCGCTTCCGGTCGCCGGGAGGTCCTGAGCGCCGCACAGCCGGCTCAAGTGCCGACTCACTGTGCGTGCAACGTGTGCGGTGCGGCGGGCGGCCGCGCACAGGACGCTGAGCGCAGGGAAGAAAACGCGCAGTCTTCGAGCTCTGCCAAGCAATCACGGCGACGGCCCTCGCGGGCGTTCGCGGGGTTGTGGCGCTGTGTAAGCCAGCAAAACGAGCTAATATGCAGCGGGCTTTGTCCTGGGCGCGAGGAGCCGTGGATCACAATTCGGCGCGCGGCTCACCCAAACGCGACGCTGCCGCCCTCGGCGCGCTCGTACAGGGACGCGGCGTAGTGGGCGAGCGAGACGATGCCCGAGATGCGCGTCGCAACGGCCACGCTCCTGGCCGCCCGGAGCGCGCACCTCGCCCGGAGCTGCTGGAGGGGCTGGTCCTGCCAGCCGACGGCGCCGGGCGCCGGCCGCTCCGCCTGCCACGCCAGCTGCTTGGGGAGCACGACGAGGGAGGCGCCGTCCGCCGCATAGCCCGAGGCGCCGGCGGCGTCGAGCCACGCCAGGCCGGCCAGGACGCCCCTGACGCCGCAGCCGTCCCATGCGTCGGGCTCTGCCGGCGTGGCACACTTCCCCTCGGCCGGGCCGCCGCCGGCGAGGGCGTCCCATGCCGCCGTCGCGTGTGGGTTCACGGCGAGGAGCGGGGCGGCGCCCGCCCCCGCCGCGCCGAGCAGCGCGCCCTCCAGCCCCGGCCCCGCCCCGGGCGCCTGCACCCCCTCCACCGCGTCCCGCGCCGCGTCCGCCACCGACCGCTCGTGGGCCTCGCGGTACGTTCCGCCCCACGCCGCCACCACGGCCGCGGCGGGGCTCGCGCGGTGCGCGGCGGCAAGGTCCGCGAGGGCCGACGGGTCCCGCAGCACCTGGCCCAGGCCCGCGCTCAGGACCACGGCGAGGTCGAACCGGGGCACGGCCCCGCCGCCGCGCAGCAGCGGGGAGCAGTACCTTCCCGCGCTCCCGGGCCACTCCCCCAGCGCGGCCGAGAGGGCTAGGAGGGCGTCGGACCACAGCCCGGGGCTCGCAGCCTCGGCGCACGACACCCTGTGCATCGCGTCGGCGGGGAGCGCGAGCCGGAGCGCGGCGCAGCCACCCCCGCCGTCACCCACCACGACAAGGAGCCCAGCGAGCGACACAGACGGCCCGGCCCGCTGCCGCCTCGCGGACGCCAGCGCCGCGTGCACGCCGCCCGCCTCCGCCGGCGACGACGCGCCCACCACCACCAGCACCGACGTCGAGCCCCCCGCGACGGGCCGGCTCGCCGCCTCGGCCACCAGCGCCGCCGCGTCAAGGTCGCCCCCGCCGTCGCCGCCGGGCGCCGCTCCCGGCCACCCCTCCTCCCCCGCCCCGCCCCGCAGCCACCTCCCGTGCCACGCCAGGAACCTGCCCCGCCCTGACTGCACCAGCCGGTGGCACGCGGCGGCGCAGCGGAACCCGGGGAGGAGCGCCGCCCGCAGCGACCGGGCGAGGCCCGCCGGCGACGGCGCGAACAGCTGCGCCGACACGTCATCCGAGGGACCCGGCGCCCCCAGGGCCTCCCGGTGGCCCCACACGTCCGCGGCAAGGAAGCATGCCCCGGAGCGGACCACGTCGGCCAGGCCGAACGGCTGGTTCTCGTGCAGCGACGGGAGGACCACCAGCGAGCCGGTCGCCAGGGAGCGGAGGGCTCTGCCGGCAGAGCCGGCGTCGAGGTGCGATTTCATCTCCAGCGTGTCGACGAGGGGGAGCAGCGACGCCCGGATCCGAGCCAGCTCGCCGCCGTCCATGGCCTTGTGACCCACGAGCACCACGCGGGTCACCCCGAGCGGCCCCAGGGGCCCCACCTCGTGCAGGGCCTGCGCGAAGAGGTGGAGGCCCTTGAGGAACTTGAGGCGGCCGTAGAAGACCAGGGTGTCGAACCCGGCGTCCGGCCGGGCCGCCAGGGCCTCGCACACGGAGCCTTGCGCGAAGTTGGGGGCGACCCACGGCCGGCGGGGCGGGGAGCCGGTGAGCAGGGTGACGTCGGCCGCCTGCCCCTCGGTCAGGAGCATCGTCGAGTCCGCGAGAGCCAGCGTGGAGCGCTCGAGCGACGCCATGACGACGTCGGCGGCGGAGCGCGACGGGTCGGTGAGCGAGTGGCCGAGGGCGAGCGACGCGTCGGTGCCGTGCAGCTGCACGTTGACCGGCCAGCCGCCCGCGGCCCGCTCCCCCGCCCGGCGAGCCTGCTGCACCAGCGCCGCGGTGCCGCGGTAGTCGTGGGCGTGTAGGACGGAGCACGCCCCGGGGGCATTGCGGGCCAGGTCCAGAAGGGCCGACGCCTCGAGCAGAGCCGGGGGTCCTCGCCTCCACGCGGCAGAGCCGGCCGCGTCAAGCCGTACGAGCCGGACGTGCTCGGGCCACACGCCGCCGCGGACGAGGTCAGCCTCGCAGCCCGACGACTGCAGCCGGGGCGCGGGAACGCGGGGCGCTGCGCCGTGGCTGCGGCCTGCGGACCACGCCGCGCCGTCAGGGACAGCTGGGACGTGGATCACCGTAACGTTGTGCCCGGCCGGCGCGGCGGCCTCGGCGGCAAGCGCCACGGCTTGCAGCCACATGGCGCGCCCCAGGCCGCCGGACTGCGCCCCGACGCAAGCCACCTCGACCGAAGCGATGCAGACAGCGCGGGCGCCGGCCACTGCGCCCAGGTCGTCGGACGCCCACCAGCCCAGGCCCCGTTCGCTCGACCCTGGACGAGGCAGCCAGCCGGACGTCGCACGGGACAGCAGATCCCGCGGCAGCGGGCGGGTTGCCGCAGCCCCGACGTGCACACCGGATACGACGGCGCTGCCGTCGTCGCTGGCGTGCAGGCGGTCAAAGCCGACGAGCGAAAGCAGCCACCCTGCAGTCGTCGTTCGCTCTAGAGCAGCGTCGCCTGCGGCGTCCGCAACAAACAGCGCCCACGGAAGGACACCTCCGGCGTCGGCAACCACGCCCCAGAGCAGCCACACGCCGGCAAACGCCGCGAGCACCAGGACCGCCCCCGCCAGCTTTGGCAGCCGCCGCCTCGCGTCCAGCACGAACCGGCGGATCTGGCTGTCCGCACCCCAAATGCCCTGGCTTCGACGCACGGCGGCGCGCGCCCTGGCGGACTTTCCGAGCATCCTCCTGCCTGGCGCTCGATCCGCTGCGCGCGGTCCTCCTCCCCGCGGTCTTCGCAGCTTGGCACACGGCCGCTGCGTGAGCTGGCGTGTGCCTCAGCCACAAGCGTTCTGCTTGAGGGCGGACCGGCGGTGCAGGCTGGCAAGCGAAGCGGCAGAGGTGGTGGCGCTTGTGGTGGCGTGGGATCGGGCGGAACGCAGGACACTCGCAGGCTGCGCTTCCGGCATTGCCAAGGTCACGCATCGTGGACACAACCCGTCATCCGTCCTAATTGGAAGGGGGCGGCACACCGGGGCTCGTTGGCGAGTACGAGGCCGACGCGTGGGTCGGGTTGGCGGCGTCGGACGGCGAGTAGGCCGGGCTCGTCGGCGAGTACGACGCCGCTCCCTGGTTGGGGTTTGAAGCGCCCGACGGCGAGTAGGCCGGGCTCGTCGGCGAGTACGACGCCGCTCCCTGGTTGGGGTTTGAAGCGCCCGACGGCGAGTAGGCCGGGCTCGTCGGCGAGTATGACGCACCCCCGCCGACCGGGTTGGAGCCCGAGGCGCCCGACGGCGAGTAGGCCGGGCTCGTCGGCGAGTATGAC
>Ga0136560_1001992_pt1 | contig 10411 bp, 16 predicted proteins | sample AntRauMeHopE1497_FD_104925 | JGI IMG/M metagenome (GOLD analysis project Ga0136560, IMG submission 104925) | Saline lake microbial communities from Rauer Islands, Antarctica - Metagenome Hop E1 #497 | ecosystem: Environmental > Aquatic > Non-marine Saline and Alkaline > Saline | place...
AGTCGGATCGATGAGTTGCTCGCGGAACTGAATAAGACGAACAGCTAGCACCGTGAGCTCGAAGAACAGATGCAAAATCTCAAGTCGAACCATGAGAACGAGATCGATCAGCTGCAGCAATCTCATGCCCGGGCTACAGAGGCTAATGATGCATCTCATGCCCAGGCTACAGAGGTGCTGCAGCAATCTCGTGCCCAGGCGATGGAGGCGATGGATGCATCGCACGCTCAGGCGATGGAGGCGATGGAGGCATCGCACGCTCAAGCGACCTCGTAGTTGCAGTCCAAGTAGGAGGGAGCCTTGACAGACGAACGTAACGCACGTCAGAAAGCATTGCAGGATCTCGTGTCAGACCACGAATTGGCTGTGTCTGCCCTGAAGCAGGCGCACGAAGAGCAAGTGCAATGCTTAGAGACGGCACGCGATGCGTTGCAGAGTCACCAAGAAGCGGCCGCAGCAAGCGAGCTATCGAAGGCCACAGCTGCCCACGGCAAAGCTGTAGATCTCTTGCAGAGACAGCTCAAGGACAGCCAAGACAGCTCCGCGGCCGCTGTAGATCTCTTGGAGAGACAGCTCAAGGACTGCCAAGACAGCTCCAAGGCCGCTGTAGATCTCTTGCAGAGACAGCTCAAGGAAAGCCAAGACAGCTCCGAGGCGGCATTCGAAGACTTTGAGAGCAAACGATCCGCACTTGAGGATAAACTTGCAGCTGTGCAATCTTAGTCAGAAGCTGATGCGGAGAAGATGCGTTCTGATCACGCTGATGAGCTGCAAGTGCTAAAATAGGAGCAGGAGCGAGCGGGCAAAGAGCAGGAAGGCGAGTTCACAAAACGGATGCGAGCTGCTTCTGAGGCAATGGAAGCCGATGCTGCAAAGCGAGTGCGCGCAGCGGAGAAAGCCGGGGAGACGGCTGTGCTCCAAGCGAAGCGTGCAGCAGTTGAGGCCCGCATCTCAGCGGAGCGCCGGCACCGCGATGAGAATACCGCACGAGAGAAATCTGCGGCTGACGACATGGCTAGACTGGTGCAAAAGTCCAAGAAAGATCTCGATGATGCTCAAGTTGCTCATTCGGCAGAGCTTCGACGCATGCAAGCGGCACACGCCGTAGCATTGGATCAGCTACGAGCAGAGCACGCGAGGGTGTCCGAAGAGACCAAGGCCAACGCATCTGATGCATTCAGGGCAAGGGTATCCGAAGCAGATGCTTAGCTGCAGGCAGAGAAAACTCGCCACTCTGAAGAGGTCAAACAGCTTGTAGCGGCTAACGATGAGGTTCTCCAAGCCGAGAAATTAGCCAGGGAAGCAGATGTATCGAAAGCTGCTATCAAGGCGGAGGCTGCACAGAGCAAGCTAGATGATTCAGAGGAGGCCAGGAACGATCTGAAGAGGCGACTGCAAGAGGCAATTGATAGCTTGCACACCGAGTCCAGAGAGCACACCATGACTCGAACAAAGTCAAAGATGAAACTCCAGCTTCGCGTCCCAGAGCCTAGGCTCAGTATTTCATCGGTGCCACCATCCCCGGTGAAGAAATCTGCCCAGGTCGATCGAAGCAGGCTCGATGAAGAACGCTCCCGAACGGACTTCGCCAGGGCCGAGCTTAAGAAGGAACGGGCGAGAGCTGAACGAGCCCGGCGGCAGCAGACTAGCCTCCTGTTGTCTTGTCAAATTGCCACTCGCGGTAACGGGAATAGCAGCGCAACTTGCAGGGGTGCTCCAGTTCGAGGACCATCGCTACCGTGGTCAGATGCCGCCCTTCAAATTGTAGCAGAGCGCGAGGCAGCAAGAATTGCAGTCGCAGCGGCAGTCGCACAGAAAGCAGATGCTGTCGCTCGAATCTAGGCAGCAGAAACAGCAGCTCTGGTAGCCAAGGCAGAGTCGACCAGGGCGTGCGAGATGGCAGCCGCATCGCTGGAGGAGGCGAGAGGAGAAGCCGTTCGCGCCTCCGCCATTACACATTCGCTGGCCCGATTCAGAGTGGCGGCAAAGCTGCGGCGGGATCGCGAGGTGTCTCTTCGGCATGCACTCTAGCGTGCGGTGACAGAGCTAGAGCGGCACGTGCGAAAGAGTGAGATTGCCAGGGTGACGGTTGGCGTGCAGGCTCAACTAGAAGAAGAGTATTACACAGACAGTGGGACCGACTCGGATTCAGAATACACGGATGCTAGCGAGCACAATGCCGAGCAGGAACTCCTGGCCGAAGGGCTGGGGCAATCTCCGCGTGGGAATGCACCTCCGCCGCCACCGACGATCGGAGCCCTCTCAGAACCTGCCTCGTCAGTAGGCGTGCCGAGTTCTGTCCGGGAAGACTCCTCTGTAGCCCCCCCACCGCCATCCATGTTGGGGAGACCAGGGGCCACCTCTGTGGTAACGGCACCGCCAGGGCCTCAGCTCCGTAAAAAAATGAGCTGGCTCAGCCCTGCCGTCCCCCAGGGAACCAAGCGCCGTCTTTCCATGGCGGCTATGCGAGGCAACGCCGGGGCTGCGATGCACGGGGGCAGATCTCTCGTGTCAGATGAAGATCTCAGAAGTGCTGCAGAGGAAGGGGAAGCGGAGCGGTGATTTTTTTTTTCTGGTAGAGCACATGGAGGTGAAACCGCACAACCTGGATGGAGCCCCTTTATGTACCCCCAGAGTTGGAAATGTGTGTAGACTAGCGGTGATGGCTCTTTTGATGCTGTGACTTTTTATGAGCACGAACAAATTAAACTTCACAAAGCAAAGCAAAGCAAGGCCCTAGAGAGAAGTGGCTCAGGCCAGCACGTTTCGTTAGTACTTCTCCTCAGACTCACGCCAGGCATTCCCATATGGAGAGACTGCCGCTGGCGCGGTTCCTCGTACTCCTACCATGTCAGGGCCAGTCCCGCCTTCCGATGCCTCCGTGTATTCGACCTGCTGCACCATGAATCCATCGTCCGTCACTCGCCCTTGAGCCCTAGTCGAAGGGGAATCGCGAAGTTCCTCGCCTCTCCCGGCTGATGCCTGCTACCCACCTTCGCTGCGATAGAAATTTGAGTTCTCTGACTGATTCGTGTAACTAAGTCCTGGCGTGCTCACATCATACGCCGTCCCGGGCCGCCGGCCAGTAGCCATTTCAGACTCTGAGGCTGGCGGGGGCGGAGCTGATGCTTCTCCCAGCACTGGTCTGACTCCAACTGCAGCCGTCTCCCCGATAGCTCCGTCGCTTTCAGACACTGGTGGGTGCGAGTCGCCATAGCCCAGTGGATCTGGGGGAGACATTCCGCGCCCCATGGGCCGCTCTTGAGCAGCAGGCAGCGTGGGTCCGAGGTCGGGCAGACGGCGGCCAGGCAGTACTTGCTCGCTCATCTTCGACCGTGTCCCGCCAGAATCTTCGGACACGTATGCCATGAGGCCCGCTTGCATCGTTTGTCGATCGGGATCGTTCTGCTCGTCCAGACGGAGATCCAGCCTGGCTAGGTAGGCGCTTACGATGGTAAATACAAAGTACAGGAAGAGAACAGCAAGGGTTACCATCGCTGGCCAGCCGGGCGGAGGCGGAGGGAACACACCAATGACGCGGAGCGTGATGACTACGAAGGCAGGCCCGATCGAGGTAATTACGGGAATGCTCGAATGACGACGCAGGACGTCTGGGTATGCCTCGGGTGCGTTCCTGCTCATGGCCAATGGCATGCTAAACACCTCCCATCGGCGCCAGTAGCTCTGCAGAAGCATGCACGTGGTAGAGCCGAAGAAAATCGAAAGCACAGTGACCGTCCAATACACGGCACGATTATGCCATGACTCCTAGTACCAGAAACTGAGCTTCGCATCCCTAGAGCTGTCATCCACCACGAGGATAAAGTGCCTCACGGCGGCATACCACGCGTTCTCAACAGCAAATACGCACTGGGCAACTAGTATGGTGACCCATGCGGCTTGCTACTGCTCCAAAGCCAGTGTGATGAGCTGCAAGTACACGCAACCCATCGCGACGACCCCGAACGCCGGGACCACAATGTTCGAAGTACGGGTTAGTGGCCTAGAGCGAATCATCATCATGCGATTCGTCGAGGACGTCGATGCGCTTCCACCCTCCGCAGATCTCCACACGTCGCTTCCTAGGCTGCTAACGAGGCCGCCTTCTCTCGATTGCGACAGACTGCCTCCATGCAGGACCCCTTCTCGGGCAACCTGAGACTCGCCGCTAACAATGGCGGGGTTAATTGCAGAATCCGCCGAAGGCAGCTCCATCCCATCAGACTACCCGTTAATGCTGCCTGTGACTGGACCAGGGCCTCCCTGGTACGTCCAGCTTCCTGGCGGTTTGCCTGCCATGACAGATCGAAGCTCGTGGCGAGCCGTGGATCCCTCCCGCATGCTACCTGCCATGCGCCGACCTTGGCCTGGACCTCGGTTGATCTCACCATAGTTCTAATCGGCACTATGACCTGCTGCAATCCCGCCGCTGGTTGCGCTGTGTCGGCTGCCAGATACACCGGATGGTGCGGCGACCACACCACGCTCCCGCTCTTCCTCCATGCCCAAGCTGTACCCAGCCAAGACGTGACTCTTCGATCCATGGCCACCCCCTGCAAAGGCAGCTTGGGCGGCTCCCCAGCTCTCTCCATCCATACTATCGCCAACGCCGTCGTCATCCTCATCGTCGTAGTTAATGCGCGGGGCTGTGTCAGGCGGGAATCTATCGAGCGAGTTTTTGTGATTGTTACTACGAAGCGTGCTCAGCTCCAACTGGTCTGGGGCAATGCTCCCGGCACCATTGCTACCCCTGCCGAGCCGTTGCCCTGACGTAGTTGCTAGCGAGTCGCCAATAGGGGGCTTCAGAGATCCAGTGGTCGTCACCCTCGCAGCTCCGCTGTTCCCTGACCTGCTTGTCTCCACCGAATGGAGCTTCTGCATGGGACGGGTATCCGCGATGATGCCGCTATCGTCGATGCAGCACCTGCCAGCAAGAACTGCACCCCACGAGAGTGCAAAAAAGATAACAAGCCCGATAAACCCACGCGAGAATAGCCACGTCGCCGAACAAATGCGAGCGAATGTGCCATCACTGCATTTCTTGAGTAGCTCCAGCGTGGGTTCCGGCTTGTCCTGAGGATATCTCTGTGCAAGAGACAGAGTGTCGGCGAGGATAGAGTCGCTCGGAGACGCGAAAAGGTCCAAAATTTGGTGTGCGACCATGCGGGGGCTGTTCTGAGCAGTGGCACCACCCTCAGCGGTGATGCGACCCGCGTCATCGTCATACGACACAGGGAGATCGTCATCTTGACCCAGTGCACCACTTGCAGGAGCCAGCTCGTCAGAGGGGAATATGTAGAGGATCGCAAGCATCCCCGGTGGGCTCCTTGAAGCGAGCTTACTGCTCCTCTCGAGGAACACAGCGATGCGGGAGGACTCAATTTGGGCAACGAGGTCCACAATCTCAGAGCGCAATTTGTTAGCTAGCGTGTCACCCTGTGGACTGCCCGGTGGGTACCGCGCTGGATCGACTTGCAGGGTCAGTGTCACGACTGCCTGCTCTTCGTGCGTGGCGCCCCAGCTGCGGAGCCCATGCCTGCGGAACTCCTCCTGCCAGGGAGAGTCTGATCCCAAAGGTTCCACGCAGCGTGGGGCAGCCCAGGGCAGTTCATACGATTGGGCGTAGTCAGAGGCCTTGAATGAGTCGCCCTAGGATTCAGCCGCACGCCAAGCCTACTCTCGCTCTGCAGATGTAGCAGCTACGCCGTAGAGTCCAGTACCGACAGAACCGGGCTCAGTAGAAGCCCTCGAGCGTGCTGCTAGGCGGCGGCGAAGGGCAGGATCAGCATCTCCCTTTGCATCTTTGAGGTACGTGGGCAAGTAGCGATACCGCAGCGGCAGCCCCCGGCCAACGACAGCAGCCCTGCGCCTAGAGTCTGCGACAAGGGCCCTGTCTCCGTCCATCTCCGGCGTACCCTCCCAAGCAGGCCCGCTCCAGGACCCTAGCCATGTGCGCCCTCCAGGTGTGCCTACGGCCACGAGCCCAGAATGATCGCACCTGACGTAGGCGGTAGGTCTTCCTTCAAAATACCCTTCTAAGCTCGTGTTCCTAATCACCCAGTGTCCTTGGTCGATGGGTGGAAGGCGGGGTCCGAACTGAGGACCGAGGCGTCTAGGAGAGGTTTTCTTGAGGAAGGAAACGAACTGGAAGGCGCCGAATGCGACCTCGTTTGCCATGCCTCCCATAATAATCCCACTTCTCGGGTGCAGCTGGGAGAGCGGATTCGGCACCATGCGCGTTTCGTGGGAGCACTCTCCGCATTGGCCTAGGTTGGACAGTGCAGTCTAGTTGGGGCAGCGACAGTGGGCACAGTCGCTACCGTTCCAACCCGCTCCGACGAACGAATCTAGCAGGATCTGCGGCATGGTCGTCCTCTTATCCTGCCAGTAGAGCACATGGTGCCATTTGAGGGCAGAGAGCGAAGAGTCGCACACCTGGACCTCACATTGCTCCTGTTTCCACACCTATTGAGCAGGAGCGGAGGGATTGGCGGTTGCAATCTCGCGAGCGAGCGTATCGTATGCCAGCGTAGATGATACGGGCGGTATGGGCCGCGAGGTTGTTGACATATTAAGCTGAAAGACCTGCCGGATACATGAAGGCAGCCAGAATGTGATCTGAGCTTCTTCCCAGTTTGAGGCAGTCTCCGGCTCGCTGTCGTCCATACCCAGGTAACCGCATGCCATGTTGTACGGCGTAGAAGACACCAGGCTATTTCTAAGCCTGAGCATCCACATTTCCACCTGAAACTACGGCATTTCTGCATTGGGCGAGCTGGGATCGTACCTCCCGTCATCCAGAGCGCTCACCCACCCGTCTTGGCCAGATTGAACAGGCAGCACCTCTACTGCAGAACGCGGCTCAAATAGGACAGAACCTAGTCCCCAGCCCATTCCAGGTTGCGTTCCAACCGATCGTGTGGCATCTCCAGCCTTGCCGTATGAGCACGTGGCCCTCGCGCTCGGCGGAGATCCTGTTGCCATGTCGTGTGCCGAGAGGCTCTGCCGCATACCAAATCCACCTGCAAAATAAACAGCAGCTGAAGACTATTAAGGAGTACTCACTACACATAATTTGCGCCAGAAATTGTGTTCCAGATGCAGGTCTCACTGTAATTTAGCTGTGGTGACGATTCCGTGAATGGCCACATAGCTTGCAAATTCTCTCCCTCTGCCAGCAGCGAGCGCAAGATCGGATGCAGTCCAACCATTCCTACAGCAGTAGAGCCACCTGCGATGAGAGATTGAGCATTGGGTATTCCGATTGATTCGCTCGGGATTATGTGCAGAATCCTTTCGCCGCCGAGAATCCGCCGGTACTTACCTGACGTTGCTCCCACGATGGGTGTAGGCGGCAGATCTGATGAAGTCAGTATGGCAATCATTGTTGCATTGATGATATCCGTAGAAACAGGCGAGAAAAAATTATCTTTCAATGATGCGCTCACGAGCGACCCGATCGGGAGCTCCTGACCCAGGCTAAGATCGCTCTAGGATACGGCGGCATCAAGTGCAGTAAGCATTGGCAGCTCCATGGCACTTGTCGAGTTGGTTCTGTTGGCAGAGACGGGCCATTGTCTCGGATTGATCCATGCCCCCGCGGCCTGAAGTTCTTCCATGATTTCCCATGAATCTCCGAGCAGCTCTCTGCTTTGAGCATCGACAAAGCACAGCACAAGAACGACCTATATTCCTGCACTGAGCCTGGGCATACGCCCATGTATCAGCTTCATCCGTGCACAATCTTCAACTTTTGCTCGGCACCTAAACCCCACGTCGCATGGATACGGGACCGATGGTCGCAAACACTGCACAACGCCCTATATAACGAAGTGAATCTGGTTTAATTCGAACGTTGGCTGATTCTGCGAGCACGATGATACTTTGCAGATGGCAACCCGAAGAAAAGAACAACGGCCCAAGCCTCGGTTGGAGGCATTTTGGGAGGCAGCAGAGCTTGCCAGTGATGCAGTTCCAGCGAGTGTTCAGCGCAGCGAGGCATTTCTAAAATTGGAAGAGTCCAAGATTGGCCAAATGCTGCAGGAATCCGATGATCAGGGGCTGCTCCGCCCTGTTGTCCCTCCTCGTCTTGCCTCTGACTTAGTAAGAGAAGGGGCAAGCTCCGCCAGATCCCATGGGTCGGCTGGCTAGAGCCACACGCGACACCGACGTACATCAAGCACCGAGGCGGACACTTTCAACAAGCTTAACATCTACAATGCACAAAAGCCTGCACATTCCCTAGACCTTGGTAAGCATCACAAGTTTCCACGAGTAGCTTTGCCAGATGCTGGGGGTATGAAGCGCGTGGAATTGCAGTCTCTGTACGAGCGGTGGGGAGCCGACCTCCGCGATCGGCAACGAAAGTTAGAAGAATCTGACGAATCGTCGAAGCAACTAAAGCGCCGCCTTGCTGAGCTTGAATCCCGATTGCGCCGGCGCGAAGCCGAGGCAGAAGAGGCAGAGGAAAGCCGCCGCTCTCGGGAGAAAACTGTTGCCACAAGGGAGCATGCCGCAGAGAGAGCCGAGGAGCGTCTGCGACGGGAGACTGAAGAAATATCCCGGGCAAAACGCGCTCTTGATCGAACCAGGGCAGAGGCCACCTCCGAGCAGCAAGAGGCAGCCGCTGCAAGACAGCAGCTGGACCTAGACCGGGAGGAGGCCGCCGCCCTCCGTACGCAGAAGGTGGAAGCGGACAAGGCGCAGAAAGCGGCCAGGGAACAGATGAAACGGGCGGAGCAGAAAACTCGCGAGACCATGTAGGCGGTAGAGGTGCAGAAACGGGCTGCCGAGAGCATTGCGCGCGCAAGGTCGCAGGCAGCGCGTGAGCGAGCACAGGCGACGGAGCAACTGCTCGCAGCGTCCGACAGGGCCGGCCGGGCGGCTGCCAGCACCTGCAGAGCGCTTTGTCTGCAGAGCTTGCGCGCATGGGAGCAGCGATAGTCCAGCAAGCAGGCACGAATCCTGCTACAGACCGTATCGGTGTCTGCCTCTGAAACCGCGCGTAGGGCTGCAGGGGGTAGGAGTGGACTCGGAGAAGCCACGTAGGCCGAAGCAGAGGAAGGTAGTATTCACCAGGCCCGGGCGGTGGTCCCGCCACAGCTACCGCGGGGGAACGTCCCACCACCAGCATGGCTGCACAGCTTGGGCGCCAGGTGGGATCTGGAGCCACGACGGCGGTCGGGCCTAGGCTCGCAATCGGGTAATGGTGGTGAGGGAAGGAACGGGGGTTCGTAGGCTAGCGATCGACAGCCCGGGCCGATGTCTCCTGAGCTTGTTCCCTCAGGTAAGGCTGCCACTACTGCAGCCACTGCTGGTCATAGCTCAGCCTTTGATGCACCGCATGGCAGTGCAATAGAGGGAGTTGCAGATCTGCTTCCTACCCCCCCACCGACACCGCCTCCAAGAACCGGTCACAGAGCCGGTGCACTGTCGCCGTCCTCCTCGACCTCCAATGCATCAACAGCAATACGGGATAGGGCGACCAGATGGCTGCATGCATTGTGGGAAGCCACCTCGGATGAGGAGCGTGATCGAGAGGGACAGAAGGCGTCAGAGATCGATGAGATGGGTCGTGGCTCGCATCTACTAAGTGGCGATTCTGCCGATTCCAGGGGAGCGAAGCAGTCTAAATCATCACACCCCAGTACCAGACTGTCTTCGCAGCAGCTTCTTGCTCAGCTCCCCATTTCACTGACGCCAGCAGGGGCGGCTGCACTCACATCGGCATCACAGGAGGCGTCCCAGGACGCAGCCGCCGCTGCTGACGAGGCCTTGCGGGTGTCGAAATTGGCGCTTCGATCGGTAGATGAAGTCGCAGAGGCGATGAGAGAACTAGAGCAATAGAAAAAGGCGGCTGCTATGCGCAGCTCGCAGGCAGATGCGGCGTTAGAGCAGCAAAGAGCATCAGATGCTGCAAGGCAGGCGGAGCTGGACGCCCTCAGCTCTGAGCTCCGAGCTGAGCAAGACAAACTCAGACGCGAGTCCGATGCCTTGGAGCAGCGCACGAAAGCAGCAAACGATCGGGAGCAGGAAGCTGAAGAGGCCGAGAATCGTGCCGAGGAGGCCAAGGAAGAGGTGCAGCGTGCGAGGCGACGACTGGAGGAGGCGAGCGATGCCCTTGATGAGAGGGAGAGGCTGCTATCCAAGAAGGACGCACAGGCCGAGAAGAGTGCCGAGGAGATAGAGGCCAAGGGTTTGGAGCTGCGGGAACGCACACAGGCTGCAGAGCTTGCGGAAGCACAGGCCCGGCGAGCCAAGGACGAGGCTGATCGGGCTAAGGAGGAAGCAGACAAGTCGCAGAGGCGCAGCGGCGATTTGGATGCTTCGATCGAGAGGAGGACGAAAACGGCAGAGGAAGCGAGGGAGGCAGCTCGAACTGAGCTCTAGGAAGCTAGGAGGAGGCAGGTTG
>Ga0136560_1001993_pt1 | contig 10409 bp, 3 predicted proteins | sample AntRauMeHopE1497_FD_104925 | JGI IMG/M metagenome (GOLD analysis project Ga0136560, IMG submission 104925) | Saline lake microbial communities from Rauer Islands, Antarctica - Metagenome Hop E1 #497 | ecosystem: Environmental > Aquatic > Non-marine Saline and Alkaline > Saline | place...
GCTAGTGCCTGGTTGCTATTTGCATAATTGAGCACCACCGTGTTGTGTGAATATGTAAACGGTCGCACTCTATTATATTCTACCTGCATGGAAAGCCCTTGTACCTGAAAAGGATTTTGCCATTTTAAACCAAGCTGGTAGGCACTTTTATTTTGATAACTACCGTTACCGCTAGCTACAGCTGCGCTAGAAAACTCATCTAACACCAGCTGCCCATAACCAGTAACGCGGTCTGTAAATTTGTACTTTATTGTGGCACCTAATAAAGCGTTACCACCGCGGGAACCTGTTTGCAACTCGATAGCTTGATAAAAAATAAGCGGGTTAATGTAGTTAAAATCAAAACCGCGGTTGTTATCGTTTTGCCACAACACGCTTTCAAAAACGCCCAAATTCAGTTTCTTTGTCGCATTCCAACTTAGGTAATGGTGTACCATAAATTTTGTTCTAAAAGAATCGTCGGCAGTGACCTCAGAGCGCACATCTCGCAGGGAGGTGTATAATACCGTATAGTCTAGTTTCCAGAACTTAGCATTTACTTTTGCATAGGGTAGCGGCTGTGAGTTATCACTTAAAACCAGTGAGCGGTAGCCATCGCCTATGAAATGCTGGCCATGACCTAGTTGTAAATTAAAATACGTACTAGGCTGGTAATTAATGTAACCCGTAGCTACTGGGTAGTCAAATTTGTCGCCACCATCCTCGGCAATACCACGACCCGGGACGATACCTGGGTTACCGCCGTCTGGTGCGCGACGGGTAATTTCTCTATTAAAATAACCTGCAAAAATTCCTTGCGACTCTTGAATACTTGCGCCAAAGGTGAGCTGTTTCCCAATGCCGCCGTTAACTTGTACAAGACGTGTGTTATTAACCGTGTTTATGTCTTCGCTGATATCTCTACCCAGTTGCAAGTCTACCCCTGGATCCACTACAAACCAATAATCGTCGCCTGCAACCTGAAAAAAGTGCTCGTTCCACCACTTGCGTCCTAGCCAGGTTTGCACTTCTTTTTCTTGAGATGCACGCTCGGCCTCTAAGTCATAATACTCATTTACATAGCTAAATGTGTACGGTTTTACGGCAGTATGTGCGTTATTTCCTATGCGGTTCATAGCCATTTCATAAACGCTGTACCGTTGTGCAGAGAGCGGTATGAGTGCGTTAGATTTTAATTCTTGATTTAAGTATTTGTTTGAAACGATTTTAGCGTAGTCGTTATTTGCTTTCGCGAAAGCGAGACTATCCAAAGCATTTGTCTTTCTATGCGTCTGATCGTTATGAGCCGCTGTATTGCTAAATACCTGAAGTGCACCGTCGTCGCTCAAGGGCACGGGCACGGTAAGGACAAATTGCATAAACGATGGGCTGCCATTATAAGATGGCGCCTGAATTACGGGAAGCTTTACAAAACTGGTGTTCATGGCAACTTTTACGGCTGGATTCATAGCGTCCATACGTATGAGGTCAAAGGTTCCTTTTTTAGAAACCTCAAACCGCAAGGTTACGCGCTCTTCCATCATCGTGGCATTTAACTCTTCAGGATGCTCATAATTTGTCCTCAACAATGCATACAATGTTTGGTAAAAACATTGTTCCATCATTTGTTCACTTACGGCTTCACAGGTTTGAAACACAGGAAATTTTTCAATACCTTTTTGAGCAAAAAGACTTATTGACCACAACCCAAAACACAGCGCTAGAAATATTCTCATAGGTACTTAATTTACGGCTGCTAAGATAATTTAATTATAATCGCTGGCTCAAAAAGAAAGAGCTACGTTTAAAACGCAGCTCCTTTTAACTACTGTGGCTGCTATGGCCTCAATGCCAAACAGCTGTGTTTTGTACCTATCGTATGTTGAAAACTATGGGTAACGCGTACTGTACGTTTACCGCCTTATTATTCATTTTTCCTGGGGTCATATCTGGCAACTTACTCATGAGTCGTTTTGCTTCTTTCTCAATAATCGCTTCTTTAGACTTCACCTGCACGTCTACGACCTCACCGCGGTGGTCTAAAGTAAATAGAACCGTAAACCGCACCTGACTTATGCTAAGCTCGCTAGCGATATTTGTGTCAAAATTTTTAAGTACAAATGTGCTTATTTGTTGATTAAAACAGGTAATACGTTCCTGATTGTTCATTTGTGCACTGCAACCAGGGTATAACGGCGCTTCTGAAACGATTGTCACTGGAACGGCGGTCGCGGCTGGAACGCTAGGCTGCGTTGCATTAAGAACTCCGGTAGCTTGCATCGCTAAAGTCGCAGCAGCTAAACTGGTAATGGGTTGTATAGTACTTACAGGTTCTGGTGTGTTTACTGCAGTACTGTTGTCTACAATTACTGGCGGTGCTTGTGATGGAAGGGGTTTAGGAGGCACTGGCACAACTACCTTAATTAGCTGAGCTTGCTGGTTCGGAACGATGGCTATTTTGCCCAAGGGCTCTACCTCAAAAACGTTAGATGAGGTGGTTACTATGACGACCTCTTTGTGAACCTGCTCACTGGTCATTTCTACTACAGCCCATGCAAATAACAGGGCAGCTACAAGCCCGATTTGAAAATTTGTGTTGTTGTTTGTTTTTAAGTTTGCTTTCTTCTTGTCGAAAAGCATACTGGAGCTAGATGTTGCAGCATCTAACTGGGTAGTTTCATTTTTCATAATAAAATGGATTTAAAGTTCCATTCACAAAATCAAGAAACATACCAAAAAAAAGCCAGACGCTAGGCCTGGCTTTGGGTGTTTTATGAAGCGCTTAATCTTGTACTTGAAAAACGATAGGTAAACCGTATATAACGCCTACTGGTTTCCCGCGTTGCTTACCTGGTATCATTTTAGGTAATTTGTTGATCACGCGCTCTGCCTCTCTTTGCAGTGCTGCGTTTTTAGCTTTGGTAACTACACCTACAACCTCACCGGACTTATCTATTTTAAACTGCACCGCAATAGTTTGTCGGCCTTCTAGACCTTGCTCGTTTGCAAGACCTGTGTTGAAATTCTTATTTACAAATGAGGTTATTTTCTCACTCATACATTTTTTGCGGTCGTCATTATTCTTCTTGTCTTCGCAGCCTGGGTACACAGGCACGTTTTCTATAACTGCAAACGGCACATCGTCTATAACCTCGGCCACGCGGGCTTCTCTGGCTATTTCTGTAACCTTAACTTCTTTTACTTCTTCCGTAATCGTTGTTTCTGTAGGTGCAAGAATGGTCTCCACGATTTCCTTCTCGTCTTCTACGATTTCTATCTTTTCAGGAATCACGGGTGGTGGTGGTGGTGGTGGTGGCGTGTCTAACATCATCATGATGGGCACATCTTCTTCTTGTATTTGGACAGAGTCTAGGTCGTCTTCTGTCTCTATAATGACAACTTCTTGAGACTCAATCTCAAGCACTTGCCATGACAGTAACACCATGAATGCTAGACCGGTAAGAACGTAGGTCCAGATGTTTTTACGTAAATCAGCAGTTTCTGATTTTTTGATTTCCATGATTGGTGAATTTTAAAGGTTAAAAATAATTAAAATGTAGTTGCCAAAACAAATTTTCTAGGGTATATCTGTCTTTATTTTTTTAGAAAGTACCCACAAGAACAAATTTGCAACAATAATGCCACAAGTGTTTGCGAGTATATCGTAGAAGTCCATACTTCTATTAACAGAAAAAAAGCCCTGTCCTAATTCTAAAATAGTGCCCGCGATAAATGTTATTGCGGCCGCTCCTAAAGCAACCGTTTTATTCCAACCAGCAAGAATTGTAACAAGCGTATATTTAAAATCGGGATGCCTTTTTAAGAAACGTTCATAAAAAAAGAGGTACCACAAAAGGGACATTATGAAATATGCCGCCGCATGGTACACTTTGTCTATATTTTCAACAGCAATACTGGGTGCCCTGTTGTTTCCTAGCGACATGTATGCAATAAAAGCCGTGTAAACGGGCGCTAACCTGTATGCTTTAAGAAGCACCTACAAGCTCTTGATAAGCTGCAGCATCTAGGAGTCCATCAAGTTGAGAAGCATCTTCTATGGTCATTTTAACCATCCAGCCGTCACCATACGGATCTGTGTTAACCAGCTCTGGTGAGTCTGCAAGTGCCTCGTTAAACGCGGTGATGGTGCCACTTACCGGCAAAAACAGATCAGATACTGTTTTTACAGCTTCTACCGTTCCGAAAACCTCATCCTGACCCAGTGCGTCGTCTACGGTTTCTACTTCTACATAAACAATGTCACCTAACTCGCCTTGTGCATAGTCTGTAATTCCCACTACTGCGGTATCACCCTCTAAACGTACCCACTCGTGATCTTTTGTGTATTTTAAATTTGCTGGAATATTCATAACGTGTTTTTAGTGTGGGTAAATTTACTAATAGAATTTAGGTTATTGCGCACTTAGCGCTATTAATTACCAAAAGTATATCGCAGGGTAAAGCCGCTGCGTATGGTGGTTTGTGGAAATGCCGTGGAGATTGCAAATTCTGAAAACGTATGGTCGTAGTAGAACAAGGTTGTGAAAGCGGCACTAATGGCATACTCTGCCGAGAATTTGAGACCATAAATAGTTTGTCCCGCAGTTGCCTGGCTATTATCTAAATCTAGGTATCTTATAATTGTTACATTATCGCGTATAGAGCCATCTAAACGCATGTTTAAATCACTTTTAATGACCGTACTCCTACCGCCTACTTTTGTTTTGAACCTGAGGTCTTTCCATCTATAGCCCACGCCTAGGATAAGTTCGTTGCCGTTAATCTCTGTAAGTAAATTGTTGTCGAAACTCAGGGAGATAGCTCTGTCCCTTCTTATTTCTGCAGCGATGGACATGGAATTTTTCATTTCAAAATCTAGCTTAATAAGTGGGCTAAACTGCTCGGCAAGGTTTATATTAAAAAACAGGTTGCTTGCTTTGAAATCACCGTTTTGGTTAAGTGATAAGGAATTTTGCTGTGCATAGTCCACGCCCCTTGCACCGTCTACAAAATCTAAATTTGTTTGGAACTGGTTAATGGTGTAGCTAGAACGGTACCCGTGGTTAATGGAGAACCTGTTAAAGCGCTTTTTAAACCATTTTAAATTCATAAGTCCCGTATATTTCAAAGTCCAGTTAGGCAAGGGCACGTCTTTAAAGGCTCCATTTTTTTGGTCAGACACATCGCGCCCTTCGTAGGCAGCAAGAAAAGCTGGCAGTAACACGTTTTGGCTGTTACGGCTAAACCCTTCGGGAAATCCGTCTGCGTCTCGGGTGTAGGTGTTGTTGCCGTAAAAATCTTGTGCTAAACGTTCTGCAACGAGCAACCTGTTGTCTCTAAATGTGTCAAATACAGGCGAGCTATCTATAGTATTAGGGCTGAAAGCGGTTCCTATAGTAAGGGTTGAGATATTAAAATTACCAGACGTATTAGGTGTGAGCTGCTGGTAACTTAGATCTGTAGGGTCTATTCTAAAGTTCTCTGAGTAATTTTCTTGATAGGTACGGTTTGATATAATGTCTATTTTAAGGTCTTTAAGTAGGTCTACTGTAAAGTTCACATCGAGCTGTCTGGTCTCAACTTCTGTATACTGCTGGTTAAACTCTTGGAATAAGGTTAGCCACCCGCGACTTGCAGCTAGGTCTCTAATCTCTGCCTGCGACCCAAAGGTAAAGCCTGTAGTAGGTTTGAGCGTTCCTATAAAACCCACATCAGGTGTGTAGCCCGGTAAGAAAATACCATTGGTTTCTTGGTAGTTTATTTGTGCGCGCTGCACAGATGTAAGAATACCTACAAAAGTGTTGTAGGCCTGGTTGCCAAAATTCTTTTTAGGAACCTTAGACTTACCATCTTTACCGTCTTTTTTATCACCGTCCTTTGGATCTGGGGTAGGTGTACCTCGTCTAGGCGTGCTGGCAGATCGAGAACGACCGCCAGCAGGTTGTACCCCAAATTTCTTTTTCTCTAAACCTACGTAGGAATAGAGTTTCCCCAAATCTAGTGTCCCGTTTAAGCGGTGCGTGTTAGCATTCTGCACGCTGTTTCCTAAATCGGGAATGCCTTCTAGTTGAGAAAATTGCTGTGAACTGCGCTGCCAGTTAAAATTTGCTTCGTAGGTATAGTTCGCTTTCGCGAAAGCGAGAAAAGGAAACTTAGCAAATGGCAACTGATAGGTCATTTGCAACTGCTGCGTATGCGAGTTGGGCACTCCCTCATCTAGAAAGTCGGTCCATATATCAAAGCTCTCGTCTACACTGTCGTCCTCGTTTACAAAACTGCGCACGATACGATCATTATTTGCAGAAAAGTTAACCTGAAGCGACTTTGTGATATCCCAGTTAATCGCATACCGGTTGTTTAAGGTAAAGTTGCGGTTTGTTAATGGATCTATGCTTATATTTTGCGCATCTGGCAGGCCGTCACCGTTTAAATCTACGGGGTTTGTATCGAGTTGTAAATCTCTAAATTTCTGACGGTTAAACTGTCTTAAAACGGTGCCTGTTGCGGTAAAGTTATTAGGCAACAAGTTTATGTTTGCGTCTCGTACAAAGTCCAGATACTTTGACTTTCCTAAAAAGCCCATGTCCTTAAAGGGTTCCACGTTTACCTTAGGAAATGCATAGTTATAGGTTGCACTTGCGTTAACCGACTGGTCTATGAACTCTTCTACTTCAAAATTGCGCTGGTCTGTCTGGTTATAGGACCCCGAGAATATAAAATTTTCGATATCATAAGGCATGGGTTTTGCGTCGCCTGTGCGGTCTTTGCGCATGCCTATCAGGTTTACGCTTTGCCTGCGTGTGTAGTCTTCACTTTGTTCTTTTATGGCACGACGCTCTTCATCGCTACCAGCGTTGCTCAACCGTGTATCGAGTTCGATATCCTGAAACTGCGGGTCAAACTGTGGCGTGACGGTCGTTTCACCTATGCTGTAGGTAAAAGGTATATTTATGCCCCATTTTTTAGGCAGCAACTGTCCCAGGCTCACTCCTGTAGTGATGTCATATTGTGTGAGGTCCTCACGGTCACGCTCATTAGGGCCTTGTTCTATAGCACCAAACCCTATTGTGCTTCTTCTACCTGAGGCGCTTATGGTAGCAAAGTCTGCAATATTTGCATCTAGGTTCATAACAGCAGCATAACCGCCCTGGTTTTTAAGACCTGCTAGACGCAGCTCGTTCACCCATACTTCACCACAAACATCTTTTAAACTCGCGTTGCGCACACCTATCATTAAGGTTCTTATGTCACCAAAATTAGGATTTCCTTTGATTCCATAACGGTGCAGGTTCGGGTTGCCCGCGGCGGTAGGATTTAAAACAATCTCGTCAAAAAAGTTTGCCTCATTTACATTAAGTGACGGGTTACCTAGTACTAGTGCCTTTATTTGCTGCAACAGCGCGAGGTCTATAGTCATGTTATTTGCTACAGGCCATATCTCTTCTCGTACGGTAGTATTAAATGCCGTGGGTTTTAATGGCAGCCGTATTTCATAATAATTTTCGGTATAATCTAGCCCCATGCGTATAAAAACTTCTAACTGGTCATCTTCTAGCGGTATTTGATTTACAAGGGACTCTGCATGGACAAACATTTCCAGTTGCTCGTACTGCCGCATGTCTATGCGTATGTTCTTAAACACAGCGCGGCTGTCTTCTGGTTCAAGTTCACAAACTCGCAATGCGAGTGACTGCTCGTTTTGTCGTATGTTTTGGTTTTGAGTACGCAGTTCTTCTCGTTCTATTCCGGGTGGTAAACGGTAAGGAATAGGGGAACGCTGCTCATTATTTTCTATATTAACGCCCTCTACCTCAAAACTTGTCCCGTCATCGTTAGGGTCTGGGTCTGTGTCTTGCAAGCTCGCTGTGTATCGTCTATAATCACCGCGCACGAGCTCCATAGAACCGAAACGCAAAAAGGTGTCTTCTTCAAAATCTGTCAACGCTAGACGCATAAAACGTATGGCTCGTAGGTCTGCGATTCCGCCTATGACGTTACGGTTAGGGTCGTTTAAGGGCACTCTGAACTGTACCCACCTTGTATTAATGGTATTACCGTTGGGCATAGTAGTTTGCACATCTTTTGTGTCAAAGATATATTCACTACTGGTCACGTCCATACCAGGAAAAACCGGTATATTATACTCATAGTAGCTGTCTATGGTATTCATGGTGTTATCGCGATTAATATCTTCTACATCTGGTAAGGTGGTAGAACCTCTATTGTTTTGGGTCACCTCGGTAGGTGAGTTCCCTTGCGTGTTGTTATAACGCTTGTACCTATTTAAAATATCGCCGCTTGCTGCTACAAAAAACTCATAATTATCGCCTGCTGGATCTTCTGGCCCAAATGCTGGAAAAGCTGCATTTTCCTCAGCATCACTAAATCCATCTAAGCCTATGTCCTGATTTTCACGTTGCTGCCCATTTGTATCAAAAGCATATATAAGCGACTGATTTGCTGGAACTTTGCCATAGGCCGTGGGCAAGGTAAGTGCTGTACCGCCGTCATTAGGCAAGCCATTTTCAAATTGCTTGCGATTATCTTTTAGAATATCTTCACTTATACTCCCTAAATTTATAGATATCGTGCCACCATTATTTGTAGGCTCGTAAGGAAATGGATCCATCATCCAGAACTGCACGTACTCAACGTTTGTTTGCTCAAAGTCTGTGCTAGAAAACTGCCTCATAATACCGCCCCAGTTATCACCAGGATTGGGTAAAATGTTACTACCGGCTGCAACGGGATTATAGTTATAAGGGCCGCGCTCGTCTGGATAATAGGCCAGATCTAGTGTGTTTACCACTTGTTGTTGTCCTTGTTGCAAGTCTACATTAGGAAAAAGTTCGTCTACAAAAACGCGTCGGGTGCGGTAGTCGGACACGTCGTCGGCGCTCAAACCTGGTGGTCTCTGGTTACCGTAAAAAATAGGGTCTATAGAGTACCACGCCATGCGTGCCCTTAAAAAATTATAAGCAAGTCTATTCGAGTCGCTACCGCCATTTTCAAATGCTTGCGGTACACTAGAAAGAAACCACGCAAAAGGTGAAAGAATATCGATACTGGTTTGCGACCCCTCAAAATCGTCTACAAACGCCGCAGCTCTTCCCTGAAAATCATCACCTCCTGGCGAGCCTGGAAACAGGTAAGCTACTTCACCTCGTACAGAAAGATTTGAAACCGCGTCTGTATCTATATTGGGCAACTTGTTTGCAAGTCTTGTTAAAAAAGGAACCTCGGTATTATACAAGAAATTTGTACCTAAAATAGTATTGTTAATAGGTTCAAAGCCGTAGGTAGATTTTTGAGTAATGGGCCGTTCTTTAAGGTTTAAAAAAGTCCCGCCTAAAATAAAATCCTCACTGAACTTGTGCTCCACATTAATGCCTGTAAAACGCTTTACCTGCTGGTTAAACACCGAGTTATTTTCAGTAGAAACTTGTATGGGTGTATTAGAATTAAGCAATGCCTGATCTAAAATAATCACACGTCCCGCTTGGTAATCTACTGTGAAATCCTGACCTTCTTGTAATACACGACCACCGGCGGTAACGGTAACAGAACCGCGCGGCACATTAAATGCTCCTATAGGAATACCTTCCTGGCCCGTGGCCTTGTACTGTCCTTTTATAAGATACTTGTTCTTGTCAGCACTTTCTAGTGCTTGTGCCTTTGTGGTGCGGTACATGTCGCGATAAACATATTGCGCCTGGTTTGCGTTATAGGTGGCGGGATTATTATAAATCTCTGGGCCGCTGCCTGGGGTGTTATCTAGTTTATTAAATAAGTAATTACCAAAAGGTTCCACGCTCGTAAAAATAATGCGCCCATTTTCTGGGTCTATCGTAAGCCCTGGTATAAAGTCAAAAAAACCATCACCTTCTGGTTGTGGGTCTCCTTGCCTGTTTAAGCGGTCTAAGTTAAATACTTTTATAAGGGTCGTTTGATCTACATCATCGGGTAGTGCTATGGGCGGGTTTGTAATAGAACCCGCAGAGGCTGTAATGTAGTTGAGCTCTGGAGGGAACTGGTAAAAGATATTCAGCCTAAAATCTTCTTGTGATAACTGAAAACCGCCCAGGTTATAGATGTTCTTCATCATCAAGTCCCATAGTGGCTCACTTACATTTGTAAGGTTACTTTTAAGGAGTTTAACGACGAGGTTCTGGTTGTTAACTGGTGGCTGGTTTACGTTAGGGTTTATAACAACATCTGTAGCGACTACACCGTCATTTGCAAATTCACCTACCTGAAAAACCTTACCATTTACGGTATACTGGAACGCAACGGCAAGCACCTCATCGTTATTAAGCCGTTGCCTTAAAGAGATATAACCCAACTGTGTGTTTAGGGTATATTCTTGGGGCGTGAGCTTGCGCGCATTTTCTAGGGTCACGTAATCAAAACCTTCATTTACCGTCGCACCA
>Ga0136560_1001995_pt1 | contig 10406 bp, 1 predicted proteins | sample AntRauMeHopE1497_FD_104925 | JGI IMG/M metagenome (GOLD analysis project Ga0136560, IMG submission 104925) | Saline lake microbial communities from Rauer Islands, Antarctica - Metagenome Hop E1 #497 | ecosystem: Environmental > Aquatic > Non-marine Saline and Alkaline > Saline | place...
ACCGCTTCACCGTCCCGCACGGCGACGACTACAAGCCGGAGACGCTGCAGCGCGAGCTCGCGCGCCGGGAGAGCCTGCGCGCCGCCACGGAGCAGTGGGCCGCCGAGGACAAGGCCTGGGACGGGTTCGTGAACGCCTGGCTGCAGTCCGTCGTGCAGCACCGGTACCGCCAGCTCGCCGCGTACAAGCGCGCGGCCGAGGAGCACCGGAAGAGCGGGAAGCCGGGCGAGCCGAGCCTCGCGGACCTCCCGGCCGAGGCGGCCGCCGGGGTGACGGAGGAGGAGACGATGCGCGCGGTCGAGGCAGCCATGGCCTCGGCCGAGGCCGCCGCCTCGCAGGACGCCCCCTCGGCCAGGCAGCTGCTCCGCGCCCAGCGGCTCCTCCGGGACCTGCCACCGATGCGCCTGTCCTGGGAGGCCGACGGTGGGTTTGACGCCGCGGCCGCCGCCGCCGCCGGCCGCACCGTCCCCGACGCCGTCCTCCTGGCGGAGGCACCCCCGGCGTCCTCCTCGCGCCTCACCGAGGCCCACGCGCCGTACGTCCTCCTGGAGCGCGTCCCCGAGGGCCTAGACTCCACCGCCCTCCTCCGCTCGGCCCGCCCCTCCCGCCGGCCCCTTCCCGACGACGTCGACCCGTCGGCGTACACCCTCCTCGGCCTCATGCAGATGCGCGACCCGGACCTCGCCCTCGTCCGCGAGGTCTGGCGCCGCGAGGCCGGCCGCGAGGGCCCGCTGCCGCTCCGTCAGCTCGCGCGCCTCGCCGCCCCGCTCGCCCCCGACGGCCCTGCCGCCGTCGGCCAGGCGGGCAGCGCCTGGCCCGCCCGCGACGACACGTACGTCCTCCCCGCCGCCGACGCCGACCCGCGCAAGGCGGCGCGTGACACGGCCGAGGCCGCCACCGAGGCCGCCCTGGACAAGATCCTGGGAGGCCGCGGGCCCGCCGGCGCGCGCATGGACCTCGCCGCCGCCGCGGCGCGCCTCGCCCCGTCCTCCGGCGCCGCGGAGCTCGGCAGGCAGGCAGCCCGGGACGGACAGGCGTCGGACCGGTCCGACCCCGCCCTCGCCGCCCTCTCCGCCCCCGAGCCCGAGGACATGGCCAAGGCCCTCCTCTCCCTCGACCTCCCCACCGCCTCCTTCCCGGGCCTCGGGGACCTCCTCCGCGGCGCCGCCGCCGACGTCAAGCCCGCCCCGACCAAGCAGGAGGCCGACGCCGACCGCGCCGCGCTCGTCCTCCTCGGCCGGGCCATCGCCGGGGCCGACGAGGCGGGCTCGGCCAACGCGGAGGCGGCCTCCCGCGTCGCCCTCGACGTCCTCCGCCGGGCGGGCCTCGCCGGGCCCGCCTCGGTGCAGGCGGCCGGGCCCTCGGCCGTCGACGCCTGGCTCAGCCGCGCCGCGTTTGGGGAGGAGGGCGCCGCCGCCGCCGACGCGGCCAGGGCGCAGGTTGACGCGGGCCTCGCCGCGGCCAGGGAGGAGGCCGCCGCCGCCGAGAAGGCCGGCCGCCCCGTGTCGGACGACGCCCGCCTGTGGCTCGAGGGCGAGGCCGCCCGCGCCCGCCTCGTCGGCGAGCTCACGCGGTCCGCCGTCGCCGGCCGCGGCGCCTCGGCCTCCCCCGCCGACGCCCTCGCCGCCCTCTCCGCCGAGGACCGCGCGGCCATCGAGCGAGACCCCGCCTCTGCCATCCTCGCCAGGGCCAGGGGCGAGCTATCCCAGCCCGGCGTCGCCGGCCGCGCCGCCGACCTCGCCCGCGCCGAGGCCCTGGGCCTGCGCGTCCAGGGCGCCACCAACGCTGCATGGGAGGAGCGCGCCGGGCCACACATCGAGGCGCTGACCGGCGGCCGCGTCGCCGCCCCGCGCCCCGACGAGGCCGACAGCCTCCTCCGCGCCAGCCCCACCGCGGCGGCCGCCATCGACCGGTTCCTGGGCTCCGGCGCCTCGTGGATCGAGGCAGGCATCGCCGAGGGGGCGACGGCGGCCGCGCGGGGAGGAGGCGCCGCCGCCGCCGCGTCGTCCCGCACCCCGTCCGAGGCCGCCGCCGCGGCCGCGCCGTCCGACGCCGCCTCGTCGCCGTCCGACGGCGTCACCGCGGTGCGGGAGGGCGACCGCGGGGCGGACGGCGCCGCGTCGCTCTGGCCCGACGACGTCTTCGTGGTCCCGCCGTCCGAGGCCATGCCCCCCGGCGCGGAGGAGGCCATCGCCGGCGGCGCGCAGGCGGTGCGAGCGTACCACGACGTCATGGCCCGCGCCGGCTCGTGGCTCGAGCACGACGCCAAGGAGCTCGGCGCGCGCCCCGCCGGGCGCACCCTGGGGGAGTGCGTGGAGGAGTACCAGCGGGCCGTGAGGGCCGCGGGGGCGGGCGCCTCGGAGGACGAGGTCCGCGCCATCCTCAGCGTCGAGGCCGCCGACATGGTCGACGCCCTCGCCCGCCACCGCGACGACCCCGTCGCCCTCCTCCAGGCGGTCGTCACCGCCCGCATCCGCCGCGCCCGCGCCACCGGCGACGACGCCTTTGGCATGGGCGACGTCTCCGCCGCCGCCGACGCCGTGGACCAGCCCGAGGCCGTCGCCGCCCTCCGCCGCTGGTCCTCGCTCCTCGGCGGCCGCACCGTCGTCGACTACCTCGTCGGCCGCAAGCCCCTCGACACCGCCCCCCACTACGTCAGGGCCGACCTCCGCCGCGCCCTCGGCACCCGCGAGTCCGCCCGCCTCACCGCCGAGCGCCGCCTCGCCGCCCGCCGCCTCGCCGTCCGCCACCGCACCGAGTCGGGCGTCGTGGTGCCCCCCGAGGCCTTTGACGACTTCCTCTCCGCCGTCGACCCCTTCACGGGGAGCCTCGCCCGCCGCGCCGAGGAGAAGCAGACGTCGCTCGTCGAGGAGATCCTCGCCCGCCTCGAGGCCGGCGCCGCCCGCGCCGCCCAGCGCGACTACGACGCCCTCGCCCGCCCCGAGGCCCGCCCCACCGACCGCCCCACCAGGCAGGCACTGGCCACCCTCCGCTCAGCCGCCCTCGACGCCGCCTACCCGGAGCGCGCCCGCAGCCCCGCGGCCGAGGCCGCGCGCCTCGAGCAGGAGTCGGCCGCCGTCGCCGACGCCGCCGCCCTCCGCGCCGCCGACCTCGCCAGGGCGGGGCACCACGACCTCGCCGTCGCCGCCGCCGCCGAGGCCATCCTCGCCCGCTCCGGCGCCGCCCGCGCCTCCCAGGCCTTGGACACCGCCGCCGACCGCGACGCCGCCCTCTCCGAGTCCCGCCAGCTGGCCGACGAGCTCGGCATCGCGGCCGACGACCCCCGCAGGGCCTCGGTCGTCGACGCCGGGGCCGTCGCCATGCGCCGGGCCGTCATCGCGCACGCCAGCGCCCGCGTCCGCGCCATCGAGGAGGAGCAGGCCCGCGCCGTGCCGTCCCTGCGGCCGGGCGCCCTGGCCCCCGAGGGAGGCCGCGCCGCCGCCCACCCCACCCCGGGCGACGCCCTCGCCGCCCCGCTCCCGCACCCCGCGCTGCTGCCCCCGCCCCTCCACGCCGCCTTCCAGCGCGCCACCGAGGCCCTCATCGACGCCCTCGCGCACCAGGAGGCCGCCGCGACGCCGGCGGAGGAGGAGGCCGCCGCCCCCCGCGCGCGCGGCCCCGCCGCCGCCGCCTCCACCGTCCGCGACATCCTCGGCCTCGGCGACGCCGCCGACGCCCCCTGGCCCGCTGCCTCCTTCTTCCCTCCCCTCAGCGCCGCCTCCCCGGCCGAGCGCGCGTCCTCCGCCGCCCTCGACGGAGCCTCCGCCCCCGCCCTCCAGCCCGCCGCCCCCGGCGACGAGCAGGCCGCCGCCCTCCACAAGGCACTCGCCGAGGCCTCGGCCGCCTGCCACGCCGAGGTCGCCCGCTTCCGCGGCAAGGTCGCCCAGGCGGTCGAGGGACACCGCGCCGGCGGCCCCGCCGACGGCGGCGACCCCGAGCTCACGGCCCTCCGCGCGGCCTTTGCCGCCTCCCCCGAGGGCGCCGCCTCGCGCGCCTCGGCCGACCTGGCAGAGCTCGCCCGCGCAGCCGACGCCCGCGTGAGCGCCGCCCTCGGCGCCTCGGGCTTTGCCGCCGACGCCGACTCGGCCGCCGCCGCCGCCGCCGCGTCCGCCCCCTCCTCCGCCCCGGCCGCCGACGCCGCCGCCGCCCCCTCCTCCGCCCCCGAGAGCGCCGTCGCGGCGCCCGAGGACGTCGCAGCGCTCCGCTCCCTCCGCGGCGCCGCCGCCGCCCTCTCCCGCGCCGCCGCCCTCCCCGAGGGTGTCCCCGACCCCTTCGACGAGGCTCTCGCCCGCCTCCGCACGGGAGCGAGCCTCAGGCCGGGCACGCCCCTGCTCGCCACGCCCGAGGCTTACGACGCCGCCGACGCCATGCCCGCCGACCCCGAGGGGGAGGCGGCCGCACGGCTGGCCGCGTCGCCGTCGGCCGGAGCCGCCGACACCGCCGCCGCCAAGGCCGAGGCCGAGGCCGGCGCCTTTGTCGGGGGCGAGACGGAGCAGGGGCTCGCCGCGGACGAGGCCGTCGCCGGCGCGGACTCGGACTCGGACGCCGCCGCTGCAGCGGCCGCGGCGGCTGCGGGCGGCTCCTCGGACGAGGAGCTCGCTCGCGCGGGCTTAGGCGCGGCCCTCGAGCTGGCGGCGGAGCAGGACGCCCAGGGGGCGGGGCCCGGCTGGGCCGGCGACGAGACCTTCCCGGAGGCTCCCGAGGGGGCGGTGGTGGAGGAGGACGGAATCAGGGCCTACTCGAGCAAGGCGGCGTCGCCGACGCTCGGGCCCGACGGTGAGCCGGTGGACACCGCGGTGGTGCTCGAGGCGCCGCCCAGCGAGGCCGCGGCGGGCGCGGACGACGCTGACGCCATCGCCGGCGCCATCGGGGCGGGCGTGGAGACCGCGCTCGCCGACGGGGGCGACGACGACGACGCCGACGCCGCCAGCGGGGCCGACAACGACGACGACGACGACGGCGGCCGTGACTCGTCGCTGACCGCCGGCGCCCTGGAGCCCGAGGACGCCGACCCCCGGCAGAGCCTCGCCGGCTACCTGCTCGACGACGGCTTCCTCCGCGACGCCGACGGCCGGGCGGAGCTGATGCTCGGCGCGCTCGGGGACGCCGCGGCCGAGGCCGAGGATCGCGAGATCCGCCGCCTCGCCCGCGCCGCCGACACCCTGGGGTCCGCCGCCTCGGCCCTCGCCTCCCTCCCCGAGTCCCAGCGCACCCGCGTCCGCGACGAGCTCCGCGCCGCCAAGGCCCTCCTCAGCGGCGGCCTCCCCGGCGTGGCCGACGCCTTTGCCGCCCGCGCCGTCCCCCTCTCCGCCGACGAGGCCGCCGCCGTCGCCGCCTCGATCGACGACCGCTTCGGTCCCTCCTCCGCCAGCCCGGACCCCCGCCGCCGCTCCCTCCTCCTCGCCACCCTGCACGAGGAGCAGCAGCGCCTCGCCGAGGGCCGCCCCGCCGGCGAGCCCTCCTCCATCTTTCGGGAGATCTTCCGCGGCACCGCGCTCGGCGACGTCCTCGACGCCCACCTCGCCGCCCGCGGCCTCGGCGCCGCCTCCCCCGCCTCGGCCTTTGTCCGCGCCGACGAGCTCGGCCTCGGCGACTGGCGCGCCTCCCTGGGCATGCCCAACCACGTCACCGACTCCGTCAGGCGCCAGGCCGCAGTCGAGCTCGGCGACGAGCCCCCGGCCTCGGCCTCGGAGCGGTTCGCGCTCAACGCCGCCGCCCGCTTCCTCGAGCTGGCCTACAACGGCGACGACTCCGGAAACGCCGCCGGGCACGCCGCCGCCGCCGCCGCCGCCTCCTCGGGCACCGCCGATGCCGCGACGACCTCCGGCGCCGCGGGCGCCCCCTCCGACGCCGACCCCGCCGCCGCCGAGCACCACTCCGCCTCCATCGCGGCGGGCCGGCCCCTGTCGGAGGAGCAGGACCGACTCGCCTCCCGCTCCCGCGTCGCCCGCGCCTCCCAGGCCCTCGCCGTCGAGCTCTTCGCCGTCGCCGAGCGCGGTGCCGCCGCCGTCACCGAGCTCGCCGCCGGCCTCGACGCCGACCCCAACGACCCGTCCTTCCTCCGCGACGGCCTCACCCGCCACGACGACGTCGAGCTCGCCCCGCAGCTCGTCCCCATGAGCGGAGTCGAGGCCTACGCCCGCGCCATGGCCCACACCGCGGGCATGGACCTCGCCTCCCGCGCCCCCACCCTGGGAGCCTTTGTCCGCGCCATCGGCGCGCACCTCGACGACGAGGACGTCCGCGCCGCCCGCATCAGCGCCAACGAGGCCCTCCTAGCCCTCACCCGCGAGCGCGCGGCGCGGGACATGCCCGCGGGCACGGCCCTCCTCCCCCGCGGCGGCGGCGCCCGCCCCTCCCACGGCATGGTCAACCCCGACGGCACGGTGCGGCCCGTCGACCGCGAGCCGGCCGCGGACGAGGACACCGTCGCGGCTGAGCTCCTCGAGGGCACCCCCCTCGCCGCCGCCTCGGACCCCTACCGCGGCGCCGTCACGCAGGCCGTCGGCCGCGCCCTCGAGCAGGCGGCGCACCCGGACTCCCCCATCGCCCGGCTCCTCGCCGCCCCCGCGCACACCGTCGCCCTCCGCGCCCGCGCCGCCGCCGCCTCCGCCGCCACCACGGCCCCGGCCACGGCCCCGGGCGCGGCGAAGGACCCCGCGCCGTCCGACGCCGCCGCCGACGCTCAGGGCGACGTGGCCGCGGCCTCGTTCGGCGCGTCCGCGGGCGGGTCGGGGGAGGAGGTCGACGTCCTCGCGACGATCCGCGCCGTCACGGAGGCCGCCGCGAGGGCCTCGAGGGAGGCCGCGGCGCAGGCGGCGGCCGAGGCCGCGGGCGGGGCTTCGGCGGGGAACGACGACGACGACGACGAGAACGACGACGGCTCCGCAGCCCCCGCCCTCCTCCGTGGCGGCGCCGAGGCCCGCCCCCCCGTGGAGCGCTCCCTGGCGTCGGGCGCGTCGGATGACGTCACGGGCGACGGCCTCGCCGCCGCCGCCGAGGCCGACGCCTACCGCCTCGAGCGGGCCCACGGCGCCGGCGCCGACGAGCTCCCGGACGCGTGGCGCGGGCCCGCGGGCCTCGGCAAGTCCACGTCGATGAGCGCGAGGCTTCGCCGCGCCGAGGGCATGCTTGGCGGGGCGGGGGAGCAGCGGCGTACCACCATGGACGTCCTGACCGGCTCCTCCGCCCCCTCGGCCTCCCAGCAGCCGTGGGACCTCCACCACTCGACCAACTACGAGGCGCACCACTTCCGCATGCTCGAGGCCCTCGAGCACCGCGACCTCGACGCCGCCCTCCTCCTCTTCCGCGCCGCCACCACGCGCCGCGGCGTCCGCGCGGCACTCGGCGGCGGCGACGACGCCGAGCGCGCCGACGCCGACGTCCCCGGGTCGGGCCGCTTCGGCGACCAGCCCGACTGGATCGCCGCCAACATCCTCCTCGACGGCGCCGCGCGCGCCCGCTGCCCCGCCGTCGCCGACGAGGCGCTCCTGCACATCGCCCGCCGCGGCGGCGCCGTCGGCCACGACCAGCTCTCCCTCGTCCTCAAGGGCGCCAGCCTCCGCGGCGACCTCGCCGAGGCCCGCCGGGCGTTTGCTCGCATCGTCGACGCCACGGGCGGGAAGCCGCGCCTCGCCGACCACGCCGCCATCATGGCCGCCCAGTTCGCCGCCGGCCGCCACCGCGACGCCATCGCCTCCCTCAACCACGTGATGCGCCTCGGCGAGGCGCCCACGGCGCACATGTACGCCACCGCCCTCCGCTACCTCGCCCGCGACGGCCGGTACGAAGAGATGCACCACGTGTGGCTCGCCATGCGCCGCACGCCCGGCGTCCGCCCCGGCGCCCGCTCCCTCTCCCGCCTCGCGCGGGCCTTTGCCCGCGGCGGCCGCCTCGACGACGCCTGGGAGGTCTTCCTGGCCATGCGCTCCGCCGAGTACGGCCGCCTCGTCCCCGACCGCGACACCCTCGTCATCCTCTTCCACCTCCTCGTCGAGCACAAGCGCGCCGCACAGGCCAGGCGCATGCTCGCCTTCCTCGACGCCCTCGGGCACCTCGGGCCCGCCCCGGGCACGCCCGAGCACGCCGCGCGCGAGCGCAGCGGCGACGTCGACGCCGCGATGACGCTCCGCTCCGACCTCCGCGGCGCCCTCGCCGCGCTCGACGGCACCGACCCCGGCCTCGGCGACCGCCTCCGCCTCCGCGGCCCCGTCGACTCCCTCCCCCGCTACGGCGTCCCGTACTTCCCGGAGGACGCGGCGGAGGAGAAGCGCCGCTGGGCCGCCGTGTGGCAGCGCGCCGCCGCCGACGTCGGCGCGGCCGACGCCTTCTTCGGCGACGCCCACGGCCGCTCCCGCGCCGACGGCCTCCAGTTCGTGCTGCCGGGGGAGAAGCCGTACGAGGAGGCGATGGAGGACGCCGCCGAGAGGCTCCAGGCCGACCGCGACTTCCGCTCCTGATCCCCGCGCGTGACGCGCCCGCCGAACGACCACCACTGTGAAACCAACCCACGGACGCCCGCCTTGCCTGGTCGCGCGCCACGCACCACCGGCCGACACTCCCCCCTGGGATCGCCCCGGAGCACGAGGCCGAACGCGCAGCGCGGGCACACACGCACGCCGGGCTTTCTTGTGGATCGACGGCTCTTGCTGTGGGTCCATCGCGTTGCGCGGGAATACCTCGCGCGCTTGCTTCGTCGGCCCAAACTCGCGCGACCGGCCCGGGCCCGCCGTTGCGGGCCGGACGATCAGACCGGGCGGGGCGAACGCCCCGCCGGTCGAAGGAAGGCACACTGCTGCTGCCGTCGTGATTCGGCCTGCGATCGACGATCGTCGGTTTCGGGCAGAGCCCGGAAAGTTCCAGGCTTGGCGCCGCTCGCCGCTAGGAAACCCCCCACTGCGCGCCAAGGCTTTGCCATGGCAGACATTGTCCGATGGCTCCATGAACTGCCGCGGCCGGCCGGCACGAACACGTTCCCGGCGACCTTTACCAGCACCGAGCTGGCGGACTACGGTGAGGCTGTGCGAACGTTGCAACTTGTAGGCTGAAGCTTCGGTGGCACCCCCCTGGTGCCGACCTCATCCTTTGCCTGGGCCGCGCGCGAACCCTCGCAGCCATCGGCGCCGGAAGCGTCGCGGCGGGACTCATTGCCGTCGGCATTGTGCTCGGACTGGTCCTCGTCCTGCTCTACACGCTGGCATTCTGCCGGTGCTGCTGCTTCGCGGCTTGCGCCAAGACCCAGCCTGGGCGGTGCCGACTGATTCTGTACGCGCTCGTCGTGGCGCTCGGTGCTGCGGCCTGCGTGGCTGCGTTTGCTTCGACCGGCCCCGCCCTTGCCATGGTGTCGGCGCTGAACGACGTCACAACGGGGATGTCAGGCCTTTCGGGGGCCGCGTCCGAGGTTGGTGCGTCGGCAAAGTCGCTGTCCGCCTCGGCGACGACTCTCGCAGCGTCCTCTCGCGCCCTTTCCGCGACGCTTCAGTCCAAGCCACCGCCCGCGATCGACACCTCCGGCCTGGATATGCTGGCCAGCGCCGCCGACTCGGCAAGCAGCAGCCTTGGGAGCAGCTTCAGCGGACTGGAGGCCATGACCGGCGGCCTGAACCCCGCCAGCGAAGCCATCAAGTCACAGACCGACGTGGTCGGGTCCATCCCGACGGCGGAAGCCGCCGCCTTCGGGGCGATTATCCTCCTGTTCTTGCTGACGCTCTTGCCCCTCCGCCTGTGTTCGGCGGTTCACTGCGTGGTCTCGCCCGCGATGAGCCTGTGCGTGGTCGTGATCTGGATCGTGTGCGGGGTGCTCATGGTCGTCGCCGTGGTGGCCGCGGACCTCTGCACCGACTTCCGCGGCAACGTGGTCAGCATCGTCAGGGCGGACCCAGGCCTCGCGAGCATCGCCCCGTCCGCTCGTTTCTACCTCCAGTGCGACACCATGCCGTCTCTCTCCACCAACGGGACATTCTTCGGGTTCGCCAACTCCAGTGTCGCCGCCCTGAACCAGTCCGCCGCGAGCGTGGCTGAGCTGGACTCCATCAAGCAGCACCCCGCGGTCACCCCTGCCGACGACGCCCAGATCGACCAGGTCCAGGCCGACTTTGCGGCGCTCGTGGCTTCGGCCGCGGATGTCCGCACCAAGCTCCGGTGCGAGGCCCTCAACGGGCCCCTGAACGGCATCATCGACCCGCTGTGCGTCACCTTCCTCGCCGACGGCTTCGTCCCGTATTGGGCCCTACAGCTGGCGTGCGCCATCCTCCTTGCCCTCGTCCTGATCATAAAGTGAGAACATGAAGCCGCGGACAATAACATCCAGGATGGTATGTCACGCGCGCAACGTGGGGGTGCAGGCCCCGGCTGTCCATCCTTGCCCCCGTCCCACGGCGTGCCCCCGTCCCACGGCGTGCCCCCGC
>Ga0136560_1001996_pt1 | contig 10405 bp, 18 predicted proteins | sample AntRauMeHopE1497_FD_104925 | JGI IMG/M metagenome (GOLD analysis project Ga0136560, IMG submission 104925) | Saline lake microbial communities from Rauer Islands, Antarctica - Metagenome Hop E1 #497 | ecosystem: Environmental > Aquatic > Non-marine Saline and Alkaline > Saline | place...
CGATTCCGATTTCCCCCCACCACCTGCCCCGGCGTCCTCTGATGCCGCTGCTGCTGCTGCTGCTGCTGCTGCTGCTGCTGCTGCTGCCAGATCCAGCTGCATCCTCGTCTGCTGCACTCTGTGCGCTCCTCTAGGTGGTTTCGACGTCGTCGAACTCAAATCGGTCAAAGGACACGACGCTAGGAAATTCATATCGCGGGGACGGTGTCCAAGTGTGCTGCGTGTCGGATCCGGAGCCAGAAAAGGGTGCGGTGCCACCACCGCTGCATTGCGATGCACCTGGGTCCTCCTTGTTGGTCTGCTCATCCAGTTCCGGACCAACGGATCTTCCGGTGCCGTTGCTTGGATCTGGAGCGATTTCTGCATTCAGGTCCACGTCGCTGTGCATGCTTCTCCGATCGCCATCGAGATCGCCATCGAGATCGCCATCACCGTCGTGGTCACCATGTTCGCCGTATCCTGTGGGAATCACGAGGGCTACCTCGAAACGAGGTGGAATACCCAGCGCTTGGCGAAGGGCAGGGCCATGCATTCCTTCCATGGGTGCAGTGCTCAGTCCCGCGGCAGAGCAGGCGAGCATGTAATAGCTGGACAAGAGGCCAGCATGTTTTAATGCCCAACCCTCGGCAGAATGCGCCGTGGGGATCTAGTCAGAACCAAGCACCGCAGAGGCAATGAGTAGCGCAGCTCGTTTGATTTCTTGTACCTACGGGCCTAAAGCACCTCCTATGAGACCGACAACTTTCGATCCAAGCCCCGAAACGTACGACTCCGGCTTCTTGCCATGGTTCCGCTCGAGCTCCTTGAGCCTATCTAGAGTTCGCAGAGATTCTTTGTCCGCTAGGAGGACAACCGATAAAGGTGCTTGCTTAACTTTAATCCCATTCACCGTGGGCATGCATTTAGCGACGCGTTTCTTTGCATCTGGTGATTGTACCACCACTATTCGCCACGGCTGAAGGTTGAAACTAGATGGCGCACGCAAAGCTGCACGCAGAATCCAGTCGAGAGTGTCGTCTGCAACGGATTTATCAGGAATGAATCTTCGAACAGTTCGTCGGTCCTCTACTATTCGCTGGAAGTACTTCATGGCAGGCAATTCGGCTTTTGGAACATTTGAATAGTGCCGGCGCGGCGCTAGCTCCAGTAAAGGCACGATACGGTTCACTGTGCACACTGAACGACTAGTAAGCAACCGAGCATTAAGTCTGTGCATTACTATAGTTGCGTGTTCGCCTAAAGGTGCCAGCAAAAACTTGCAAGAAATCCGGTTTGTTACCGATCGATAGCGTGCAAAAGTAATTGCGACCAAAAATGAGGCCCACGGGAAATCTTTCCAGGCGTGACGGCCCCCGGCAACAACTGCGTCTGGTACAACTGTGGGCATCTAGATCTCAAAGAGTTGTGTTAAAGGTGCAAACGTATTTAATTCCTTTGTGTGATTAATCAATCGGAGCAAGGCAATCCCGCCAAGGGCAGACTGCCGAACTTGTTTGGAGCACGCCATGGACCCTCGAATGAGGAGCATGCGTTCCAGCAGTAGTCAGGACACTGCATTAGACTACTCAGACTATGCAAGTAAATAGCATAGTATCGATGGGTCGTTCTCTTCCCGCTCGAACGACTTTCGGGATAGCACAGCAGATGGAGGTGCAGTGGGGGGCGCCGTGTCCCGAGATTTAGTCACAGTTGAAGAGGTGAAAGCGGGTGAATCGTACGCAGAGCGCACACTGGTCCACGACAAAGCAACAACCGCTGCGCTACACTTTGGAGAAGCTAAATTTGGAGCTGGCCAGCCTCGGCACCCTGACTCCGGCGGACACGCCAGCTCACGCTATGGCACAGACGACCTCCTAAGCATCGCTGAACAGATGCGTTACAAGATCGATATCAAAGATAGGTGAGATTTCTTCCGCCGATGCCCCCATCAGCGACTGGTTGTGGGGGTGCACCCCGGTGGTGTGACGTATTGCATGTTGTTAGCTTCTCTTTCCTCCAGGAGCCACCTCTGGCTCTTTGACAGCTTCGTACTTCCAGTGCACAATTGCTTGATAAGATTGTTTAGGGGATTCGTTGATGCTTGGCGGGGCCGTGGTGAACCTAGGTTCGTGCTTCTCCGTGCAATCACCGCAAAGTGCTTGCATAAGATACTGATCTAGCCATATTCTGAAACCACAGAAGTGGAGTGCGGGTCCCCGTATCAATCTCCGGCATCAAATTGCTAGGTGTATCATACGAATCGCAGCCATGTGACCGTGTGGGCGCATTAGGCCGGCCCGCGAGACGTTGCCGCACTCTGCTTCCAATTTTTTCTGCGGTCATTCGTTTTATGCGGTCGCCTGCACACTCTAGGAATGTCATCAATCCAGTATTCCGTACGTGCAGGTCTTACCACTTCTAGACGTATAGGAGTTGTTTTGTTGGGAGCGAGGCGGTAGATTTCCTCGTGCAGCAGCGCATTGCTGACAGCAGAAAAGAAGGAGCAGCTCTCGGCCAGGCCATGATAGATGCAGGCCTGTTTCATCACGTCGTAGATGACCATGAGTTCGAAGACAAGTACCTGTTCTTTCGATTTTTCGTGGACGAAACGGTGAAGGAAAAACAAAGCCTCTTCCAGCGAAGGAGGCACCGAGACGAGGCGAACAAGGGTGCAGCTGCGGTTACGCCGGGCGTGCTCACCCTGCCCGACGGTAGGCCCATGCCTCAGGGAGCTGCGAAGGACAAATGTCTTGTCGAGCAGTTGCAAAATGAATATGGCGGGAAAGACCACCGGGGCGGCGGTAGCGGGCATGTCCATCATTCGCACCAGTCGGGGCATTCGAGCGGCTCTGGCTCGATGCCGCACGGCCGGGCGGACGCCGGCGCAGGCACCCACCCTGCGGCTGGATCCCACGGCTCGGAGGAATCGGATTATGCCGCTGCCGAGAGCGGGCTGGCAGCGGTCACTCTGCAGGCGATCGAGGACGAGGACGATGAGGAGGCACTCGGTGCGACGGCGGTGGCTGCGGCTGCCGCTGCCGGACGACCGCATCATCATCACCACGCGACCCATGGAGGCACCCCTCACCACCTGGATAAGAAATCGTGCTCTTCGTCATCGCCGGGCGGGATCGCCGCGTGTCCTCGTGCCGCTGAGGAGGCACTCGGGGGTGGGGGCGGGGGCGGGGGCAGGGGCGGGTCCTCATCTTAGGCTTCAACCGGAGTGACGTCAGGAGTGACGTCACGTGGCATCGGAATGCATCCCCCAGGTCCCGTGCACAGGCACGGGTGCGGTAGTCCTGGCTCCGGATCGCATGGAAGCGGCACGTATCCCGGTTCTCTGGCAACGATGGAGGCAACGGCCGGGAGCATCGAGGGGGTCCTGACTAGCCCAGGAAACCATGGCTAGGTAGGAGGTGCTGGCGGGTCATCCAGAGACTCAGGCCCAGGTCGGACAGAGACCGGGGATGGAATTGCGGCGGCCCCTTCCACGCTCCGAATGTCGTTCCTCGGTGGAGACAAACAAAGCGCCGTGCTGCTCGCGCTCGCCCGCCGCCTCCGCGCTTGTACGGACGTCCGGGATAGGTAGTTCCGGTTTAGGGAGTACTCGAGCGTCTTCGTGGGACAGACGGCCGTTGACTGGTTAGTGCGTTCTGGCCTTGCTCGCTCTAGGCTGGACGCCGTTGCCCTCGGGCGTCGCCTCCTCGCGGCGGGATATTTCCACCACGTAGTGGACAATCATGATTTCGAGGACAAACCACTCTTTTACCGGTTTTTCGTTGATGAGGACAGGGGGGCAGAGTGGTTCTGGAAATCAGGAGGTGCAGCTCTGGCTGGAGAAGGCGGGCCCGGATTGGCCGCCCCCGTTGGCAGCAGTCGAGGTGGCAGCAGTACGGGTGGGACCGCGACCGCAATCACGTACAGAAGTGCCGCTGCTACCACGGACCCGTAGGACCACCAACGGCTGGCATCAGTTGACCTCGGGTCCGGGTCTCAGTCTCGATTCCGGGAGCCGAGCGAGGGCGGTATTTCCACCGCCCGCTCCACAGTGGTGGGGGAAAGGCCTGACGATGGCTCGGGCACGGGCTCCGCGTTGCATCGCCACCAGCAAGGCAACAGCAGGAGCACAACAGCCACCTCCTGGCAAAGTACATGGAGGTTGCAACCGCGAACCACGTGCAACTCCCTGCTTCTTGGACCTGCCCTGTCAGACGCCGTGCATGTGGCAGCCAACAGCGTGCCTGCTGGAGGTGCCGGGGCCGGGGGCAGCAGAGGAGGGCTTGGTGACCCGGCTCAGCTTGGCAGGTGGTTGGCAGTGCTCAGGCGGCGCGCATGGGATGCTGCCCTGTCTGTAAGAAAGAATAAAGCCGCCGCCGTTCGCTGGCAGCGAAGACGGAACCCGGGGAGCGGGAGCGGGACCGGGGCGGGTGCATCCAGTGACACTGAGCCCGCTGCTCTCTTCACATGGATGGTGTCATCCTCCCGCACATCACAGTCGCAGGGTGTCCGTGTCTGGCGCCTTGATGGTCCTGATTTACAAAACAACATTATTTGGAAGACAGAGGCCACTGTGGATGCCCCTCTTCATACCGTGGTGCGACTGCTCACCGACGCGTCGCTGAGGCGGGAATGGGACACGGACTGGCAGCGGGCGGTTCTTGTCCAGAGCATTCAGGCAGACGTTCCCCGACTGGAGCAGGCGGCCGAGCATGCGGCGAGGAGGCGACGGAGAAGGTCGGGCTCTGGTTCGGGAGTCGGTGCGCCCGCCCTGACGGCAGATACTGCGTCCCAGTCCGGGTCGTCGGTGGATGGGGGTCGCAATCGGCCGCGTGGTGGCAGCGGGGCAAGCGTGCCCAAGCGTTCTCCCAGGGAATACACGGGCCCGTCGCAGGCAGGTGCAACTGATGAGCCTCTCATCCATGAGACAATCGGACGATTCCTGGGCAGAGCCGGGTCGTCTTCCGGTTAGAGCCCGAGCGGACTGCGACCTCCAGTGGAGCCCAGAGGACTGACAGACCAGCTAGAACTCAGCTCAGGTTCCAAGCACTCCTCCAGCGACACGCCATCGGTCCTGTCATACCCGAGTGCAGACATGGGAAGCACGGGTGGTGCCCCCCGCCCGCAGGATTTGTGGCTCCGGATGGCTCGCAACGACCGGGTCACGCTCAGAGAGGCAGCGATGGCTGCTCTCCCCGCAGGTGATGACGCATTCCCCCGTGCCGTGTACCGCTAGATGCAGTCGGTCAGTCTAGTCGCATCACCGAGGGATTTCGTCACCTTGCAGGACGGCGCCACCGTGAGGTTCCGCAGGCCAGGGGGCGCCGGGCGCACCCACGCAGAGAAGGCCGTGGTTCTCTACGAAGTCTCTGTTCAGCACAGGTCTGTTCCGCCCCGAGATGGGTGCACGCGTGGTGAGGTCATGGCGCAGATTTGGGCCGTTGTTCCCGTTGGAGCATCCAGGAGACCCGATCGACCGGCGATGTTACGATCGGAACTCGAGGCCGCTCGTTATGGTCTGCAGATGGTGGGGGGTCAACGATGCCGGGTCATCCTCGTCTCGTAGCTCCGGTTGGAGGGGAATCTGCCTCCATGGCTGAACGGGACGGTTGCTGATGCACAGACGCTTGAGCCCATCAAGCGGCTCCGGACCGCTGCAGTCAAGGAGGGTATTCGAGCGAGAGCTAACGAGTAGGTAGCCGAACGCATGGCATCCCAGCTGCGGGCGGAAGCAGCAGAGGCCTCGAGGCGGCATCAGACGGCACAGGAAATCAGACGGAGTGCCATCCGGGCCCAGCATGAGATGGCGGCCAAGGCAGCGGCAGTGACGATGGGAGGGGGTGGATCAGTCGCTGCCGGGGACAGCTATGGCTACAGGAATGACTCTGATGGTGGTACGCCGGTCGAAGTAGCCGGTATTCGCCGTGGCACTGTGGGTGCGCTGCCTGGGACACACGAGAGGGCGGCATCAACTGCAGCTGCAGGGGCAACTGCGGCTGCCTCTCTGCGGCACCCGAGAGCCACTTCTGCCTCCCCTGCAGGTTCCTACCCATCGGATGGCGGCGTTGGGGGGCTCGATGCAGAGGGCGGTGTCCTTGCCCCTGGGCTGGTTGGATCGCCGAGAGATGGGCTGCAGAGGTCTGGCACGAGGGGCTCAACTCGTCTCATTAGTACCGGAGATGGTCCTGGTCCAGCCGAAGGGGGCGAAGACCAGGAAAGCCACCGTCCCCGGGGAGGCCGTCGCATCACCACATTGAGTGAGATCTCGAATGAAGACGGTTCCAGTCACAGCCAGGGCAATAGTAGCCGTGGCAGGAGCTTAGACGATTCCGGATACATGCCAGTTGACGGCGAGAACTCGCCGGATCCCGCGAACGCTGACGCGGGGGGCGAGGCTCTGTCTCCCGGTGGCGAGCTGCACGTGCAGGGCCGGGACCGTAGCAAGAGCATCATGGTGGAAGGTATCGCGGTCGTCACTGGCGGGGGCGGGCAGGGACAGAAACAGGCGGTGCTGGACGACCCAGACGCTGGAGGTCTAGAAGCCCCTGACCCGGCGGCGGTAGCGGGTCGTGTTAGTTCCGGTGGAGGAGGTGGGGGTGTGTCCCTAGCCGATTTTGACGTGCTCGCGGTGCTTGGCCGGGGTGGCTATGGGAAGGTACTGCAGGTGAGGCATAGGAAGAGAGGCGGGGTGTACGCGATGAAGGTGCTGCGTAAGAGCGAGCTTGTGAAGCGAAAGCAAGTCCGACGCACGCTCACGGAGCGCGATATCCTGAGCAAGGTCCGGCACCCGTTCATCGTGAAGCTTGAGTTCGCCTTTTAGACGGACAAGAAGCTCTACATGGGTCTTGAGTTCGTATCTGGTGGTGATCTCTTCACCGTGCTGTCCAGGGATGGCCTGGTCGACGAGACAAGAGCAAGACTCTACATTGCCGAAATCGCGTTGGCCTTGCAGTACCTTCACGACCACAGCATCGTCTACCGCGACCTCAAGCCCGAGAATGTTCTCGTCGACTCGCAGGGACACATCAAGATGACTGATTTCGGGCTGTCGCGCGCCGCCAGAGTGCAGAGAAGGCCTCGGCGGATGCTACCCCTCGGAGCCCGGGCGGTGGTAGAATCAAGCGTGCCTCCGGGGGCGCCCGACGCCGCTCGAGATGCCGTCCTGGCGGCAGACGAGGCGGAGGATGACGCTGGGGCTGTGCCTCTAGGCGAAGGCGGAGGCGAAGGGGCGCAAGAAATCTCATATTCCTGGGCCGGTACCGAATTGTACATGGCGCCCTCGATCCTACTGTGTCGAGGGCACGACTAGCGAGTCGACTGGTGGTCTCTCGGTGTCCTCATGAGCGAGATGATTACGGGGAGGCACCCTTTCAAAGGACCGAACCACTATGGTACTCTCAAGAACATCGTGCATCCGAAGGCACCCATCTAGACCCTTCGCTGGCTGAGTCCGGCGGCGGCTGATTTCATGTCGGGACTGCTGCAGAAGGATCCGGAAAAGCGATTGGGCTCGCCGCAAACTGGGGGATTCGATTCGATCAAGAACCACGCGTGGTTCCGGGGCCTTGACTGGCAGGCCGTGTACGATCGGAGATATGCCTCGCCATATATCCCGAATATGAGGTCGGAAGATGATACCCGGAATTTCGACGAAGTTTTCTTGCGGGAGGCACCGGTGGACTCTGTGGCATCCGCAGTGGGAGGCCTAGAGTTGCTGGACCCAAGTCGGGCTGGAGGGGACGGCAAGGCCCTTCCGATTCGCTCCTAGGCAGCAGTGCAGGAGGCATGGCAGGAGGCGAGGACGAGGGCAAAGCAGACGGTGCGACAGGAGAGGGCCGAGAAGAAGAAGAAACAGCAGCTGAAGCTGGATGGGCTTGCAGCTGCTGGGTCAGGCTTGGGTGGGGCAGAAGCGTCCTCGGCCCCGGCTCCAGATTTCTTTGGCCTGTTTAGGCCTGCAGATGGGGCTCCCTCGGGGGTCGGTGCCTCGGAGGCTGCTATTGCGGAGCACGCCGCCCCTGATGCCGAGATGGGCTTCGACAGGGGAGCTGAGGGGCGGTCAATGAGTGCCATGTCGACCGCCTCTGCGACGGAGGCCACGGAAGAACTAGCCAAGAAATTGCTGTGGGATTTCCCGGCGTTTGATTTCGTGGCTGCTGAGGTGGATGCAAGCATTGAGTAAGTTCAATTTTGTTGAAACTCAAATCAAAATAGACCTAGATACGGCTGATTTACAGATTCCACCTTTGCAGCTTGCCATTCATCAGTCCGTATGCCATCCATCACTCACCAAATCTAGTGCAGCACACCATGAACGTAGCTTGCCGTGCAGGGCCAAGTCTGCATCTGATCGACTGTTCTTTCGAGTGAAGCCACCCAATGCACATTGACAGGTTCGCTGCTCGTACTGTAAGTGTCCCGCTCTCATGGCGGAATGCAATATAATCTATACTACAGTACCTTGTGGGTCAGCCAAGTTGTTGCCAAGTTGTTGGACTCGAACCATCGATCACATCTAGCTCGATCCGGGCTCCGGATAGCTCGCAGGCCCAGCATGTCACTAATTCCATCGCGTGAACATCTCTCCGCTTCCAGCTGCAGCACATAGCATATATCCAGAAGGCCTGCCAGCTTCGTGAGCCGGGAGCTAGATAGCACTTCAAGTGTACATGGCATCCGGTGGCTCGCACCCTTGACCTCGATCTCGATCTTGGCCTCGGCGGCAGCCTGCATAGCCAGGAACGGACAGGACAGTACAGCAGTAGATCTATGCATGCCCCTATCCATCACCGTGCTCGTGCTTGGCACCGAGCGAATTCAATGGCAACTTCATCCTCAGTCGGTGCTCCATACGATGCCGGCCCCTTACCCAGGTGCAAATACACACTTGGGCTCGCATACACGGCAGATGGCATTGCATACATAATCATGGCGTGGGGCAGGAACAGACACAGGGCCCAGGCCACGACTCGTTCCATCATCCAGTCCACGATTCCATCACGTACTGTGACTCAGCCGAATACTCCTGCTCCCATCTCGGGGTCCACCCCTCCGCCGGCCATTCCAACCGCACTATCCCCTCCTGCTGCTGTCTCCATCTCCCTCTCCACTCCGTCCATGTCTCGAGGCTCCATGTCCTCTCCGTACTAAAGCACCCGATCGGCAGAGCCGAGCACGATTTCGAGCGACTCTTCGTCAGAAGGATCTAAAGGCAGGAACTGAACCATACTAAAATCGTCGAGGAGCCGCGCCATGGCCCCGTTCAGGCTGCGGAACCTCGGCGGCGTGCTGGCGGAGAGTTCTGCCAGGAGGTCCACGCCGGAGGGACTTAAGAATCGACCCCACACCTCTTTCCCTACTGTGTCACACTTGGTCAGTACGTTTAAGTGCGGGAGCTCGAGGTGCATCATGGCCGCGAGTGCAGCCAAATTTCCACTTAAAAGCTTCGCGGCATCCGTCGCGAAAGTTGCGTCAATGAGGTAAACACCAATAGCGTTCCAACCATCCGATTGCAATAGGCGAGCAACAGACCTCATGATAGGAACATGAGAGTAGAGCTCGATCTATCCGGGGCAGTCGAACAAAACATAATCCTCGTCGCCAAAACCACTGAGAATATCGTCAAGCCAATCAGCACGGCACTCCAACATGTAGTCCATACAGTACATGAGCCCCCCGTTGGGCCCTAGATCCAGCTCTTCCATTACATCTTCAACGCTTATAAGATCACGAATATCTGCGCTTGCGTTGGTAATCGTGAGGGAAGAACAGGACAAATATGCGTCTTGAATGGCAGCTTCGCAGCATGATGCGGTGCGCCATGCTTCAATACAAAGTGAGACTTACCACCAGCCATCGAGTATCCAAAGTGTTCGGCGGCTGGATCAAGGTTGATAACATGCACTTTGCGCCGTAATGTGGCGCAATGTTCCTATATATTTTTGCAGTAAGTACTCTGCGGAGAATAGCGCTGTATGCACAGCAGTAGAGTATCATGCGATACGATATCCGTTGCTGGGTGTTTGCATCCGGAATTGTGCCTCACTTTACCAGTTCCTGCCGGACCCATGATGATTTGTGCGAACTTCATGCCTATAAGGCATTGATTTGAAATGTCGTTCGTGGGGGCTGGCCGGTGCTGCACATCAGTGCGGTGATTTCAATGCGATTTCGGCAACGCAGTCTAGGTGTTGGTGTCACCGCTGTTTCACTATGTTGCGAATTATCTTGTTCACTACTAGTGGGAAATCCTAGGCATTCTTATCGGTACTGATTACCTTCCGACCTTCTTCTTGCGCTTGAATTTCTTCTTCTTGGCGCCGGCACCAGTTCCCCTTGATGCCTAACTGCCAGTCTCCCACCCTCCACCCCCACCCCCCCCCCCCCCCCCCCCCCCCCCTGCCCCCCCCCACCGACCCCCCCCCCCCCCCCC
>Ga0136560_1001999_pt1 | contig 10391 bp, 10 predicted proteins | sample AntRauMeHopE1497_FD_104925 | JGI IMG/M metagenome (GOLD analysis project Ga0136560, IMG submission 104925) | Saline lake microbial communities from Rauer Islands, Antarctica - Metagenome Hop E1 #497 | ecosystem: Environmental > Aquatic > Non-marine Saline and Alkaline > Saline | place...
AGAAGGAATCTGGCCCATATGGCTAGAAAAAACAGGGCAATCGGCACAGTACCTCCTATCGTACGGCCTAGTACTGCTCCCTGCAACTCTTTTCTGAGTCGGCGATACAAGGACGGCATCCCATGGGGCCAGTGTTGCTCCCCGGCGGAGTCAAAGTGGATCTCAGTCTACGATGGGACTGGATCGTCACTGTACGGCGAGCCGTACTGCCGCAAGGACGCAGGTCGTTGCCCGACGAGTAGAGCACAGATATTGGGCTCCATGCCTCGACAGCGTACGTACATTAACAGAGCTATGTCTTTGGCTACCTTCTAGAAATCATCCAATGGAAGGCCGGAGTCCTGCGGCATGGAGTTCCAGTACCGGTTGTACCAGCATGGCAGATCTACTGGCGGTTTAGGCATGGCTCCCTTCGGTCCACCTCGGCCTCCGTCGTTCGCAGCCTGGCAGCCAGCCTCTGTCAGCAGTTACACAGGGGTTTCCTCTGCGGGCACTCTAGAGAAATCGACGAATGCTGCCGACAAAGTGAAATACTACCGCCCTTGGCTCGAGTGCGCAAGATTTGAGCGAAGTTGTCCATCATCGTCGGATCGCACTGGACTTTCCTCCAATACAGCCATTCTGTACTCATCGTCGGTCCACGCTGCCGGCGTAAACGTTGAGAGGGATTGCCCTCGGTTCAAGGTAGCAACGCGAAGCCATGCCTTGCACGAACCTCTACTCCCTGAAGAGTCGCTCTCCCAGTGCGCCCGCTCAACTGCGCATCGCGTAGGTACGGGTGCATATGCTTCTTTGCCAAATGCTGCTGAGCCTTCACTGAACGGGATGAGATATCCACCTTCAAACGAATCAGCAGTCGATTCTACCATGATTGGGAGGATAACCACTAGCCCAACCGCGATAGTAACACAGATGGCACAACTACTGATGCATGAACTCCTCGTCCACATCTTATCGCTGCAAATCGCTGCAACCGCCATGACGGTAAGTATGCTTACTCCTGCTACCATGAAGCCAGCAGCATCGACTACTGCTGCTGGGTTCGCCGAAATATCTTGTCGTGGTCCAATCTACTCCGCCTGTGGCCCCACACGGGACACGCATATCTTAGAATGGTTCAAGGAGAGGGCATACTCCATCGCCTGTAGATCGGAGCCATCTGCTGAGGCATCTTTCAGCTCCAGGATGGGCTCAGTGGGGAGTGGGGCATCATCATCGTAGATAGACACCTGAGACAGTGTGCGAGTGCCAACCTAGACCGCTTCAGCTGCAGCAAGGTAGCACGGTTGAGGCTGCTAACGCAGTGCCACGATGTCTGCACAGCTTTGCCTTGAGTAGCCCACAGCCGGTTGGGTGTTCGTGGTCGATACACCTCCACTGAACTAGGGTGCGCGAAAGACCTTTTCAAGCACTGCTGGGGGGTATGGTAGCGATCCTAGTGTATACCTGCGTGATTGTCTGTATTCTTCCGCAGTCAAGTATGCTCCGATCACATTCACAGGGGGCCAAACCTCGCCCATACTCACTGCACCTATGATTCGATCAGAGGTCGCCAACCCCGGTACCTACATAAACACCTCGAGCATCGTGCAACCTTCGTGCCAGTCGCTATATTCACTCCCGAATGCGTACTGGAACTCTGTGACGTTATATGCAATCACATTTTCTCCCCTGCTCTCCCCATCAGTGCTGGCAATATAGTGTACTTGCCCTTCGTTCGCTGCAGGAACCATGTATGTGCAGCTCGCAATCGAAGCTGTGGCAGGGTGCTCCGGAATAGATGCGCCTGACTGTTTCTCATACTTGGAATCTGCAGCCGAAGTTGCCTCGATAATTGTAAAACTCCCGAGGCCGAGTGTAATGAATGCCATGAAGGCACAAATCAGCGTCAGGGTGCTCTCGTCACCGCATAGCCCGCTCTTTTTCGGGCGTACGACTAAATATGAAGGTAGAAGAGGTTGATTATTGCATCCAACGGCAATGCAAAACATGCACTCGTCGAGTCCAGAGCAGGTACTTTCACAGTCGGTTGTAGAGGTGTTCGAGAGAACTGAAGAGCTCTATGCACGTTCATATCGGCTGCGCTTATCACGAACAATTGTGATTGCGTGATCTTGTTGCATAGCTGATCCTGCTCCATGGTGTGGGAATTGGTGGTTGCCGTGACTGCGACGGCCCCCGCGCCGTCCACCTTTGCCCATTGAAGACAATAATTGAATTCGTTATTTCGCTATTGCGGCGACCCAAGCTAACTGCTACAAGTATAAAAAGTAGTATGCGTATGCCTTCACCGTAATCTTCGCGATTTAGCGCGGAGTCGTCAAGTATGTTCCCATAGAGACGAGACGCGAAAGTCCGGAATTAGAATAGATCTACCCGGATCTTGGTTTTGGTCGCAACTTTCGAGCGCGACCATCCGCGACAAGGGATCCCCCACACCCGCTTGGAATTACCAGTCGTAGCCATGGGAAACACCTCAAGCGCGTCTGCTAGTGCTATTTCTGACAAATTACTTGGATCTCTGTTGAGAGCGACGGGATGTGAGCTAGAATTACTCAGAAATGCTTGTGCACGCTCTAGGCTTCTGCCAACTCCTCAAGTGGTCTCATCGAACGCTAGGAGACTGGATCATGGATGTCGTGTCCCACTGATAGTATTTTGGTAGAGATATACCTTGATTGGTTACGCCTCATGTTGTCTAGGTAGGCATTGATCTGGCTTGAGTTCTACCGACCCGCTCGCTGGACGTACACATCCAGGGATTTGAGGCCTAATCGCCGTTTTGATCCGCAGCATCCCCATAATTACGTCCGTCAACCCATTAAAATGTATATTGCAGTCAACGAGCAGCATATTAAGGCGCTGTGGGAGCATTTCCAGGTGCTAGGATCCAAAGATTCCAAGACCGGCGAGCTGTTCATCACCCGAGGCGGATTCCAGGAGGCGCTTGGCTATAAGGATCAGCCAAACCTATTCCTGGAGCGAGTTTTCCAAGTTTTCGATACGGACGGTGACACCAAGGTGAGTGAAGCTGAGCACGACTCTCCACGTACATCTCGCTCCAATCCTTGATCAGTTTTTTAGCAGACAAATCCATTGCTGTCGCCTTTAGCATGTGGCCTTTTAGTTTTTTGAGCAGATCAATTTTGCTGAGTTTGTGAGCGGCCTAGACCTGCTGAGCCCCGAGTCGCCCGCAAAGAGCCGGACGGATTTCCTGTTCAAGGTATTCGACCTGAACAAGGATGGGCTCATTAGCCCCGGAGAGCTCCGTGGCATGCTTTCTGCTGCCATGACCGAGCATGACCTCCCAGTCAGCATGGTTGAGATCCAAAAGATGGTAGATGCCACTTTCGCGGAGTACGACGCGAACAAAGACGGCTACATCAACCTGGACGAGTTCGCCGCGCTTGCAGCGAGCAACCCGTCGTTCCTAAAGCCGGTCACTCTGCAGGCACAAGCTATCATCGACCAGAAGCTCAAGGAAGGTGGATCATCAAAGGCTACCGCCGGAGGTGGAGGCAAGTGAGCTTGCAGTCTGGCCACTGGATCAGCGTTACTGCACAAGCAAGTGGTGCTGTTGAAAGTCAGTTTTGGAGAGGCGAACAGCTCGGGAGAAGTGGTCGGCCTATAGATACCCCTAGAATGTATGGCTGAACCTTAACATCATGACAATGCACCATTCACCGCATCGATGCGTACACGGGGTTTTAAACACACTTGCTCCCATTGGGAGCATCCCATTCAGCCATTCGTTGCTTTTCGTCAAGATTCCGGTCTTCATCTTCACGCCGCGGCTCCAGCCCTCCCTCGTCCGGCGGATTCCAGCCCTATATCGGCAGAACTTCGTTCCCCCGCATTACCGGCGCTTACGCACCGACAATGACTTCCATCTGATCATTTCTATAACGTGTCTTGCTGCCCGGCGAGCCCTACAGCTGATTTGAGGTATAAATGTCGGGCAATCGACCCAACGACAGCCGAAATGCAGACAGCCAAGCTCCGCATAAAAATACTCCGGCATTGCAGTTCTTACAAGGAACCATTGGACAAGTGGTCCTCCCTGGAACGGCATTTGGCCTCAGTATAGGCACACTCGGATACGGGTTCTACGTAGGACTGCGCGCATCACAATCAAAGATTGAAAGTTAGGCGAAGCAGGCAGGAAAGGCTGCAAAAATTGCCAGTACACAGCTTTCGCCGTCTCAAAAATCACAGGTAACACGAATGGCAGCAAGGGCGTTCGTACTAGGCTCTGCTGCGTCCGTTGGAGTGTTCTTGCTCGCTGGGGCTGGAGTTTGCGCAGTCCTCGGCGTAAACACAGCACAAGCATTCGGTGATCGTATGGACAGCATCTTGCGCCCGCGAGTGTAGTACATGCAGCAATATGGGGCAATATCGTCACTGCGCGAAAGGGTGTCTTAGCTGCGGCAGTCCACGGCATCTTTCGCGAAGAGCACAGGGATCAGATTGTGGCAAGAGAACACCGATGCACCTGGCACGGCGGAAGATTTCAATTTTGAGTGGGACCATGAGGAAATTGACGATTCGTCCTCAAGAGCAAGGGGTCTTGGTCGCTCCAATGTGCGACTTGGTAAAATCTCCGAGGTATCGGTCCCCGGAGACGGCGAGAGGCGAAACCTTGAATCATCCAGATCCTCGTAGTCGACGGAACCCACCCATGCGCGGCGCCGTAGGAAGGTGTGGAGTGGATCAAAGCGGAAGCAGGGAACAGCTCCTCTCGATGCTGACCAGGTTACACAGCCCAATCATGCAGGAGACACTGCGGTCCGGGAATGACAGAGGAACCTCCGGAGCCGTGAATTTTCTTCAATGTGGGCAGGCACCCGATGGAATCTCGGGAAACCGTGGCCCTGAATGGGTGGCATGAGTGCTATGGTCCAAAGCGCTTAATGTGTATATTAGTCAAGTCAACCTCTCGCTTCTCCCGCGGTTGCGGCTGACTGTCCTGCCGCCTTCAGCGCCTTAGCTCCGCGCTTGGAGACCTCAACTACCCCCTCCTTGCTTGCAAACATGCTGTTCATCATGGCCATTCTGTTCAATCTAGTAAGTTCATGGTTTCCCTGCGGTGAAAATTCACATGAATCGTTCGTGGTGGCGACAGAATCCGCGTTCGACCTGGCACGCGATACACAACACGATGCAATCCTGCTCACGGCCAGCAGTAGTGCCGGAATGTCAACCTGTGCAGCGCCAGCGTTCGCATGGAACGATTCCCGCACACGACGCAGCGCGTATGACCGGAAGTTGTAATCCTGCAAGGTTCAATGTCGTGCGATAGAGGGCCTCAAAGATTAACATTGTTCGATACGATACTGCTTCCATGCTTCCTAATTCTCACTTTGAACGTACTTGCGGACCGAAGAACGTTCCGGTATAACTAAAGGACTTGATTTCTGCTCATGGTGTATCGAGAAAGTGAGAACCTAAACGCCCTGGCCCGATATCGAGCATCTTCTTGATTTTCGTGACGTGTAATCCGGATCTGGAAATGCAGTTTAGTTGCGTTGGTTTTGCCACAAGATGTGTTTTATCACATTTAGTGGACCAAAGGCAACATGGCATCAAGAAGCGATACTATTGGGAACCAACAAGATTTATCCGACTATTTATATACAGTTTGTCACATTTAAGCCATTGAATCTGTTTGTATCGAGTGAAGTAATTTATAAGGTATGAACGTGTTCGCAACTGCAGGGATGTGCCTCCAGCGAGTACTTGAGAAGAATGCCAGTATTAAGGAGAGTGTTCTGGGGGATGATCGCATTAAGGCAAAAGGTGCGGTATATGCGCTGGTCTGTGAGACTCTCAAGCGCTACCACGGGATTTTGTACCTGATGCGAAGATCTGGATTGCTTCGCGAGTGCTCTAGCCTGGGCCAGCCACCAAGCGAGTTCCTGCTCGCCGTGCTGACGTATGAAGTTCTATTTGGAAAAAATTCCAGTGTTAAGCGTGCTGGCATGCCAGGTAAGCTTGTGCTTAGCTGGAGGTCCCGGCTGGATGGGATTGCAAAACGCGATTTTCCAGGCAACGAAGGACTTGTTGCGCCTGCAGTACAACAGGCCATGGAGTTGTAGGCGCAATGGCCGCGACACCTCCGTGTGAATACGCTTATGAGTGGAGCATACGAAGCAGTTCGACAAGCCATATCAGAAGGGGTGCTTGATTCTGCTTCTGGGGACCAGAGCGTGCTCGATGTGTTCACCTGCTCGCCGGCTCCAATCCGGAAAGCTCGCAGGGGCTCAAGAGGAGCAGATCCCCATGACAGTGAATTTAAGGTTAAGCCAATCATAGCAGCATAGAAAATTGCCCTGCCGGCCGATTTGAGGGACTTTCCTCTGTTGCAGGAGCGCTTCATGGTTCAACAAGACAGATCCTCCTGTATGCCGGCCCTGGCACTCCTGGCATCGCCATCACCTGCTGCAGCCTCGAGTTACTCTTCATTGCCATCATCATCATCAGTAGCGTCGTCGCCTTCATCACCCGGCAGGCTTTCCGCGCTGCCTTGGCCTCCAGTGGGACCATACACCGTCGTCGACGCGTGTGCCGCCCCAGGGAACAAGACAATCCAATTAGCTGCTCTGCTTACCCGTAGCCACGACGAATCATTCCGTGCTGGTCTCCTGGGAGCAGTGTCGAAGGACAGTGCCGGTGCTGCCAGTAGTGCGCGGACCCCCCGAGCACCAGCGGGACCTCTGTCGCTCGCCGCTCGGACTCGGTGGGAAGCCACCGAAGCTGCACTGCCGGCCTTCCCAGGGAACAAAGTGCTCGCATTTGACCGTGATCGCCGAAGAGCAGGACTGCTGCGCAGGCGGTGTGACGAGTACGGCGCGTCTGGCATCGTTCGATCCACTCTGGGTTCATTCCTTGACCTTCGAGTCGATGCCGGGGGCACTGTTACCTCCATGCTCCCAGGTGTGCCGGCAGAAGAAGAAGATGAAGATTACGAAGGTTCCAACAAACACCACGGCGAGGTTGCTCCGGGTATTGTACCCAAAGAAGAAGACAAGGGTGCCGTGAAGGTGGAAGAAGAGGTTGAGATCGTACTGCCTCCAGTCAGGGCGGTACTCCTAGACCCCTCATGCTCAGGCAGTGGCATGGTGCAGAGACTCGAGCGCGCGCTGGAGCTGGCTGTCGGCGAGGCATAGAGGGATCGAGTGGCTGCGAAACAGAATCAGAGTCACAAATAGAAGAAGGCGAGTAGCAGTAGCAGCGATGCCGAGGGAGTCAAGCATTCTACAGGGGCGAGTGCAGCTCCATCCACGGCAGGAGCAGGTGGGATTTTGGAACTGCCTGCCACAACAGTCGAAGAGCGCCGTCGGTTGCAGGCACTCTCACAGTTTCAGATGCAGGCACTGGAGCACGCGTTGATGCTGCCATCTGTTCAGCGCGTGGTCTACTCGACATGTTCGGTACATGTGTAGGAGGACGAAGGCGTCGTGGTGGCTGCTCTAGCGAGAGTAAATGCACGAATTGCAGGCCTGCGGCGGAGGTAGTAGCAGGACGAGGGTAACTTGGCAGGGACTCTGCCTCTGGCCCCGTGGCGACTGATCCCAGCCCTGCCATGGTGGAAACGGAGGGGCGTGTCAGCGCCAGGGCTTTCAGAGACAGAGAGGTAGTTCCTGGTCCGCGTGGATGCAAAGCTAGACCTTTCTGGCGGTTTCTTTGTGGCCCTATTCGAGAGATGCCCCCCTGATCAAGTGGCTAGTTCTGAGGTTGACGATGTCAATCTCCATGCTGTTGCTCCCGCGGTTCTCGGCAGCAAACGAGGGCGAGGATCGGAAGAAGCAAATCGATCTTCAACCACATCTGGGTCGGAGTCTCAAGCTAGTGCATAGGCAGGGGCAGGGACTACAAAGCCCAAGTCCAGGCGGTCGAACAAAACGAAGAAGCTGCGGTTTGTAAAGTGAAAACTAAAATGGCGTACAGACCCGCCTATCCAGATTGGATTGCGAATGCAAGGAGTAGATTCTATCTTTGTCTAGAATTTAGAACATATCTGCTTAATCATAATTCAGCACTCCAGGATCAAGCACCCCTGGATTGCCATGCGCATCGCCTAGATGGATGGCTCACATGCGCTGCAACGAGGTGGTGCCAAATCGACCAGAGGACCGGGCCGAGAATCGGGGCCTGCCAGATGGTCCGCCCACCCCGCCCATCAGACCCACGGAGCCAGTCACGGCGGCGACACTGGCGGACGTAGCGCCTGCACGTTCCCGATTCCGGGCCGACTCCCTCAGGATCCTTGCCCGCGGACTCTCTCCACCTGCGGTATATCCACTACCTCGAACACCTTGCGATGTGACAGCCCGACGTGTCCCCAGCGGAGCTGGTTGCTCTACTGCCGCGCTATCAAGCACGGTGAGATACGGGTGTTCCCTGGTTGACGTCCCAAAGCTGTAGGCAGGTGCACGCCGCCCACGTGGGGGCGACCCTCTGGCGATCGACACCGCGAGCTGCCTTGCCTCCAGCCGGTCCTACTCAACCTGCCATTGCTCTTCATCTTCCTAGCGACCACCAGAGGATTCATCCCGTAGATCTTCACCTCCCGCTCTCCCTCCGTGTGTTCTGCCCCCCGTTCCTCGATCCTCGAGCCGCCCCGAAGCCCGGAGCACATCCCTGCGCCGGCTGCGATCCTCTGCTTCCCTCTTCTCCATCGCGTATGTACGATTCAGTGAATCACCCACCGCCATCGCGATGGCATCATCATAGTCTGCTGGTCCAGGTTTTGACCTTGCCTCGCGCTCCGCCATATCGGCTCCGAGTCGAGGTCCGGTCCCGAATGTTCCTATCCTACGCTTGACTCGGTTCGTGGTCTCTGCTCTCGCATCCCCTCGCTCTCTGCCACTCCCCGGCCTTGATCCTGCCCGGGTATTCCCCTTACCTGCCTGCCTGGAGGACCTTGATGACCTCCCTCCGTCTCTCATCCGCCCAGATGGTGCAGTCCCCACCCGTTGTCCCCCAAATCCGAGCACCCGGGCCCTTCCATCCAGCTCGTGCAAGAATCCAACCCTCGGGGAATGCGCCGCTGGACCGGGACCCTCGACTCCAAATTTGGCCCGCCGCTGTTCCCTGTTGAGATACATCTTGTTGTCCTTTTCAGCTACGCATTTTGCCCCAGTCCCAAACACAGCCCTTGGGGAGTGTCCGGTGAGCGCGCGAGTCCTCTCTCGATCGATGCCTAGCCCGCCAGGCAACTTATTATGCTGGTTCGGGGCAGGATACAGGTGTCTGTCTCGATCCACAGAAAGGTCCACATGGTGCTTGCCGATAAATTTACGCTTTGCACCATCCCGCGAGGTCCGGCTAAAAGTCCCGCCGCGAGGGCCAGACACTCTGTGCGATAGGAATGCATCTGCCCTCTTGAGCTTAGACATGCCCCTGTCGCTAGTCGTAGTAGGATTTTGTGACTTGGACCGAGCGGACCCTGGTCGTTTACCTCTAGCAGACTTGGATCCAGACCTAGCGCTCTTGGCACCTGATGATGGCCGGTAGGAAGGTGTGGCCCTTCTGGCGGACTGCGGCTGCCCCTGTTGCCCCCGTTTGGACTCGTATTCCGGACCATCGTCCTCATCGCTGCTGCTATAATAGTATCCTCCAGGTCCAGGTCCATCATGCCCAGTGTGTTCAGTGGCAGCATGCGCATTTGAGAGAAACTGCGGGTTAATGTTACGCAGCTTCGGAGCGGTGCCGAACGTTGACTTCGGTCCTCCACGACTCTTCCCAGGGCGCCGACTTTGTCGAGCACGTGCAGCTGCTGCCTCTGCGCCCGGGAGGTATGCTGGGCCCGGCGAATCAATGCCAGCAAACTCGCCCAACCTAAACCTGGGTTGGGATCCAAAAAAGGCACCTTTAAACCGAATAGCAGTTCCCGGCCTAGTCACTTCAGCCTCGCCGAGTACTCCTCGGGGGGCATATTCAGCTGGACTGGGGCCAGTGAAGTCAAACTCGTGTCGCATGTGAAGCATGTCTTCATCCACATGAGGTGCAAGCCTTTTTGGGTGTGCCTACATTTCCATTCGCATTGTTGCAGCCGGTTTCCAGCCATCATCTCCTGCATGTAATGTATGTGTCATGCTAAACTGAATCTAAATTGATGATAATGGGCAATTTTGGAACAACTGAGAATGGATTTAGGGCTATAGAGCAGCCTTTCAACGTGCACTAGAATTCCGTTGAGCGACATGGGCATTGATCGAACGTTCGCTCCGTTGTTCCTGGTCCACTGCGCATATGGTCGCCATTATCGACTGTAACGTTGGTCGCACATAAATCCGTGCACCTGCAATAAGCATGACACAAATCGCGATATCTGTTCGCATTCGCCAATCATCGGCATCTAAGAATCCAGATGAGATTCGCACTACGCT
>Ga0136560_1002000_pt1 | contig 10391 bp, 6 predicted proteins | sample AntRauMeHopE1497_FD_104925 | JGI IMG/M metagenome (GOLD analysis project Ga0136560, IMG submission 104925) | Saline lake microbial communities from Rauer Islands, Antarctica - Metagenome Hop E1 #497 | ecosystem: Environmental > Aquatic > Non-marine Saline and Alkaline > Saline | place...
ACCAGGTGTTTCACTTTGCTGAGCGGCTGAGTGAAGATGGCTTCCACCAGAGATTCCGGTCTGGAGATTGACGACTCCTTTTTTATCAAATCAAGTATAGCTTCCTTGGCGGACAGAATAGCATTGATTTTATTGAAAGTATCCAGTGAAGTACGCTCAATGCCACGAAGCATAAACAGTATCCAACCCTTCCAATCAGCACGCCTGGTGACTCCTGTTAGGCCGCTGTAGTAATCTTCCTTTTGCGCTAGAATATACTTGCTCAAAAACAAAATCGGCAAATCCAGCAGCCCTCGATTCGTCAGAAAATGAATATTAAAAATCCGCCCTATTCGTCCATTACTATCACTAAAAGGGTGGATTGATTCAAACTGAAAATGTGCAATCGCCATTTTTAGTAAAGGATCTAAGGAACTCTCAGATTCTATTTTGACAAAATCCATCAGATTTGAAAGGAGTTCCTCCAAAACTTTTCCACCTCGAGGCGGAGTGTAAATCACCTGTCCGGCATTCGGCCCCGAACCTCCCTGTTTGATATAGAATTGGGAAAAAGACTTTCGAATCCCATCGTCCATCTGCGTAGTCGTCTGATAAATCTGTTCGAAGTAGCCAAGGTCAAACTCACCACGATTCTTGACATACTCGTATCCCGTCCAGAGGGACTCCCGGTATCGGAGAACTTCCATTGCTGGACCAGAAGTGGGCATTACATCATCACTGAAGGCTTTGTATAATTCGTCATCGGTAGTGAAAATATGCTCAATCTCACTGGATGCCTTGGCTTCCTGAAGGCTGATTGCGTTTACAAATATGCCTTGATTGGGAATAGCCATACTTCGTCCCTGCAATTTGCCAATCGCAGCTTTTGCTTTTCCGAGCAATTCATAAATGTCCAAGTCCCTAATAATAGTCTCATCTATAGGAAGTCGAGGAAGATCATTCCAAGGCAAATTGTGATCAGGGTTGATGCGGTAGAGTTTGACTGACATTAAAATCTTCTGATTTCAAGTTAAGGTAGCAAATCTGACATTAAAATTGAGGTGAAAAAGATATGCTAACCTCAAAATTCAGCGATTTTAAGGTCAACGAGTATTTTTGACCTCAAGGGAAAGGTTGAAATGTGCTTTAACCTCAAGCAATCCTTACATCGATTGGACAAAAAGCCAATAAGAAGTTTTTTTCATCATTTTTGCACTCAAATATCATTTGTAATGCCCCGAAGGAAAAACAAAAGCTCAGTCTGGCTGGGAATCAGTTTGTTGATTCTACTTTTGCTAGGCGGAACCGCTTATCTCGTCTATTCCACCTGGAAAAGCCTCCACAAACTCCCCTATTATGCAAACCAGCCCCTTTCAGAATTTGAAGATCTAAAATTTGAGCATGTCTTTCGAAGTCATATCGATGGACTTTTGGGGATCGACATTTCTCATTATCAGGGAAAAATAAATTGGAAGCAATTTGATGAGACGCTGAAGGATCGAAAAATTGAATTCTTTGTAGTTCGCGCTACTATGGGAGATGATCAGGACAAGCAGTTCCGATCCAACTGGCTAGCGCTGGATACAATGAAAGTAGCTCGGGGCGCGTATCACTACTATCGCCCAAATCAAAATAGCACCCTTCAGGCGGAAAATTATATCCGGACTGTAAAACTGAAAAAAGGTGATTTCCGCCCGGTTTTGGATATCGAAAAGCAATCCACCATTCAGTCGAGAGAAAAACTCCGAGAAGGAATTCGGAATTGGCTTGAGCTTGTCGAGAAGCATTATGGGGTAAAACCGATTATCTATACCGGCGATGCATTTTTTGGGCATATCTTAGCGGGTCATGGATTTGAGAACTACCCGCTTTGGGTGGCAAACTATAATCCTGTGATGCAACCCAAGAGTGATTATTGGGTGATTTGGCAGTTTTCGGAGAAAGGCCGCGTCAAAGGAATTAAAGAAAAAGTGGATTTGAATATACTCCGGGGAGGATCTCGGACTCTGGGTAACTTACTGATTTCGGAGTGAAGGGATGGTTAGTTTCTTGCGACGAGGCAACGGATAATAATCTTTGGAGTCACCTAAAGGCCTTCGTAGAAAAATCTCAAAGCCTTATAAATAGAAAAATTTTTCTCGCTGCGACGCAGTAGCGTGGCGGATAATAATCCTTGAAATCTCTCATTATTACATCTCGGTTGACAGGTCTGAGGAAAAACCATTACAAAACAGTTTCCACATATCAACACAGAAACGGTCGCAAATCTCATCACCGTCTTCTTAGATAGCTTCTCTTTTTTTATCTGTCAAAACCTTTCTCCCGAGGTAGATTTTTGTATTCAATCTGAGTGGATCCATGGAATAGAAAAATCATTTCATACAGCTCTACATAAAATCCACCTAGCCAAATTGATTGGAATTATTTGCCCTGAGGCGCACCGCTGCGAGAGTTTTTTATGAATAAAAGTCGGTAGAAAATTAAACTCATCTAACCACCGAATTGGATTCCCTATCCAAAGCCCTTAAATTCCAATTGAATCTGAGCTTTATGAAAAATCTTCTCCTTCTTATTACAGTCTTTTACGTTATCATTTTTCAAGGAATTGCCCAAAGCAAACAGCCCAACATTCTCTTTCTGATCGCCGATGATTGGTCCTTTCCTCATGCTGGTGTTTATGGTGACAAAGTGGTTCGGACCCCGATTTTTGATAGATTAGCCGCCGAAGGCGCACTTTTTAACAATGCCTACACGGCGTCTCCTTCTTGTTCTCCATCCCGGGCAAGCGTCTTGACTGGAAGATATCCACATCAAAATGGGGATAGTGGGAATCTCTGGTCAGAGTTCCCCAATGCACATCCAACATATGTACAAATTCTAGCTCAGGCAGGATATTTCACAGGTTCAACTCGTAAAGGCTGGGGACCGGGGGAATATCAAGTGACCGGTTTTGAACATAATCCTGCAGGAAAGTCCTTTCAAGATTTTGAATCCTTTTTGAAAGAGAAACCCAAAAATCAGCCCTTTACCTTTTGGTTTGGCAGCTCAGATCCACACCGAGAATATGTCCCAAATACCGGAATCCAAACTGGGATGAAACTCGAAGACGTAGTCGTCCCTGGATTTTTCCCAGACAATGACTGCGTACGAAATGACATTCTGGATTACTATTTCGAGATCGAGCGCTTCGATCGGGAATCCGGACAATTGATCGCGATGCTTGAGGAAATGGGAGAACTCGATAATACCATCATAGTCATGACCAGCGATAACGGAATGCCTTTCCCACGCGCAAAAGCAAACCTTTACGACTACGGAACACGAATGCCTTTGGCAATCCGTTGGCCAGAAAAAGTAAAGGCAGGAACGGTTGTCGATGACTTTGTAAACTTTGTAGACTTTGCACCGAGCTTTGTCGAAGCAGCCGGCTTGACTCAAAATTCCATGTCCGGCCAATCGCTATGGGCACTTTTGGCAGGAGAAAAGCAAGATCGGGATCAGGTGTTTCTGGAGCGAGAGCGTCATGCTAACGTAAGAAAGGGAGATCTCTCCTATCCGATGCGTGCCGTCCGAAATCAGGACTTCTTATACATCTGGAACCCTATGCCTGAGCGAAATCCGGCTGGAAATCCAAGCGTCCACCAGGCGGTCGGACAGTACGGTGACGTGGATCACTCCATCACCAAGTTTCTGATAATGAAGATGCGGGGAAAAGCAAAAGCGGGAATGCCCGATTTCTTTGAATTAAGCTTTGGTCAGCGGCCAGAAGTCGAGCTTTACGATGTGAAAAATGATCCTTACCAACTGAATAACCTCGCCGATGATCCTGTTTTTTCTTCAATAAAATTAGAAATGAAGGCTCAACTACTAAAATGGATGAGCGGAACTGGAGATTTAAGAGCGAAAGATCCCCAATCGACCTATTGGGATAATGTGCGCTACACCCCAACCTATCAAATGGAAGATGCGGATGTCACAAAACGAATCGAAGAGTATCGAATCAAACCTCCCTTTGGGAAATACGCGAAGGAGGGAATTCCATGCAATTAGTAAAAGTCACTGCCTTTCTTTTCCTACTTGGAATTTGCTGCGGTTATTCTTTTGGGCAGCAAGCTATCAAAACCAAGAATGGCGCAGAGATCAATGGACTGAAACAATACATAGAAGTTCAAACCAAAAACTCAAACAAACCGATCCTTCTTTTTCTCCATGGAGGACCCGGATTTAGTTCTCGTCCCTATTTCAACTCCATTAAGAAAAGTCTGGACGACGAGTTTATCGTAGTGCAATGGGATCAGCGGGAAACGGGTATCACAAAAGCTTGGAATCAGGCTCCAAAACCAATCACCTTATCCCAAATGCATCAGGACACGGAAGAAGTGATTGACTATTTATTGAGGCGATTTGATCGAGAAAAATTATACCTCGTCGGATTTTCTTGGGGAGGATATTTGGGATTTACTTATGCCAGAAATCATCCTGAAAAGCTTCATGCCTATGTTTCTGTTTCGGGGATGATTTCAAATTGGGATTCTGAGGAAAAGACACTCGATCTCATTCAGTCCAAAGCAAAAGAAGAAAATCTAACTCAAGCCATCCAAGAACTCGGCGGAGTTCAAGTCCCCTTTGAGAACTGGGAACAATTGTATTTCCAGCGGAAATGGACCGCTTATTTCAACGGAAACACAAACGTTTCTAAAGCTTATCCAAAGTCACTATTTGAAAGTTGGGCTCCAGTATGGTTTGACGTCTTTCAAGAGGCCTCCAAAGAGAATTTCATTGTATCTACTCCCGAATTGGAATGTCCTATATTTTTTATGATCGCTCGAAAAGATTTGGTAGCAAACTATCAAATTTCTCAGGACTATTTTGAAGCGATTAAAGCTCCAAAAAAGGAGCTTATATGGTTTCAGGAATCCACTCATGAAATCCCAAGCGATGAACCGAAGAGGTTTGTGGAAGAAGTTCTTCGGATCAAAGAAGAAATAAGATAAACCATTTAAAACGTACTTTCCCCCGCAGATCAAAGACGAAAAGGTAGCAGATATTTACAGATCTTTTGTCAAAGATGCTTCTAGAATATACACTCGTTAATTTATGTTGCCAAAGCCCTATCCCATTTAGAAAAAAGACAGCTCTTCGAGCAGATAATTGTAAGATAGCATGACGGCAGATAATTCATCAATCACTATCTCGCCAAAGCCTTATCTTGGCGTAGCCTTATCTCGCCGAAGGCCTATCTCGGCGAAGCATTATTTCGCGAAGCATATATCTCGCCGAAGGCCTATCTCAGCGAAGCATTATTTCGCGTAGCCTTATCTCGCCGAAGGCCTGTCTCAGCGAAGCATTATCTTGGCGTAGTCTTATCTGGCCGAAGGCCTATCACAGCGAAGCATTATTTCGCGAAGCATATATCTCGCCGAAGGCCTATCTCAGCGAAGCATTATTTCGCGAAGCATATATCTCGCCGAAGGCCTATCTCAGCGAAGCATTATTTCGCGAAGCATATATCTGGCCGAAGGCCTATCTCAGCGAAGCTCTATTTCGCGAAGCGTATATCTCGCCGCAGGCCTATCTCAGCGAAGCATTATCTTGGCGGAGCCATATCTCGCCGAAGGCATATCTCAGCGAAGCTCTATTTCGCGAAGCATATATCTCGCCGCAGGCCTATCTCAGCGAAGCTCTATTTCGCGAAGCATATATCTCGCCGCAGGCCTATCTCAGCGAAGCATTATTTCGCGAAGCATATATCTCGCCGCAGGCCTATCTCAGCGAAGCTCTATTTCGCAAAGCATATATCTCGCCGCAGGCCTATCTCAGCGAAGCTCTATTTCGCGAAGCATATATCTCGCCGAAGGCCTATCTCAGCGAAGCATTATTTTGCGAAGCATATATCTGGCCGAAGGCCTATCTCAGCGAAGCTCTATTTCGCAAAGCTTATATCTGCTTTACTTAACCACCATCACCGCTTCATTCGGCTCATATCCGATTCGATGCGCATTCACATAAAGTGAATCTCCAATAGTCCATTCAAATGGTTGCTGATAAACTGACCAAGTGTCCGAGGTCGTTTGGCGATAGCCGATAGAAGCCCCTTTGGTCGCTGAGCTCAGCGTTACTTTTCCAGATTGAAATGAAATCTCAGGGCCGGCAGTGACTGGAGGAGTATCCTTTCCACCCCACCAATTCTTGATCATCTCCTGCTCATACATCGCACCCAAATCTCCAAAATCTTTAATCCATTTGAGATGGGCAGCACGGAGTTCGGCAAGGTTTTTTGCATATTTTGGATCCTCCACAAGGTTATTGAATTCGAATGGGTCTACACTTGTATCGTAAAATTCCTCATCTGGCTTCGTGGGAGCAAACCATCGGGCTTGATTGGCATCCAGTTTATTTTCCTTATTCAGCTCCAGCAAATGAACCATCAGGGGATTATTCAATCGGTATTGAATATTTTGATAGTTCGACTTCTCGGGCATGTAGTTGCGGATATATTTATATCGTCCGTCCGAAACAGCCCGCACCCGATCGTATTCTGAATCCATCCGATCTCTGGCAGCATAAATGTATTTCCGCTCAGGCGCTTTTTGGGGTCCTAGGAAAGCCTGCCCCTGCATACTTTTTGGAACCTCCACTCCCGCAATTGATAGAACCGTCGGCCCAAAATCTACAAAGCTGACCAATTCCTCAGCTGTTCCTCCTTTTTCAAGAAACGGGGCTTTCACAATTAGCGGTACTTTCAAGCCTCTGTCATAAAGTTCTCGCTTGGCATTTGGCATCCCGTCCCCATGATCTCCATAGAAAAAGATGATCGTATTCTCATAGAGTCCATCTTCTTTAAGTTGGGTGATGATCTCACCCACTTGCATATCCATTCGCATGGCATTGGTAATGAATCTTGCCATCACCGCCCGGCTGATGGAATCGTCAGGATAATACGGTGGAATATAGACATCTGCAGGATCCACCAAAAGGGGTTCATCCGCTCTCACCCAGACTTGAGATTCGTGGGAAATCGTAAAGTTAAAAATCGAGAAGAAAGGCTGCTTTGGATCTTTTCGATTTCGCCAGTGGGCTTTATTGCTGCTCTCATCCCACATGGTGACCGGGCTACGAAACTGGTAATCCTCCTTGGAGTTATTACTGGTATAATATCCAGCCATCCGAAGGAGCTCTGAATAAGTTCTCATATCCTCAGGAATCACCGCCGAATACGATTGGTGCCCGGGAGGATAGGCATCGAGCGCATTCTGAGACATTCCCAGTGTCCGCATATGCATAGCTCCGATGGAAGTCTGGTAGGCTCCTGTGATCAGAGCAGCTCGACTGGGCGCACAGACTCCCGCAGTAGAATATGCATGTGTAAAAAAAATCCCGTCCGATGCCAGCGAATCAAGATATGGTGTGCTTCCTCCAGTCCCGCCATAAATCCCCAAATGCTGTGGTGAAAGATCTTCCGCAACGAGCCAGACGATATTGGGTTGAACTGGATAGGTGATTTCAACTTTTTCAACCTGCTTTTCTTGGCAGGAGAAAATCAAAAACAAACTAAAAACAGGAAAGAGGATTTTCATGATAGACAGCGAAAGCAATTTCCAAAAGATACTTCTTTCTTTAAAAATTGCTATCCTTTTGGCTACAAAAGGAAATTCTGTAGATTAACCCTTCAACCTAATTCAGCCCATGAAAACCTCCCTAACTCTTCTTTTCGTTCTATTTTCTTTTTATCCCTATCCTAATTTTGCCCAGCAAAAAGTATGGCTGGATGCCGATACCGGCAATGAAATGGATGACGTCTACGCGATCGCACATCTAGTAAAATCAACGAAAATCAATTTGATCGGAATCAGTTCTGCACATTTCAACAATGCTGATCTGAATGTATTTGAAAAGTGGAATGCTTACGATGCCGCTACATTGAAGCCTGTTGAAGAAAGTCAGCGGCTCAATGAAGAAATTCTAGCGGCGATGGATCGAATGGATATCTCACACCCGCTAGGTGCAGATCGGCAAATCGGCAGAGCTTGGGGTCAGCAAGAACCCCGAGATTCCCCAGCTGCACAGGCGATCATAGCTGAAGCTCGTGCGATGAAAGGCAGCGAAAAACTGGATATTCTCACCCTCGGAGCGATGACTAATATCGCTACAGCGCTGATACTGGCACCTGATATTTTGCCCAAAATCAGACTCTACTCTCTGGGAAGCTGGTACACTCCTGAATCCAACGCATGGAACAAAAGTGAATTCAACATCCGCTGCGACCTCAATGCCTTTGACTATCTGCTAAATCTAGAAGGTCTAGATTTCCATATCATGACCACCACCACTTCTTTTGCATTGAAATTTGACCGGGAGGAGACTTATGCCGCCTTAGATGAATCGGTCGAAATCGAGAAGATTTTAGCCGATCGATGGCTCATACAGAACCCACAGGACAGCACACGAGTGATGTGGGATTTGGGTTTGGTGGTGGCCTATTTACATCCCGAGTGGTCAACGGTGGCAGAGGTCCAGACACCGCCAGAAAATCATCAACGGCTTGTCAAGGTCTATGTAGGGATCAATGCGGAATCCATGAAGAAAGAATTTTGGAGAATAATCAAAAATTAAAAACCAGTATTACCCAGCAATTTACAGTGCAAAAACTTGGATAAATACAATTTACAGATTAGATTATACCATGATTTTTAACTAAAGGAAAATTAAATATTGATACGATGAAAAACAGAAGAGAATTTTTGAAAACGGCGGGATTAGCTTCCGCGGCTTTGAGTTTTGGATTACCTGCATTTGCTTCTGCCCCGCGAGAGGAACTTTTTAAGATTTCTTTGGCAGAATGGTCTCTCAGTCGACCGCTTTTTGCCGGGCGAATGGATCACTTGGACTTTGCCAAACTTGCCAAGAAAGCCAATATTGACGCAGTCGAATATGTCAATCAGTTCTTCATGGACAAGGCAAAAGACATGGATTACCTAAAAGAAATGAAAACCCGAGCAGATGGAGAGGGCGTGACTTCGGTATTGATCATGTGCGATGGCGAAGGCATGTTGGGTGCAGCCACTTCGGAGGGCAGAAAGCAAACGGTAGAAAACCACAAAAAATGGGTGGAAGCGGCAAAGTTTCTAGGTTGTCATTCGATTCGTGTGAATTCCTATACGGCAGTGCCCTACTCTACGGCCAAAGATGCCGAACAGGAAGCGATCAATGTATGCAGCTCGGGCCTTCGACAGCTATGTGAGTTTGCACATGACTATGACGTCAATGTGATTATCGAGAATCATGGCGGCTTCTCCAGTAATGGCAAGTGGCTGGCCGAACTGATCAAGCAGACCGCCCACAGTCGAGCGGGGACTTTACCTGATTTTGGAAATTTCCAAATGACTAAAGAAGGCGGTAAAATCTTTAGCTACGATTCTTATCGCGGAGTCGATGAATTGATGCCGTATGCCAAAGGGGTAAGTCTAAAGCCGATGGTTTGGAATGATCAAGGCGAGGAAAAGCAATTGGACTACGAGCGAATGATGAAGATCGTGTTAGCCGGAGGATTCGATGGCTACGTGGGGATAGAACATGGCGAAACACAGCGTGAATGGGAAAGTATTGAGGAGATTCGGGTCAATCTGAATACCATCCGAATGACGCTAACCAATGAGCGAAAAGGATAATACTTAAAAAGGCTGCCGATCGGTAGCCTTTTTTGTGATTAAAATAGTCGGTTAGAATGAGTAGCGATAACCTAGTTGGGCGGCGAAGTAATTGCCATTGAATATATGCGTATTCTGAAAGGTTTGATCCTCGAATACTATTCTATCCAAATTCACGACAAGGGCAGGCTGACTTAAGTTTATGCCCCACTCGCAAGAAAATGTAATTCTGGAGGATTCTGTGAGATCGTAGAATATGCCACCTTCAGGTTTTAGATGAAAGGTAAATTGCTGGATATCTTCATTGCCATATAATAAGACAGGTATCCTTTGACCTCCACCTGGAAGCAAAGTTATCTGCCATATCCCTTCATAAATATTTCCATTTGGATGAGTTTGAGTAAGGTGAAATCCAGCAGAAAGACTTAGACCAAGCTTGGGAACTAGATAAATATCTTTTTGAATTTTCGGTCCGATTGACCAATATTTCTCTCGGCTACCACTTCCTTCTCCCAAGGGCAAAAACGTATAAACCGAACGAAACCTATAATTATCAGCTTCCAAACCAATACTAAAGTTGTTTTTTAGTTTTTTCAAAACTCCAAAACTAATAAATGTGTGACTATTTGTTGTTAGCGTCAAATCCGGAAAATTGCCGGTAGTATTGATGTTTGTATTTCCCGTACCTACCTTTGCTTCGATTACCCAATTTTTCTGCCCAAATGAGAGTTCATTTGAAGCAAGCCAAATAATGCCAAGTAGAAG
>Ga0136560_1002001_pt1 | contig 10387 bp, 5 predicted proteins | sample AntRauMeHopE1497_FD_104925 | JGI IMG/M metagenome (GOLD analysis project Ga0136560, IMG submission 104925) | Saline lake microbial communities from Rauer Islands, Antarctica - Metagenome Hop E1 #497 | ecosystem: Environmental > Aquatic > Non-marine Saline and Alkaline > Saline | place...
ACGCCTAGAAAATCGCTCAACCGCACCATGGTCTTTTCTGCCCCCGTCAACAAAGCTCGCCGTTCCGCAGTACTCAATAAATTCTCGAATGCGGTAATACTTGTTCTGGCACTTACACCACTTTTGGCGTCTACATACTCGCTTTCACGGGCCTCAAAACTAATTTGCTCCAGCAAATCCTTGGCAAGGTCCGGAACGTAAACGGCATCCGATTGCCGTTTATCCAATTTGGATTCTTGGGCCGTAATCTTTCGGGCTGTTTCTATATCTTCTGGATAATGGGTTAAAATCTGGGAACCTATCCTGTCCTTCAAAGGTGTCACAATGCTTCCCCTATTGGTATAATCCTCGGGGTTGGCCGTAAACACAAATTGGATATCCAGGGGCAGTCTCAATTTAAATCCCCGGATCTGAATATCACCTTCCTCAAGAATGTTGAACAGCGCCACCTGAATACGAGCCTGCAAATCTGGCAGTTCGTTGATAACGAAAATACATCTATTTGCCCTGGGTATCATCCCAAAGTGGATCACACGGTCGTCTGCATAGGATAATCTTAGATTGGCAGCCTTGATAGGGTCTACATCCCCTATCAAATCGGCAACCGTTACATCTGGAGTGGCGAGTTTCTCGTAGAATCGATCGCTCTTATACAGCCAAGAAATGGGGGTATCATCGCCTTTTTCCTTTATCAGTTGCTGCGCGTAACGGGATATGGGTTGCAGTGGGTCATCATTGATTTCCGAGCCTTCCACCACGGGAATGTACTCGTCCAATAATTCTACCATCAAACGCGCCAAGCGTGTTTTCGCCTGTCCACGCAAGCCCAACAAATTAATATTATGACGGGACAAAATAGCACGCTCCAACTCCGGGATAACGGAATTCTCATAGCCCCAAACCCCTACAAAACTTTCTTTTCCGGTTTGTAAGCGCTCCCGTAGATTATCCCGCAGTTCATCTTTAATACTTTTTGGACTATATCCAGCCGCTTTTAACTGACCTAAATTTTTAATTTCCGTATGTTTCAAATTCAATTTTTTTTACGATTTTTTAATTTCTTTTTCTACCTACTAATTATTCCCTCTACCGTCTACAAACTACCCTCTATTCCAGCAGATTGCCATGTCGCAACAACGCTAACTCGTCACTTCAAGATTAGTTTTGCTCCTACCCTTATAACTTATATTTAGCAATAATTTGAAATTCAGATATTTAAGTCATATTCTCAAGCGTCATTATTTCAGCTCGCTATTGGAAATTTCGTTATGCTTGAACATCACCATTCCCCGGAGAAACCCCTCCGTCTTCCTCCCGAAAAGGTCGGAATCCACCTCCCCTCGAAAATGAGGGGAGGAGCCGCAGCCATTCATATCTATTCGCTACAAACACATCAATACCTCCGTTTTTCAAATTTTTGTAAAAGGCCCAGCAAAAACGCACAACAAACTGTTTACTTATTACTTTTTACTATTCACTTTTGTACTACCCTCTACCCACTATTCCAGCAGATTGCCATGTCGCAACGGCTCTAATTCATCATTTCCAGATTAGTTTTGCTCCTCGCAAAGACGAACCATGGACTTATTACTTTTTACTGCTACTGCTCACTGTTTACTTTTTTCACTACCAACTACCAACTATTTCAGCCTCTTCCTCCTATTCGATTCATAGTCCTCAAAAATCATTTCCCCTAGGCCTTTTAGTCCCGTGAAAAATGCTTTGCCTTTATTGGCTTCCGTAAACTGACGTATAAATTGCATCAGATACGGGTCTTGGGCAATCATGAATGTCGTGATGGGAATATGGAGCTTTCGGGCCTGTCGTGCCATGTTGTAGCATTTCTCAACAATAAAATCATCGAGTCCTGCACTATTTTTATAATAAGACCCATCCGGCATTCGCAGGCAGCTGGGCTTTCCGTCGGTAATCATAAAAATCTGTTTGTTGGTGTTCCGTTTTCTGCGTAGCATATCCATCGCCAATTGAAGGCCTGCTACGGTGTTTGTGTGGTATGGGCCGACTTTCAGATACGGCAAATCCTTGATAGGGATTGGCCAAGCATCGTTCCCAAAGACTAAAATATCCAAAGTGTCTTTTGGATAGCGGGTCGTAATGAGTTCCGAAAGTGCCATCGCCACCTTTTTTGCGGGCGTAATGCGGTCTTCGCCGTAGAGTATCATACTGTGGCTGATGTCGATCATCAATATCGTGCTCATCTGCGCCTTGTATTGGGTGTCCTCCACCACCAAGTCCTCTTCGCTCAACTGAAAACTACCAATGCCGTGGTTCACTTGGGCATTTTTAAGGCTCTCGGTCATGGAAATATGTTCCAGTCCGTCGCCATAGCGGTATTCCCTTAAATCGCCCGTATGCTCGTCCCCTTGTCCCGATTTTCCGGTTTTGTGGTTTCCCGCACCGTTACGCTTAAGCTTGCCAAAAATTTGGTCCAGCGCACGCTGACGGATAATACGCTCCATCTTTGCGGTTATGGACATGGTTCCGCCCTTACCATCGCCCTCTTCCCCTTCCTCGCCGGCACCACCGCCATCCTCAAATTCCTCTTGAATGTAGCCTTTGGCCTTTAGGTCTTCTATAAAATCGTCTATCGTATAATTTTCATCCGTAAGCTCATACTCCTTGTCCAATTCGCGCAGCCAATCGATGGCCTCGTCAAAATCGCCCGACGTATGGGTTATCAGTTCCTGAAAAATATCAAAAAGTTTTTCAAATGGGGATATTTCCGCTGCTTCGTACGGAACGAAACGGAATCCTTTTCTTGTGTTCATAGCCATGGTATAAAATTAAGACTTTTCGGTTGGATGCGTTGCGTATTTAGGAAATGTTAACATCAGGACAAACTCAAATACAAACTCAAACTCAAATACAAATACAAAATTATACCTTCGCTATACGTTGGTTCAGCTCGCGCGCCGCATCCGTATTGGAAGTATCAAATTGAATAGTGAATTGCTAACTTATGAAGTACATCGAATAATTGGGTGTTCCCTCAATATTTAAGTGAATTGTTGCGTTCCATATTAAAATGCAGTCCCCAAATAATCCATAATTACCTGTTATGATACGTAGCGCGTTACTTCTTATTTCTTATCCGTTTTTGGTACTCGTACTTTTTAGTGCCTGTACAAACGACGAGCTTAACGAAATAGTTCAACCTGATGGAACAGAAACCATTGATAGTACCGAACAAGAAACGGAAACTGAGGAAGATGGAAGTCCACCTGAGCAACCTGCACCAGAAGAAACAGCCTGTACAAATGCTTCAGATTTCATATTCAATGAAAAGGATGGTCTTGTTCTGGTAGAATTTGAAAAAGCCGAATTTACCGAAAATTGGAAGTTGAAGACCAACGGCACCAGCTATTCCGGTGAAGGCTATATGGTCTGGGACGGAGCACAAAGCTTGGGCAATCCAGGAAATGGTGCCGCTACATATAAATTGAAAATTGAAAACGCAGGCACCTATCAATTCCTATGGCATTCTGCGGTAACCATTGGGGATAACGGCACTGAGCATAACGATACGTGGTTGCGCTTTAACGATGCCACTGATTTTTATGGCCAAAAAAGCCAAGGTGCTAACACCGTTTATCCCAAGGGTACGGGTAAAACGCCAAACCCGGAAGGCGCCACCAAAGAGGGCTGGTTCAAAATATATAGAAGCGGCAATAACCTCGACTTTAAATGGCAAGCATCTACGTATGACAATGATGCCCACGATGTCTTCATAGTATTTGACACTCCAGGCACCTACCTTATGGAAATATCGGCACGTTCCTCCGGTCACGGAATAGATAAATTTGTCCTTTTTAACTCAAGCGTCAACAGAGCGGATGCTATAGCGAGTGAGACTTTTAGCGCAATAACCTGTGATTAGCTCGATGTGTGCTATTTGCTATGCTATAGTAACCGATGCAGTAATCGACTTAATCCCCAAAGGTACGGCTGGGGTGTAGCATCTAGATAATCAAACTTATAACGGAAACAAGAATCGAGAACCAAGAGCCAAGACGAATAAGTCTAGCCTTCTTCTGGATAGAGAGGTATCTCAATGGCCCTGCCTCCAGCCCATTTATTTCCCTTACGTTTCCAGCTTTTATTTTTTTTGATTCCGAGAATTTAGTAGCATTTAATTTTTTTGTGATTTTATACTTCTAACGGGTTGGTTTATTTTCTTGCAGACAATTGACCATTTTAGATATGAATAGCACTAAATTCTTGTAATTTAGTGCTGCTATGGCAGAAAAACACCTCCAACAACAAATCACGGGCTTCCTGAACACTCCGGCAATTTGGGTAAATTCCCAGTTTGGCATACAACAGTTTCATTTTCCACAAGTAGATCTGTTCGGCTTCTCCCCTACGCCCATACTACAAAAACTGCGTTTGGGCCATCAGATGGAATATGTCTTTAAACAAATTCTAGACCACGGCACCCAATACGAAATTCTGCTACATAACCTACCTATACGGCAAGGCAAACAGACCATCGGCGAAATAGATTTTATACTGAAGGACACCGAAACCGAAGCGCTGATCCATGTAGAACTGACCTATAAATTCTATATTATTGATATCCAAGTATCCGAACCCATCCATCAACTCATGGGGCCTAACAAACGGGATATGTTCTTTACCAAAATGGAAAAGATCAAGAACGACCAATTTGCACTGCTCCATTCCCCGGAAGGAAGTACCGCACTGCAAGTCAGAGGAATTGACCATACCCGGCTACAACACCAAGCCTGTTACAAAGCACAACTCTTTGAGCCCTACGGTAGCAAACCCATACCCCTGAGACCTCTAAATCCCAACTGTATTGTTGGCTACTGGTTGCGAATGGCCGAATTCCAAACAGCCGCCTTCAAACAATATGGGTTCTACATCCCCTATAAGTCCCAATGGGTAATACAGCCCCATGATGCCGTAAATTGGACGCCCCATTATGAAACAGTGCTAGAACTTAACCTACGCCTGCTCAAACAAATCGCCCCTATGGTGTGGATGAAAAAATCCGAAACCGAGTTCGAGAAATTTTTTGTGGTGTGGTGGTGATGGGAAGTACGAATTTTGAAGTACGAGGTACGAATGTAGCATTATGAATACAGATTTACTAATGTAGAATTGTGGATTTAGAGGGACGAATTTGGAGGTACGAAAAGGGTAATAAGAAATACGCGTTTAGAAGCACGAATTTTGAAGTCGGAAATAAGAAAAACGAGTTCGGAACTAAGACAATAAAAAATAAACAAGGCGTTTGAGCAATTTTTGCGCGCTGCTCAAAGGGTTTTTTTACAGTATCGCTATTCTATGTTTTGTATCTTCGACCGCATAAAGCACTTAATTGTTTATCAATCAAAACTAAACTATCATGGCCACTCCTGCATCTTCTAGAATTCCAACTATTTTTCTTGTATTGTTTTTCATGATTCAGACTGCATGGGGTCAAACAACCACCTACGATATTGTGGTTTATGGAGGGACTTCTTCGGGAATTGCCGCTGCCATTCAGGCCAGTAGAATGGGAAAATCCGTTGTTCTTATAGAACCGTCCACGCGGATAGGTGGCTTAACGACAGGCGGTTTGGGACAAACGGATATTGGCAATAAACAGGCTATAGGCGGCATCTCGCGCGAATTCTACGGGAACATCAAAAAGTATTACGACAATCCCTCCAATTGGAAGTGGCAGCAACCAACTGATTATGTGAACAATGGTCTCGCCAGAACTGATAAAAACGAAGCTTCCATGTGGACGTTTGAACCCTCGGCAGCACTTTCAGTCTATACAGATATGCTCAGCAAGGAAAAGGTCACATTAGTATACAACGAGCGTTTAAATAGAAATAGCGGAGTAAAAAAGACAGCAGGAAAGATTCAATCCATAACCATGGAAAGCGGTACCGTTTTTAATGGAAAAATATTTATAGATGCTACCTACGAAGGTGACCTTATGGCCGGTTCGGCCGTTACGTATACCTATGGCAGGGAAAGCAACGATGAATATGGGGAGACCTTAAATGGCGTTCAGGCCAATAAAACCAGTAAAACGCTACGCGGCACCGTTTCAAATAATAATATATACCATAATTTTATCGATGGTGTTGATCCCTATATCATTAAAGGAGATGCCGCAAGCGGACTTCTGCCATTTATTAACGAAGGAGGCCCCGGAATAGATGGTGCAGCCGATAAAGGAATACAAGCCTACTGCTTTAGAATGACTTTGACCGATCACCCAGAAAACCGTATCCCCTTTAAGAAACCGGAAAATTATAAGGAACTTGATTACGAGCTTCTTTTACGTAATTATGAAGCAGCTGACGGACCACTAGAAGAAATGTATTCGTACGGAGATCCCTTGGTACCATGGATCAATTCCCCCATGCCCAACCGCAAAACGGACACCAATAATCAAAAAGGATTCTCAACCGATTTTATTGGTCAAAATTGGGCGTACCCCGAAGCTTCCTATGAAGAACGGGAAAAAATTATAGCACGCCATCTTCAGTATCAGCAAGGATTGATGTGGACACTTGGCAATCATCCCCGTATTCCCTTAAAAGTTAGGGATATTGTTTCGCAATGGGGAACCTGTAGGGATGAATATGAGCGTGAAAATGGCTGGCAGCAACAATTGTACATTAGGGAGGCACGGCGCATGGTCAGCGATTATGTAATGACCCAAAAGAACTGTGAAGGACTAGAAATAGTCAGTGATCCCATTGGCATGGCCGCTTACGGCATGGATTCCCACCATATTAAACGTTTCGTAAACGCAGAGGGCTATGTAGCCAATGAAGGAAATGTAGAAGCCCATGTGAAAGCTCCTTTTCCAATAAGTTATAAATCTATAGTTCCTAAAAAAGAAGAATGTTCCAATTTACTCGTACCTATCTGCCTAAGTGCATCGCATATTGCATTTGGATCCATTCGTATGGAGCCTGTGTTTATGGTGCTAGGTCAGAGTGCTGGGGTCATTGCCAGTTTGGCCATTGAAGAGGAAAAGGCGGTTCAGGATATTGAATATAACACGCTTAGGGAAAACCTGCTTTCATTGAAACAAGTGTTGGAGTAAAATCCAAACTACCATGGTCACTACTCCATCTGGGAGAATTATAATAATCGATGCCTTACGAGGTTTAGCACTGGTCGAAATATTTATCCGCCACGTGACAGAAAACAACATTGGCAGTGCGGCACACCGACTACTTTCAAAACTTTAGGGAGGGCAAAAAATTGAGAATCACAACCTTTATTAGGTTTGGCATAACGCTAGTAGCCTCCTTTTTGGCATTCTCGCCGCTGCCTTTTCACAAGTTGGCCTAGATGGACCCCGCACCCGTATGTCTGTAACCAGTGGCCCTCGAATTGAGCGCGCCCACCACATTCGTTTGGCAGTATTTTTTTGTCTGCCCTTCCAAATACTTGCCCGGTAATGGTAGCATTACTTTGCGTGATGGTTGACGGTACGGCCCTGCCCAGAACCCGCTACCGCACAGAACTGACCTGAAAAAGATATTCCCAGCGCCTATAGCAACGGACCACCCAAGCAATTAGCATTATTTAAGAGCCCCTAACGTATCACTATTCCTCTTGATGACCAGTTCTTCACACCTAAGCACAAGGAATTATTTCTTGGTATACTCCGTATAAATGGCCTTTTCAAAAGCTTCCCAGTGTTCGGGCGTCATGCGTTCCGGGGTAAAGAGACAAATACCGCTTGCTCCATTTTCCATGGAAACGCGGATAGCCGTTCCCAGCTCAGAGGGTAACAGTCCGTGATTCTCGGGGTCGTTTTCATTAGACTTATTTTCCGGGTTGGGACAAATAAACAAGCCGCTGTATATCGGTTTTGTACCATTAACGGAGGCTACCTCTTCCTTTACCACTTCTCCTATCCACTCTGGGCCTTTCAGGTAAAAATCGTTGTAATTCATGGGATACACCGCATCCAAGTCCCATTTGTTCCATTCTTGTCGCACTTTTGCTTTGGCAATGGTAGGTCCGGGGAACACGGCGGCATTTATTTTTTTACCCTTTTCATGTACTACTTTGGCCAAACGTCCTACCAAATTGGTAATCAAGTCATAACGAAATTGCTTCCATTCTTGAACCTGTGAGGCATCTTCCACGGTTTTGATGTCTATACCGGTCTTATCCATGAAATCGCCCGTACAGGTATCACAGTAACAGTAATCATATTCCGGATATTCCTTGTCCATGACCAGTCCGTACTTGTCCCACAGCCCTTCGGCCAGAATTACATCGGGAAAACGGATATAATCCAAATGGATGCCGTCTATTTCTGGAACTGCGGCAACGGAACCATATAAGTTGGACAAAAAGGTATAACTCCCTTCTTTACTTGGACACAAAAAGGTGTAGTAAGGCACATAGGCCGGTTTTTCAAGTGCCGACTCCCCATTACGGTTGTAGCTATATAAATCTTTGGAAATCTTTGGATTTTCGCCTTGTATCATAGTGGGAATCCAAGCATGGAATTCCATTCCGGCCTTTTTCACCAAAGCTCCTACTCTCTTGTACGTCTCAGGGTCATGTCCGCCATTATACATGAGACCGTCTATACCCTTTTCCTTAAAATCCTCAAATTTTTCCGACAAATCTTGGTCGGTTGCATTTCCGGGACCACCGGTCCAGGCATACACCGGAATTTTAGATTTCTTTTCATCCTTAGATTTTTTCTCGCCACAAGAAATAAGAGCAAGAACAATCACACATACACATAGAATTTTTTTCATACCTACTGATTTCAAGTTAATTTATAAAATTACTAAAAAATCAAACCTTAAGGTCTATTCTTAGCTGTATGACATCCCTAGACATACGAACACTAGGGTTCTATCGTGAAACTGTCAAAGAAGATTCGGGCCTAATGCCTCAAATTATCTCTTCGCTTCAAAAACCTAATATCATGTTAAAAAATCCGACTCCTACCCAATGACGTTTTGTTAGTCTTATGTCCTCAATTTTATTGTTATACGTCCATACTTCAAACGGCTCGGCAACCTAATAAAAGGGGTGTTGGGCCATCAATAAAACAAGTATCCCAGCGTAATCTTGCTTTTCCTACCGGGAATAATCCCCAGCTGTACATTAGCACTTTTTATGGATGTTATCAGTATTTTTTAAAAATATTATGCCTAAAATTATCGATGCCATTTTAAATATTGCAGTTCTTTCCCTATTTTGCATTGATATAAAAGAAACAACCTATGCAAAACGTTACCCGCCTTTTCGATTTTCCCTATTATCAATTGGAGAATTACAATCTAGATAAAGCCCTTGTTACCAAAAGTAATGGTAAGTGGGTAGCAACATCTACAAGGGAATACATAGACAAGGCAAATGCCCTTAGCCGAGGTCTTTTGCGTTTGGGCGTAAAACCCAATGATAAAATTGCCATTATCTCCATGACCAATAGAACCGAATGGAACATTTGCGATATAGGAATTTTACAGGTGGGTGCGCAGAACGTACCTATTTACCCTACCATTTCGGAAGATGATTATGAATATGTACTAAACCACTCCGGGGCTACCTATTGTTTTGTATCCTGCAAGGAAGTACTGGATAAGGTGCTTTCAATTGGGGAAAAACTAAAGAATTTAAAAGAAGTGTTCTCTTTTGATGAATTGGGCAACTGCAAGAGCTGGGCCACCGTGTTGGAAAAAGGAGCGGACGAGAGCAACCAACATGAAGTGGAAGCCAGAAAAGACGCGGTCAAACCAGGCGATTTGGCCACATTGATTTACACCTCGGGAACAACTGGAAAGCCTAAGGGCGTCATGCTTTCGCACGATAATATTGTGTCCAATGTAATTGCAAGCAAATTAAGGGTTCCTTTTGAGGCTGGAGCCTCTGCCTTGAGCTTTCTGCCCGTCTGCCATATTTTTGAACGCATGATACTGTATCTATATCAATATTGCGGTATCAACATTTACTTTGCAGAGGGATTGGATAAAATAAGTGACAATCTAAAAGAGGTAAAGCCCAATGTAATGACCGTGGTACCAAGGCTATTGGAAAAAGTGTACGACTCCATTATTTCCAAAGGTTCCGCACTAACAGGTATTAAGAAAAGCCTATTTTTCTGGGCTGTGGAGCTTGGTCTAAAATTTGAGCCTTATGGCCAAAACGGATGGTGGTACGAAAAGCAATTGGGACTTGCCCGTAAATTGATTTTCAGTAAGTGGAAAGAAGGATTAGGGGGCAATCTGGAAACCATGGTTTCCGGAAGTGCCGCCCTACAGCCTAGATTGGGCCGTATTTTTGGCGCAGCGGATATTCCGGTCATGGAAGGTTATGGACTTACGGAAACTTCGCCCGTTATTTCCGTAAACCA
>Ga0136560_1002003_pt1 | contig 10365 bp, 4 predicted proteins | sample AntRauMeHopE1497_FD_104925 | JGI IMG/M metagenome (GOLD analysis project Ga0136560, IMG submission 104925) | Saline lake microbial communities from Rauer Islands, Antarctica - Metagenome Hop E1 #497 | ecosystem: Environmental > Aquatic > Non-marine Saline and Alkaline > Saline | place...
CCTTCCCCCCCGCCCCGACCCGCCCCAGCCCGCCGGCTTGCTCTCCCTTCCCCCCGCCCCCTGCCGGCCGTCGCCGTCCGCCCCGTCGTCCTCCTCCGCCGCCGCCCGCAGCGGTCCGAGCATCGCGATGCGAACCGTCTGCCGCAGCCGCGCCTGCACCACCGCCCGGACGCGCGGCGCCGCCCGGGCGATGGCGAGCCGTACCATCCGCTGCACGGGCGCGGGCATGTCGGGGTCGACGGCGGCGCGCGAAAGCGCCTGGCTCGCCGCGATGCTGATCTGACCCACGCGCCGCTCCAGCTCCGAGTCGACGACGGCGTGCGCGCGCGTAAGGGCCGCCGCAAGGGCCGACCCGAGGATCGACATGGTGCCCTGGCGCGCCGATTCGGTGGCCGCCGACACCGAGTGCATCGCCGCGGCGCCCGCCCGCCTCGCAGCGTCCAGGGACTGCCCGGCAACGGCAGACACGCTTGTTGACACCGGCATGGCAACGCGCTGCAGCATGTCCCGCGGCGCAACAGCAGCCACGGCCGCGGCGAACAGCGCCGTCGCAACCAGCGCCGCCCCCCCTGGGCCCAGGCGGACAAGAAGTCCAGGGGTCGATGAGACCGTCCCGACAATCCACCTTGCGAGCGCTGTCGCCCCCGAAGGCCCGGCGGCGATGACCCTGAGCAGGGCAACCACGGCGGCGGGTCGGCCGGCGCGGCCCCCGCCCCCGAGGAGCCTTGCCAGCGCCGTTGAGTCGGCCATGCTACCCGGGGATGCGACCCCCACCGCGTGCTCGCGCCTTGGCCGTGTGGTGAGCAAGTGCTGAGGGCGGGCCGTCGATTCGGCAGGGCAGGGCGCGCTCGCTCGCTCAGCTCAGGAACAGCACGGCGGGCGTCTCCGACACGTCGAACGGGCCGGTCATGCCGTTCCCGTCCACGGGGACGGTGGTGTTGACGCCCATGGGCGCGCCGGCCGCGAGTCGCATCAGGACCGCGGTCGTGGCGCCCGGCGCCGCGTAGCGGAAGCCCTGCACGCGGCGGTCCGCCGAGGTGGGGAGCCACAGCACGACGGCCTCCGGGGCCGCGCCGCAGCCGCCCTTTCCGCCCAAAAGCGCCGACGAGACGTTCTGCGCCGCGGCCGGGCTGCCCGGGCCGCAGTACTGCAGGTGCCCCGCCGCCCCCACCATGGCCGAGTAGGCGAAGAAGGAGGGCTTGGGGCGGTACCCCGACGCCTGGTCGGACAGCAGGCCCGAGGAGGAGAATCGGAAAGGCCCCGCGCTGTTCACGTCTGCCATCATGAACATCTGGGCGCCGGCGGCCCCGCCCTCGGCCGCCGCCAGGGCGGAGCGCACCAGCCACGCGGCCTGGACCTGCTCCGCGGTCATGTTGCCCACGGCCGGGGCCGCCTGAGGCCCGCCCGTGGTGTCGTAGCCGAACTCCCCGAGCCAGAAGCGTGCCCAAGGGGCGCGCCTCGCCGTCCAGCCAGCGTACGCGGCGACGCGCTCCGACAGGCGGTCGTCCTCCGGCGACACACCGCGCTCCGCCGCCCCCGCGCCGCCGAGGCGCGGCACCGGCCCGCTCGCGCTGTTGCTGTAGTGGTGGACGGAGACCACGTCGAGGGGGAGGCGACCGTCGGCCCGGTTCGCGGCCGCCCACAGGTGCATGCTCTCCAGGTAGTCGATCGAGCAGTTCGCGAGCTCTGCCAGCCCGGCGTTGGACACGGGCATGCCGGGGTCGGCGGCCTTGACGCCCATCCCGGGCCCCATGGCCCCGGCGTGGCCGTCGTACGCCGCGGAGAGGAACGCCGCGTACTCGAGGGGCGAGAAGAACCCCTCCCGCCCGTTCCACGTGGCGGACCACTCGTTCCCGGCCTCGAACGCGGCCAGCGTGCCCAGGCCCGACCGCTCCGGCTGCCCGGGCGCGAGCCGCAGCAGCGACGGCGCCACGGCGCGCGAGCCGTAGCGGGCCGCCACCTGGAATGCCTGGGAAGCAAAGGCCGAGTAGGAGGCCGGGTCGGTGCTCGCGCCGGGGGTCTGCATCTGCTTGAGGCTGAGCGGCTTCCACTTGGAGCGCGAGGCGTTGCCGCCGTGCACAAAGGGGGCGCACCCCTGGTCTGCTATGTGCACCGGGACACCCGCTGACGCGGCCGATGCGAGGTACGTGTCCATGTCAAACCCAACGCTGTATGTGGGCTGGAACTTGTTCTGGTCCTGCACCAGCTCGGCCCAGTCCCAGTCAAAGTCTGCGGGCCGCGTTCGTCTCGATCGGAGGGCGGCAGGCACGGTTGAAAAACGGCGGCGAAACTAGCGCACGGGACGCGGGCCGCCGTGGCCGATGCGAGGCCGAGGGCTCACACATGCGGGCGTGACCGACGGCCGAGAGGTTGGCGATGCCGGACACGGCCCCGACGACGTTGGCGCCGAAAAAGTCGCGAAGCAGTCGCGGCTCGGACGTCGAGCCGGTGACGGCGTCACGGGGCAGCGCGGGGCCGGCCGGCGTGCCGTACGCCACGACCTCCCGGAGAGAGTTGCCCGGCGTCTCGGGAAGGTCCACGACGATGTAGCTCGCGCGGACGGCGGCGGGGAGCGGGACCTTGGCCCAGCAAATCGGGCCGCATGTCGGCTCGTTGCCCCCGCTCCCCACCGCCACCTCGACCGTCTGGGCCCCGGTCTCCAGCGGCCCGTGCGACGCAAACGAGACGTTGAACCGAAGCTCGCCCCAGCCGTGGGCGAACCAGACGGACTCAATTTCGAAGGCTCCCGTGAGGTTGATTGCGGCCTGCGGGCGAGGCGTGTACGCGTACCAGTCCGGCTGCCACGTGGGGTTCCACGGCGTTAGAACCTTCCCTCCGGACCTCGATCGTGGGTCTCCGGCGATGGCTGCGGGGATGCGGGCGAGCGAACAGCAACCTTGGGGCGATCGCCAGCGCCGGCTCGTGCAGCGTTCCTGCGCGCCGGAAGCCGGCGCAGCGCACCCTGCTCGTCGACCAGGTCGGTAGCCGGCGAGTTTTGCGACGAGAAGGAGAACAGGTCGGTGACATCGGCCGGCTTGAGCTTGAGCTTGGGCGCCAGGCCCGCGCTGGCCGCCGCTATCATGCCCGCGGCCAGGATCGTGGCATAGGTTCGCCACATTCGCCTTTTTGTGGTATTCTTTTGCGCGCACAGGGAGTGTCGGCCGGCACACCAGGGCCAAAGCAGAACCAGAAATCTTTACGCCCGGCCGCCACGTACGCCCGGGGCCGGGTCGACAACAGCTATTTCACGCAGTCCACAACATTGGGTCCGCTCCAGAAGTGAAGACGTGAGGGAACCGCGCTTGGAAGCGGCACCCTAGAGGCAGGTCCGCGACCGGGCCGCCGTGCGGGTGATCTTGCCCTTGGTCGTGAGGCCGGATCCGTTGTTCAAGGCGTCCCCGAAGGCGTTGAAGGATGCCGGCGAGTCCTCGAACCGCCAGATGGCAAAGGTTGGCCCGCCCGCGCACAGCCCGAGGCCGTCGAGCCAGCGGAACCAGGTTCGCGCGTCCGAGGCCACCGACCCGGTGACGCACGGCGCGACGCCCGGCCGGTCGCAGTTGCGGACGTCCTGCATGAGGAGGACCCTCGACGAGGTGAACACGCGCTCGCGGTAGAGCCTGCTGACGGCGGGCACCAGGCTGGCTTGCACCCAGGACTCGAGCATCAGGCCCCATGACGAGTTGACCGAGCGGGGGCTGTACCCGTGGTGGTTCCACACCCCGCACGGGGAGGGCCAGCACGCGTCCTGGAAGACGCCGTCGGCGTGGAGGAGGTGCCGGAAGTGGGGCCCGGCCGCGGTGACGGCCGACTCGATCGCCGTGTTGAAAGCGAGGATCTCGTCCTCCGAGCAGCCCGGCCCGGCCGTGCAGTGCGTGGACAGGCCCATCCAGTAGACCGAGACGAAGCGAACGTGCGAGCGCGCGGCGGGGAGCGCGAGGACGTCGGCGAGCCGGGCGAGCAGCCACGCCCGGTCCGCGGGCACGTGCACCGGGTCCTGCGGCGGCACCCACGTCCCCGACGGGCCGATGTCCGGCCGTCCCAGGAGCAGCATTGGCCGCACGCCGGCGGCGGTGAAGGACGACAGCACGCTGCCCAGCCGCGCCAGCGGCTCCGGGCCCCACACCGCCGCGTCGGCGAGGTAGGCTGGGAAGTACACGATGGCAGACACGTTGGGCCCGTCCCCGAGGGAGCGCCGCAGCAGCGCGATGTCCGAGTCCCGCCGCCCGAGCCAGTGCCGCCACTCGGCGGCGTCCGCCCAAAACGGGTTCCGGCCCATGTCCGACGGGAGGCCGGGGCTGCGGGCCGTCCAGCTGGCGACGCCAGTGGGTCGGCTCCAGATCGTCGCCTTGGTGCCGAGGAGCGGGTAGGAAGGCGGCGGCGGCGGCGGCGGCGAAACGGCGCCGGGGCCGCCACCCGCGGCAGCAGCGCTGGCTCGCACGAGAAACACCACGGTGCACACACAAGCGATTGCAACACCGACAGCACCGGCCGAGAGCATTGCCATGGTGGTCCAGGACATTGAGCACGCGCCACGGCCGTAGTTGACCGCATCCAGCTTCGCCTCTGGAAGGACCCTGGCCCTGTCGCCCACCCTGCCGGTGTTGATGCTGCCAAGTGACTCAATCGCGGCCTTGGGGTCGCTGGTCGTGAGCTGTGGCGAGCCGCTGGCGGCGTGCACGCGCTCCGAGCGAGTCTCCATGAGGTTTTGCTGTCGCAGCCCTGCGACGGGTAAGCGTCCTTCAGGCGCCCGCCGAGCCCGGATGCCCTGCCTGTGCCTCAAGGGCTCTTCGAAACCGCGCGGCCGGGTGGCGGTGTGGGTGGCGCGATTGTCATCCGAGCTCTGACGGAGCCCGTGTTGTTGTGCTCCGAGCCCGCACCGCAGCCGCGATGCGCGCAATGATGCGGCTCGCGGCCCGAGTGCCCAGAACCCTGCGCGTCTGCCGGCGGGGCCTGGCCTCGATGGAGCGCGTCGTGAATACGGGGTCCGCTTACGCCCGCCTTATCGATGGCGGTGAGGCCGAGGCGGCGCGTCCCTCGGCGGGCTGTCCCGCCGCGGTCGTGGCGCAAATCTAGTCTGTGATGCCCGTCCGCTCCCCCGCAGGCTTTGAGGGCGTGCTCCCGGCGCGGCAGCACGAGGGGAGCCTCGCGCCCGGCCAAAGCCTCGAGGTTGAGGTGCCCGGCGGCGTCCACGTGCACATCGTGCCGCGCTGGGAGGACGGCTGGCAGTACTGGGCCCCGGAGTTGGGCCTTGAGTGCTCCGTGGAGGAGTCGGACGGCGGCATCCGCGTCCGCGGCGCCGCCCCGCACCACCCCGCCGCCGCGTTCCCCCTGCCGCTCATCGTCGTCGTCCCGCCCATGATCGACGTCGTGGTTCGCTCCCACGGCCCCGTGACGTTGCACGACAAGATCGAATCGACGAGCATCGCTGTCACAAGCACCGCCGGGCCCATCGTGGTGGGGAAGGTTCGCGCGTCCACCGTCGCGCTGCACTGCGCGGAGGGCGACGTGGCGGTGCTGTCGGGCGCCGAGGGGTCGTCGAGCCTCGCGGGGCGCCGCGTCTTCGTGTCCAAGCTCATGGCCGCTGCGGCGAGCGTGGTGGCGGACGACTGGGCTGTGGTGCAGGCGTCGTACGCGCAGTCGCTCGACGTCAGGGTGGGCATGGACCTCGAGGACGGGGCGCCGGGGGCGGGCGCGGGGGACGACTGGATGCCGGCACTGGTGCTGCCGCTCGCGCACGGGGCGGTGACGGCGAGCGTGTCGGCGGCACGGGCGCGCCGGGCAGTGGCCGCGGGCGCCGTGGCCGTCGACCTGGCGGGGCTGACCGGCACCGCCGCCGTGTCGGTAGAGCCGGACGGCCTTGGGGCCGTGAGCGGCGCGGTGGTGGTGCGGGCGCAGGCCGACGAGCTGGCCTTCCCGGGTGTGGAGGTGAGCGGGGGCGGCGTGGGCGGGTGCGACGTGCGGCTGAGCGTCCCGGTGCGGGCGGCGGTGGCGGCGGAGGGCGGGGAGTGCGGCGTGAACGCGGGGGCGGAGGACGGGCTGACGGCGCGGGGCGAGGACGTGCCGCTGGGGGCGGACGGGTGCCGCGCCGTGGTGCTGGCGGCGGGGGAGGAGGCGGGGCTCGTCGGCCGGCGGCGGTCCGGTGCCCAGACCACGCCGGGGGTCAACAGGGGGCTGTGGCCTGACCGGCAGGAGGTCCTGGAGTCGCTCAGGGACTCCGCCGGCGCGGAGGGCGACGGCCGCGGCGCGGGGAAGATCGCGTCGGACGCCAGGGCGACGGGAACGTTCTTCGAGCCGGCGGGAGCCGGCGGCGGCGGGGGCAAGCGGGTCGTGGTCCGGGGCGGCGGGACCGTGTCCGTGGCCGGCTGGGCCGACGGTGTGGCGCACAAGGCCGCCCTCCGCTCCATCGTGGGCCGCGCTCGCCGCGCCGTGACGGGCAAATGAGCCGGCGGCGTTGGACGATCGAGCACGGCGGGCGCAGGGAGGCGGCGCTTCGGGTGTCATTTGCGTGTGCGCGCGCGGACATTAGCCCGGGCAGTCCCACCTGGCTACGAAGGGGCAGGAGGGGCTCGCTGCGCCGAGGGTGAGAGCTTCCGGAACTCTCGCTGGGCCGCATAAGCACCACACGAGTGTTCCTCTGACCAGGAAGCGAAGGGACACCCGAAGCATAGCCCATGCCACGAGAATCCAGTGGATTCATGCGACGGGCCGCCCTGTGTCCGCCGAGGGCCGCAGCGCATGCAGAGCACGAGGCTCGTCCATGAGCGGCAACGGCTGCAGCCCTCAGTCTGGCTTGGCACTCCTAGCGCCGCTCAGACTGCCCATACCTCTCGCAGACCTTCAGTCTCTTTGCTAGGGGCTGTTCTGCCGCCGAGCGCGGGACGCAGGGCCTGAGCTTCGAGCGAGGCTCTACTTCGACGCCTTGGAGCGCGGGAGCGGCGTTTACCATGGCTGTAGCTGCCGGAATCGACGCTGGTGCCGCGGTTGTCATCCCTGCGTCGGCGGGTTACCCGGCGATGCCGTTTGATACCGCGTTGGTCCAAATTTACACCTGCGAGGACGATAGGCTCAGGGCCCATATCACAGCAAGCATCACTGCGATGAGGACGGCGCCTGCGTCGCTCGCCGCCGCGCTGATATATGTGAGTCATCTGCTGGAGGGGCTGGGGGCCGTCGACCCGTCACCTGCCGTCGGGCGGTCGCGAGGCTCGGCCGACTTCGGTCGGCGGCGCGGCGCACCCGGGTCACTCGCCGCAAGCGCTGCCGTCGGCGGGGCATGGCTCACGGTGCGACGCCAACACCCGGGAGCGCCAGTGCTCCCGGCCGGCCTGTCCGAAAGCGCCCCCTGCCACGCCGCACCCGGCCCCGCCCTCCCCCTCCCTGCCGCAGCACACGACCAAGAACGGGGACGCCGACGTCAGGCATTGCGCGGGGGTGTTGTTTCGCCGCTTTTTCACGTCTGAGGACTCGGAGGACCCTTTGTGGTTCCGCTCCGAGGAGCAGGGCTTCGGCGACGCGCCCCGCGCGGCCATCAAGGCCGCGCTCCTCGGCGCCTCGGCCACAGAAGAAGCCGACCCGGTGGGCCGCATCCTGGCCACGACGGTGGGCGAGGTGGGCATGATGGAGCTGGAGGAGGGGCGCTGGCCGGAGCTCATGCCCGCCGTTTTCGCCTGGCTCACGTCGGCCGGCTCCACCCCCACGACGCGCCTCGCGGCCCTCCGCGTGCTGGAGAATCTGACCATCTTCGTGGCGAGCTTCATGCGCAAAGACTTCCCGACCCTGGCCCGCATCTTCGGCGCGGCGCTCGGCTCCTCCTCGGACCCCTCGGCCGTGCGGCTGCAGGCCGCCCGCGCGCTCTGCTCCCTCGTCGCGTGGGAGGACGCCGGGAGCCCCTCGCTCGAGCCCTTCGCCCCCCTCGCCTCCGCCCTCGTCCACTTCACCGGCGCGGCCGTGGCCGCCGGCCAGACGAGCGTGGCGGAGGAAGCCCTCGCACTGCTCTGCGACGTGGGGGCCCGCCAGCCCGGCTTCTTCAAGCCCGTCCTCACCGACGCCATCACCGGCATGCTGACCATCGCCGACTCGGCCGCGGTGGCCCCTAAGCCGCGCCGCCTAGCCCTCGAGTTCGTCGTCGTCCTCGGCGAGGCGAGCCCGGGCCTCGTCCGCAAGATCCCGGACAACCGCTTCGTCAAGCAGATCCTCCCCGTCCTCCTCCAGGCTATGGTGCGCGTCGACCCGGCCGCGGACCCCGGCTGGGAGGCGCGGGAGGTGGTCGAGGAGACGGACCCGGAGACGCCCGCGGACACGGCCGCCATGCACGTCGAGCGCGTCGTCCTCTCCGTCGGGCCGTCCCGCACCCTCCCCGTGCTCTACCCCATGCTCGCGGCCGCATCGGTCCACGCTGACTGGCCCTACCGCCTCGCCGCCATGCAGGGCCTGGGCGCCGCCGCCGCCGGGCACCCCCCCACCACCAACACCGAGGACCTCCGGGGCATGGCCGTGCGCATCTGCAAGTGCGCCTCGGACGCGGAGCCCCGTGTCCGCGTCGCCGCCGCCTCGGCCATCTCCTCCTGGTGCAGCCACCACGGCCCGAGCTTCCAGACCCGCGCCGCGGACGTCGTCCTCCCCGCCGTCGGCGCCCTCCTCAACGACCCTCACCCCCGCGTCCAGTGCGCCGCCGTCGAGGCCCTCAACGAGTTCGTCGGCCTCTCCTTCCCCGGCACCGTCGACACCCACGCACCCCGCATCGTCGACCAGCTCCTCCGCCTCCTCGGCTCCGGCACCCGCACCGTCCGCGAGTACTGCCTCCTCTGCATCGGCTCCCTCGGCAAGGCCGCCTCCCACGGCCTCGTCGAGGTCTACCCGACCCTCGGCCCCTTCCTCCGCACCCTCGCCGAGGACCCCATGCCCGCCTTCGCCGCCGCGGCCCGCGGCGCACCCCTCCCCGCCATCGAGCCCCGCCGCGTCCGCGGCCTCGCCTGCGAGGCCCTCACATCCGTGGCCTCGGCCGTCGGCCGCGACGTCTGCGGCCGCGACATCCCGGCCATCCTTGCCACCCTCGGCCGCGCCGCCGCCGAGGCCAAGGGCCCCGCCGACACCCTGCGCGCCTCGGCGTGGGAGTCCCTCGCCGCCATGGCACAGAACTTCCCGGAGGACGCCGCCGCCGTCGTCCCCGTCCTCGTCCCCGCCCTCATCGCCTCCGCCTCCGCCTCCCTCGACTCCCGAGCCGTCACCGCCGAACAGGCCGACGCCTTCCGCCGCCACGAGGAGGAGGAGGCCGCGATGGGCGGCTCCACCGAGCCGGAGTTCGCGCTCTTCGACGACTCGGCCTCGGCCCACGGCGTCCTGGTCCGCGTCGCCTCGATGGAGGACCGAGCCATGGCATTCCACCTCCTCACACGCCTCACCCACTCCTCCGCCAGCTCCGGCGCCCTGGCCCCCTACCTAGCCTCCGCCGTCCCCGTCGTCGGCAAGGCCCTCGCCGACGCCCGCCTCCCCTGCGCCCAGGCCCGCAACAACGCCGCCGAGCTCGCGTCCGACCTCGTCCTCTCGGCTGCCGTCGCCGCCGCCCGCGCCGGGTGCACCCCCGAGGCCATCGTGGCCACCGCCCGCCCCGTGGTGACGTCATTCCTCACCGTCCTCCTGCCCGCCGTCCTGGAGCCCGGCCTCGACGCCGACACCCGCGTCGCCCTCGCCGGCGCGATCAAGTTCTGCATCATGGAGGGCGGCCTCGAGCGCGCCACCGACGGCAGGGCCGCCGCGTGCGCCGCGCAGGGGGAGACCTCGGAGCCCGGCGCCTGGGCCCCCTCCCACCTCTCGGCCCCGTCGGGCCACCTCCACCACGCCCACACCTTCCGGCCCTTCCTCCCCGCCGAAATCCTTGCCCGGGTCGTCGCCACCGCCGTCCAGGCCGTCAGGGAGAGCCGTAAGCGCGTCGCCACCTCCCGCGCCGACGTCACCACGCGGCCCGACGAGTTCGACGAGGAGGCCAGGGACGACGTCGAGATGGCCGTCGCCACGGAAGAGGACGCGCAGAGCCAGCTGATCGACCTCATCGCCACGGTGGCCCGCACCCACCACGCCGCCGGCCTTGCTGCCATCGAGGCCCACTCCGGCGCGTTCCTCCGCGACGACCTCCTCGCCCCCGGCGCCTCGGCCACCTCCCGCCGCCTCGCCGTCTTCGTCATGGACGACATCCTCGAGTTCGCGGGCCCCGAGGGCGTCCGCCGCCTCCCAGCCTACATCCCCACCCTCCTCGAGGCAGTCGCCGCGGCCTCGGACAGCATCGAGCTAGCCCAGGCTGGCGCGTACGGCCTCGGCGCCGCGGCGCAGGCCGCTGGACCAGCCTTTGCCCCTCACGCCCCCGCCGCC
>Ga0136560_1002005_pt1 | contig 10355 bp, 5 predicted proteins | sample AntRauMeHopE1497_FD_104925 | JGI IMG/M metagenome (GOLD analysis project Ga0136560, IMG submission 104925) | Saline lake microbial communities from Rauer Islands, Antarctica - Metagenome Hop E1 #497 | ecosystem: Environmental > Aquatic > Non-marine Saline and Alkaline > Saline | place...
AAGATCAAAAAAAGCCTGTCAGCACCAAAAAAGTGCCAACAGAGAACTCGCAAGGAGGGCTTTTTTGATGAAAAAGACCGTGAATTTTTAAGCATGTGAGGCAGCTCTCTGTGCTGTGGTACTTTAAAAGTAAGCGGTCCTCGGGGGCTTTACCCCGCAACAGAAATTGGCCGCTGTGGCCTGAGCGCTACTTTTGAAGTCCTCTAAAAATGGGGGGGTTACCGGAGCAGAGGGAGCGAATTTTTTTGGCGTCGCCCCTGGTTTGCGAAATGCATAAATGAAGAGATTCACAGTTTTATTTAAGGTTTAAGTTCAGTTTTATTGTTACAAATCGTTTAGCCAGGACGGCTGCGCTCATCATCGAAGGATTCGACACAAGTGTATTCCGTTTCACAGCGGATGGATGGAGTTTTATGTTTGCGAGTCCTCTCGAAAAAGCCATTGCTTCCTTGCAGGCAAGTGCTGTTACTGATTTTTTTATCGGGATTTTATTGTTGGTTTTCGTTTTAGCCTGCGTTCTAAAACGCACCAACAAACTTCAGGGTTTTACTCAGTACACCCCTACGTTACTCACCACGTTGGGTATTCTGGGCACATTTTTTGGCATTGTCGCCGGGCTTCTGGCGTTTGATATTGAACGGATAGACGAGAGTATTCAGGGCCTTCTTGGGGGTATGAAAACGGCCTTTATAACCAGCCTGGTGGGTATGCTGCTTTCCATCGTCTACAAAGTGCTGGTGTCTGTTGGCCTGTTGGTCAACTCTGCCAAAGAAGAGCTGGATGAAGACCAGATTGGTGCAGCGGAACTCTACGCTGTGATGCGTGAACAACGTGATGGCATTGCGGCGCTAAACCAAGCTATTGGCAGCGGTGACGAGTCGAGCTTAACGGGGCAGATGAAACTGCTGCGTTCTGATATCAACGATGCTGGAAAACAATCCCGCAAAGATGCCGTCGAATTCCAGGAAAAGCTTTGGATAAAGCTCCAAGATTTTGCCGATATGATGTCAAAGTCGGCGACTGAAACGGTTATTGAGGCTCTGAAACAGGTCATTGCTGATTTTAATAAGAACTTGACGGAGCAATTCGGGGAAAACTTTAAACAGCTAAACCTGGCCGTAGAAAAACTCGTTGTGTGGCAGGACAACTATAAAGGCCAGGTTGAGGATATGACCAAACAATACGCTCAAGGTGTGGCTGCAATAACGGATACGGAAGCTGCCGTCGCCAAGATTCATGAACACACCACGCATATTCCACAATCCATGACCAAACTGGGCGAGGTGATGACGGTGAACCAGCATCAGATTGATGAGCTTGGCCGCCACCTTGAGGCCTTCAAAGACGTTCGTGACAGCGCAGTTGAGGCAGTTCCGGCGCTTAAAGAGCAGATTGGTTTGACGGTTCAGGGTGTTGCCGACGCGTCTAAACATTTGGTGGAAGGTGTGGGTAAAACGGTCAATAAAATGGATGAAGCCCTCTCGGACACCATCAACGAATTTTCAGAAAGCGCTGGTATTGCAAACACGGCTCTGGTTGACAGCGCTGGTATCCTTACCACAAACAGCCAGCGCACTCGTGATCTGTTCAAGGATTTAACTGAAGAGTTGCAGAGCCAATTCCGTGAGATTGTCGACGTAATGAATACTGAAAGTAAATCCATTGGCACATCACTGCGCGAATCGGGCAAGGCAGTTGTGGAAGAGGCGGCTCGCAGTCGTGAAGGTTTTGAAAGTGGGTTAGAGGGTATGCGTAAGCAGCTAGCGGAAAACCTGGAGCAGATGGCAGAGCAACAAGCAGCTCAGATCCAGAATTTGGTGGCAGGCTTGAAGCAGTCGATGGAAGAGGCCATTCGAAAGAGTGCAGAAACAACATCTGAAAGTGTGCAGATTCTCGACCAGGCGCTTCAGTCTGAAATAAATCGCAGTATGGAGCAAATGGGGCAGGCTTTGGTAAGCATTACGGGGAAGTTTACCGAAGACTATCAGGGCTTGGTTAATGAGATGGACCAAGTGATTCGCGCGCGGGCAACAGCTTAAGGGTTCGTTATGGCAAATTTTCTGAACCCCAAAGCGTCAGAGCAGGAAGAAAGCCACTGGCTGTCTGTGTCTGATTTGATGGCCGGTTTAATGGTGGTGTTTTTGTTTATTGCCATTGCGCTTATGCGTAATGCGCTAGCAGAGCGCGATAAAATCAAAGAAGTTGCGGTTGCCTATCAGGAAACCCAAGTACAGATTTACGATGCGCTGTTGGTCGAGTTTTCTGACGATTTGCCCGTATGGAACGCTGAAATTGACAGGAACTCCCTCACATTTACCTTCAACTCCCCTGATGTGCTGTTCGAACAGGGGGAAATTGCACTAAGTGATGAATATCAAGCGCTGTTAATGGATTTTTTTCCGCGTTATCTGGTTGTGTTGGGTGAGTTTAAAGAATCGATCAACGAGGTTCGTCTAGAAGGCCATACCAGTAGTGTGTGGGGCCGCACAACGAGTGATACAGAAGCTTACTTCCTGAATATGGCGCTGTCTCAAGGACGAACGCGAAGCGTGCTCGAATTTGTGTACAGCTTGGATCAAATCAAGCCTTATGAAAGTTGGATAAAATCCAATATTGCGGCGGTTGGTTTCTCTTCTGCAAAACCAATCTTTAAAGACAACGCTGAAGAGGATTTTGAGAAAAGCCGACGTGTGACATTTCGGGTGATTACCAACGCAGACATTCGCATCAAGCAGATTCTGGAGATTGATGGATGAAGCTGCACTTTCCCATTGAGCAGCTTTGGCGTCAGGTTCGAAAGATGGGAGCGCAAGAGCGGCAATATTCTCTCAACGCGCCTGTCGCTGAACCGGTTCCTGATATTGTTACTCGCTTCAACCAGGGCGGCGCGGAAATTGCGTTGGAAGATGTCGACGTTATCGGGGGCGTGCTTGGCAGCCACGGTGCCCAGATTGTGCTTTACATACCGGATCAGGGGCAGGGCATTGATGAAGTTTTACAAGATGGGCCGAAAGGTAAAAAAGTTCACGTTGCCGACTGCCAGACCCTTGAGCAGATGCGACAGAGAAATCGTTTCCAGCGATATCAGGCGGTTGTTAACGTAACCGGCGATTTCAACGTGTTCGGTTTTTCCGTGTCCCAGCGCCAGAGTGTTGAGGGTAGCGCTCGTTTGCGGGTGTGTATCAACTGCCTCAAGCACCTCAACTACAAAGGTTATGTAACTGAGCGAGGGCAGGCGAGCCAAATCTTGAGCCGTTTCAATCTGAAAGACTTTTTTGCCGAACACAGCACACTGTTCCGCTATTTACCCACAGCTTTTATTGAACCAAAATCCGGTTATTCCGATGATTGGAAAGAAATATCTCGCAACTTTCGCGCTCGAAAAAACTATAGCTGCGAAAGCTGCCGGGTAGACTTGAATGCCCATAAAAACCTGCTTCACAGCCATCATATTGATGGTAACAAACGGAATAACAGCGTAACCAACCTGCAAGCCCTTTGCGGTGATTGCCACCGCAAGCAGCCACTACATGACAACATGTATGTGAAAGCCGCCGACCTGAGCGTTATTCAAAAGCTGCGAAAAAACCAGGGGGTTCTGGGAGACACAACCGATTGGAATGACTTGTTCCAGTTAATTGACCCGCCTTATCAGGGGTTGCTGCGACTTTATAGGAGCAGAAATGAGCCAAAACCAGAAATCGGCTATGAAGTTATGGATGCCTTAGGCGCAGTAAAAGCGGAGGCCGAGATGGCCTGGCCAAGAACCAAGTTTGCGGTTGTAGGGGATCAAAAAGCGAAAGAAAGTTGGGGCGCACTTGGATGGAAGGTGGAGACTCTGGAAGAGGCATTGCGTGGTTTCAGAGATGGAAAATGACAGCGTCAGTGCCGGTAGTATTGGTTTTATTAGCAAGAACAATGTATTTCGGTGTTGGCTCTGTTAGAGCGCTCCAAGAAGAAAATAATCTGAAATAGGATGTTTCATGAAAATTTCCACTCTTCTCGCACAAATTGAACTTGGCCAGATTGCCTTGCCGGAGTTTCAGCACGGTTATGTATGAAACCGTGATCAGGTGCGTGGGTTGGTTCGATCATTGATGCGTTGCTAATGTATCTTGCTAATCCAGACCAATTGGCCTTGTGTGGCGCTGGGTTTCAAAGGGGTGTGTATGTCGATAGAACAGAAACTCGAACTGGCTAGAATGGAGCTCCTCGACATGGGGCTGCGTGGTAATCCTTTGCTGAGTATTCCCAAAACCTTGAAGTTCCTGGAACTGGTTGAAGAACGCTCCGCGGACGTTTTCGGGATTTTAGTCGATAACCGTAAGCCGATGAGTTTTTTGCCGCTGCCTGGTATTTATGAGGACGACCGAGGAAGCAGCAGCGAAGATGACGAAGCTCTACCAACGTTGCATGAATATCTGCAAGAGACCGCCGGCGATGACCGGTTTACCGACCGTTTTCTGCAGACGGGACAGTCGGCCGATAGGCTCGATACCTGTTTGCTTAAGATTGAAAATGAGGCGCACACTCTTTTACAAGAGCAAGGCATTGACGTTCTGCATCTCGCGCTCGGTGTTCTTGAGTGGTTTGAAGACCCTAACGCTCGAACTCCACGCCTTGCGCCACTTCTTTTGATTCCAGTGGAGCTGGGCCGCGAAACTGCCCGTTCCGGTTTTACGGTGAATTACACGGATGTCGAGCTTTCTCCAAATCTGACTCTAGCCGCAAAGTTAAGTGGCGAGTTTCGGGTGAATTTGCCTGAGTTTTCGGACGAGTTCGCTCCTGACGATTATTTCGCTGCTGTTGAAAAGGCCATTGCTGAGCAAGCGAATTGGAAGGTTCGTCGGGACACGATGTATCTGGGGTTGTTTTCTTCCGGTAAGTTTCAAATGTATATGGACCTGGATCCCGTCAGTTGGCCAAAGGAGGCTTCTCTTTCCGATAATCGCCTTTTGGGTAAAGTGCTGGAGTCAGGCTTTGTTAACGATGGGCAAATGCTTGAGCGTGTTGATCAGCATCGTGATATTGCTCGGCCGGAGGCTCTCCACCTAGTAAAAGACGCTGATTCAAGTCAGTTGGCTGCTCTTATTGCGGCAATGGAGGGCGCAAACCTTGTCGTACAGGGGCCGCCGGGAACGGGTAAGTCGCAAACCATTACTAATTTGATTGCTGAGGCTGTAAGCAGAGGCAAGAAAGTTTTATTTGTTGCCCAAAAAATGGCGGCGCTGGACGTTGTAAAGTCGCGTCTCGATGAGTGTCATCTTGGTGAGGCTGTCCTTGAATTACACAGCCACAAAACGAGCAAAAAAGCTGTACTTGAATCACTTAAATCGGCTTTTCAGCAGGGCAAGCCAGAGGTTCCAAGTCGGGAATTTGAGTATCGCCGGCTGGGCGAGACGCGAGAAAAACTTGACACTTATGCAAAAGAAATCAGCCGTCCGATTCTGAACTCGGATCTGAACTATCTTCAGGCATTGGGTGAAATGTTGAAACTGCAGAAAAAACCTGCACTGGCTCCCCTTAAGCGTATTCGGTTTGAGCTTCTAAAAGGCTGGTCGCAGGAAGACCTTCAGAGAGCGGTCAGAACTTTTGAAACCGTCGAGTCTTATTTAAGTGAGTTTGGAGCACCATCTGCCAATGTGTTTGAGAAGTCTGGTCGCTGTCGACTGTCGCCATCAGATGAGCAGGATATTCAGAACCTGGTCGGTCAAGTAAAAGATAAGCTCACGTCTTTGCGGGATGAATGTGATGCGTTGACTGATCTTATGCATTTACCAGATACAAACACGTTTGATGATATTGATCTGGTGCATAAGGCGGGCCAAAGAGCGTTGCAGGCTCCGCATCTTCAAGGCGTAAAAGTGAGTACGCAGGCTTGGCAGCTACGCCGGGATGACATTCGAGAGTTAGTTGGCTTGGGCCAGAAACTTGCAGGTATGCGTATCTCCCTTGGTAAACGATTTATTGAAGCCGCTTTTAGTTCTGATTTGTTGCCCATTCGAATGGGGTTGGCAGGCAGGGCAGATAAGTGGTGGCGAATCTTCTCTAGTGCTTACCGGCACGCCAAGTCTCAGCTCCGTGGTTATATTCAGGGGAATTTGGAGGGAAAACCAACCCAATGGTTGGAATGGGTTGATTTGGCACTTGTATACCAAGTCGACGATAGGCGGTTTGGTGAGCTCGCCGGTATTGGTGAGCTGCTTTTTGGGGCGCAATGGCAAGGCAAAAAATCCGACTGGGGAGTACTTGCTCGCATATCTGAGTGGATCTTTTCGATTTATGACGAGATAGGTGCAGGTGATTTGCCAGAGGGCTTAACGGATTTCCTCGAAGCGAACCCAGATATCAAAGGGCGATCCGAACAAATAGAAGCGCTGGCGGGAAAGTCACAGAATGTTTGTTCGTTGCTTGGAGAGTTGGTTGACAGCCTCGAATGGTCTGCCGGGTTCAATAAAACCAATGCACTTGCTGGGTGGGCAGAGAACCTTGAGGATTGGCAGAACAACGTGGACCAACTTTACCCGATTGTGCGATTCAATCAACTCGAAGGTGAGATTAAAGCTGTAGGTCTTGGCTCGCTGATTCCCGAAGTTAGAGAATGGCAGAACTCGCCCCGTGTATTGGTGGACTGGTTGAAGCTGAGTTTCTGCTCCGGGCTTGTAGACACTGCCTACTCGGAAGCAGACACCATTGGTAAGTTTGACAGGGTGAGTCATGAGCGTTTGATAGAGGAATTTTCAGAACTCGATAAGGCAACTCTGAATTACGCACAAGAAGAACTCGTGCGGAAACTTCATGCATCGCTCCCAAGCTTTAATGCGCCTGGTGAAATGGACATTATTCGTAGGGAAATCAGTAAAAAGCGTCGTCATATACCCATTCGAAGGCTGATCAGCGAAGCCGGTAATGTGATTCAGCAGGCCAAACCGGTATTTATGATGAGTCCCATGTCGGTGGCAACTTATCTACCCCAGGGCAAACTGTCGTTCGATTTGGTGATTTTCGACGAGGCAAGTCAGATTCCCGCTCCCGAAGCTTTGGGCGCGATTGCGCGTGGTAGTCAGGCCATTGTGGTTGGTGATAGTAAGCAGATGCCTCCGTCTGATTTTTTTCGGAAAGCGGTTGAAATCAGTGATGAAGACGCTGAAATGAGCGTTACGGCGGATGTCGAGAGCATTCTTGGAATGATGCAGGCCAGAGGTGCACCCGAGAGCATGTTGAGTTGGCATTATCGAAGCCGGCATCAGTCTTTAATTGCGGTTTCAAATGATCAATTTTATGACAACAAACTACTAATTTTTCCGACGTCAGGTGCAAACCCCTACGCGAGGGGTTTGAGCATGACCCATTTGACTGATGCTATTTACGATCGCGGCAAGTCCAGGGCGAATCTTATTGAGGCAAAAACGGTAGCTGAGGCTGTATTGGAGCACGCTAAAGTATCGCCGCAGTTATCACTTGGTGTTGTGGCATTCAGTACGGCTCAACGTGAAGTGATTATGATGGAGGTTGAACGGCTTAGGCGGGAGCATCCTGAAACAGAACAGTTTTTCCAGCGTCACATCGGAGGTGATGGGTTCTTCATCAAGAACTTGGAAAACGTTCAAGGGGACGAACGAGACGTCATTTTCATAAGTATTGGTTACGGGAAAACAGCTGCAGGGAATCTCAGCCAAAATTTTGGGCCGCTGAATGGAAAAGGCGGTGAGCGGCGGTTAAACGTTCTGATCTCAAGAGCGAAGCTGGCGATGAGGGTCTTTGCAAACTTTCGCGGTGACGAAGTCCGGACAGACGCTGAATCACCGTTTGGCGTTCGGGCACTCAAGGTTTTTTTGAATTACGCTGAAACAGGCAACTTGCCGGTCCTTCAGGAAACGGGTAGGGAACCAGATTCGCCATTTGAGTTGGACGTTAAAGCTGCTATCGAATCTCTGGGGTATGAGGTTGAAGCGCAAGTTGGGTGCCAGGGTTATTTCATTGACCTGGCCGTTGTTGATCCTAGCTCTCCAGGGCGTTATTTACTCGCGGTGGAGTGCGACGGCGCCAGTTATCACAGCTCTTCATCCGCCCGCGAAAGAGACCGCCTTCGACAGGCGGTTCTGGAAGGCCTTGGATGGCGCTTCCATCGGATCTGGAGCACGGAATGGTTCAGGAATGCCGGCCAGGAAATTGGAAGAATAAAGGTCGCCATAGGAAATGCCGAAAACGAGCAGCAAAGCTTGGATAGGCGAGCTTTTGTTGAAGCTTCAATTTCCGCGGTAAGTCCAGACAAAAAGGGGCCTGACATTACTCGGGGTAATGTAGAGCACCAAGAAAAAAGGGTTGTTCCGGCTTACATGATGACGCCTCAGAGTGAACTGGGTCTTCGACACTCCGTAACAGATTTTTTGGAGATCTCGGTAATTGATCTGAAAAACGCTATTCGCAATGCTGCGGAAAAAGAAGGGCCTATTCACATCAGCGTTTTGACGTCCCGTTTGGTAAATGCGGTTGGTTTAAGCCGTGCCGGTCAGCGCATTCAACAGCGAGTGGCTGAGTGTGTTAATCAGCTTGAGCGGAATGGTGGCGTGCACGTTGATGGCGAGTTTGTGCGTGCTAGTAGTTCTGGGAGCGTTCAACTACGGGATTGGAGCGACCTTCCATCGCCTCAAAGGAAGTTTGAATTTGTATCCCCGGATGAGCTTTCTTATGCGATGTTATTGACCGTAAAGGATGCCTATTCGGTTGACCGCGAGAGCTGTATGGGGGCGGCCCTTAATCTGATCGGATTCAAGAGGCTTACAGAAACCATTAAGGCGCGAATGGATGGTTTGCTTGATGATTTGATTTCACAGGGCCAATTGGTAGAAGTTAGTGGCAGATTACAGGTCGCATGAGGAAACAGATTTCAGACACGCGACGAGTATATAAGATCCAAACCAGATAAGGATGGTTCATGATTCCCGGCCTTTTAGCTAACGAAGTATCGGCTGCACTGCGCGAGTTTATCGTTACCGGCTATGAAACTGAAACAGCGCCCTTCAAAGGTGAGTTCAAGCGGCTGGTAGAAGAGCAGCAAGACGGTGAAGCGTTTATTAAAGGGCCTTATGTGTCTGTAGGGCTGCCGTTCGTGAGCGGCTCCGCAGGCCGGGATTTCTTCCGAAGTTTTACCACAGAATTTCTTCCCCATGCACATCAGGAGCAAGCCTGGCAGCGTTTGGCTTCTGACAAGCAGGCCGCCAATACCCTCATTGCCACCGGCACTGGCTCTGGTAAAACAGAGTGCTTTCTGTACCCGATTCTGGACCATTGTCAGCGTGTGGGGAACCGCGGCATTAAAGCGATTATCATTTATCCCATGAACGCGTTGGCCACCGACCAGGCTAAGCGTTTCGCCCAAACAATTCATAGTCAACCTGCTTTGAAAGGCCTGCGAGTCGGGCTTTTTGTGGGTGGTGACGGCCATGGCAGCAAAGCCATGGCGCCGGAACAGGTGATTACAGATAAAGACACTCTGCGGAGTAACCCGCCAGATGTGCTGCTGACCAACTATAAAATGCTCGATTACCTGTTGATGCGCCCAAAAGATCAAAAATTATGGGCCAACAACGGTTCCGACACGTTGCGCTACCTGGTAGTAGACGAGCTGCATACATTTGACGGTGCTCAGGGTACGGATTTGTCGCTGCTTATTCGGCGATTGAGGGCGCGGTTCGATATGGTGCCGGAAAAGCTGATTTGCGTAGGTACGTCGGCCACCCTGGGTGGAGACGACAGTACTCAAGGCCTGTTGGATTACGCCTCGGATGTGTTCTCAAGTCGGTTTCGCTCTAATGGCGTGATTGTAGAGCAGCGTAAAAGCGAGTCGGATTTTTTGGGTGACATGGTGTATTTAAGCTTGAACCCGCAGGTTGGCCCCGAGCAACTCAGTGAAGCTCTTGGCCAAAGCCTGGAGGCGTATTTACAAGCTGCTTACCAACTGTTCTTTAGTAAAGTCCCGGAGCAAGGCCTCACCGGAATGGCCGGCCGCATTATGTTGGGTCGAGAGCTTAAGCAACACGGTCAGTTGGCGAATTTGTTACGCCAGCTAAAGCAGGGCAAAGGCACACCTACGTTTCGAACTTTGGTTGAACGCCTGGCGGCGCAGATTCCCAAGCGCTTTCAGCGCCAGCCCGAGCAGGCACTGATTGCATTGCTGGCGCTGCTGGCTCATGCCCGCGCTGATAACGAACAGCCGTTTGTACAGTTGCGTTTGCAGCTGTGGTCGCGAGAACTGCGGCGAATTGTTGGAACGCTGCGTGAACCCGCTGGCAACGCCGTAACCGATGACGAAACAGATGACGGCATCGGGGCACAGCGCCAGTCGCCGTTGC
>Ga0136560_1002006_pt1 | contig 10350 bp, 6 predicted proteins | sample AntRauMeHopE1497_FD_104925 | JGI IMG/M metagenome (GOLD analysis project Ga0136560, IMG submission 104925) | Saline lake microbial communities from Rauer Islands, Antarctica - Metagenome Hop E1 #497 | ecosystem: Environmental > Aquatic > Non-marine Saline and Alkaline > Saline | place...
CCGCCGCTCCCGCGCCGCCTCGCCCTCGCCCCCCGCCCCGGCGCGGCCTCGTCCGGCCACCCTCGGCCTCGGCAGCCTGCCAGCCCCGTCTTCGACCCCGGGCCCAGGCAGCCCGCCGACACCCTCACCCCCGCCCGTCTCCACCCCCTCCTCGTCACTGTCGTCCTCCACCTCCTCCGCCCCGAGCTCTGCCGCGCCTAGCTCTGCCACCCCCATCTCCGCGGCACGGATCAGCGCCGCCAGCTCGTGCTCCGGGGAGCGACGCAGCATCGATCGCCACGCCACCGTCGCCGCGTCGCCGCCCGCCGACGCCGCGCCGATGCGCTGCAGGGTCTTGGAGGCCTCCTCCCTCACGCCGGCCAGGAGCGAGGGCGGCACGAGCGAGAGCGCTCTCCTCAGCGCCGGGCTCGCGCGCCGCGCCGCCTCCACTGCCTCGGCCTTTTGTTTCTCCGAGCGGAAGATCTGCGAGCGCATCGGTCGGCTCAGGCGGCGGCTCGACCGCCGCCGCAGCGGTGGCCCGGCGCCGCCCTCGGCACCGAAAGCCGGCGCCGCCAGCCCCACCCCGCCTGGCCCCGCCACAGCCGAACCGTGCTCTACGGCCATTGCGGGGTCTGCTGCCTCGTCGCCTGCCCCCGCCCTGCGGCTCGCCGCCGCGTCGCCCCGACGCGAAAACACAGCGCCGTCTCCCTGAACGTGCCGCCTTGCCCCCGACGAGCCCCCGGCCCGCGGCCTGGCTGTTTGCGGACGGGCTGGCCGGGAGCCCGGGGCGCCGCGATCCCGCCCGGCGCCATCGGGGACCCTGGGCAGGCGGGCGCGCCAGCCGGCGACGCCCCGCGGGCGAAGCAGCGGAACAGGCGGCGGAAGCCCTTCGCCGCGCCACGCGGCCGTTTCTTGGAGCATCGTGCCGCTGCTGCCGTCCGACAAGCGCCCCTGGGCTGGGCGGCCGTCCACGGCGGCGGATGCAGGCCTCGCCGGCCGTTTCCCGCCGGACTCGGGCGCCCGGCGCTGCAGCCGTGCTTGGCGCTCTGATCGGATGGCCTGTACCTGCTCATGCCGCTGCACTGCGCACGCCTCCTCCACGCGGAGGCGCATCTCCTGCTTGCGCGCGGAGGTGACGGCACACTCCAGGTCCCTGAGCATCGCGAGCGACGGCACCGCCGAGCGCAGCCTCGACCCGAGTGGAGTCGCCATCCTGTCGTCCCATACGGCTTCGGATTCGCGGTTCGTCCGGCGGAATCTCCTCGCGGCGTGGCTCGCCTTGGTGCGGTCCCGCCCGGCGTCCGTCCCCTCCATGACGCCTCGCTCGGCCTCGCGGGGAGTCGTTGCGGCCGCCCGGACAGCGTTTCCGTGACGCCTCCTGCGCATAGCATCGATCCGGTGGGCCCGGAAGACCACGCGGTCGGCCGCCGAGCGCGTGGTGACGCCGGCAGTTGCCCCCGCGGTGCTTGCCGATGCAGGCCGACCCCACCCCGGTAACGCCCACCGCTCGGAGTCACGGGTGGCTGCGGAGGCCACGCTCATGGAAGCGGGCCGACAAGTGGCGGCGGGCTCGGACGTGAACGCTACCACCGTCGCTCTCTGCACGCAGCGACGACGAATAGCCGCCGAACCGCGATGCACGAGGCCTGGGGCTGAACTAGCTCACACGTAGGCAGTCCTGCTCACGCACGTACACTCGTGCTCCGGAAAGCAATCATCACAGAGGCCCGAGATCTGACCCGACCCTGCGCAACAGCATCAGCACAACACTTGGCCGCGGCGCGGTTGCCGCCCACCACGAGGCCTCTAGCTCAAGGCACCGGCACGCCCATCTTTGCCAGGTAGCGGCGGCACGCCTCGTCCGTCTTCCACCCGCCAAGGAAGGACAGACCGGACAGCGACATGCAGCCCTCGAGGGCCGAGCTGGCACTCGCGACGCGGACTGAGTCAGCGTGGACCCGGGCCATAGTGTGACGCTGCAGGAGCGCGCGGACGTCACGGGGTGTGGTGAAGCTCCCGTCCGCCCTTGCCCACAGGTTGTCCGTGCCGCACGCTCCGCTTCGCTCCCGCTCTGCGATCCACTCGGCAAGGAGCCTGGCCGAGCCGAGGCTACGCGGGTGGAAGAACATCCCGCCCGGCTTGGTGGTGGTCACGACCCTCAACACCCGGCTCCTGCACGATGGTAGCAGCGCGTGCACCTCGCACGAGTAGTGCCCGCTCTCGCCCTTGTCGTGAAGGCACTGCTGGAGCATGACCCCGCCGGGCTCGGAGCTCCGCGGCATGGCCCGCTGCAGGTAACCGGAGCAGCCGACGAGCGAGTCAAAGGCAAAGGCCAGGGCCAGCCGCGTCGCCACATCGGCTGTCGTGTCCGCAACGGCGGCGCGCACCTCGGCGTGGCTCACGGGCCTGCTCTCAGCACCTGGCGTGGGCACGGGGGCCGCGGCCAAGGCGCGACGTACAGCCACTTCCCGCAATGAGGTGCCGGCCAGCGGCGCGCGGGTGGCACCGGCCTCCTGCGGGCTCATGGCCGCCCCACCGCCGTCCACTGACGAACTGTTCGTGTCTGAGAAGTCCGTGCTCGGTCCAACGTCAAAGTATGCCGGCGGCAAGGCTAGACGCGGGTTGCAATTACACTTGGGCATTCCTTTCGGAAGCCTTGGCGGCTCAATCGGGTCCTTCACACCTATCATGAGCGCTGAAAAGCTGACGACGGATGCTACGTTTGCGTTCGTGGTCTCTAGCTGCAGATTGGCCATCCCTGAGAGCTGCATCTGCACGTAGATCGCGGCGAGGTCCGCGGCCAGGCAGTTGCGCGCGGGGAGCGCCCGTCCCCCGCTCATCGGCATTCGGCAGTACCCACGGACCGCGGGTAGGAAGCTCAGACGCATCGTTTCGATGTCGGCCGCAGCCATGAGGCAGGACCACGCAACCGGGCAAGCATCGGGGAGCGTGTCCCAGGGCGCTGCTGGGCGCCGCCCCGATCTGCGCAGGTGGTACTTGACGCATGAAGACGCCCCCCCTGCAGAAGTTCAGGAGCCCCTGCCATGTCGTTGTGCCTGAAACCGCATCAAACGGGATCGGAACGCCGGGGCGGAGCCTCAGAGGTCTGCCTGGGGCTTGGCTAGCCGACGCCCGAGCAGCCATACGCGTTTCAGCTGGCGGTGCGTATCCGCGCTGCGGGATTTCGGTGGCTTGGGTTGGCGCCGGCGTCCTAGTGCGCGCAGTATCGCGCTGGCCAGAGCCCGCCTTTGCGCCGCGCCATCCGCCACCCCACGGCACTTCTACGGCACGCCCTGCGGGAATAGCACAGCCACACTGTTGCCCTGCTTCCATAGCGGAAGCAGCGCCTGGGGGTGACGCGGCCGGGCCGGAAGAACAGGCCTCCCATCGCGGTGAGACCCGTTTCGGCTGCTGGGCGGGCATTACGACAGGCGCTCGCCCTGACTGTGCATTGAAGCACCCAACCCATTGTTTGCGACCATTACCGTGCGTAACTGGTCGCAGCAGTCTCTCGGAAGCCCAGTATGAAAGCGGACAAGTTTTTCAGAATGTGCCGCGCCTTCGAGAGCCGCCTTCCAGACATCTTGGCGATGGCCAAGCACATCATGAAGCAAAGGGGCCAGGACGTGGTCAGCGCGCACGCGGCAAAGCATCTGCGAGGGGCTCTCCGGGCCACCTCGAAGCTCCGCATGGCCTCGTGGGCAATCATTGGCGGCCAGCTGGGGAACGCGGAGCTCACTGACGAGTACCTCGACATCAGGTTCAAGCGCCACCTGAACCTGGCGGTGAAGTGCCACAGGTGGATGATTCAGTTCCCGGGGCAGCCGTGCCCGCACATGCCGCGAAGGAGCTCCGAGGCTGGCCTCGAGCTGTCGCCCGACGGCGAGATGATGCTTCGTTATGGCGAGGCGTTCGGCATTCCCCGCGCCTTGATGGAGTCCGGCGCGTCGCAGGCCCCCGTGGCGGGCGCGGCCAGTCGCAGCCCGGCGGCTCCAGGCCTCGTGGCCGAGGCTCTGTCGAACCCGGGTCTGAGCCTCCCTGCTCGCCAGGCCGAGTCCGGGGACGATTCCGACGGCAGTGGCGAGCTCGGCTCGCAGCTTTGGCAGCTGCCCGGCATTGCCGTCGGCACCGGCCCCAGGGCGCCGCCCGAGGCCGGCACGGTCGTCGAGGGGTCCGGCTCTGCAGCCGGAGGAGGCAGCGAAACGCCGACAGTGACGGTCAGCCAGCAAGGTGCTGAGCCCGGGGGTGCCAGGGTGGTCCGCCAGCCGGTCGGACCGCGTGCGCCCAAGCGCAGTCGCGCCGACGAATCATCGCATGACCGGTCGTCGGCGGGCTCGAGCCCGTGCCGTTCACCCGCCCCGGCGGCCAGGGCGGCGCCCGCGAGGCCCTACCCTCCCGAGGTCGTCAGCGCGGGAGCCGGCGACGCGCTGGCTTGCGCCACGGTCCTCGCTGCCTTCGAGTCGATGCAGAGGGATAAGTGCGTGATCCTGGGTCAGACCCTCGCCAAGCTGGTCAAGCTCATGTCCATCGCCCTGGACGAGGGAGACCGGCAGAGCCTGGGCCGCGCGATGACACCCCCCCTGCGGGTCCGCGAGGCGGTGAGGGACGGCCGACCCCTCGGCGCGGCGGACGCACTGCGGGCCTTCAGCGAGTACCGGGACAGCTTCGAGGCGTTCCTGTTCTGCACCCCCGCCGCCACGGAGCTCGTGGCCAGGGCGACGATGCTTTCTGTGCCGCCCCAGACGGCAGCGCCGCCCCAGTCTGCAGCGCCGCCCCAGACGGCAGCGCCGCCCCAGTCTGCAGCGCCGCCCCAGACGGCAGCGCCGCCCCAGTCTGCAGCGCCGCCCCAGACGGCAGCGCCGCCCCAGACGGCAGTGCCGTCCCAGACGGCAGCGCAACCACATGCCGCCTCGTCGAGCTCCTCTAGCTCGGCAGCAGCACCTCCCTCGTGAGCCACCGCGATGTGACGTCGGGCTGCAGTGTTTTGTAATAAAGATGATGCGAAAACGGCCGGTTGGTGCCGCACCGACGTGCAGCAAGCCACGCGCTCGCGCTCCGCGGTATCCCCACACACGAGGGAAGGCTTCACGTTGCGATCAAAGCTGGTGCTGTGCGACCCTGCTCTGGCGAGGCGTCGAGGCATGGCGTCCCGGTCGCTGAGCTGCAGAGTGCCCAGGGCTTCGGGGAACGCCACACGCCCCAAGATGGCGGTACGGTTCCTGTTCCTGCCGGCGGCGATACTGGCGTGCATTCATGTCGTGCTTGGAATGGCGGCGTTCTGGCCGGTGGTTTGGGCGAAGGACTTCTTTCTCAGCGCCACTGGGCTCCTGATGGAGATTTTCCTGAGCGCCACTGGCGCCGCGTGGGCGGTGCTTCACCGCCCCAAGATCTTTATGCACCTTGACAGTGGGAAGGCTGGGGCGGCCGCGGCGAGCGCAGCCGTCGACGACGACTGGCCTGCCATGATCGTCTCCGCGAACCACCGGACGCGCCTGGACTGGCTGTTCCTTTGGAGCATCCTGCCGAGCGTGATGAAGACTGTCGCTCCGGACATCGAGCGGACCATGCCGCTGAGCTGGCCGTTCGGCATCCTGAGCCACCTCATCGTGGTTCTCAAGCGGGATATCGAGCGCATCCCGTTCATGGGTTGGGGGGCCGCCCAGGGCTCGTTCATCTTCCTGGACAGAGACTGGGCCAAGGACGAAAGGAGCCTTCGGGACCAGGTGACCGACCTCGTGCGCTCAGGCCGGCGCCCGGTGATTCTCGTTTTTGCCGAGGGCACGGACCTTTCCACCAAGAACTTGAACCGTAGCATCACCTACGCCCGCGACAAGGGCCTCGCGCCGCGTTTCAGCACGCTCTTCCCCCGCAAGCGCGGCCTCCAGGCCATCGCCGAGGCCGCGGTGGAGGCGGCGGCGGGGCGCCGCGTCCCCGTGATCGACATCACCATCGACTACACGGGCGGCGTGCCGCAGTCCGAGGTGGCCCTCGCGGCTGGCAAGGGCGCCGACGCGGTCGAGGTCTGGGTGCAGCGGCGCGACATGGTGCCCGCGGGCGGCGCTGCCAAGCCGGGAGCGCGCCCCGCCCCGTTCTCGGCTCTCTGCAGCCCCGGCCCCGACTCGAGCGGCAACGTCGAGGCCACCGAGGCGGGCGTGTCGGCGTGGCTTGACGATTCCTTCCTCTGGCGCGAGGCGACGCTCGGGGCGTGGAAGCGTGCTTCCTCCGCCCCCGACGCCGCAGCCCGTTGCACGGACGCCACGCCGGAGGAGGCGGCGGCGGTCTTTGCCCCCGACCCGCGCTGCGAGGCCTGGGCGGCCGAGGAGGCCGGGCGGGACCGCGTCGAGACGGCGCCGATGCTGGCCACGATCGGGCGGGGCGGGGCCGCGGGGCTTGCGCTGGCCCTGGGGCACATCGCGTTCGCGGTTTGGTGGCCTCTCGCCGCGGGCCTGTGGGTGGCGGGCGTCGTGGGGGGTCAGATTGCGGTGCTGAGCCTCGGCGGCTGGCGCGCCGTCGTCAAGCGGGCGTGGGGCCAGGGCGGGGCGGCCGGTGCGGCCAAGGCAGACTGAAGCGACGACGTGCCCACCGGGCGCCGGGGCGGCCTCGTCGGGTGACGGCCACCCCGGGACCGGGCTCCTACCCTCCGCTGTGCCCGCAACCCGTGTGACGACGGCGCGTCGCAGCTTGACGAGACACCATCACGCACGATGCCTGTATGATTGATAGAACCCGGTTATGGACCAAGCACAGGCACGCGGCCGGCACGCCGGCGGCATTGTCCCCGCGACGCCTCACTCAGGCCCCGCACCGGCGATGGACGAAGCCTTGGGAGCAGGGCCGATGGATGCCGAGTCGGGCCCCGCACCGGCGGTGGACGAGGCCTTGGTAGCAGGGCCGATGGATGCCGAGTCGGCCTCCGTTTCCTCACGCTCCCGCTTGCCGGGGCGTGCCGGCGCGCCTGGGGACGCCACTGCCGCCCCGCCTGTCGCCTCGTCTGTCGCCTGTGCCTGCTTGGCCTCACCCGAAGCCTCCTCGGCCTCGGCGGCGGCCGCACCGCCCGGGGATGATGCGCGCGGTGACGCCCCACTAGATTCGTCGTCCTCCTCCGCGCTCGCCGCGTCATCGTCCGACCCGGAACCCCCGTCCGACCCCTGATCGGCAGCCGCCACAGCGCGCTCAGCGCCCCTCAGCAGCATCGTGGCCAGATCGGCGTAGCCGTTCTCGCCCGCAAGCTCGGAGGCTCTCGCGCCGCCGCGGTCACGGTACTTCTTGGATGCCCCGTGGGCCAGGAGCACGCGGCAAGCTTCCGTGTGCCCCTTTTCCGCAGCCATCATCAGCGCTGTCCTGTACTTCTTGCCCGCGTATGCGTCAACCGGGGCACCAGCCTCTAGAATCAGGCGGACGCATCCTGAATGCCCCTTCATGGCGGCGAAATGCAAGGCCAACACCTTGTCCTGGGCCTCGGCTGCCGCATTTGCCCCCAGCGCAAGGAGAAGCTCGACGGAATCCTCGTGCCCTGAAAATGCCGCAAGGTGCAGCGGCGTCCGAGAGAGCTTGTCAATGGTGGTGGCGTCCTCCGGGTGGGCTGTGAGGTGTGCCGCGAGGTCGGCGGCCCGGCCCGCCCGCGCGAAGCCGAGCGCCGGTGAGTCAGGGCCGGTTGTTGCCGGCTGCCAGAAGGTTCGCCGGTCGCGCTGGCGCCTGCCTCGGTGGGACATCGCCGTCGCGAGTGCCGGCATCCGCGGAGCCGGCCCTGCCGCTCGGAGCTTTCTGACATGGAACACTCTCGCCTCCCGTGGTCGCGGCATCAGGATCCGCAGACAACCGCGTCGCATGGACTGGCCCGAGCGGGGTCCTCGCCTCCCACCTGACGGCGGAGCTGCTGCGAAGGGGGCCCCAGCCCCGTGTCAGCGAGTCGTCAGCCTGCCTCGCCTCAATCGCCGCCAGCCAGACCGGCGGCGTTCCAAACGGGTACATGTCCCTCGTTGACGTCCGCGACGCGGCAGAGCTGCACGTGCGGGTGAACGAGAACGACGCCGCCTCGGGCGCCCTGGCCGCCGCCCTCGCCAACGGCGCCGGCCGGTACGCCTCCGTGTCCCGCTCCGTCTCGTGGAAGGACGCCGTCGCCGCCCTCAAGGCCGCTCTGCCCGAGGACCTTGCAGCGCGCGTTCCCGTCTTCGAGGGTGACGTCAGCGGCACCGCCTCCGAGTACGACACCGCGCCCGCCACCGGGCAGCCTTGGCATGAAGTGGCACACCTCGGCAGAGCTCATGGTCGACCTCGCGAGCTGTAAGGTCGTCCTGGGGGCCCTGCGCAATGCACAGGAGGAATGAGCCATGAGCCCCGGGCTTCCTCGCGGCCTACCGGACCGCTGAGCGCCAGTCTGGGCGCTGAGGTAGCGCTGGGTGACGTCAAGTCGATACCATTAACCCACCGGGCCGACCAAGGAGTGGATGTCGCTGCAGTGCTCTACATGGTCTTTCACCCGGCGGCAAACAAGCCTGTTCGTGAGCGCCCGCGCGTCGGCGCGGCACACCTCACAGCCTTTACAATGGCAAGCGCCCCCGAGTACGTCGTGAAGCCGTGCGTTGGCATTCGGAGGCTGTTCGACGCCGCTGTCGAGGCTGCCGGAGCCGGCGGGCCCGACCCCGACAGCGACTGGGGCGTCCCAGCGGCGTTCCGGCGCCAGCTCAGCACAGAGGAGGCGATCGCAGCGGTGAGAACAGTAGCACATTGCGGCCGTGCCGGGGTGGGGCGGCGTGGGCCACCCACAAGCGCTACTAGGGAGCGAATGTGATCACTGGGCGACCGCTGCCCTCGGGGTTCCCATCGCCTGCCATCGCCATCTCGGCCGCGCCTCCGGCACCCCGGCACTGAGAATGCTACACTCGATCAGCTACCGTCGGAGTTTTTCACTCCTTGGCTCCCCGCAGGTGCCGATTCTCACCAAGTCGTCGTTCCAGCGTGTGCTGCCGCCCGGCACGCTCGTGCGGTACCGGGGCATGGTGCAGTTCGGCTTCCCCCTCCGCTTCCACGAGCCCGCCGTGCCCGAGGCCGCGCCGGCCGGGCTCAGGTGGCACATGGGACGGTACGCGCCGATCCCCGCCTCGGTCGTGGACGCCCCCGGGTACACGCCCCGGCGCGCCTCCCACATGGAGTTTTACTGCGTGCCGCTCCCAGGGCAGGGCGAGTGGGCCCGGGAGCAGACCGTCCGCGGCGCGTCCGAGGCCGCTGCCTCCGTCCTTGCCGCGCGCCGCGCCGAGATGGCAGTACAGGCAGCGGCCGGAGGCGCCCGCGCCGGAAAACGGCAGGCGGATGACACCGACGAGTCGTCGGCACCGGCATCGTCGCCGCCGCGCTCGGGCGTGGCTGCCGGGGCGCCTTCCAGCCCCGCGAGCGTTGGCACCGCGGCCACCGGGGTGGCGGGGGCGACGCCCGACCGCGGCGTGCGCGCCAAGCTGTCCTCCTCGCCCCACACCCCGGGCGGCGGTGTGTCGCTCGCCGCTGACGGCTTCGACGACGAGGGCGGCGACCTCCCCCTCGACGCCTACAACCCGCTCCCCGGGGAGGAGGACGAGTGCCCCTGCCTGGCCACGCTCTTCGGGGTGGGCGCGGACACCCCCCTGCGCGCGGGCCAGGCGGTGGAGGTGTTCGGGGTCCTCCAGGGCGACGTCGTCGCGGCTCCGCCCGGAGGCCCCGGCTCTGCCGAGACCCTGACGCCGGAGCAGGCAGCGGCCCTCGGCCTCACGGCCGTGCAGGCCCACATGCTGTCCCAGCCCGAGCACTGGGCGCTGAACCCCTCCGCCGCCTCGGTGCCCCGCGTGCACGCCGTCGTCTGGCGCTCCCTCGCTCCCGCCTTCCCCCTCCTGCAGCCGCCCCTCGCCCCCTGCGGCCCCTTCTCCCTCCTGGACGTCGGGTCCGGGACTGCCAGGTGCGTGGCGGAGCCCCCAGCGTCCGGCCCCGCCGCCGCGGCCGCCGATCCCTTCGCCGCCGCCGATGCCGCCGTCGCCGCCGTGCGAGCCCTGACCGACCACGAGGCCGCTGCCTCCAGGGAGCTCACCGCCCGCACCAGGGGCCTCGAGGCGTCCGGCAGAGCCGCCCTCGCCGCCCTCCCGGCGGTGACGTCATCCACCCCGGCGGCCCTCCGCGCCGAGGCCGCGGCCTACCTGACCGCCCTCACCGGGGGCGACCCCCTGGCCGGCGAGTTCGTCCTCCTCGCCCTCCTCTCCCGCGTCGTCATGCGGACCGAGGGCAGAGCCGTCGGCAAACTCAGCGTCAACGTCTGCGGGTACCCGGAGACGGCATCTCCCCCCGGCCCGGGCCCCGCCGCCGCCGCCGCCGCGGCCTCCTCGTCCTCATCCTCCTCCCCGTCGGCCC
>Ga0136560_1002007_pt1 | contig 10350 bp, 5 predicted proteins | sample AntRauMeHopE1497_FD_104925 | JGI IMG/M metagenome (GOLD analysis project Ga0136560, IMG submission 104925) | Saline lake microbial communities from Rauer Islands, Antarctica - Metagenome Hop E1 #497 | ecosystem: Environmental > Aquatic > Non-marine Saline and Alkaline > Saline | place...
CGTCTTCGTCACCCGGACCGGCAGAGCCTTCGTGGCCGGCTCCGGCGCCAGGGGACAGCTCGGCCTCGCGCTGCCCGACCGGCCCGAGGGCTCCGCGCCCCCCTCGGCCACGAGGCACCCGCTGGCGACGGTGGACGTGCCCAGGCGCGTGGAGGCGCTGGAGGGGCACCCGGTGCGGCAGGCGGCGTGCGGCCGCGGCTTCACGGTGTTCCTTCTGCAGGACGGCGCGGTGCTGGCGTGCGGGGCGAACGACGCGGGGCAGACGGGGCTGCTTGCGACGGAGGAGGAGGTGGAGGCGGCCAGGGCGGCGGAGGCGGCGGCGGGGGGGACCGGGGCCGACGACGATGCCGCCGACGGGGACGAGGCGGCGGCCGCCACGGCCGCGGACGGCGACGTGTCGTCCCCGGGTGCGCCGGGCGCGGCCGGCGGCGAGCAGACGGCCGACGCCCGCGCCCGGGCGCACCCGGCCTCGGCGCAGTCGCTCGGCTTCGCGCCCCCGTTCCGCCCCACCGACGTCCCCCTCCCCACCGCCGTGCCCGCCCTCTCGCACCGGGGCATCTTTGCCATCGAGGCCGGCGCGGAGCACTCCCTCGCCCTCCGCGTCGTCGCTGGCTCCGTGCTCTCCACCCCGCCCGGCAGCATGCCCCGCGGATCCATGGCGTTCACCGACGCGGCGACGGTAGTGGCCGCGGCGGGGTGGGCCGCGGCGTCGGGGGACACGGGGCCGCTCAGCCGCCTCGTCCGTACCGTCTTCGGCGACGCGTCGGCCCTCAACGGCTCCTTCCTGCGCTCCGCACCGGAGGACCTCAAGCTCATCGAGGTGAGGGCCCCGGGGGCCCCCAGCCTGGTCCGCCGCCTCGCCCGGCTGGCCCCGGCCAGGGCCCCCCGCCTCCTCCACGGGGCCGACGCCGCCATCCGCAGCGGGGGCCCCGCCAGGGGGGCCTCCGGCCACCCCGCCGCCCCGGTCCCGGCCGCCTCCCCCGCTGACGGCACCGACGACAGCGAGGACGGGGCCGCGGCAGCGTCCCGCCCGCCCGGGCTCGGGACTGCGCCCAGCTCAGGAGCCGCCTTCTCGATCTCCCGCGACGACGTCGACGACGACCCACCCCCGTCGCCGGCGCGCAGGCACCAGGCAGCCGACGGCGCCGCCGCTGCGGCGGTGCGGGGTCACCGGCGGGGCGACACGGCCGCCTCTGCCTCGGGCGACGTCGGCACCGTCGACGTCGTCGCCCTCGCTGACACCGCCGTCGCCCAGACCGCCCGCAGCGCCTCGGTGGACTCCCTAGACCGGCTCGAGCACCGACGCGTCACCTACCCACTGTCGCCCGTCGGCGGGGGCGGCGGCGCGGCCCTGTTCCCCCCGGACGGTGGCGACGACGACCCGAGGGCCAGGGAGATCGCCGTGGCAAAGGCCGGCGGGCCCTTCCCGGCGCCGAGAGTGGTGGTCATGTTCCCGGAGTTCCGCGTGGTGGGCGGCGGCACCCCCTTCCCGGCGGTTGCCGACGTCAAGGCCCGTCTCGAGACCAGCGGGATCGACGTCGCGGGCCTCGAGACGGCGTACAGAGCCATGTTCGCGGCACACTTCGCCAGGGAGGCCGCGGCGGCCCGCGGAGAGGCGGGTGACGGGGACGACGACCCCCTGGCGCCGGCCGCGGGGGCCTCCGCCCGCCCCTCAGGCGTCCCTCGCTTCCCGTCCGCCGGTCCCGCCGGCTCTCTCCCCGGCCCCGACAGCGCCGCCGCCGCCGCCGCCGCCGCCGCCGGGGACGACGGTTTCGTCGTCGCCTCCTTCTACGCCGCCGTCACGTCCATGCTCGCCGACGTCCGCCGCGACGTCCAGCGCATGGCAGAGCCCGAGTGCCCCCGCTTCCTCCTCGTCCTGCTGCTCTGCCCACTGCTCTGCCGCCCCAACAGCCTCTCCTCCGAGGTGGTGGCCCGCGTGTGCGAGGCCCTGCTGGCGCTGCCCCCCTCCACCCGGGACCTGGTCTTCAAGTGGGCGGGCGACGACGTGCCCCCCGCCCTCTTCGCCGGTCGGGTCCTCCGCACCCTCCACGCCCACCTCGACGTCTTTGTCAGGATGACCGCGGCCGGGAGCGGCTCTGCCGAGCTCTGCAGCGACATCAGCTTCACGGCGGCGATGGAGTCGACGGCGCGCTGCCTCGGCGCCCTGTTTGCGGTCAACGAGCGCGTGGCGGCGGCGAATCGTGCCAGGGCCATGGCGGGGCGCGACACGGCGGTGCCGGCGGCCGCCGCGGCGACGGGCCTCGGCCCGCACCTCGCGAGCGACGGGGCACCGCCCTTCCCCGGCATCTACGGCATCGGTCTCCTCGACCCCTCGCGGCGCAGCACCGTCGGAGCCGAGGCGGGAGACTCCCCCGGCGCGCATGCGTCCTTCTCCTCCTCGTCCTTCTCCTCCCCCTCGGCCGCCGCCGCCGCCGCCGCCGCTGCGATCCGGTCCTCCGGCGCCGCGCGCGCCGCTGCTGCCGCATCGTCCTCCTCCTCCTCCTCCTCATCTTCCCCGTCGCTGCCCGGGGCCGCCCCCCCCGCCGACGGTGTGCGCCTCGCCCCCGGCGTGACCTTCATGACAGGGATCGACGAGGAAGAGGGCGACGGGGACGTCGGGGTGGAGCCGGACCCGAGCGGTTTCGCGGGCATGCACGCCCGGGTCTCCGCGTGGCTGGACGGCGGCGGGCGCTCCGGCGCGGGCCGGCCGCTGTCCGCGGAGGAGCTCGAGTCCACGGCGTGGGGCCTGGTGCACTTCTCCGCTTTCTACAGCGCCTCCCTGTCCGCCCTCCCCGACCCCGTCCTGCGGCGCCACTACGACGCCTGGCGGTCCCGCGGCTTCCGCATCGAGCCGGGGGAGCTCAACCTGTGCGGCACGCCCTTCCTCCTCTCCGCCTCCGCCAAGCGCCGCGTCCTCTCGTACGAGGCGGCTCTGCAGCAGACCCGCGAGGCGCACAACGCCATCGCACGTGCCATGTTCTTCGGCGGCGCCAGCCCCTACCTGGTCCTCCAGGTCCGCCGGGAGAACCTCCTCGGCGACGCCCTCACCTTCCTCAGCCAGCAGCACCCCCACGCCCTCAAGAAGCCCCTCCGGGTCGTCTTCGTCGGCGAGGACGGCATCGACGCCGGCGGCGTCACCCGCGAGTTCTTCCAGATCACCACCGAGGCCCTCTCCGACCCCATGCTCGCCATGCTGGAGCGCCTCCCGTCGGGGGAGTACACCGTCTCGCCCAACTCCCTCGAGTCCGACACAGAGTTCCGCCTCGCCGGCCTCGTCTGCGGCCTCGCCATCTACAACAACGTCGTCCTCGACCTCCCCTTCGCCCGATTCCTCTACCGCAAGCTCCTCGGCGAGCCCCTGGACGTCTTCGACCTCACTGCCGCGCACCCCGAGCTCGGCCGCGGCCTGCAGCAGCTGCTCGCCTACGAGGGGGACGACCTCGAGGACGTCTTCTGCCTCGACTTCACCGTCGCCGTCGAGGCCTTCGGGGCGACGTCCACCGTGGAGCTCGTCCCGGGGGGCGCCGACAGGGCCGTCACGGCCGCCAACCGCCGCGAGTACGTGGACTCGGTGGTCGACTACCACCTAAACCGCGCGATCGAGCGGCAGTTCGCCGCCTTCGCGCGCGGCTTCCTGTCCGTGGCCGACGGCCCCGCGCTGCACCTGTTCCGCGCGGAGGAGCTATCGCAGCTGGTGAGTGGGCAGGGCTTCCTGGACTACGACGAGCTGCGGCGGGCGACGGTGTACGAGGGCGGCTTCTCGGCCGACCACCCGACCGTGCGACGCTTCTGGCGGGCGGTGCGGGGCATGACAGACCAGCAGCGCCGCAAGCTCCTGCTCTTCGCCACAGGGGCTTCCAGGGCGCCCATCGGGGGCCTGGGGAAGCTGGACCCGCCCTTCAAGCTGCAGCGCAACGGCCCGGACTCGGACAGGCTGCCGACGGCCTCCACCTGCTTCCACACGGTGCTCCTCCCCGACTACTCGTCCGACGAGCGGCTTCGGCGGCTCCTCCTCGTGGCCGTCGAGGAGTGCCGCGGCTTCGGCCTGCAGTGAGCGGGCGCGCGCTGCTCTGACTCGGCGCTCGGGGGCCGCGCCGCACCGTGCCACACACGTACGCGCGATCATGCGCGCGCAGCACGCTCGCCCGAATGCCGCCGCTGGACCCACCCCGGCGACGGAGTTTGACCTAGGACGTCTTGCTCTTGTCGGCCGAAGCGCCAGGCCAGATGGCCACGACCACGGCAAGGCCCGTCAGCACGGCCGCCGGCTGCCACTTGGCGTCGCCCATCACCACGTGCGAGTACACGGCGCAGCCCAGAGGCCCGACCGCGAGGCACAGCGCTGCGACCCGCTGAATCGTCACCGGCCCCACGACCAGCACAACACCGGCGAGGAGCTCAGCCACGCCGATCAGGAGCTGTAGGTTCTGGGCCGAGCCCAGGAACGGGAGCTTGTCGTTCCACACGCTTGTCCAGAGCGAAGCAATGTCGCCGGCCAGCATCGCCGGTGCAAACAGCTTGACGCCCCCCGCCATCGCCACGACGACGCCCAGCACTGCGGCAACAATGGTGCGCAGCATAGTCGGCGACGGGAACCGAGCCGCGGAGTGTCCCAAAACTCCACCGCCCGCCTGGCGCCGGCCGCCGCGGCGGAGCAGCAATCACCGGGGTGCTCTACCGGCCGCCGGCCTCCTCGCGCCGCCCCTCCCGCACCACCGAAGCCTTCGGGAGAGGCAGGCATGCCCACCGTGTCCGTGGACCGCGACGCGCTGTTCGCGAGGCTGGGACGCACGTACACGCAGGACGACTTTGAGAAGCTGTGCTTTGACTTTGGCATCGAGCTCGACGATGTCGCCGAGGAGGCCGTCGAGGCCAAGGACGGCGAGGCTGCCACGGGCGAGACCAAGACCATGTACAAGATCGAGGTGGCCGCCAACCGCTACGACCTTTTGTGCATCGAGGGCCTGGCCCGGTCTCTGCGCGTCTTCCTCGAGCTTGACGCCGCCCCCGTGAGGGCGCCGTGCGCGCTTCTCGCGTCCCCCTCCGGAAGGGCGCGGCTACCGCCGTGCGGGCGCCCGTCACCTCTTCCCTTGGTTGACCCTGTGTGCTGCCTTGCCTCGCCCTTGCTCCGCCGTCCTCACAGACCTACACCAGCGCCCCGCCCGCTAGCGGAGAGCCCCTCACTATGACGGTCGAGGCCGACACGGCGGTGAGGCTCCGGGTGTCGCGCTGGCCCACGATTCCTGGCGGAACATCCCCTCCTGGCCTGCCCGATCGCCCGATCGCTCGCGCCTCGGCCCTCCCGGGTCGCGCACCCCTGGCTGTCCTCCGCGGCCTGGTCTTCCCGGAACACCGCCCTCTCCCCACGTCTCCCATGCCCAACCTCCCCCCGTCCCCGGCCCCGCCTCCCTCCTCGCAGCTGGTGCGGCCGTACATCGTCTGCGCGGTCCTCCGCGGCGTGACCTTCACTCCCGAGTCGTACGCCTCCTTCATCGACCTGCAGGACAAGCTCCACCAGAACATCTGCCGCCACCGCCGCCTCGTCGCCATCGGCACCCACGACCTCGCCACCCTCTCCCCGCCCTTCCGCTACCGCGCCCTGCCCCCCGGCGACATCCGCTTCGTCCCCCTGGCCCAGGACCGCGAGTGGGCGGCGGGTGAGCTGCTGGAGCTCTACGAGACGGACGCCTCGGTGAAGCACCTCAAGGCCTTCCCGGCCATCATCAAGGACAAGCCCGTCTACCCTGCCATCTACGACAGCGCCGGCGCCCTCCTCTCCCTCCCGCCCATCATCAACGGCGAGCACAGCAAGATCACGCTAACCACCCGCGACGTCTTCATCGAGTGCACCGCCACGGACCTCACCAAGGCAAACGTCGTCCTCAACACCATGGTCACTCTTTTCTCCGAGTACGCCGCCGCCCCCTTCACCGCCGAGCAGGTCCGCGTCGAGTACGAGACCCCCGAGCAGTGCCCCAGCGCCCCCTACCTCACCCCGGACCTCGCCCCCTTCCCCATGCGCGCCTCCATCGCCGAGATCAACGGCGCCGCCTCGATCAGCATCGACGCCGCCACCGCCGCATCCCTCGCCACCCGCATGGGCCTGGACGCCTCGGCCGACGGCGACGACGCCATCGTCTGCCGCGTGCCCCCGACCCGCTCCGACATCCTCCACGAGTGCGACGTCGTCGAGGACGTCGCCATCGCCTACGGCTACAACAACATCGTCCCCCGCATCCCCTCCACCCCCACCTGCGCCGCCGCGCTCCCCGCCAACCTCCTCGCCGACAAGCTCCGCGCGAGCCTCGCCCAGATGGGCTGCTGGGAGACCCTTACCACGGCGCTGGTCTCGAGGCACGAGGCCTTCGGCGCCATGCGCCTGCCCGAGGACGGTAGCGTGGTGGAGCTCTCCAACCCCAAGAGCGAGAGCTTCCAGGTCGTGCGCCGCTCCCTCATCCCCTCCGTCCTCAAGTGCGCCGCCACCAACCGCAAGCTCCCCCTCGCCCACGGCCTCCGCTTCTTCGAGGTCAGCGACGTCGTCCTCCTCGACGACTCAACCGACACGGGCGCCCGCAACGAGCGCCGCCTCTGCGTCTGCTACGCCGGCCTCACCGCCGGCTTCGAGGTCGTGCAGGGCATCGTGGAGCGCGTGATGAACCTCCTCGAGGTGCCCCGCCGCTGGGCCTCCCCTGCCTCGGCCGTGGCGGCCGGCGCCGTGCCCGCCGACGCCCCCAAGGAGGCCGTGGACGCCGTCATGAACGCGTGGGGCCGCGGCGGCCTTGCCTACCGCATGGAGGCGACGGAGCATCCCTCCTTCTTCCCCGGCCGGTGCGCCAAGATGGTCCTGCTGCGGAGCGGCGAGGGCGCGGCCGCCGGCGCCGCCGCGGCCAGCTCGGCCGGCACCCCGTCCGAGGAGCCCCTTGGCATGATCGGCATCGTCCATCCCGAGGTCCTGGGCGCGTTTGAGGTCGGCCTCGCCGCCTCGGTGGTGGAGATCTCGCTCGAGCCCTTTGTGGACCAGTGATGCTCTCGTGTGACGCTGATGACGCGCCCGAAACCAGCGTGCTTGCCTGAGCGCCACCGCTCCCGTGATTTGTGCCTGGTATCATCGTTTCCGATTCGACTGGGGGCGACTGAAACGCCCGCGCGTGCTCGCCATGGAAGGGGGGCTGCCATCGCATCCTCGGCTCGTTTGTGCGGTGCTTGAGTGCTCTCAAGGCCAGGCGCGCAAGCAAACGGGCTGCGAGCACATCGCCGGGAGCCGAAATCACACAGAAAGAATCTTTTATTGGGAAGAACAAGGATGTAATTGGGTCCACGAAGCACTCCGGCCAGCAGGACGGCCGGAGGGCGCAGCATCTTCGCAACAGGTTGCAGAGAAGTCAGGCAAGCGCATGAAGGGCAGGCAGCAAGGTTGCTGCCTCGTCGTCCCTAGCGCTTGCTCGCGGGCGCAGCTGAAGAGCTGGATGAATTGGACGCAGGGGCCGGGGCGGGCGCCGGGGCCGTGCCTGAACTCCTTGTGTTGTCGCCGGAACCGCCGTCCGAAGACGAGGTGCCGCGCTCGCTGCGGCCGGCCTCCGTGGCCCGTCCCACGCGCTCGTTGGAGCCCGACGAGGCGCCGCCCTCCCCGGCGCTGTGGGAGTTGCGGGCCCGGGGGCGGGTGGGGTCCGACTCGCCGCCGGAGCTGCCGTTGCCCGTGGAGCTGCCGTGGCCTGTGGAGCTGCCGTGGCCGGAGCTGCCGTGGGGCTGCGCGGACGTCGAGGCCCTGGAGGAGCCGTCGGCCGAGGCGCGCTCCGTGGAGGCCGTCATCGTTTCGCCCGCAGCAGCACCGGGTGGCGCCATCCGCGAGGTGTGCGGGGCAGCGGTGGGCGGTGCGGGGCCGTCGGTACCGCGGCGGCGGCGACCAGGGAGGCCGCGGGCTCTGCTCTCGCCGCCGAGCGAGACGGTGGGGCGGGTCGGCTGGTCCGCAGTCTCGGACGCCCTTGCCATGCGCTTGCTGGGCGGTTCCTCGGGGGCACCGCCGCCCGGGATTGAGTCGCCGCGCTGGTCAGACGACGTGCTGTCCTGGTCGCACCCGGACGAGCTCGAGGCCCTGCCGTCGCCGTCCATGGTCGCAAGGGCGCGGTTGATGCCTGCACCGACGGTGGAGGCACCGTTCGAGCTGCTCTCCGTGGGGCCATCGCCTGTGGAGCGCTCCGTGGAGGAGGACTGCTCAGCTGACCCGGCAAACTCGCCGCGGATCCTTTTCACGGGCCGGAACGTGTAAACGAACTCGGCATAGCCAGGGCGGCCGCGAAGGTACCATGCCTGCGGGGAAACAAGGCGGACGATGGGAAGGGGAGAGGCTCGAGGCAGCGAAGAAAGCTGCCGCTTGGCACAGCGCACATCGCGAAGACGCCGTTTGGCTGGGGCTCCCCGCGACCCTCGCCCGGGCTTCGGGCCAACAGACGCCGCCAAGTCTCACCTGGCCACGCCCTTCGCACAGCAGGGGCTGTCCGGACGCCGTAAGAAGGCGGACGGCGACACTCTGGTCCTCGCTGCAGCCACAAGAAGAATTTAAGACGAACAAGGCATGTGGCTGAAGGCTGCAAAACCATGCCCGCCGGTGCTCAGATTCGGCCCCCGCTGCGCTGTCCACGTCTCGCGAAACAAATATGGTCTCACAGCGTCAGCTCGCGGGCTTGCTGCAGCCTGAGGACCCGGCTCAAGGCGCGCTCGAACGTCGAATGGTCGGCCGGATATGTCAGCCTTGAGATGGTCCCCGCCACTATGTCGCTCGGTGCAAGGCCAAGCATGGCCAAGCAAGCACCCTCGGGGCCGGCAAAGCGGATGGTACCTGCGGGGCGAGGATGATTTGGGGGGAGCAAGTCCTGTCGGTCATCGTTTCGCCGAATCGCTCGGGAGGGCCAGGCGGCCCGCAAGCACCGCAGGACTTTGTTGGCAAGTGCACAGGACGGCGTGTGCACGGTGGTCCGGCGCCAGGGGGCGCCTTGGGCGGACTGGCCAGCCGGCAAGCTTCTACCGTCGACAAGGCTCACCGCTCGTGCTCCACACCAGGGTAAGATCGAGCTGACGGGACAGCACCTCAATGACTGCTGCATCTTCCTCCCTCGTTGAGGGGGCGGGCTTAGTCATGGAAAGCGGCGTAGCCGCAGGGGGCGAGAGCTCAGCCATTCGTCCGTCCATCGAACGGCAGTGGCTTCGGCCGAGGCTGGCCGCGCAGAGCGAAGGACGTCGTATGACAGATGCACTTTAACTCTCCAACGTCACTGACCGAATGACTGTCTGGCAACTGAGTCAACGGCCCGATATTGTTTCTCCTACACTGTTCGGCCATGGCCGGCTGGTGGCCGGCTGCGCTGACCGAAACGGCCGCAGACGGCAGCAGTCTTGGTCCATCGTCTCGCCTGCAGAGGCGGGCGCTTTGAGCCCGTCGCAGTTGCTGCCGCCTGTCCGGTGTTTGTTCACCGGCTGGTGCCCAGGCCCTGTGCCTCACGCCGGGTCACCATGGGGAACCAGTCAAGCACTGCGGGCTTTTCGTCCGAGCAGATCGTGGACGTGGCCAGCAACATCATGGAGTCGTTTGCTCCCCTGTATGTGCGCGCCTACGGCAACGCGATGGTCGAGCAGCTCACCGAAGCGCACGACATGACGGAGCGGCGGGGGGCCGCCCTCAACGAGCTCGGGCTGGAGCTCTCGCAGCCTCCGGTTGCCACGGAGCCCTTGGAGAAGGGCTGGATGGTCAAGCTCGGCGCCATCAAGGCCAGCTGGCGCCGTCGGTTCTTCGTTGCGACGAACGAGGTGAGCATGCAAGCACGTGCCGGTGAAACGGGGGCTGCCGCGGGGCGGTGAGGGCGGGCCAAGGGCGCAGGATTGCGGCGAGCCCGAGCAACGAGCCGCCAGCCCCACCGATGAGCAGACGAGCGGTGGGCCCCAGCCCCTCGCCGTAGCGATGCGTATCACAACTGTTCACATTTGGTCCGCGCAGGCGGACAACTTCGTGATTTACTACTTCGAGCGGGACGAGCACGCGGACACGCCCGCGCGCAAGAAGGGCGCGATCCTCCCCTGCGGCTTCAGGGTGCGAGCGCTGCGCGGCGAGGCCGACAGGAAGCAGTACGGCGAGCATGCCGTGTGCCTTGACCCCGGAGACGGCCGCCGGGCGTGGCACCTGCGCTGCGATAGCGAGGCCGAGCGGTCCAAGTGGCGGGCGGTGCTCAAGTACGCCTCCCTTCACGCCCGGCCGCCCCTGAACACGGACAGGGTTGCAGCGTCTGCGTTCTGCGACGCGTTCGACCGGCTGCGCAGGCGCATGGGCCTCTGGGGCTGGTACCGCGTCGACCGCAGCGA
>Ga0136560_1002009_pt1 | contig 10348 bp, 6 predicted proteins | sample AntRauMeHopE1497_FD_104925 | JGI IMG/M metagenome (GOLD analysis project Ga0136560, IMG submission 104925) | Saline lake microbial communities from Rauer Islands, Antarctica - Metagenome Hop E1 #497 | ecosystem: Environmental > Aquatic > Non-marine Saline and Alkaline > Saline | place...
TCCTCGCCTTCGAGCTCTACCGGGCGCTGCGGTTCGCCGACGTCCTGACCAAGGCCCGGCAGTACCAGGACACGGTGCTAGCCCGCGCCGACGAGGCCAGGAGGACCGCGGCCGACCTGGCGACGTACCGCCGGATCAACGCCGCGCCATCACCCGGGGCGGGCGGCGGCTTCGTGGCATCCAGGCTCCGGGGCATCGCCAGGCGGACCCGGAAGGGGAGCGGGTCGAGCGGCCTGCGGAAGAAGCATTCAGCCAAGCTGCTGGTGCGAAGCAAGGCCGTCACGGCCGCAGCGGCCCCCGACGCGGCTGCCGGCGGCGCGGCCTCGTGGCGTGCCAGAGTCACCGCGGGCCGGGACTTTGCCGATTTTGGCAAGTCCCAGGTCCGGGACGGGCGCACGAACCCTCTCGCGGTGGCGAGGGACAGCAAGGCCACGCTGGAGGCCGGGGAGTGATGCTCCGTCATCGATGCGCTGCGCTCGCCGCCACCTAGGTCGCGGCACAGCGCCCAGACCGCCACGTTTCCAAGATTGAACTGACAGCTCTCAGCCCGGGACGAGAATTTTCTTCAGGCGCGCTGCCGAAGATCGCACTGTTGTTCGGCGTCTGCTTTGGCAGACTGCTGTGTTGTGCATCTCGATGGACCGAAAACTGTCACGACCGCTGCCCCGCCTCTGGCTCCGTATCGCATACCAATCACACGCAAGAGCATTCGGGCTCAGCCTGTGCAGCCCTGAGCCGCAATCGTCGGCAGCACCGAAAAGGCAGAGCCGCAGCCGGTCACTCTTTGACGGCCGCCATGGCCGACTATGTGAAGCTGGAGCTCAAGCGCTCCGTCGCGGCGGAGCTTCCCGAGGCGGATGAAGGTGAGCCAGGCGGGGGACGGCCCCGGCCTCCGTCGTGGCACCAGCTTGCTCACCTGTCGTGCATCGCCGGCTCCTCCCCGCGCCTCCTCCGCAGCTCGCTTCTGGAAGAGGTTCCGCGTCCCCGTTGTCAAGCACCACGTGAGAATCGTGTGTGGGGACAGCTTCCCGGTCCGGCGCCCGGTCAGCCTCGTGGGTGCCGTCGTCGGCATCGCTTCACGCCCCAGCCCGCCCCGGCCTGCTCGCAGTATGGAGTGATCACGCACGCCGACTTCTCGCCAGTTGCGCCGTATGACCTCGCGGTGACCAGCGGCCCGAGGTGAGGCCCCGCTCGCGAGCCATCGCAGGACTGCGAGCGCAGCGAGTGGCCGCGGCTCGAGCACGCCCCTTTACGGCTCCCCCGACCTTCGCAGGGTGTCTGTGTACAACTCTCGTACTGCGGAGATTCGGCGGGAGCTGCCGTCGTTCCGTGACATTGCCAGGAGCGGCGTGTTCCGGAAGGACGGCAAGCTTGCCGGCGCCGGGTGCGACAACGGGCTTGTCAGGGTGTTTAACGCTGCCACGCGCGCGCCGATGAGGCAGTTTCGCCTCCACGCGGCGCCCGTTCATGTGGTCCGGTTCGGCGCGGACGGCCAGTCGCTCTTCTCGGCCTCGGACGACAAGACGGCCCGCCTGATGGACATCAGCGCGGGCGCCGAGCTTGCCTGCGCGAGGGGGCACACGGACTACGTGCGCGCGGGCGCGCAGGCGGTGACGGGCCCGTCGCTGTGGGTGACGGGGTCGTACGACCAGACGGTGAAGCTGTGGGACATGCGGGCCTCGGGCAGGGCGTCGTCCTCGTCCTCCGCGGGCCGCCGCGGCTCGGGGGTGGAGTGCGCCATGACGATGAACCACGGCGCGCCGGTGTCGGCGTGCGTCTGCCTCCCCGGCGGCTCCGTGCTGGTGACGGCCGGCGGCAACGAGCTCAAGGTCTGGGACCTCACGGCCGGCGGCCGCCTGCTCAACACCGTGTCGGCGCACCAGAAGTCCATCACCACGCTGTGCCTGACGGCGCAGGGCGACAGGCTTCTCAGCGGCGGCCTCGACGGCCACGTCAAGGTCTACAGCGTCGGCGACGTCACGCCCCTGTACGGCATGAAGCACGGCGGCGCAATCACGGCGCTCGCCATCGCGCCGGACCTCTCCCGCCTCGTGGTGGGCACCGCGGACGGCGCGCTCACGGTGCGCCAGCGCGCGGTCAAGGCCGCCGAGGCCGTGGTCGACCGCGCCCGCAGCGCCGCCGTCCGCGGGGGCACCTTCCGCTTCTTCCTCCGCGGCGCGGGCGAGGAGGCGGCTTCGGGCGACGTCGCGGCGCGCCTGGACAAGAAGCCGCGGCTCAAGGAGCACGACACCCTCCTCAGGCGGTTCAAGTACGGGGCCGCGCTCGACGCCGCGCTCGCCACGCGCAGCGCCGTGGTGGTGTCCTCCACCCTCGGCGAGCTCGCCCAGCGCGGCGGGCTGCGCGTGGCGCTCGCTGGGCGCGACCCGGAGTCCCTCGAGCCGCTCCTCGAGTTCCTCGTCAAGCACACGCCCACGCCCAAGTACACGTCGCTCCTCGCCGACGTGGCGCACGTCCTGCTCGACGTCTACGGCCCCGTGATCGGGCGGTCCAGGCGCGTGCGGACCATGCTCGCGGCGCTGGAGAGCCGTGCCCGGGCCGAGATGTCGGTGCAGCGCGAGCTGCTCAAGCTGCAGGGCGCCCTGGACATGCTCCTGAACTCGGCCGGGGCGGCGGCGGCCGCGGCCGCGGAGGAGGCGGCCACGGGGGCGGATGAGGAGCTGGGGGCGGGCACGCCCGACGCTGGCGACGACGCCGCGGCCGGCGCGCCGAAGCGGACCAGGAAGGTCAGCTTCGAGGGGGAGTTGCGGGCGGACAAGCGCGGAAGGGACGACGCCGACGCCGCGACAGCGACGTCGAAGCGGGCGTCCAGGGTTTGATGCAGATGGGACGAGCACTGTTTGTGGCCGGCCCTGCGAGTGCTGAAATCGTCCCCACTTGCGCCCAGGCCGAGCCTCTCGTGGCCCCGGCTGCGCGAGCGAGCCACACGCTATAGGCGCTACCATGGATGCCATTCGTATCGTGCCCCCGACCGTCGCGCTCCAGGTGAGGGCGCGGCAACCCCCGGCGGGAACAGCTTCGGCACGATGCGCGGCAGCACGACACCTCACGCGCGACCCCCTGCTACGCGCAGCGTGCGGAGAGCGCGTCCGAATGGGCAGGCTCGTTTCTTGTGTGCAACGGCGGCACAGCGCCGCAGCGAATCGTCGCCGTTGTTGCCGGCTCTGGGTCAGAGGTCATCCTGGAGGCGTCCGGCGCCGCGGCGGGCGAGGCCAACCCGCTCCTTGCGCCGGGCGCTAGCTTGGACTTTGCCGTGCGCGTGCGGTGCGCGGCGGGCGAGGAGCCCACCGTCCTGGAGGTGAGAACGCCGGCAGAAAGACCGCCCCCGGCGACCCGCCCGGCTTGCGATTCAGTGCCAAACCACGCCGGCACCATTCATGCGCGGTGGCCGGAGCTTCCCGTGTCGCGCAGGCTGCCTGGGTTTTCGGGCCGTCGGCAAGGAAACGGGTGCTGCTCATGTGCCACGACGCCTCGGCCGGCCGCGTCGACTCGCGGTGGCTGAGGGATCGCGCCCAGGAGCTCACGGCAGCAGCCCCAGACCCGCCACCTGCGGCCATGTTCGCGATCGGTCGCCAAAAGCCTGGCGCTGCCGGCTCCGCCCGCGCTGCGATGCACAAGGACGCCGTGCCTGGCTCGGGGCGCCCCAGGTCACGGTCGCCCATCGTGATGTCACCGGTGGTTGCCGGCGGGGACACACTGACGCAGCTGCGTCGCGCGATGCGATCGTCGGTCCTCTCGTCGGCGGCCCGGTCGGCCGTGGACCCGGCCGACAAGCCCTCCGCGCTAAGGCCGGGCGCACCCCTGGGCGCTCGTGCGCCCCCGACCGCGGTGTCCCCTTCGGCCGCCGCCCGCCCCGCGACGCCCCCGCGCGGCGGCTTGGCCCCGTCGCGGGCCGCGGACGCCGCGTCGCTCTCCGCCGGCGTGCGCCCCCACAGCAGCAGGAGCCGGCTCGCGTCGTCGCACCGCGTGGCCTCCTCCAGGGGCCGCCCCGCAGCCCCCGGCGTGGCTGAGGCGGTCCGGACGAGCATGGGAGGGCCGCCCGGCGGAGCGCTGCGCGGCGGGTGTGAGGCCCCGACGGCTGCCGCGCCCGTTGCCGCGCCCGGGGCGGCACGCCCGGACGGCGACGCGGCGTTCTTCGGCCGGCTGCTCGGGATCGAGGTGCCGCCCCCCGGCGGCGCGCCGTCCAGGCCCGGGTCGTCAGGGAGGAGGGGCAGGGGGGCGGCCGCGCCGGGGCGCCGTGGCGTCGGCGTCGGGGCGGCGGCCGCGTCGTCAGGGGTCGATGACGGTGCGGCGCCCGGCCTCGGCGGCGCGGACGACATGCTCGGTGGAGCGCCGCGGACGGCACGGCTCGAGACGGGGGCGGTGGGGGCGGCCGACGACGACGAGGCGTCGGAGTTCCTGGACATCGTGGGCGGCCTCCTGGCCGGCGCGGCGGCGGTGCCCGGCGGCGGAACGGGCGGCGCGGCGGGCGGAGCGCCGGCGCGGAGGCCCACCGCCGTGCCCCGGCCGGGTTCCGCCCGCTCGCGGCCGCGAGGCGGGGCCGCGTTGACTGCCCCACCCGCCGCGCACCGGGCCCCCGCCGCGCGGCAGGGCCTCGACGCGGAGCTCGCGGCGCCTTTTGACGTGTCCGACGACGACGAGGAGGCATGGCTCGGGGCGCACTCGGGCGCCGCCGGGCCGGGAGCGGCCGCGCCGGCCGCCCCCTCGGCCGCGGCGTCAGGCTCCGCCGGGGCGCGTGCGACGGGGCCGGTGCACGGGCAGACGACCCTGTCGGGACTGGCCAGGTCGTCAAGCCCTCTCCGCGGGTCCATCCGGCCGAAGCGGCGGCAGCCTGCGGCGTCCGCCTCGCCTGCCGGGGCGGACCCGGCGGGCACGGGGCGCGCGCAGCGCGCCGTCGCGGTGGCAACCGTCGGCACGGGGGCGGCCGAGCGGGCTGCGAGGCGCAAGGCGACGGCAGGGGCCGCCGGTGGGTCCCGCGCCATGGTGAAGCCGGGCCAGCGGATCCGCGTTACTGTGCCCAGCGCCGCGTCGCTGCGCAAGCGGGCCTGAGCCTTCCGGGCGGGAGCAGGGCGCGTGTCGCTCGGCCGGCTCGGGGGTGAGGAGGTGTGTGCCGGGTGGCTTGGGTGACGAGGGCGCGTTTGTTGCAAGGGAGGCGGTATCTGAGGCCCCGGCACCATGCGTCACTCCTTGGCCTTAGCCGCGTCGACGGCGGCGTCGACGGCCCGCATGGAGGCCGCGAGCTTGTTGATGGTCTCGATGTACTCCGAGTGGGGGTCCGAGTCGTACACGATGCCGCCGCCGGCCTGCAGGTAGGCGCTCCCGCCGGTCACGAAGAGGGTCCTGCGGGGCAGGAGTGGGACGGGACAACGATGGTGGCGGGTGGAAGGCGGGAGGGCGCAGCGGTGCCTGGGCTGGGAGCGCGCTCACCGGATCGCGATAGCCGTGTCCAGGGCTCCGTCCGCGGACCAGAAGCCGACCGCCCCGGCGTAGACGTACCGGCGCTCCGGCTCCATGCCCGCCACGAGCTCGATGGCGCGGATCTTGGGCGCGCCCGAGACCGTTCCGGCCGGGAAGATGGAGCGGAACGCGTCGAGCGACGTGCGTCCCTCGGCGAGGCGGCCAGTGACGCGGGACACGATGTGCATCACATGGCTGTACCGTTCCACGCCCATGAGTCGCTCCACGCGCACCGAGCCGGGGGCGCACACCCGGCCGCAGTCGTTCCGGCCTAGGTCGACCAGCATCACGTGCTCCGCGCGCTCCTTCGGGTCCCCCAGCAGGTCCCGGACCATCTCCTCGTCCTCCTCGGGCGTGCGGCCGCGCCTGCGCGTCCCCGCGATCGGGTGCGTCTCGACCACGCCGTCCGAAGTGACCTTGCAGAGCATCTCCGGCGACGCCCCCACGATGGACAGCCCTCCCCCGCCCTCCCCCGCCTCCCCCGGCGCGCCCGTGCCGTCGTCGCCGAGCTGGAGCAGGAACATGTAGGGGCTGGGGTTGGTGCGGCGCAGCTGCCGGTAGAGGTCCACCGACGTCACCCCGGCAGCCAGGTCGTGACGCATGCGCTGCGACGGGACGGCCTGGATGATGTCCCCGGCCTCGATGCGCTCCTTGAGGCCAGTGACGAAGCCCTCGTAGCCCTCGCGGCCGACGTTGGAGCGGGCCTCCCACGCGGCGTAGCCGACAGAGGCGGACTTGGCGCTCGCGGCCGTGTCGCGGGGCCCCGCCGTCGGGTCCGCCTTGGGCGCCGCGAGCGGGGGCGCCACCACGGCGCGCGTGGGGAGCATGGTCTCCCGAGGCAGAGGCGTCGAGAGCCTCTCCACGAGCTCTGCCACGCGGGCCTCGGCGGACCCGTACGCGGCGGCCCACGCCTCGTCCGAGGCCCGGTCCTCGGGGACCGGGCAGTGGGCCACCACCTTGATGGTGTGCCTCGCGCGGTCGAAGACCAGCATGGATGACGTCATCATGAACACGGCCTCGGGCACGGAGAGCGGGCTAGCCTGCGCCTCGATGGCCGGCGCGACACGCGGCTCAAAGTGCCGCACCGCGTCGTACGACACGTACCCGACAGCCCCGCCGCGGAACGGTGGCAGGGGCACGCCGTCGGCGAGCATCAGCCGCTGCTTCGCGAGCCTCGCCTCGAGCACCGCCATGGGGTCGCCGGTTTCGTCAAAGCCGTCGCCAACGCGGATGACCTCGTCAGGCTCCGTCCCGATGAAACTGCGGCCGGTGAAAGAGGGCAGGAGAGCCGCGTGCCTCCGCTGGGGTCAGTCGCGGTCACCTGCCCCGGGCACCGTCCCAGACCGCTGCAGCGGCATGCAGCGGCCGCAAACGCGTGCGGTCAGTGGCATTGCACACTTCTCACCTGTAGCGTGCCACACGCTCCGCGCCCTCGACGGACTCTAGGAGGAACGAGTATCCGCCCCGCCGGACCTTGAGGTAGGCGCTCAGGGGCGTTTCCATGTCGGCCATCACCTCACTGCGAAGGGGTTTGATAGCATATGGGACTGTTAGCCGCTCGAGGCGCGCTTGTGCGGGATCAGGGTCCGAGCCCCCGTGGCGAGACGCCGCTCACCAAAAGACCACGGCAGCGGTGTAGTCGGCCCCATCCGCGCTGCATCCCGCGCGGACGTCGTCGAGGCTCGGCTGGACGCTCCCCTTGGGAAGTGCTGGGGCGGTGCTTGCCGCCATGTGGTCGGGCGCGGTGACGAGAGTGCGCGGATCGTGAGGCGCTGAACTCTGGCAGCGCCGCCTTGGCGAGTGTGGCTGAGGCGCGCAACGAGCGGCGGGGCGGCCCACACACCTGCTTCGCTATTGGTCGGGCGGGCGGTGCCGGACGGCCGCAACCAAGCGGCGTCACCAGGCGAAGCGGAGCACGCGGAGCTTCGCGTCGGGGCAGGCGCCGACCACGACGACGCCCCCGGGGACCGGCGCCGCGGCGACCTGGTTCACCGGCGCCCCGATGGCGAAGCGCCCGAGGAGCGAGACCCTCGCCGGGCGGACGAGGGCGGGCGGGCGGCCGACCGCGGGGGCGGCCCGCTTGCCCCGCCTCCCCTTGCCCTTGCCGGCCCTCCTGCCGCCCGGAGCGGGGGTGGACGCCTTGGCGGCGCACGCGGCCTCGTGCTCCGCGTCCATCACCGCCCACGCTTCCGCCTCCGTCGAGTCCCACAGCGCCGCGTCCCCGTCCATGGCCGCCGTCACGATGACCGAAGGAGGGCCGCCGGGGCCGCCCGGGGCGCACGCCGCAACGGCCGACACGCACGGGCTCGTGTGGGCCGTGAGCCGGCCCCTGGAGTCGGCCGGACCCACAGCCCCGGCCTCCCCCGGCCCCCCGCCAAGCAGGCTCCACCCTTCGTCGTCCGCCACCCCGGCCGCGGCGGCACCAGCACCGTCCGCTTTGGACCCACCCACACCTGAGGCGCCCGCACCGGCCGGCACCGCGGCTGCCGCTGGGGCGCGGAAGCTCGCTGACCCCGTGACGCGGATCGGAACGGGACGCGGCCCCGTGGGCGCCCGGCGGCCCGACGCCGCGGCGAGCAGCCCCGGGGAGAGCAGCCACGCGGCGCCGTCCCCGGCCGCCGCGAGCAGGAGGCGGGAGCCGGCTGACGCCGAGAGGGCGTTCACGAATGCAGGGTTAGCCATCTGGCCCGACGAGGGCGCGGGGCCGGCGGCCGGCGTCAGGCTGAGCGGCTCGGAGAGGGACCTCGGCGACGCCGACGTCCATGCACGCACCGCGTGGTCGTGGCCCCCCGTGACGAGGCTGCCACGCCCCGTCGTCGGGAGGGCGGACGCCATCGCCCCGCAGAGCGACTCGTGGGCCTTCCAGCGCGCGGAGAGGGACCACGCGGCGGCGCCCTCCCGCCCCGGCGGCACGGCGGCCGCGGGCACAAGCGGGCTCGGCGCTGCCCAGAGCGACGCCCCGCCACCCTCGTCGCCACAAGCCACAAACGTGCCGCCGTCCCGGAAGCTCGCGACCGACTCAATGGCCGACTCGGCCGCCCCGGGATTCCAGGCATCGAGGACGAGGCTGCAGCGGGAGGCTTCGCTCGACCACTCGGCGCGCAAAAGCCCGACTCCACAGCCGCGGCCCGCCGCGATACGTGAGCCGTCCCAAGACACTGCGGAGATGACATCGTCCCGCGGCTCGGGGCTGCGGCCAGCCGGCCCGGTGGCACCCGACGGCAGCGCCGCAAAGGCTTCAAGCGCAGCGCTGCCCTCGAGCCCGACGGACACCAGCGACACCACACGCCGGGCGCTGCCCACCGCGAACCAAGCCCGCCCCGGAGGAGAACCGGGCGGCGCCTCAACGAGCGCCACGCACTCTGCGGTGCGCAGCACGGTCGGGACGCTTGCCACCTCGACAGCTCGGGCCCGCATCGCTGGGATGGCGGCCGCGACAAGCCAGGCGTTGAGCGAACGGTTCAAGGGAGTGGTTTACAAGCGCCCTTTCCGCTTTTACGGACGTGTGAGGTGTGCCGGGCGTCGGGTAGAGGGGGCACGGCGGGGCTCGGGCCACCGGCACTCCCAGCATCGCCAAAGGCTTTGCCGCTCTGCGCGGTGGTGGTCTGCCACGAACCAACAAGCGGAGAGCGCAGAAGCCGCGCCCGGGACGCGAGCCGGGGCAACGGCAGCCACAGCTCGTTTCTCCCATGGATTTGGCTGCTGCCTTGAAAGGGGATGACCTCGGCATCGTGGACCGCGAGGCACGTGGGCTATTGCAGGACGCGTCGTCTTCGGAGGGCTGGAGCAGGACACACGCGGTCCTGTGCTCCGCCGTTGGGATGGCAACAGCAGCCCTGAAAACCCCAGCCGGTTCGGGTTCCTCGGCAATTCCGCCAAGCAACGCCTCAGGCTCGGCATCGCCGGGGAGCTCCAGGCTTCCCGGCATGCTGGCATCCGCAGGCGCCGTGGCGGGAGCCCCGTGGCCAGCGGCGCGCCTGGCATGGGACCATTCGGCGAGTTCCGGAAAGGACATGGCAGGCTTGCCACCCGACCGGCCCATGGTCGCGGCGGGCCTGCTGTACTTCTTGTCCAAGTACTTCCAGGACGCCATGGTGCTGGTATACTCGCGCAAATGCCTGGGCCCGGGCCACGAGCGCGAGACGCACCTCTTGCTCCGCGACAGCCTCGGGTTGGTTGCGGGCCTGATCTCAAGCGAGGACCAGGGCCTGGCGCGGACGGGCATGTTTGTCCTGACGATACTGCTGGGCGGCTCCCCCGACGGCGTGCTGAACACATCTGGGAACCCTGCCAAGCGCACCGCCGAGGCAAGACGCCTCCTCGCCGGCACGGACCGCGGCATCGTGCAGTTCACGGCAGGGTTCTCCCGGGTGTCGGGTCACTTTGTGACGCGGGCGCTTCCGCGCAAGGGTCCCCTGCTGTCGTGGCCGGACGGCGTTGCCGACATGCAGTCCCATTTCGAGGCCCTGCTCATCGGGCGGCGGTTCTCGCTCAACCTCAAGCCCCAGGCGTACGAGGCGATCGTGGGGGAGGGCTCCGCCGTGTCGCAGAAGCGCCTGATGGTGCGGGTCACTCGCTACGACGCCGAGACGCACGCCGTGTACGCGCACCTGGAGACCGAGATCGTGGACGGCGCGGCAGAGCTCGCAGAGGCGGACGGGTGGTCCAAGTTCCCGGCGGGCCACCCCGCCCGTGAGGCGGCAGCCGATGACGAGGCGGAGGCAACGGCGCCGAGTGACGACAAGGACGCGGATGCACCGGGCGACGACGAGGAGGTGGATGCGGCCGGCGATGACAAGGAGGCAGATGCAGCGGGAGACGACAAGGAGGCGGATGCACCGGGCGACGACGAGGAGGTGGATGCGGCCGGCGA
>Ga0136560_1002010_pt1 | contig 10348 bp, 4 predicted proteins | sample AntRauMeHopE1497_FD_104925 | JGI IMG/M metagenome (GOLD analysis project Ga0136560, IMG submission 104925) | Saline lake microbial communities from Rauer Islands, Antarctica - Metagenome Hop E1 #497 | ecosystem: Environmental > Aquatic > Non-marine Saline and Alkaline > Saline | place...
GGCGGCGGCTGCATGCTTGGTCGTGGGCTGCCCCCTTCCACTTGCCGTCTCGACCTCGCGGTCCGTGAGGCCGGCGATGCCCGCGAGGGCTCGGAGGACCGACCAGGCCCAGTAGCCGGTGTAGGAGACACGGCCGAGGTCCGACAGCGGCCGCTCGGGGCAGCCGCGGGTGCGCTGGGCCCGGGACAGCGCGAAGGAGGTGGCCATGAGGAGCTTGGCGTAGCCCCTGCCCTGGTAGGGGGGCAGGGTCAGGATGCACGCGAGGTTGTTGCCCTCGGGGCAGTGCTTCTCCTTGCTGAAGTACCCCACGATGTGAGCGACGCCGGCGTCGTCGACCTCGCAGAGCACGTAGAACAGGAACGGGTCGACGTCGAAGTAGAGCGTCTTGTGGTCCAGGAAGAGCTTGGCGAGGAGGCAGAGGGATCGGCACCACAGGCGGTGCTGCGACCCGTCCACCTCGAACACGCTCACGCGCTCCAGACGCCGGCCCGACGCCGCGCACTGCTCGGGCCGGGGCAGCCGTGCCGGCCAGGCGGCGGGCCGGCCCTTGGCTCCCGCGCGCCGGTCCGCGAGCGCCCACGCCTCCGCGGGGCGCGCGTCGCTCAGGATCTCGCGCCCCGGGGGGCACGCCCGCCTCGACCCCTCGACCCGGTGGTGCCTGAGCAGAGCCGTCCTGGAGGGGAAGTACCTGAGCGTTGAGGGGTGCACGTGGAGGCAGGGCAGGCGCTGGAAGCCCTCCGGGAAGGGGGAGAAGTACCAGCAGCGGACCGACCAGGCGCCCAGCGTGAGAGAGCCGACGTTCTTGACCCGGGTGACGGCGGCGTGCTCCGCCTCCGCCTTGGCCGCGGCCGCCATGTCCACGCCGGGGAGGGAGAGCAGCGTCTGCCCCTCGGTCGCCTCCCGCTTGCGGACGGCCTTGCGGGTCTGCCGCTGCTCCTTGGCCTGCCGCCCGGCGGAGAGCCTGGCGCGCTCCTCGACGCTGGCGAGGCGCGGGATGCTCGACGGGTCTACCCAGTCGTCCATCCGGCGGTTGTCTGCGAACCGTGGTGCGGCGGGAGGGTGCGCGCGGAGATGGTGGCCCCACCCAAGACGACCGGGCACGCGCGGGCGCGGGGGTACTGCCAGGGCTGAGCCAAGCGCGGCGGCCACGTCAGACTGCTCCACTCACGCCCCGGAAAATGCAGATACACCGCGGGCTCGCCGTCGCCGGCCACTTCAAGCACCTCGGCAGTGTCTGCGATGGGTAAAATCGTTGGGCAGGGCGTTCGCCGGAGGTCAGCGCGAGCAGTGATGAGCATTGTCGTCGGCCCGGACCCCGGAACGGGAAAACCAGCAGCAAGATACGTGTCTGGCCTAGAATGCGGTGCGGCATGCTAACTCGCCGGCGCCCGCGGAGCCTCCCCAGCCGGCCCAACCGCCTCTCACGCTCGGTGCCGTCCGCCCATACCCCCACAACGATGTCCCCCTTGCAAAGCGGCGGGCATGCGGCACCAAGTGGTCTCCTGGGTGGCATGTAGGCCGGGAAAATTAGCCCTGGGTCGATCGCGCGGCGGTCCGGAGCAGTTGTCCGAAGGCCGAATGCAGCGCAAGCGTGAGCCAGCTGCAAAGGAAGGTCGTTCGAACCGGCCCGAGTCCTGCTCTCGCGGCCGTTCCGCTCGGCTGCCGCGACGGCTTGCACCGGACGGTGTGAGTGTGCTTCGTGGGGCGGCGCGGGCGGGTAGCTGGCAGCGAGAAGGCGAGCCACGTGCTGCAGAAGCGGGGTGCTCTGTTGTTGCTTCACCGAATTCGATCCCCCCGTGTTTCGCGGAACAGCGCTCGCCGTCACGCGCGTCAACCGTCCAACGATGTGAGAATGGATGCAAGCTGGCTTTGCAGCGCAAGCAATTTGGCCCTCGCGGCCTCCTTGTCCTCGGCGGTGAGGGCGGCCTGCACCTCCGGGCGAGCGAGGTCCACCTCACGCCCGTCCCCAATCGCCACGTCAATCGCGACACTGTCCGACGCAGGCGGCTCGGCGGCCCCGCCCCGCCTGACCTTGGAGACCGCAGCGCGCGACTTGCCGATCGTAGCCCGCACGCCAGTGGCTGGAGCGCCGACCCTGGACACGGCACCGACGGCCCCCGCCATCACGACAGGCGAGCCGTTGGCCGAAACAAATACCTCGTCCGCCCTTGCCAGGCGTGCCCCGGCAGGTGTTCTGGAGGGCAGCCTGCCGCCGACTCCAGGGGTCTTGGGCACGCGGCCGGCCGCGTTGGGCACCGTCGAGCCCCCGAGCGGAGGCCTCGCCCCGCCGACGGGACGGCGGGCGGTTGCCACCGGCGCCCTCGCACCAGCCTGCGGGCGTGCCACGGTGGCCATCGGGGCCGGGCCACGGCCCGAAGCAGCGCCTGCCTGCCTTGCTCGTGGCAGCATCGAAACGGCCTGCATCACGCTCCCGCCACACTGCTCGATGAAGTCTTTCATCTTCATAGCACGAATGCGGCGAGGAAGCTTCGCCATCTGCATGCCGAACGCAGACCTGAGCGCCGAGGCTGCGTCGGCGGCATCGGCCTGAATCTTGTCGCAGCGGCGGTCCACTGCGAAGGGCGAACCAAGAGGGCATACCGGGCGCGTAGCGCGAGCTTAAGCATGCTGAAGCCGTAGGGCCGCCCAGAATACCCGTGGGTGGGCGGGGAGCCGGCGGGGCTGGGGGGCACATTCGCGCGGGCCTGCGCCGCGCGAGCGCCCAACACGCCAGCGCCCCGCAGCCCGCAGTGATGCGACTCCTCCCCACCGCGGCAACATTCTAAAGCTGCTTGCTCCCCTCACCTTCGACGTTGACCTCGGAAAGCTTGCACACAAGCTCGCTGCGCCTCGGGTCCTCGCTAACGGGCCGCGCCGATTCGGCGGCACGCCGCTTGCCACGGGCCGCCATCCGAGCCCTGCGGCTGACAAGCAGCGATTTGTAAGGCCCCAATGTCCCAGTGAGTCGGTTCGCCCGGGCGTGCGTCAGTAGCGGGGCTGAGTGGAAGCATCGTCCCGCAATGGCCGAGTACCACCTAGCCGCTCTGCCGGCCGGGTTTTTTTCACGGCCGCTGGGTTTCTCATCGGTTCTTGGCCAGCTCCAGGCCGCAGCACCCCCCGCCGGCCTGACTTTGGGGCGGCCTGGTACTCGGAGCGTTGATTGTCGTCCGCTCACCCCCTGCCGCTGCGCAGGGCGGGCGCCAGCGCTCGGCACCGCAGCGTTGCGGAGGCGGCGGCCTGAGCGTGACAGCCGGCAGCTGGCGGGCCTCCAGGCCGGGAAGGGATAGCGTCGACCGGGCTGTGGCGACATACGCGACGTCCAGGCCGACTCCGCGGCGTGCGCTTGCCGAGACACGGCGCCCGGCCCATGCCCCGGACCGAGGGCTGTCGGGCACGGAGATTTCGCTCCAGTACGACCTATCGCAGGAGCGGAAGCGGAGCAAGCGCTTGCAGGTGCGGCTCCGGCACGAGCTGATGCTGCTTGCGCTCGGCGGAGCAGTGGCTGGCCCCGATGCATCGCCCACAGTGCCAATCGTGCCGTGCGGTTCCGCAGGAAGAGGCGGACGATGCCAGCGCCGCCCTCGCGAAGGCGCATGCCAGGGCGGACCGCCTGGCGCGAGAGCTTCGGGATTCTGATGAAGCATTCAGGGGTGAGGCCAAACGGGCGTGCCTTGTTCGGCCAAGCGGTGATGTGGCAGGCAAGCGTGGTTTGCACGCTCCCGCGTCCGCAGCGCGGAGGGAGGCCGATGCGCGTCGCATTGTGCGCATGAGCGCCAAGCTGACGGCCCTTGGGTTTGATCCCGAGACGCTGCGTCCGCTGCCCGGACGGCCGGCTCCGGGCCCGGCGGTGCTGCGCGCGAGGGCAGCTCCGGCGTTTCAGATGCCTGTGCCGTCCCCGATCGAGGCCGCGGGGATCCCACCCTTCTCCGACCCGGCCGGTGGTCGGATAGTCACGCCACAGTCGATCTCGCCGAGCGAGCGAGCCGCTGTTCAGCCAGCTGGAGGTGCCGCTGACCGCATGAGCGCTTACGAGCAGTACATCCGCCACACCGTGGACGCCTTGCGCTCCCAGCGCCGCGCGGTGCAGCGCTCCATAAGCGCGTCCGACCACACGGCGCCAGTCGACTAAGACGGCGGCGCGAGGGGTCGGAGCAGAATCGATCGCCGATTATGTCTGTGCAGAGCTTTGTGTGGCGCCGTTTGGTCAATCGTCAAGCTGGTTGCTCGGTTGCCATTGCGCCCCCTTTGCTCGTAGTGGATCACTCCCCGTCTTCCGCAGCGAAGCAAGGGCAAGAACCGTGAGCCCGCGCCCCACCCCTGCCCCAAGCTGGAAAATCAAGTTGTTCGCATGCCACAGCGCCGCGGCGCGGCGGTGCGGCGCTCCCCCAGAGCTTGCGAGGCGCGCTTCCGTGGCGGCCAAGAGAACGGCGACACCGAACAGGTCACGGCACCGCCCTTTGCTCCCCCCCGCCGCAGATGCGCGCCCTCTCGGCCATCCTTGCTGCGGCAGTCGCTGCGACTGCCTTCGCGGGCAAGTTCCACGACCCGTCCCGCCCCTGCTTCCGCCGCTCGGAGCACCGCGATGAGGTGCTCACCGGCGGCAAGATGCACGACGTCCTCGACGTTGACGCGCTCCCCGCCGCCCTTGACTGGCGCGTGGAGCTCCAGAAGATGGGAGGCTCGATCTCCGCGGCCCGCCAGCAGGTGAGTCGTCGTCGGTGCAAACGGCAGCCGCGCAAGTTGAACCCACGCAGGCGGGCAAGCTCGCTGCCCTTTGCCCCTCTCCACCCCGCCCTGCCCCTCTTGTCCCTGCCTCCATGTCCCCCATGGAACCGCAGCACCAGCCCCAGTGAGTTTGGCGCTGCCTCATCCGACGAAGGCGACCGTGCGGCGTGCCGGAGGCGTTCCCTACATCCGCCGCTGCCTCATCTCCGCACCGCCCTCCTCGCCCCCTGTTTCCTTCGCAGCTACTGCGGCGCGTGCTGGGCGTTCGCCACCACGAGCTCCATGTCCGACCGCATCCGCATCTCGGAGCGGGGCTCCTACCCCGAGATCGACATCGCGCCCCAGACCATCCTGGACTGCGACACGTACGACAACGCGTGCTACGGCGGCGACCCCACGACCGCGTTCAAGTTCATCCACGAGAACAACGCCACCAGCGAGACGTGCAACCTGTACATGGCCCAGGGCTACTACAAGACCGGCCGCAAGTGCACCTCCTCCTCCTACTGCTTCACCTGCTCCCCCTCGGGCGGCTGCGCCCCCGTCGCCGACTACGACGCGCACCACATCGACCAGTACGGCTCCATCAAGGGCGAGCAGCAGATGATCGCCGAGCTCCAGCGCGGCCCCATCACCTGCGGCGTGGCCGTGACGGACGGCTTCGAGGCGTACCGCGGCGGCATCTTCCGCGACAACACCAGCGACACCAACATCGTGCACTCCATCTCCGTGGTCGGCTACGGCGAGGAGAAGGGCGAGAAGTTCTGGGTCGGCCGCAACTCCTGGGGCACCTGGTGGGGCGAGGACCGCGGCTTCTTCCGCGTCCCCCGCGGCATCAAGTCCGGCAAGGGCAACCTCTGCATCGAGTGCGACTGCCAGTTCGGCGTCCCCTCCAACTTCACGCCCCCCGCCATCCTCCCCTTCGCCGAGTCGGCGTCCGAGAGCGACCGCATGGCCCTCCGCCCCGCCGAGCTGAAGAACGTGGACCCCCGCCGCACCCGCGCCCCCCTCGCGGACAAGCTCGTCCTCGTTGACGAGACCGCCGAGATGGGCGCCCCCGCCCGCGGCATCTACCACGACGAGGCCCGCCCCGGCGTGCGCGCCCCCGCGACGCCCCTCGGCGAGGTCGTCACCGGCCCCACCGGCTGGCAGGTGGCCGGCGCCGTCCCCGACTCCTTCGACTGGCGCAACGTCAAGGGCGTGGACTACACCACGTGGAACAAGAACCAGCACATCCCCGTCTACTGCGGCTCCTGCTGGGCCCAGGGCTCCACCTCGGCCCTCTCCGACCGCATCAGCATCGCCCTCGAGAACCCCGCCGTGGCGCAGATCAACCTCGCCACCCAGGTCATCGTCAACTGCCGCGCCGGCGGCTCCTGCGAGGGAGGCGACCCCATGGGCGTCTACGCCTACGGCCACACCAACGGCATCCCCGACCAGACCTGCCAGGCGTACACTGCCGAGGACGGCGACGGCAAGTGCAGCCCCCAGGAGATCTGCCAGGTCTGCTCCCCCTCCAACTCCTCCTTCTCCCCCGGCACCTGCGACGTGGTCAAGTCCTACCCCATCTGGAAGGTCGGAGACTACTACAACGTCCCCGACGACGTCGAGGCCATCAAGGCCGAGATCTTCAACCGCGGCCCCATCTCCTGCGGCGTTGACGTCACCGCCACCTTTGAGAGTGAGCCCCGCGCGACCCGCACCGCACATCGCCCCCTCCGCCCCCTCCGCCCCCTCCGGTACCGCCGCCCCTCGCCTGCCTTGCTGACCCCGCCACCCCCACCCCCCTCCCGCCACCCGCAGGCTACAAGAGCGGCATCTTCAACGACCCCATCGCCCGGCCCCAGATCGACCACGAGATCTCCCTCGCCGGCTACGGCGTCGACCCCCAGACCGGCAAGACCTACTTCAACCTCCGCAACTCCTGGGGCACCCCCTGGGGAGAGGAGGGCTGGATGCGCATCGCCGCCACCAGCTCCGGCGTCACCACCTCGTGCACCGCCGGCGTGCCCATCGTCACCGCTGAGCACCGCGCCGCCTTCGGCCTCTGAGCCGACACGCACAGGGCACGGTGACGGAGCGTGCCGCCATGCCTGGCCCAGCGCCTACGTCCGGACTCGAGCGCGCCTGCCTCCAAGCAGGTGCTGCCGCAGCCGACGGACCGCGCCTTTCCGAGACATTGCGGTGGAGTCTTCCGCCCGGTATCGCCCCGCGTGAGTGGCTGCCAGCGAGCGAACAAGCCCGAATGGCAGAGCCTCGTGCCGCCCCCCGTGAGCGCCGCCGCCCTCCTCACTCAGCACCGGCGCTACCGAGAGCCGGGCATGCCCGACCGGCCGCCGAAACGGCCCCGCCTGCCCCTTCGTCCCGCGCTTGCCGTGCGCTCGGCGGTCGAAGAGGAGACCGCGAGGGATGCCGCCCGCTTTGTACGCCGACGCCAGGCGATGGCCAGACGCCTTGCGCGGCAATCCCGCTCGGTGGAGCAGCAGATTGCAATGGGCGAGCGCGCACAGCCAGCGAGGGGTGGGCACGGTGCGACGGGCGGACCAATGCTGCCGCCCACGCAGGCAGCGGCCGGCTTGCCTCGGTTCCAGGCGCGCACACTACCCCGGCAACGAGCGGGAGCGACGGACGGCGGCGCGCCGCCGGCACGGCACCCGGAGGCGGGTATTACGACCACAAGTGCGGGAGCATGCTCCGAGGACAGCACGGACGGCCAACGGGAGCACGCCCCGCCGCCGAATGCAGCGACCCGCGACTTCGCAGCACTGGGCGGACGACCGAGTGGCGGCGGTCTCGGGGGGCTGCCCGCCCGCGTGCTGGTTCGGCTGCTCGCCCACCTGGAGCCTCGCGACGTGCTTTCGGCGTCATCGACGTGCAGGGCGCTCAGAAAGGCGGGCTCGCGTCATCACGCCTGGTTCCTCCGGGCGCTCGGGGGGCTGGGGACCCCGCTTGTGTGCCCTCACGGCCCGGCCTATGCGCACGACTGGTTCCGGGCCACGGTGGCCGTGGGCAAGGCTCGGGCGGGCCTCAGGCGCCAGCGGGCCGTGGCGAGGCAGGCGGGCGCGCAGCTTATCGGCTCGCGGCCGCAGCGCCACCGGACGGGGGGCGGCGCGCCGGCGGCTGACAGGCCGGGGTGGCCTCTCCTGCCCCGCGCGGGCTCGGCGGGGGAGCCAGGGTGCATCTGCCCGGTATGCGGGTGCCACGCCGTGATGGCGGGGCGCGCACAGCTGACCACGCACGTCCGCGTCTCTCACCCGGAGCTGCGCGCGAGGCCGCCGCCGGATCTGGCGACGGCCGCCCTTGTGCGCGCAGCGGTGGAGGCACCCGCCGGGCGGGAGGGCGACCGGAGTAAGGCGCGCCCCTCCGCCGGGGGACGGCAGGCCGAGGCCGAGGAGCCGGGTGCGGGGGCGGCCGGCGGGGAGGCTGGCGCAGGGCCGGCGGGGTCCGCCATCGCTGCGCTGCTGGCATCGTTAGCTGCGGCGATCACGGCAGGTGCCCCGCTCCGGCCCTCCCCCGCCGGCGGGAGGCGGGCCGGCACCGGCAGGCTGAGGGCGCCCGACGACGCTCTGGAGCTCGCCTCGGCGGTGGCTGACGGCCCGCTGTCGCTCGTGGACCCGCTCACCGACCCCGTCGTGGTGCTCGTGGACGCGAGGTGCTTGCGGTACGTGTCGCCGGCCGTCGCTGAGGCCGTCGGCATGGCACTCCGTGTCGCCTTCTCCTCGCAGGGGCCCCTACGGGCGGGGGCGAGCAGCTCGGCCCCCGCAGGCCTCACAACGCAGCGCATGAGACCCCCTCCCGGGTTCCTGCGGGTCGTGTCGGGCCTGGTTGCGGCCTCCGAGGCGCCGGCAGCCCCGTTCCCGTCGCCGCTGCTCAAGCTGCCGGGGGAGGGGGCGGGCCCGCCGCCGAAGCGCCGCCGCACCCGTGGTCCCGGCCCGAGCCGCGCCCCGTTCGCAGCCCCTGACGTGCTCTTCTGCGCGCTCCCGCGCACGGGGCGGCGCCAGGCGGCGGTGGACGTCGGCCACACCGGCTTCTCGGAGCTCGTGCTGTGCAGGATGCTACTCCCTGCCGTGCTGCTCCGGCACGCGCTGCTGCTCTCAGTGGCCCGGTGACGGCAAGCGGGGCCGGAGCGGGCGTTGGTGTGGCGCCCAGGGCGGAGCGAAGCTGTCGCCGCTCAACCGGCCGATGCCGCGCTTGCCGGGAGGGACCCGCCACGCGCACAGCAATCACGCGCCCATCACCACGCGCGCGGCTACCGCCTCGCTGACTGGGCGCGCCGCCGCACGACCCTGCTGCCCTGGGCAGGCGCCGCGCCTCGCGGCGCCGCCTCGGGCAGAGCCGCCGACAGGCCCGCAACAAACACCCCCGGGAGCGCTAGCCCGGTCATGCCAACCCCGGACTGAGGCTTCCCCGCCCCGCGCGCCGACGGCCGCCGCCGCATCGACTGCGTGCGCCGCAGCGCGTCTGCGGCGGCCTGCGCACCGGCGCCCCTGGCCGTCATCCTCCGTCCCCCGCTGTCCGGCCTCGCGCTCCCGGCCGGCTTGGCCGCGGTTCCCTGCGCCGCGGGCGCCTGCGCAGCGGGCCAGCCACCGGCCGAACTCGCGGCGCGAGCCGAAAGCGAGCCCGGCTGCGCCCTGGCCAGCGGCACGCCGAGCCTGGCTCCACCGACCGCACGGCGAGACGCGAGGCCGGAGGAGGGGCGCTGCCGCGCGGCCGAGCCGGGCCGCGCGTCGGCGGGAACGCGGACCGCCCGCTCCGGAGCGCGCTGCCAGAGGCTCTGTCCCGGGGCGGTCGCGAGGGTGTCCGGCGACGCGACTGGCGCCACCGGGAGCGCGATGGGAGGGAGGACCGGCTGCGGCGAGGTTAGGTCAGGCCGCGCCGAGGCGCCCGACCGGTGGCTGGAGTCGCCGGGGGGCGCGGGGATGGTGAGGGTACGGTGCGGGGCAGGCCCGACGTCGTCGCCGTCGCCCACCAGCCACGCGTGATCCCTGTCGGCATGCGGCTGGTGCTGCTGCTGCTGCCGCCAGGGCGCGGCCGAGGTGCGGCCGGGGCGGGGCGGGGCGGCGAAGGCCTCGACCGGGCCGGCCGCCGTCGGTGACGTGGGCGCCGACATCGGGAGCGTCGGGTGCCTGCGCCGGCCGGCGATGCCGGGGGCGGCGCCGCCGAACGACGCGGCGCGGCCGCCGTCGCCGAGTGGCGAGGGGACGCGGCGGTGCCCGTCGCCGGGGCCGAGGCTGCGGGACCGGGAGTCGGCCGGGCTCCTGGGTGCGGGGAAGTACGGCGCCCCGGCGCGTGCCTGAGGCTCCGCCATGGGCGGGGCGGCGTCCCGGGGCGCGGCACCGTGCGACGGGCGGGGCCGCGCGGCGGGGGGCGCGGGGACGGGCGGGGGCGGCGGCGGCGTCGGAGCCAGCGGCGACGGTGGCGGGAGCTGTCCCGTCGGGGAGCCTTCACGGGGCGCCGGCATGCCCTCTCCCCTGTCCTTCGCCTCGTCCCCGCTTCCCGACTCGTCGGCAGAGGCCGCCTCGTCCACCTCGTCGAGGGGCGCCGCCCCCCCCCCCCCCCCCCCCCCCCCCCCCCCCCCCCCCCCCCCCCCCCCCCGGCCCCCCCCCCCCCCCCCCCCCCCCCC
>Ga0136560_1002011_pt1 | contig 10347 bp, 11 predicted proteins | sample AntRauMeHopE1497_FD_104925 | JGI IMG/M metagenome (GOLD analysis project Ga0136560, IMG submission 104925) | Saline lake microbial communities from Rauer Islands, Antarctica - Metagenome Hop E1 #497 | ecosystem: Environmental > Aquatic > Non-marine Saline and Alkaline > Saline | place...
AGTACTTGCTCATCACGTCCGGGCGATCGAACTGAGGGCTGAAGCGGCGGAAGCCTTGTGCCTCCATCTACGTGATGAACATCTTGCCGCCCTGTGCCTTGTATAGCCCGCTGAGTTCAGTATTGTCGGCTGGCTTGTGGCGAGTGAGCGTCTCAACAGTAAACGTCGAGTCGGGTGATTCGGCGAGCGCTGCCGTGACAGCGGCCCCTGCTATGTTGAGCTTGTCATCATCCTTTGCGTGGGTATACCCTGCAGCGTCATCTAGCTTGGAACTGCCAACCTTGACGGACAAAACTTCCACGAATTTGGAAAGATCCAGTCCCAGCTCAGTTGCGCTTGACCCTGTGGCTGCCTCGAAGGCCGGATTCAGTTTGACAGAAAGGGTCGACATAACCTACGTCCAATCCTCGCCGAGGTCCACTCGAAGATCAACCGTGTCTACAAGGAATGGTGGGGGGGTGTAATCAAGGCGCTTGAGCACCTTCGTGACCGCCTCCGCACCTGCTCCTTCAGCAGCCGTCGACATACTGCGGGCAAGCTTTACTGGTCGAAAATTAATTACCGAAGCATACGGCAATCGAACACAGCTACTCAACGGCCTAAATACGCTGGACTAGGCACGATATTGTTGCCACGTAGAACTACGCTTTGGCAATACTGCCCGAGGTCTTTGAGCGGTAATCCCAGCGCGGGATACCCTTAACCTTCTAGCAGTTTGAAACATTTACACAAATATTGCAGGGTGTTACCGTCACTGCTTTGGCTCACCTGGATTGAAAGGGAAATGAACATGGGTACTATACTGGTTTCTGGCTTGAACCCCTCGCAACATTTATGACGTAGCGCCGAAAGGTTATTGCCTCGTAAATTCCGTTTAAAAGCGCTAGTAGGCGGACAAACGGACTGAACCTGTGCCGATTTGGAGGTGGGTGACATATGGGCAATTGAGCATGCCATCCAAGGCATAGGCAGGGCCACAACCCGCGCCGATTCAGCCCCGGAAGCACACCAGAGACGAGACACCAAACCAATAATGTCGACGACAGCGCATCTAAATCCAGTCGCGATTGTACAAAATGAATGAATGTACCTATACCGCGTCAATCTCTCTGTCTAATCATTGACCTGTCAATGCTCCCTAACTGACCCCTATCGTTCGGCCCCCCCTCAAGTGCCCCCCCCACCCCCCGCTCCCTTGGCAGAGGAATCACCCTTGCCGCCTCCAGCGATTGCAGCCAGTGGCATATCTGCCACCAGCTTTGGAACACCCTCCGATGGAACCAGTCCCCGCCGTGGATGGGCCACCAGAGCCGATTCGATATCACCCCAATTTCCACTGTTGTCTCTGTACCATTCGACCGTCGTTCGTAGCCCCTCCTCCCACGTCATCTCCTCCACCCACCCCAGACTAGCCAGCTTGTCGGTCTCAAGAGGATAGCGCAGATCGTTGAACAACCGGTCTTCGACAAGCACAATCCATTTTTCCCTCGCAGCTGCCACCGCTTCTTCACCCTCTCCTTCTACCTTGCCCATCAGCTGAAGCAGAGTCTCTGCCACCTTGAGGTTGGACACCTCATTCCGCCCTCCGATGTTGTAGGTCTCGCCGACGACACCCTTGTGAAGCACAGTGTCAAACGCGGCAGCCACGTCGCCAACGTACAGGTAATTCCGCGTGTTGGTCCCGTCCCCGTGCATGGTCAGCTTCCTGTCTCTAAACAGCTGATTCACGAACTTGGGGATGATCTTCTCGGGGTACTGATGTGGCCCGTACACGTTGTTCCCTCGGGTGATGATGACGGGGAGGCTAAAGGAGCGCTGGTAGGCCTTGACGAGGTACTCTGCTCCTGCCTTGGTTGCAGCATACGGGTTTGTTGGCTCAAGGATCGTCTTAGTCTCGTGGCTCTTCGCACCTGAGGCTCCCTCTCCGTACACCTCGTCAGTCGACACGTGAATGAACACCTTGAGCTGGCTGCCGAGCGATTTGGCGGCCTCAAGCATCACATGGGTGCCAAGTACATTGCATTCGGTGAAGCTGAAGCTGTTTCCGAACGAATTGTCGACGTGGGTTTGAGCGGCAAAGTGCATAATGGTATCGATGCCTTCCTTATGAAGCACGTAGCGGACAAGATCCGCCGATCCAATATCCCCCTTCACGAACTCGTAGTTAGGCTCATCAGCAATACTCTCAATATTTTTAAGCGAAGCGCAATAGTCCAGCCGATCAAAGTTCACAATCTTGTATTTAGGATACGCTTTTACAAGTCGCATCACAACGTGTGATGCACTGCGAGGCGCTTGAAATTGTACGACTTGCACGTCATGTATTCCGATGACCTTACGTGTTCATATAGAAGCCGTAGAGTGACCGGCCCACGATCGGCTAAAAATGAGTGCGCACGCTGATGGACATCGCCAACACCCGAACCTTACAGAACGAATCTCACATGAAACCTGCGCCCCCAGTTATGAGAATGCGCCGCTCAAATCCATCTCTATCAGAAGAACTACCAGCAGAAGCCATTGCACTAGTAGTACGGGCACTGAGCTTGATGTAAGTTTGGTGAAACCGTGAAACGAAAAAAGAATGCCGACGTTTTATTATTCCGGATGTGGGTCAAGCGAACTTGTTGCGTGTATTTAAAGTTCCTATGCCAGTTTTTCGAAACTGCATGGCAAATGTTCTTCCTTTGCACTCGTTTAAAGTGTGCACAGATCAGATGAGAGGAGCCTTTTTGTTTGCTTTTATATCATGCTCGTTGATAATGGTAGCTTTTCCAAGCGATAACGTAGGGGGTGAGAAAGATTTATTTGCTAGTAACGAACACGATCCGATGGATTCGTCCTTCGATCCTAGATTCCACGATAAATTTGGACCACCACGCCCCGCTTTTACTTCCGTATCATTTTCTATTCTGATTTCACATTTTAGGCGGGGCATGGCCAAAGCCCCCATACACGGACAAAGTAGGGACTGCACGATGGATGTCGGCATCGATTGACTGGGCTGTGCTCGCAACAACCAGCGTGCACCTGCACGGAATCGCCTTTGGGAACGTCATCAGCTCTGCTAATGTATCAAATAAACATTTTGGAGGCGGCGTACCCGTATTTTATACTTCCCCGATGGACACTTCGATGCAAGATATCGCCGTGAACAATTCTGTTTCGCTCACATTGAGCGAAGCAGAGTTGTCTGGCCAGTGCTCCCCCGCGTCAGGGAGCAATAGCTCGCGTCCCGACCCGGAGTTACCTACATGCGCTCGTCTGACTTTCTCCGGAAAGTTTGTGCGAACGCCCAAAGACGAAGTCGAGGCTGCCAAGCGGCAGCTGTTCCACGTGCACCCTCAGATGGCCGAATGGCCGGGTGACCACGACTGGGAGGTCTGCCAGCTGGATATACAAGGTGAGGCGGACCCACAGACTGCCGATAGATCCACTGATGACCAACGACCACTGGCGTGTCACGGCCCCGGATTCCCCCTGATGGATCCACCTGAAGCCACCCTGTCTGCCACAAGAGTCCACCCATTTCTTTTTTTTCACATCTATCGCAGAGATATGGCTCATCGATTTCTTCGGAGGGGCTACCAGCATCTCTCCGACCCAGTACGGGGCATATGTACCTCCGACAAGGGACTGAGGAGAGGCAGCAGTAGAGCGCCCTTCCTGCCCATACAGTCATCCAGTTTAGTCGCAGCCTGGGTGCACTGAAAGTCGAAATGAGCTCGCGAGTCCTGAACAGAGATTATTAACGGGTCGATGAAATAAGCGGTCGGGCTTAAAACAAAAATTCTCGCTAAAATCAAAATGTTCGTATTACTTTTATCAGTCATCATCACGAACTTTAACATTCTTTCATTGAGTGCCACGGAGACTGCGGAATCGAGTGATGGCCACCGCATCGGCTGGGACAACCCCAGTGTGCTCTGCCTCGTCGGCTTGTTCCCTAACATGCTGCACCTCTCTCTGCACGCGATCAGCACGCTCCTTGAGGCCATTCGCGGCAGCAATGGATTGCTTCAGGTCCCGTTTGTCTCCCTCCGACAGACCCTTCATCGAGTCTACAGCGGATGGATCGCTGGGAAGTATCACGGATTGCACGTCCCCGCCTCCGCCTCCGTCTGCATCTGCATCTGCATTACCCCCCATTCCGCTGGCATCCCTATCCATACCCGCAGCATCGTCATCGGTCAGCTCTCTCTCCCTGGCCTCCATCCTCTCGCCAGCCTCCCGATTCAGCCTCTCTCGCACCCTGTCCTCGTTGAGCTAACGCACGTCAATACCCAAATCCTCGGGCACTCGTTTCGCCTCTTCGCTCACATCGAAATGGTACTAGGCACCGGAAGCTGATACTGATACGGGCACTGCCCCCGGGGCATGCCCGACATCGACAGGGTCGTTCCCAGGAGCCTCGATCGCATCGGCATCGGCATCGGCATCGGCATCGGCATCGGCATCGGCATAGGGCGCCAGCTGTTCCGCTTCATCGGCAGCCTATGCACTCTCTTGCTCCTCCTCTTCCTATTCAATCGCATCCAGGGGCTCTCCGTCAACTTGCTGCACCATCTCCGGCACCGCCTCGGCCTACTCCTCCGCATCACTGCCAGGGAACACATTACTGCCAGTCTCCTGCTCATCCTCGTCCGCTACACCCCCCCCTGCCCCTGCTCTCCGATCCGGAATTTGCTCCTCCTCCTCCTCCTCCTCGCCAGCCACTAACGGCTCCTGCCCTCCGCTCTCCGCCTCCTTCCTAGCAGCAATATGCTCCAGTCGGTGTGAACGTGTCTCTGCAGACCGTTCCTCCTCCATGGACACAGCCTCCGTGTCCATGGCCGCCTGCTTGGCCTTCTCGGCACGGATCACGTCGGCATCTGCAAGCTCTCCCGCTCCCCCTGGCAGGCGAGGCAGGTCCGGCGCTTCCATGGGATGGGCGCTCTGCAGCCGCATCTCCACAGCGGCTCGGGGCTTCTCGTGATCATGGACAGCCAGGTCCTCCTCCGTGGCTCTCTTGGCCTCACGCAAGGTCACCAGGATGGGGCCCAGTGCCGCCCCTGCTGCGTCAACCGCCTCCTGTGCCGACCCTCTCAGTCCGGCAGCATCTTTCAAGGTGGTTGCAGCCCCGCACATGGTCTCTCTAGCCCTGGCAGACCTCTCCTGCCTCCTCTCTGCGACGACCCTTGCCGCCTCCTGTTTCTGCCGGATTGCTTCTTCTAGGGCTCGGTTGATGTCATGCAGCCGGCTCATGAGCTGGGAATACGTAACCACAGAAGTGGCCGAGGCATTCACATGCAGTGAGATGGCGGTACAATCAGGTCCGCCTCTCGTCCGCACGCACTCGTCAGCGATGGCTGCCTCCTCCAGCGCGCGTGCCTCGGGCGTGTCGCCACCACCGCTAGGACTGGCGCCGTCGCTCGTCCCTGGGACCAAAGGAGATCTAATCTCACTAAGAGGCACATCCTTCGCGTCTAGCACGCCAATGAGGCCTTGCTTCGCAAGCGAATTGGCCTTCGTGGGTCCGAGGGGGACCTAGGAAGCCCCGGATGTAGCTGCAGCGATGGCGGCCTCAGCAGCCGCTTCGCCTGCATCGGCTTCAGAATTCGGTGTTGAATTCGCACTGGAGCTAGAATTGGTGCCCGAGTCGTTCGTCTCCTCGCTCTCACCCTCGCCGTCCTCCTCCTCCTCCTCCTCCTCCTGTTCTCCATCTACCATGCCATCGCCCTCGCTCTCGCTGACGTCCGTCTCCCTTTCCGCACCTTCCCCTTCTTCTCCCTCGCTGGACAAAGGAGCCTCGGAAGGTACATCGACTCCCTCGTCCTCCTGCTCATCCCCTCCGGTGTCCGACATCGATTCAGTTTCCGTTGCCATAGTATCAGCATCAGCATCTTCTTCAACTCCATCCCCGCTTCCGCCTTCAGTCTCAGCTGCCTCGTCTCGCTAGTGGCCTTGGTCCGCGTCGTCTTCACTTTCGTCTTCGGGCTCGGCCGACCGGAAACGCATACCATCGCCACCCCCGACTTGTGCCATTGGATCGAGACCCAGACTGACACCGGATGCCCCCTTGGCCCCTGAACGGTCAGCTTCAGACCAAGAGGCACTCTGGCTATACTCGTCCGATGCCTTGGGCACTGATGGACGCGGAGAATGCGCATTGAAGGAGGCTTGCAGCGCTGCCTCCACCTCTGCCACAGGGTCGTCACTGCCCATCATAGGGGTGAAATACCCGCCCGCCCCTGCCCCTGCCTACAAGAACATGAGGGTGCTACTGTCGGCATCCAATGGCACCTAGCCATCAGCATCAGCATCAGCATCAGCATCAGCATCAGCATCAGCATCAGCATCTTCATGATACTTCTCCGCTCTGGTCCTCGCATCCTGCAGCACGCCGAGTAGTCGCTACAGCACCGCACCTGTGCCTCTATCCTTGCGCCGTTGCTGGTCGGCCTCCTTGGCCGTGGCAGAGGGCCCGAGCATGGTTGCGGCAGCCAGGCTGGTCTCAAGCGAAGCAGGAAGCACGGAGGCAGAGTGCCCATGCCTCCCACCACCATCGACATGAGGTGCTCCCAGCCTATGGACGGCCGACCTAACCTGGTGAATCGAATGGTCCAGGTACACGGCAGCAAGGTGGGACACTCGCTTCTTCTGCCTCTCCAAGATGGCCGCCCTATCAGCCGTGACTCCAAGTACTGAGGCTGCGGCATCCACGCGGGCCTGCAACCAGAGCAGGGCATGAGCCGTCTGGTTCAGTGTGCCCATCGCCACTCCCATGGCATCTCGGAGCAGGCCCTGTCCCGGAGACATCTGCTGCTCGGCCGCCGCCCCGATCTTGCGCGCCGCCTCGCCCCATTCCTCGGCTGCAGCGAGCACAGTTGCAGCTTCCTCTCTCGCCAGCTCGGCTCGCCTTGCTGTGTCCATGGCGTCCACCTCGGCCTCGCGCAGCTTCTCCGCCTGACGGGCAAGCTGCGTGCGCCGCTCGAGGCTGCGAGCGGCCGACGACGCCAGCTGCGCTGCCTGTCTCGAGTCTCTGGCATAGGCCTGTGAGGACGCTGCTTCGGCTGCCCTCAGCGCTGCGTGCGCCGCCCGCTCGGTGATCTGCGTCGTGCGGTTCGCAGCTGCGTGCGCAGAGGCTAGCTCCGCCTCGATATCGGCGACATCCTCGGCCGATGATCGCTCCTGCTCTGCGATGGCTTCCAGCAGAGGGGCCAGTCGCTCGTCTGACGCCTTGCTCGCTGCCTTGGCCTCCTCAAGGGTGCCTCGGAGCCTCTCATCCAGCTGTTCCTCGGCCCCCGTGACCCGTAGTTCCTCCTCGTGCAGTGCCTTGAGCACGGCGGGGACGGTACGCAGGGCAGATGCCTTCTTACGGAGACGGGCAAGGTGCTTGGTGGCAGTGTGCAGCACCGCCACAAGCTTCGTTTCCTCCTCTTCTAGCTTCAGTCCGGCATTCCGGAGCGCGGCAGAGGCTGCATGTCTCCGCCTCGACTCCTCCTCCCGGCCCTGCGCTCTACGCCTAGCATCTCGAGCTGCTATCTCCTGAGCTTCCCTCTGCTGCTATACTGCCACGGACTTGTCGGCCAGCACTGTCTGCCCCGTGAGACAGTCCATCGAGTCCGCCACGAATCGGCCGTCGGAGCACTGCGACCAGTGCAATTCCATGGCTTTGTCGATGCGAGCCAGCTCCATGTCCTGTGCGTTGGCCGTGCGCCGGGCCTCGTCTGCCAGCTGATCTGCCTCTGCTCGTCCTGCGAGGGCTTCGGTCACTTCCTTGCGGCTCTGGCGGACCCCCTGCAGACGGGCGCGGACGGTGATGATCTCAGCCTCTGCCCCTTTGAGTGCAAGCTCCGCAGATTTCCGGATGCTGTCTACCATTCTCGCAGCTTCCTTCGGAGATGCGAAGGGAGCAGGCGGGTCCTCAGGCGTGGCCACATCCTCTGCCTCCGTCCCGCTGTCCGCCTTAGCATCTCCTTCATCTCCGTTCGAACTGGACGTGCTATCCTTACCCTCGTCGCCCAGGCTAGTCTCAGTCCCTGCTCCGCCAATCGCCTGTGCCTGAGCACCATGCAGCAGCTCCTCGGCCTCATGAGATGAACCCCCCTCCATTGCGAAAGCACTCGCCGCCTTGGCTGCCTCATGGGCCATGCGATCACCCGACGTGGGACCGGCGGGACCGGCATCGGGTGAACCGGCAGCAATGAGCAACTCATGCTGCATCTCTGCAGCCTCCTCGTTAACGCTCTCGGCCAGGTGCTTGGCAGCCAGGGCGGCTGCCTCTCCTCCGTCAGCGAGGTCCCGGAGTCCGGCTGCTGTCATGCCAGGTGGCATCAGGTCGGCCAGCCTCGGCGGGGCTGGCGGTGCCGCCGGCATGGGCAGGTCACGGAGCTCCTCGGGCATTGAGGAAGGGGAGGTTGGGTCAACGAGGGAATCGGGAATTGCCGTTGAGTCCTCGTCATGTGGCAGCGGTGGTGGGGTCGGGATCGCTCCAGCATTAGCTTCGGTATGGCCAGGCGCGGCCGTTGGCACCGGTGGGTACGACACGCCGAAGCCGGCTGCGTCGTCCACCATCGCCACACCTGGTCCAGTGATCGGGCGCGAAGCCCCTTCCTCTGCCATGTGGTGTCCTCCATGCCCTGCAGTCCCCGAAGGTGGCCCGGATACGCCCGTTACTGACGGAGACTCCGCTGCCCATGCAACCTGCTGCAACTCTCCTGCGCGTCCACGGCGACTGCGGAACCTCTCATCACTTCCAGCGAGCCCATACTCTGCCTGTGGCATGTCTACCGAGGCTGGTACCCACCCTCCGTCCTGCTCCATCAGAGCCCGCTCTCCGCCGGACAGGAGTCCATCCGTCGATAGCGAGGACCCGAGGCCCTGCTCTGATCCGAGGCCGAGACCCATAGCTCTGAATCGGGGACCGGCATCTACACCCCAGCCGGCCTCTCCCTCGCGCGCACTCCCTTCGTCCTGACCAGACCCGTGACCCTAGCCCTAGCCACGGCCCCGGCCTGCGTTAACGCCTTCATACGCTCTCAGAAAGCTGGCATCGCTCGAAGTGGCACTACCCGTAGCCATCGCCTCTTCCTCCTCCGGAGTAAGCAGGGACACCGGTCCTGCCGAATCACTCGGCGCGTAGGGGCTGCGACTGCTGGTCTGCAGCAACATCGCGGAGGGGTCTGCAGGATGAGACCCAGACCGGCCATGCGACCGAGAGTGACCCGAGGCACTAGTCTGCTGGCCATGCCTGTGCTGGCGCCCTCCGGCATGTAGCAGTCCTTGTTCCCTGGCCCGGCCTGACCGGTGCCTGTGTAACGTGAGGCGAGACCGGTCCCGGCCCTGCCCAGTCTCTGCCTCAGCGTGCCCATGAAGATGTCGCTGCACATGTCCACCAGCAAGAGCATGAGCATGATTGCTGCCAGCAGAGAGACCATTGCGTGCTGTTCTTCGCCGGCCATGGGTGCCTGTCGTAGAAGCAAATCTCGAGGCACCGGGGTCCGCGCTTTTTTCATCCTCCTCCTCCCTCTCGCCCTCATTCGATGGCACCTTCATGCTCGAATTCGGCATGCCAGGTGGAGGGATAACGTCAGAACTGGGCATCTTGGGTTCAACAGCGTGCTTACGGTGCTTATGCCCGTGCAACATGTTCTCTATCTCAGATCGGGCGCCGCCTTGAGCCGATGGCACTGCACTTGCCGCCTATTTCACTGCGTCCGCCAGGTCTGCAGCACCAGTCGCCACCGCTGCCCCAGACATGGCGGCACCCTGCGAAAACCTCTTCTATGCCAGCTCTGACTCATGCACCCCGTAGATTACAGGAGCCTCGTCGTCGGGAAGAGAACCATGAGGTGATGAAGACGATGACAGCATGGCATTACCAGCGTAGCCTTCAGGCATGTTATCACCCTATCCACTGACCCTTGGAGCCCCGTCTATGCGCACGGGTGGATGAGCCTGCACAGCGGACAGCAGCTTTCTAAGTGCATTCTCTACATCACCAGCCTCCTGGTGGAGATCTCCATCCGCCCGTCGCAGTCCCTCCAATAGCAGCCTAACTGCGGCCACCCGCCCAGCGAAGTTCCCAAGGTACTCCTCCTCTGTCTCCCTGACCCTGCCAACGGCTTTCTGTGCCTATCGCACGGGGGCGAGCAGGGCATCTCGCTTGGCACGCAGGTTCCGTGTCCTGGATCGCAGCTCTTCCCTCGCGGCCTTCCTGGCCTCACGAGCCACTGCACCTGCCTCTGCCTTGGCTTCTGCCACCTCTGCCTCTGCTCTCTCCAGGAGAACCCGCTGCTCTTCCTGGGCCTGGGCCTTGCGTGCCTTGAGCTCAGCTAGGAGGTCCTGCCTGGCTGCTTTCAGGGC
>Ga0136560_1002012_pt1 | contig 10344 bp, 4 predicted proteins | sample AntRauMeHopE1497_FD_104925 | JGI IMG/M metagenome (GOLD analysis project Ga0136560, IMG submission 104925) | Saline lake microbial communities from Rauer Islands, Antarctica - Metagenome Hop E1 #497 | ecosystem: Environmental > Aquatic > Non-marine Saline and Alkaline > Saline | place...
CCTCTAGGGCACCTATTGGTTATTTTGCAATACCTAGTATTGAATATTCTACGAACCAGGGTTGTAAGAGTATTATTTTAAATAATGATGAAGACGTAATTTTTCATTATTATAATTTTTTATTTAACGTTTTTACTTTCAAAAATAGAGGGGAAGGAAGCACTTTCGCTGAAATATCAAAGAAAGCTATTGAAATACTTAAATTTCAAGTTCCCCCTCTCCCACAGCAAAAAAAGATAGCTCAAATTTTAAGCACCTGCGATACGGTACTGGAGCACACAGAAGCTGCTATTGCAAAATATCAAGCCCTCAAACAAGGCATGCTGCACGATCTATTTACCCGTGGTATTGATATACAAACTGGGCAATTACGGCCAAGCTATGAAGAGGCTCCAGAGCTGTATAAGGAGACGGAGTTGGGGTTTGTGCCGGTGGATTGGGAGGTAAGAGATTTACTGTCGATTACATCGTTGATAACAGATGGTGCTCATTTTAGTCCAATTCCACAGGAAAAAGGAATGCCAATAGGGAATGTCAAGGATATCAAGAATGGTAAGATAGATTATGATAATTGCACACGTATTTTACCACAAGTTTTTGAAGAGCTAAAAAGACAGAATTGTAGCCCGAAGATTGATGATGTACTACTGTCTAAGGATGGCACAATTGGAAGGGTGGTTCATTTCACGGATTCAATACCAATAGTATTATTATCTTCAATAGCAATCATAAGACCAAATGAACTAGCCTTTCCAGGTTATTTAGCAACCATCTTAAAAAGTGAATTTTTTGATAAGGAATTATATAAGCTCTTATCAGGAAGTGCGCTAAAGCGTATAACATTAAGAGATATTCAAAAGATAAAAATGCCTTATCCTAAAGAGATTGAAGAGCAAGAAATCATTGCTAATAGAATAAAATCCATAACCGATAAAATCCAAACCGAGCAGCAAACGCTTGCGAAGTATGAGCAGTTGAAGACTGGGTTAATGCAGGATTTATTGAGTGGGGTTGTTGGGGTTGAGGGGTTAATTGAGGATTAGAAACTAAAAAAGCATATATGAAAACAACGAATAACCAAGCCTATGATTTTATGGGCAAACTAGCCATCGCATTAAAGGGTCAAGACATACAAATTACTTTTGATGCCCTAAAAGTAATACTCAAAGAAAAAGGAATGCCATATTCAGATGGAAGTAATTTAGGTATCGGCAGATCGGTATCTGCCGCTTACAAAGCTTGGGGTGAAATTGATTTGGTAGTACATCACGCCATTGCAGATAGTTACACATCTCGTGACTGGAGTCACGCATGGGAATAGGTAGCGAAATATGACTAAAAAACAATCTAGGAATAAGAGAATTACAATAATATGGGATACAATAAAAATCTACCTCTAAAGCATCTATCCATTCGTGTTCCTTGGCACGATAACCAGTGGAATGGAACTATTTGTAACGCACCAAAAAATAATGGAGCGTGCTTAATTCTAAAAAACTGTGCGAAAAACAGGGATGACGAAAAGGAGAGCAGATTAAGCGGTACTTCAATTGAAAATTTGGCAGAAAAAGACTATCCCGTTTGTGTTGGTGAGCGAGCTACATTTATGGCACCGTTCAATTTCCAAAAAACATTAAATCACCCGTATGTAGTTAGTTCAAAAGATACGCACGGTAGATTACAACCGACAAAAGTTACTTTTCCAAAATTTTCTGCTGCTGCCGTTCCTTATAATTGGATGCTCAAAGAAAACACAGAAAGACTCACGGAAGATTATGATTTGGATTACGATGAGTCACGAGAGCCACCAATGAAATGGAAAGATGCTTGGGTGCAAGAAAGCGAAAATCAAAAAGCATTACTCAATACTTTCTTCGGGCATTTAAAAGAAGAAACCTCTTTAGTATTCTTTTATGCAAAAGAAGTTCCTTTTGTAGAATCTAGAGGACGTGTCTTGATTGGTGCTGGGCGGATCAATAAAATCATAGATAGTAAAAAATATGATGGTTCAGATGCTCAATTTGGTGCGGCTTATTGGGAGCATATGATTTTACATTCCATACGTAAAGACAATAAAAACGGTTTTCTATTACCATATTATGAAGCTGTAGCCTATCAAAAAGAACATCCAGATTTTAATCCAGAGGAGATTGCAGTTGTCGTGCCGCACGATAAACAATTTGAATTTTCTTACGCCGCAGAGCATGTAAGTAATGATGCAGCTATTAGAGTACTCACAGATTGTATTAAATCCTTAGAAAACAGCCAAGAACTTCAAATAGGAAAAAATCTAAATGCTGCCATTAGTTGGATACAAGATGAAATTGCAAACTTAGAAGAGCTACGTGGTTTATATCCAGGAATGGGATCTGCTTTGCAGGCTTTTGGTGCAGACAAAGGGCATTTTGCTGCTTCGGCAGTAATCAATAAATTAAATGATAGTGCTAAGAATCCTTGGTTATTGCTAGAAAAATGTTTTGATGATAGTGATGATTTTTCCCTCGGCATTCAAAGATTGATTCCAGAAAGCGTTCGCAATTTATATAAAGACTTAAAACAAAGGAAAAGTGAGCGATTAGATTTATTGCATTTACTTTCACGCTTTGATGTAACCAAAGAACAAGCCACACTCGTTTTTGTTCAAGAGCAAAGACTAGTTATAAGCAGAGAACGAAAAGATAAGGACTATCTAAATAACCCGTACCTCATATTTGAGGACTTACGTTTACGAAATGACGCGATAGCATTAAATACTATCGATTTAGGATTATATTCAAAAATTAAAGGAAATCATTTACTTCCTAATGAATTAAAATATGATGATCCTTTCGAAGCTGGAAGACTAAGAGCTATTGTGATAAATCAACTTGAAAACGCCGCACTCAATGGCCATACCCTTCAATCTCGTAAAAACTTAGTAAATGAAATACGAGAATTACCTCTTGTACCTACGTGTCCAATAAATGGAGACTTTTTGCAAATGGCTGAAAAGTCCTTTGACGATAAAATTAGCGTTGTTGCAATGGCAGATGATAGTCCTGCATATCAACTCGAAAAATTTGCAGAGAGCAAACGTGTAATTTCATCAAAGATTGAAGCACGAATTAAAGCAACCAGATTAAACGTTTCTTGTGATTGGGAAAAATTACTCAATCAAGAGTTAGATAAGGATAAGGTAGTTGAAATAGATTCGGAAGAAAAAAAGGCAAGGGAGGAAAAAGTAGCAAGTTTAAAAGAGTTGGCCGCTTCTAGGTTTTCAGTGCTCATAGGCCCTGCCGGAACAGGTAAAACTACATTACTTGCAGTACTTGCAGGGCAACCAGAGATTTTAGGTAACGGTGTTTTATTATTGGCACCAACTGGAAAGGCGCGTGTGCGAATGCAAGAGGTTGCAAAAAACATTGACGTTACCACAAAAACATTAGCGCAGTTTCTATCAAAATATAAACGTTATGATGGTGCAACATTTCAATATGAATTTAGTGATCGTAAATGTGAGTCAAAATATGAGACGGTAATTCTAGATGAAGCTTCAATGCTTACAGAGTTGATGCTTGCCACAACCATAGATTGCTTAAAAGGCGCAAAGCGAATTATCCTCGTGGGCGATCACAGACAGTTACCACCCATAGGCGCGGGAAGACCGTTTATTGATATTATCAATTTTCTGAGAACTCCTGAAATAGCGAATTTATTTCCGAGGATTGCTACCGGTTATGCAGAACTAACTATTAAAAGAAGGCAGGGCGGCGCAAACAGAGAAGATTTACAACTTGCAGAATGGTTTGGCGATGGCGAAATGGAACCTGGAGCCGATAGTATTCTGAATAAAATAATCACCGAACCAGATGGACAATATTTGCGTGTTGAAAAATGGCAAAACGAATCGGATTTTGAGAGTTTGCTTGAAAAAGTAATTATTGAGGAATTGGAACTAGAAGATATTACAGATGTCAAAGGATTTAATAAAACAATAGGTGCAAATGAGAAAGGATATTTTAATAGAGAGGACGCTGCAAAAAGAATAGAAGAATGGCAATTGCTAACACCTATTAATGACAAGATTTTTGGTCGTGTAATGTTAAATAGGCGAATTCACGAGTGGTTCAGAACTAAAACAATTAAAAACGTTCAAAGTCCTTGGGCAAAATTACCTGCTCCGCTTGGTGTTAATCAATTGGTTTATGGAGATAAAGTCATAAATAATTCAAATACAAAAAGGCATCACAAATCTGTATATCCGCAAGATGATGATTCGCTAAATTATATCGCAAATGGAGAAATAGGTATTATAAACGGTCAATGGAAGTCAAAACATTTTAAGGGGCAACCTAAAAATGTAACCGTTGAATTTAGTACGCAAATCGGATATCAATACACATTTAAAAAAGGAGAGTTTGGAGAAGAAAGTTTACCTCCTCTGGATTTAGCATATGCATTAACCATTCATAAATCACAGGGAAGTCAATTTGGTAAAGTAATTCTCGTAATTCCTAACCCTTGCTTATTGCTATCAAAAGAGTTACTCTATACAGCATTAACAAGACAAAAGGATAAAGTGATTGTATTGTTCCAAGGAGACGTTTTTGATATCAAAGATTTAGCTTCTCCAATTAACTCAGACGCACTCAAGCGAATTACGAATCTTTTTAAAAACCCGGAAATTGTTGAGGTCAAAGGCAATTATTTAGAAAAGAATTTAATACATCAAGCCTCAGACGGAACACTGGTAAGATCAAAAAGTGAGTTAGTCATATATCAAAGGCTTTTGGATAAAGATCTCGATGTAAGATACGAGGAGAAACTTGTAATAAATGATGTAGAAAAATTACCTGATTTCACTATTGAAAATGATGATACAGGAGAAGTATTCTATTGGGAACATTGTGGAATGCTTCACGTTCCAGAATACTTAGATCGTTGGGAAGAAAAAAAGCAATGGTATATTGATAATGATATTAAAACCTTGGAAGATGGTGGCGGTTCAAAAGGCACTTTAATTATCAGTCAAGATAATTTACAATCATTAAGCGACGGCTCATTACGAGGCAGTATTTCAGTCAAAGAAATTGACGCATTAATTAATAAAGCATTTTAAATGGCAGAGTACAAAAACGTAGAAAAGCCTTTTTTAGAAAAGCTTCGGGAGATAGGCTGGGATGTTATTGATCACGGAGGTTTTGGGATTCCTAAAGACCCTGCCAGCAGTTTACGTAGCAGTTTTAAAGTGGTCACCTTAAAACAAACATTCTTAGATGCCATTGAAACAATAAATCCTTGGCTTACCCCTAAGCAAAGTGAGGATGTATACACCACAGTAATTTCCGCGGAAAAATCCGGGTTATCGTTGTTAGAAGCCAATAAAGAAGTGTTCGAGCGTTTAGTGGGTACCACCAAAACCACGGTGGCTCAAAATGAAACCACAGGAGAGCAAGATGCGCTTGTAAAAATCATCGATTTTGAGCAATGGGAAAATAATACGTTTACGGCTATTAATCAGTTTAGGGTAGTTACGCCTGGAGGTCCCCGTCAAGGTATTATTCCTGATATCGTTTTGTTTGTAAATGGTTTGCCTTTCGGTGTGGTAGAGTGCAAAGATGTAGGCGTTGCAGACCCATTATCAAGCAGTATCGACCAGATTATGCGCTATGCCAATACGCGTGAGGATGACTTTGGGACTAAAGAAGGAGAAGAACGCTTATTCCATTATAACTTATTATGCATCGCGACACACGGAGAAGAAGCGCGTATTGGAACCATTACAGGAACCTATGAATATTACTTAAACTGGAAGGATATCTTTCCAGAAATTTATCGCTCGTTTGACATCGATTTATATGCTGCTGAAGAAACAATACGCTATGGAGCAAATGGATTAAACAATGTGCCTAAAGTACGGCAAGAAGTGGTCATTGCTGGATTGCTGAACAAAGAAATAATAGTAGATGTTTTAAGGCACTTCTCCATATTTATGGAAATAAAAGAAGGTGTGCTTATTAAAGTGGTGTGTCGTTATCAGCAATATCGGGCAGTAGGTAAAATACTAGAACGTTTGCGGGAAGGAGATTCTGGTCAAGAACGTTCGGGCGTGGTTTGGCATACGCAAGGTTCAGGAAAATCATTGACGATGGTTTTTTTAGTTAGAAAACTACGTTCTCAAAGCGATTTGAAAGATTTAAAGGTCATAATGACCGTAGACAGGATTGACCTAGAAAGCCAATTGTCGGACACCGCGAAATTAACCAATGAGTTTAAAGAGAGTAATGTCGTAAAAGCTCGAAAAGAATTGATTCCTAAATTGAGTAATGATTCGTCAGACCTAAATATGGTAATGATTCACAAATTTGTGCAAGAAGAATTGAAGCACAGCAAAGCCTTGATGCAAGCCTTCGTAAAAGAAGGAGAGGTTCCAGAATTCAAACCATTTGAGGTGGTCAACAGAAGCGAGCGCATCGTTATTTTGATAGATGAAGCACATAGATCACAAGGCGGTGATATGGGTGATAATTTGTTTGCGGCCTTCCCAAATGCTGCAAAAATTGCTTTTACAGGAACACCATTATTAACAGAAAGGCATAAACAAAAAACGCACGAACGTTTTGGCGGTTCAGGAGAGTTTATTGATACCTATAAAATTAGGGAAGCAGTAGACGATCGTGCCACGCTGGATATTATTTATATAGGAAAGACCAGCAAGGACAACATCAAATCTAAACAGGCTTTTGATGCCGAGTTTGAAGATGTATTTAAAGAACAAACCGAAGAAGAAAAAACAGAGATCCAGAAACGCTACGGCACCATGCAAGCGTATTTGGAAAATATGGATAGGCTAAAAAAAATAGCTAAAAACTTAGTGAACCATTACATTAAGGACATATTGCCCAACGGCTATAAAGCAATGGTGGTAGCAAGCTCCATATTAGCAGCAGCAAGATACCAGCGTTTGATAGAAATAGCCATAGATGAGCGCTTAGAAGTAGAACGTAATAAGCCAGAACGGGATGAGCAGTTGATAGAACAAATTGCTTTTCTTGAAGCCTGTACGGTAGTGACTAAGCAAGATAATAACGAGCAAGGATTTATAAGCGAAGCAAGAAACAAGGCCAAAGAGTATAAAGCCGTAGCTAATTTCAAAAAGGACTTTGATTACACAAAAGATGCTTCAGGTCAATACGAGAAACCTAAAACAGGCGTCGCATTTTTATGTGTGTGCGATAAACTCCTCACAGGTTTTGACGCACCCATTGCACAAGTAATGTATCTAGATAAGAGTTTACGAGAACACGATTTATTACAAGCCATTGCCAGGGTAAACAGGACAAAAGGAACGAAGAGCCACGGAATACTAGTAGATTATTACGGGGTGTCTAATAACTTAAAGGAAGCACTTAACATTTGGGGTGCGGAGGATGAAGAGGATATCAAAGAGCTTTTGGCATATTTTAAAGATATAGATCAAGAAATTCCGGTTTTGGAAGCTCGGTATAATAGAATGATTCAGCTGTTTGAAGACAAAGGTATTGCGGACTTTAAAAAGTTTGCCGAGCAGAAAATGCAGGATAAAGCGATAGAGTTTCGGCTAGCTGAGGATTGTATTGAGTTGGCAGCTTCAGTTCCATTTAGAGCACAGTTTGACACCTACTTGAAAGCTTTTTTTGATAGCTTGGATTTGTTGTTTCATTCTGAAATTGCGCATCAGTATTATATTCCTGCAAAGCGATTTGGTTACCTGTTAGTTCGTATTAGAAACAGGTATAAAGATGCTTCTCTAGATCTAAAATGGGCAAAGCCCAAGGTTAGAAAGATGATTGACACCTATTTGGAGACATTAGGGATTGATAGTCGTATACCTCCAGTAAGTTTATTATCTCCTCAATTTATGGGAGATGTCAACAATCTTGGAAATAATCCTAAGACGAAAGCGAGTGAGATGGAGCACGCAATACGGAGGCACATTAAAGTGAATCTGGATAAAGATCCTGTATTGTATAAGCGTTTCTTAAAAAAGATGGAGGAAATCCTAGAGCGGTATAAAGATAATTGGCAATTAATTGTAGATGGCTTGACGGGTCTTCGGGATGATATGGACGTCGGGCGTAAAGGGGAATATGAAGAAAAGGGGCTCACAGAACAAGAACTTCCATTCTTTGATTTGATAATTTATAGTGCCTACGGTGATATCATAAAAGAGGAGGAAAAAGAAGTATTAAAACCATTGGTTAAAAAGTTAATAGTCCTTTTACGAGATGCTATCGATAAGCCGAACTTTTGGAAAGATCGTGATACTGAAATTAGAAAATTAGAGGGCGAGGTAAGCGATTTGTTAGATTTTTCAGGAATACCAGTTATCGAGTCTCTGTATGAAAGTTTAACTTTAGAGTTAATGACCTTAGCAAAGAAAAGACATAGTGATTTAACAGGCGAGTAATGGAAGTGACAGGGATCGACATAACTATAAAAAAAAGTGACCGTAAAACGGTTAGCATTTTTGTGGAGCGCAACGGCACTGTTTCTGCCCTTGTTCCTAATTCATTGGAACATGAAACCATAAAAGAGGTGCTTACGTCAAAAAGCTATCAAATCCATAAAAATCTAGCCGAGTGGAAACAACTTAATGAGCGACACGTCCTTCGGGAGTATGTGAGCGGGCAATCATTTTTATATTTGGGGCGTAATTACCGTTTAAAGGTAGTAGATGATCTATTGGGGCGGCTTATATTTAAGAAGGGTACATTCTATCTTGGAAAAAAGGAAGTTTCAATGGGTGAAGATTATTTTAAGGAGTTCTATAAAAGTAAACTTGAAAAAAAAATAGCTCCTATTATCAAACTTTACGAAAATCGTTTAGGAGTCAAATCGAATCAGGTTAGAGTTATGGAGCTTCAACATCGGTGGGCATCTTGTACTAAAAAAGGAAATGTGAATTTTCATTGGAAATGTGCGATGGCACCAATAGAAGTATTACATTATATCGTTGCTCATGAACTTACCCATTTAATTCACATGAACCACACTAGCGCATTTTGGAACGAAGTTGATAAAGTCTTACCCAATTATGATAACCAAGTAAACTGGTTAAAATTTCATGGGGCGGGAATGGACTTGTAAAAAAGGTGTTAGCTATGTTTGTGATTTTTCGTAGTCCATTCTTCTTTTTTTGAAGCATTCGAAAAGAAATCATTTCACTGAATGACTCAGGTAATCTTTTCTCTTTTCATGGGAGTTAGTAGCTCTATTTCGATCACTCTTTACATTACACCCTTTGGTCATGGTTTTAAAATTGCAGATGAACTCCCTAAAAGATAATTATAACAAATAGTGCTCTTTACAAAATCCGCTTTATGTAAAGAGTAATAGCGTCCCTTATTATAACACCGATTCAATCTATAAAAGTGCACGCCTATACTTCCCATAATCCGTCAACTCATCTCTAAAACCATTAAAAACCTCTTCCTCGCGATAGCTTGATTTTCCCAATAGGGCACTAAACGCATATACACTTTTACGCAAAAGGTTAGCAAGTTTGTTATTGATTTTCTGTTTGGCAGCGATATGAATTTTTCCCCGAAGCCCATTATCTAAATGAAATTTCAATACTTCAGTCGAGAGGTTTGGTCGCATTCTGTCATGAGCAATCATAAAGGCCGCTTTTTGGTACAACTGTTTTTCAATCAAATAAGATACCCATAAGTTTTTCAACTGACCTTGACCATTCTCTGTGATGTTATCCAGTATGGCTCTTTGTCCGTTAAGCATGTCTTCCAAACCCTTAAAAGATAGTAGGTACATTTTGGTCTTTGGAGCTAGTGGTACTCCATCGGGATACTTCGGATAGATGGAATGTAAAAAGATGTTTCCCTCCTTTTTGACAAAATAGAACCCTTTTTCATTTAATAAGCGAACGTAATCTTTGGCAGATTTTTCAAACGGAATATGAAGTTTTTCTGCTGTTTTCTGGTAAGCCATTAGACTCAATTTTTCAAATTTCTGGCGGTGTTCATCGCACATTGCCTTATATAACCTTGGAAAAATTAGGGGAAGGAAAATAGAACTACCGCTCAACCCAGTTTCCTTAAAAGGGGTGTCATTGATTAAGGCGCTCAGCATTTTCTCATTTTGATCTATAAATCCGGTAGAAATATAAGATTGAGAAACTTCTGGTAAAATAAAGTTTGGAATGGTCAAAGAAGCGTGATGCCTGTTAGAATTGAAATAGAATATCGTACCACGAACATACTTTAGCCCTATACTTTGCAAAAGGTCAAAAACAATGGCTTTTTCTGCTTTCAAATTGAATATGCCTTTATGGATAATACTATTGACCAGCAGTGCTTTTTGTTCGAG
>Ga0136560_1002013_pt1 | contig 10344 bp, 6 predicted proteins | sample AntRauMeHopE1497_FD_104925 | JGI IMG/M metagenome (GOLD analysis project Ga0136560, IMG submission 104925) | Saline lake microbial communities from Rauer Islands, Antarctica - Metagenome Hop E1 #497 | ecosystem: Environmental > Aquatic > Non-marine Saline and Alkaline > Saline | place...
AGGCCAAGGCTGCCGAGGAGGCCAAGGCTGCCGAGGAGGCCAAGGCTGCGGCTGAGGCCGAGGCTGCCGAGGGGGCCAAGGCTGCGGAGGAGGCCAAGGCTGCCGAGGAGGCCAAGGCTGCCGAGGAGGCCAAGGCTGCGGCTGAGGCCAAGGCTGCGGAGGAGGCCAAGGCTGCCGAGGAGGCCAAGGCTGCGGCTGAGGCCAAGGCTGCGGCTGAGGCCAAGGCTGCGGAGGAGGCCAAGGCTGCCGAGGAGGCCAAGGCTGCCGAGGGGGCCAAGGCTGCCGAGGGGGCCGATCGGTCGACCTCGGCTCGCTCTGGCCGCGCTCGTTCCCCTCAGCTGGTCGTCTCGGCCCCGCTCCTCGGCGCAGCCGCAGCCCTTGACGACCTTGGTTCCCCTGTCTTCACCGACAGAGCTTCCTTCAAGCAGAGCAATGCGCCGGCTGAGGTCGGGCCCTCGTCGGCAGAGCAGCCCGACGGCGCGGACAGCACCGGCCGCTCCTCGCTCGGCCCTAGCCGCAGCCGCCAGCCCAGCCGAATCATCGACGACGCCGCCGCGCCTGCTGTCGGGTCCGTTGCGTCCGGCGGATCCTCTCGCCGCAGGTCCCTCAGCCAGGGCAACGAGAGCCCCATGGGCGGCGCCGTCGCCGGCAGCCGCGTCCTGACGCCGCCCATGCCCGGCTCCCCCGACGAGGAAGAGGCGGCGGAGCACCCCAGCTCCCTCCGCGCCCCCTCGGACCGCGAGTCCGTCGACGGTCAGGTGGCCGCCTCGCGGTCCACCCGGCAGCGGGACACAGACGAAGCCGTCAGCGGCCTGCCCTCCCGCGTCGGGAGCTTCCTCGTGCGCGTGCCACTGGGCCGCGGGCAGCCCTCCGCCGTTGCTCTCGCCATCAACGCGCTCAAGGGCCCGGCGCCGCTGTCGGCGGCCGACGAGGACCCGTCGCCCGTCGAGCTGTCGCCGGACAGTTCCCCGCTGCTCGGCAGCAAGGCCCCGCCGGAGACCGCCCGCCCCGGGGCGTGCCGGGCGCAGTGTTGTGGCGTGCCCTCCTCTGCCGACCAGTGCTCGGTCATGTGACTGGTGCCACGCCTGGAGCGCTCGCCGTGCGGGGTTGCGCCCCGCAATCGTCCACTGGAACCATGCGTGATCCCGGGCTGCCTCCGCAAATCCGTTTCATTTGTTCGCACGCAGCACCTACGAAAGCTAGGTTTCGTTTCCGGTCAATGCGTGCCGCGACGCCGGGCGATGGCGCGCTTTTGCTGTCGGCAAGAAGGCTGCACGGTGCGCGTCGTGGCTCGGGGGGGGTTGTCTGAGGCGGGAAGCCTGTGGGCGGGCACACACGAGCACGTGTCGGTACGGCGGGGAGGGGCCCCGACGGGGGAGGTGTCGCACCGAAGTGCTCACATGGCGGGGAAGTCCTGGACGGCGCGCACGAGGGGCTGGGAGATGTCGCCGAGGCAGTCGAGGACCTCGACAATGCCGGCGCCGAGGGAGGTGGCGTGGTACTGGATGTCGTGCTTGCTGCAGAGGGCCTCGATGTAGGGGCGGATCTTGGCGAGGTGGTGGCGGGGCATGGTGGGGAAGAGGTGATGCTCGATCTGGAGGTGGAGGCCGCCGGTGAACCATCCCGCGAAGCCGAGGAAGTCGTCATTGACGTTGCGGGTGGTGCGGAGCTGGAGCTCGTAGTAGCCGGGCTTGTCGGCGAGCTCGAAGCACTCCATGCCGTTGTGGCCGACGACGAAGGAGACGGCGAGGAGGAGGCCGGAGACGGTCTGGGCGCCGAAGAAGAAGAAGGCCGCCTGGGCGGGGGTCATGTAGAGCACCATGAGCGTGGCGAGGGTGGCGTAGTGGCCGGCGAGGCCGACGACCTCGCCGATGGGGTAGCGGAGGGAGCGGGCGACGCGGCCGCCGCCCCAGGCGCCGCCGCTGAGGGACTGGGGGAGGAGGGGGGCGAGGGCGAAGGCGACGGACTGCTGGGCCCAGATGAGGCGGGCGAAGGCGAGGAGGGGGAAGAAGAGGAGGCGCTGGTGGCGGACGAAGAAGGCGGGCCAGCCAGACTCGTCGCGGCGCGCCTTCTCGGCCATGGACGCGGACCAGGCGAGGAAGGGGAGGGTGTCGATGTCCGGGTCGCCGTTGTGGGCCTCATCCTCGGACTCGTGGGTGTTGGGGATGGCGTGGTGGGTGTTGTGCTTGTTCTTCCACCAGTCCACGCTGAAGGCGAGGATGTAGTTGCCCACAAAGAGGCCGAGCAGGTCGTTGTACGTGCGGTTCTCGAAAACCTGGTTGTGCAGGAAGTCGTGCGCGAGCCAGCCCGCCTGCTGCCACGAGAGCGCCATCAGGAGGGTGGCCGCGACGACGGCGTACCAGTTGTACGGGAAGGCGTGCAGCACCGCGATGGAGCAGGCGGCGATGCCCACGACCTCGAGGAGCTTGTACATGTAGTAGACCGGGCTGCGAGCACGGGACGGAAGACAACACACACAGAACCAGTGACCCTTCGCGATCCTTGCCAGCGAGGGGGCAGCGCGCGCGCCTTAGAGGCTGGCTTGCGAGCGGTGCTGCCTCACCTTGCGCGGAACCAGCCGTTCTTGCGGAACTGGTTGCGGAGCTGAATGACCTCCTTGTCAAACTCGGACGTCTCAATCCCCTCCACCTCGCCGATCTGGCGGGTCTCGAGGTGGTCCCAGCCGGCCGAGCTGTGGAAGCCGCGGAAGACGTGGGTGGCGTCCTGGCCCGCCACGGCGAACACGACGCGCCCTCCGGGGTGAGCGTCCCAGCCGGAAACGTCAATGACCTGTGAGGTGGCGCTTGGTGCACTAATGGTCGCTTCGCGGCTCCCTTTGGCGGAATGCGGCTGCCAACGTCAAAGTGCAGTCTGGCGTCAGCGCAAGCTGGCGAAGCGCCGCGTTTCCGTGCCCCTAGCAAGCACCGACGCCCGAGGCGCTGAGATGTTGCATCGACCGACACGGCACACGAGGGCTCCCGCCCGAGGGGCGGCTGGGGGGGCCGCGGAGGCACGCCCAAGATGCGGGCGGCGACTCACCTTGTTGTTGACAATCACCCAGGCGTCGTCGAAGGTGTTGTGCTTGGCCACCTCTTCGCGGCTCAGCTTGATTGACTTCTTCGCCGCGTGCTGCACTGCCGCATCTGCGCCGCGTCCCATGGCTTCCCGGTCCCGACGACGGTGCGCGATTGCCGTGCCAGCCGAAACTCGGGCTGAATCGAATGTCCCGAAGGATGACCATCACCATATTCAGCCGGAGAATGTGCCCCGGAGGCCTCTGCCCGAATCTGCGCCCCCGCTCGCCGCGCACCCCAGCGCATTTCCGGCCAGAATGCTCGCCCGCGCCGCTGCTGCTACGTCGTCCATGGCCCGCGCGGCCGCATCGGCCGCCCCTCGTGCCGTGAGCATGCGTCACCGGCCGTCCGCGAGGCCACCGGCAGAGGCGTCGGACCTCATCCGCCTTTGCGCCTATGCGCGGGCTGACGAGCCCCTGTCTGTGATACGGCCCGTAGCACCCGCGCCTCGCGCTACTGCCTGTTTCCTCCCGTTGCTTAGCGTCCCCGCAGGCGGCCGCAAGCCCCGCCATCGTCGGCTCCGCGGCCCAGCGGTTCCTCAACCTGCACGAGGTAAGCTTCCCGAGCTCGCGCGTGCGCTCTGAACAGGGCTTGCGGACCGGATACCAGTTGCCGATGGCGCGGTGGAGCGCGGCGCGCGGAGGCTGGGCCGTGCAACAGGCGGGAGTGACGACGGTCGATCGTTCCGGGGATCTGCGGGCGCCTCGCCGCCCCGCCGCAGCCCCCGGCAGCCCCGAATCCGAGCGCCAGCCATACCACGCGAGGCAGATCTCGTGCCGCCCGGGCTCACCACCCCTCTCGTCGTGGAATTTCCCCCGCTCGTGCCGCAGTACCAGTCCAAGAGCCTCATGGAGAAGTACTCGGTGCGCGTGCAGAAGGGTGACATGGCCGAGTCCGCCGATGCCGCCCGCGCCGTGTCGGAGAAGCTCAAGACCGAGAGTGAGAGGCGCCGCGGCCGTGCTGCGTCCTGCGGAGGTGGTTGGCGCTGCCGGGGGCGCGACCCTTGCGGGCCACCGCGCTCCGCTCGCGCCCGCCACGACGTCACGCACCGCACCGCCCCCCGCGCCTTTGCCCCGGCCGCAGACCCCGGCGCCGAGCTTATCCTCAAGGCCCAGATCCACGCCGGCGGGCGCGGCAAGGGCGTGTTCACGTCGGGCTTCAAGGGAGGCGTGCACATCTGCACCGAGGCCGGCGAGGTGGCCGAGAAGACGTCCAAGATGATCGGGGAGTACCTCGTGACCAAGCAGACGGCCGACGAGGGCCAGCTCGTGCAGAAGGTGCTCATCAACGAGGGCATCACCATCGACGCGGAGTACTACTTTGCCATCCTCATGGACCGCGCCTACGGCGGCCCCGTCATCGTCGCCTCCACCGAGGGCGGCATGGACATCGAGGAGGTGGCCGAGAGCAACCCGTCCGCCATCCTCAAGGAGCCGGTCTCCATCGCAACCGGCCTCAGCGAGGAGCAGGCGCTCGACCTCGCCGGCCGCCTCGGCTTCGACGACGACGTCAAGGCCAAGGCCGCCGCCCAGTTCCGCGCCCTCTACGACCTCTTCATCGGCACCGACGCCACCCAGGTCGAGATCAACCCGCTGGCCGTGGGAGCCGTGCCCGGCGCAGGGGAGGACCGGCACGTCTTCGCCGTGGACGCTAAGCTCAACTTTGACGACAACGCCGCGTACAGGCAGGACGCCGTCTTCGCCATGCGCGACAAGTCCATGGAGGACGCGCGCGACGTGGCCGCGGAGGAGGCCGGCCTCAACTACATCGGCCTCGACGGCTCCATCGGCTGCCTCGTCAACGGCGCCGGCCTGGCCATGGCCACCATGGACATCGTCAAGCTCCACGGCGGCAGCCCCGCCAACTTCCTCGACGTCGGCGGCGGCGCCACCGCGGAGCAGGTCTCCACCGCGTTCCGCATCATCACTTCGGACGACAAGGTCAAGGCTCTGCTCGTCAACATCTTCGGCGGCATCATGAAGTGCGACACCATCGCCGAGGGCATCGTCGCCGCCGCCAAGGACGTCGGCCTCAAGCTCCCCCTCATCGTGCGCCTCGAGGGCACCAACGTGGAGCTGGGCAAGAAGATCCTCCAGGACTCGGGCATCGCCGTCATCACCGCCGACGACCTCGACGACGCCGCCAAGAAGGCCGTCTCCGCCGTCGTCTGAGCGCCGGGCGGCTAAGCGCGCGCCCGGCGGGGAGCGAGCGACGGCGTGTGTGACAGGCGCGCGGGCCGGGAAACGCGCCGCGGCTGGGAACCGCGCGCACAGCCACGGCAGTGCACACGCGCCATACTCGGGAGCAGACCCAAGCGCAGCCGGTGGGTTTTCTGTGGCAGGACGCGTGCCCTCGTGTGCCGGCAGCATATCTCGCGTCGCGCGGGCCCGCCGCCACGCATCACTCGCGCGGCGCTGGTCCTGTCTGCGCGTCAGCTGGGGTGCTCTGCCGGGTCCGCCCCTGCGTCGCCGAGGAGGTGCGCCGCGTGGAGCATGCACGCGAGGCCTGAGACGGGGACGCTTCCTCGGCGCGCGACCACGCCGGCCCACGCGGCGGCCGCCGGCTGCGACGTGTACCCCGACGCCATGCAGGTGGCGAACCATCTGCCTGTGGTGCGGACGAATCCCGCGCGGGCGCCGGCGGCGGCGCTTCGGAGGAGCTTTGCGGAGAAGTCGTTGGGGTTCTCGAGCTGCAGGAGGTGCCCGCCGTGGGGGATGACGTCGTTGGAGGCGCGGGAGGCGTGGTGGGAGAGGGCGCTGCGGGCGACGCGGGCGGCGAGGGCGGCGTCGGCGGGGAGAGGGGGCGGGGAGGGGGGCGGGACGCGGGGGACGATGAGGAGGGCGTCGTCGTCGTCGCGGCGGGGCCCGGCGCCGAGGAATGGGGCGGTGTGGGCGGCGACGGTGCTGCGGGCGGCGGAGCGGAGGCCGGGGGCTGACCCGGGGTCGGACTCCCCGTCGTCGTCGTCGTCGCCGGCCCGGCCCGTGACGGCCGAGGCTCTGCCCGAGACGAAGTGCCTGGGGGTCTCGTCGTCCGTGAGCACGGCCCGCTGCTCCACGACGGCGAGGACGAGCTGGAGGACGGCGAGGGCCTCGTCGAGGGAGACGTCGGCGTCGGCGGCGGCGGGGCGGAAGCGGCCCGACTCCTCGTCCTCCCACCGCGCGGACAGGGCCTCGCAGATGCGTGTGCCGTACAGACTGCCCATCCAGTCGTGCGCGGCGCCGTAGAAGAAGGAGACGGGGAGGGACGGGGGCAGGCGCCAGACGAGGCGCTTGCCCGCGCTGTCCTTGGGCCAGGCGCCGGGGAGGACGATGGAGCGGAGGGCGACCTCGTCCGAGGCGGCTCTGCCGGCGATGTTCATGACGTAGGAGGACAGGTCGGCGACGTCCATGGTGGTGTCGAGGCCGGCGGCGGCCCACGAGGGGGCCTTGGACCAGCGGCTGACCCCGCTGGCGACGAATCCCCGGGCGACGAGGGGCATGAACGGCCCCATGAGGCGGATGGCGCCCTGGGGCGTTGCGCCGTTGCGCCAGAGGAAGGAGGCGGCGGCCCAGAGGAGGGTGCGGGTGGGCGCGGAGCGCTGCTGCTCGTCCGCCTCGGCCAGGGGCATGCCCAGGGGGCTGACGAGGACGAGCTGCTCGGGGGCGAGGGCGGGGGCGCGGCGGCCGAAGGCGCGCTCGGGGGCGGGGGGGCGGAGGATGGCGTGGTCGATGTCAGCCTCGACGTTGCCGCGGCCGGGGGGGCTCGCCGCGGAGGCGAGGGGTGAGGGGGGTTCGAGGGGCGAGGCGTCGTCGTCGGCGGTGGAGCCGTGGCCGCTCTCCGAGACGGATCGCGCGTGGGGCGCGGCGCAGCCGGGCGGCGAGGGCAGGGCGGGGGCCGATGCCACCACGCCGGCCTCCGGTGCCTCCTTGGCGAGCGGGCCGGACCCGGCGACTGCGAGGGCCGCCGACGCGCCCATGCCGAGGCTGGCGCTCCCGTCGTAGTCGTCGGCGTCGTCGTCGCCGCCGAGGGAGGCGGATCCGCCGCCAGCGGACAGGCGCCCGTCGAGGGCTCGCCACACGCTGGTCCGGGCGTCCTCGTCGTCCTCCTCGTCCCTCGGATCGTCGCGCGGGGGTCCCTCCCAGCTCCCAACGCTGCCGACGTCCACTGCCGTGTCGTCCCCCGCGGCGTGGGACTCCGCCACCCACCGGCGGAGCGACTTGGCCGCGCGGGCCTCCGCCTCTGCCACCGCCCCGGCGCCGAACGCGGTCCCGGCCGCGGTGGACCCGGGGTCCTCCCCCGCGCCGGCCCCCGCGCTGTCCTCGCCGTCCAGGCACGGCAGGCAGCACCCCGCCTCGCCGCGCCGCCTCACGCCGTCCTCGCCCGCCGTCACGCCGCCCCCAGGCTCCGCCGACGCGGCGGCGGCTGCGGCTGCCCTGCTCGCGCCCCGCCCCTCCTGCTGCTCCGCCGACCCGGCCCTGAGAGCGTACGAGGCGGACATGTAGCCGCCCATGGAGTGGCCGAGGAGCACGTAGCGGCCGAGGCCGGGGGGCCCCTGGTCGCACGCGTCGGTGCCCTTGCGAAGTGGGACGCCGCCCGAGGTCCCGGCGTCCGGCTCTGCCACGAGGGGGTCCGAGGGGGCGTCGGCGGCGGCGTCGGCGCGGCGGATGGCGGCGACGAGGGCGCTGGCGTCGTAGCGGACGTCGATGACGCCGGGGGGCCCGGGGGAGGTGTCGAGGAGGCGGGCGAGCGGCGTCCGGCTCTCGCGGCCGTAGGAGGCGTGCAGGTCGTCGCCGCTGCCGCCGCCGAGGAGGCCGTCCAGGCAGAGGAGGGTGCGCCTGAGGCCGTCGGCGAAGTAGAGCTCGGTGTCCCGCGGGGAGCGGGTCGACGGCATGGCGCCGGTCCGGTCAGAGGTTCCGGCCTCGCGCCAGTCGACGAGGACGACGCGGCGGAAGGAGCGAGCGACGGAGGGGAGGGACCAGGACCAGAGGGCAGAGCCGGCGGCGAAGGCGTGGGTCATGACGAGGGAGACGGGGCGGAGCCAGTCGGGGGCGGAGGCGAGGTCCGGGTCGGTGGAGGAGGCGGGGCGGAAGGGCGCGGAGGTTTCGTGGGAGGTCTCGATGGCGGCGCGGGCGACCTCGGAGAGGGGGCCCATGGCGGGGGGGGGCAGGCTGCGCTGCCGGGCGATGCTCGAGGCCGCGGGGACGCGGGTGGGGCGGTTTCGCGCGGCGGAGCGGGAGGAGGCCCGGCGGCCGAGGGGCGGCGGGCCGGCGGCCGAGGGGCCGGCACCAAACCCGCTGGACACGAGGCGGTGCCCCGGCCTCGGCGCCCCCGTGGAGGCACGCGTCATGCCCCGGCGGTGCCGGGCGCCCGGCGCGCCGTCCTCGCTGCCGCCGTCCGCCGCGGGCCCCAGCTGCCCCGCCGCGAAACCGCTGCGCCCTCCCTGGGCGTAACCGCCGAGGTCGGCGAGCGCGTCCTCCTCCCCCGCCGCCACCTCGTCCTCCCCGACGAGCCGTTCGAACTCCACGGCGCGGCCCCCGACGTCGGCGCGCACCGAGACGACGCCCTCCACCGTCCGCAGGCGGATCCCCGAGACCGGACCGCCCCCCAGGACCAGCCCGTCCTCGTCGTCGTCGTCCTCCTCTGCCTCGGGCGCCGCGTCGAGCCCGCCACGGCCGGACGCGGGGGCCGCGCGCAGGGCACGCGCCGCGCTGCGGCCCGGCACCGCGCTCCCCTGCACCTGCAGAGCCGACGTGGCGACGTCGTGCAGAGCCGCGATGCCGACCTGGTGGGCCTCCCCCGCGGGGTCGCGGTGCCTGGCCTGGATGACGATGACGCGCTGCCCGTGGGGCGCGCACCGCAGCCTGACGATGGAGAAATCGTCGGCGGGGAGGGCGGAGCGGAGGAGACGCCCCTCGGCGAGGTCCCTGGCCGCGTCGCTCACCGGCAGCCACAGGTCCCAGACGCGGACGAGCAGGACGGCGCAGGCCGAAACCAGGCCCCAGACCACCGTGGTGGGGAGCGGGAGCGGCGAGGAGACCTCCTTGGCGATGGCGAGCGTCAAAACGAGCGCCGAGCCGGCCAGCACCACGGTGCGAGAGGCCGAGAGGTTCGAGGCGAGCAGGCCGGTGAGGAGCAGGGTGAACTGGGTGAGAGTGAAGAGGTCTGCGGGCGAGAGCGGGGGAGGGCGGGGGGCACAGATGAGACGGGGATCGGGCAGCTGCGGCCGGCCGAGCTCCGTCCCCGCGCTTGCCGCCGTTGGAGGGCCCCCGCGCCCTGCGGCTGCGACTCACCGATGGTGGCGATTGCAAACGCGTATGAGGCCGGGTTGGTCTCCGCCTCGATGCGCCGCCACGGCTGCATGGCGAAGAACAGCGTGCAGGTCGTCACGACGAGGGCCAGCGACAGCCCCGTCGCGTTGGTGGTGAAAACCAAATGCAAGAACAGCCAGATCGGGAGGGTGACCGCAAAGAGCAGCCCCAAGGTCAGGAAGGTCGTCCACTGGCAGCACCTGTACAGGGGGAGGCAGCGGCTGCCATCGCGCCGCGCCGCTTTGGCCGCCTTTCCCGCCATGCCCTGAGACCCTCTGAGCAGACCGGAGCAGGCCTCGCCGCGTTGGCGCCGGGCGTCGGACTGGCGGCCGGTGAATGCGGCTGCGGCTGGTGGACGCGGCCAAGCTCTGCTTTCGCCGCATCGCAACCCTCGGTCCGAGCGGACCCGACGGCGCAATGGGGAGAATATGCTGCTGCGGCTCGCAAGCGTATCTCATGATATGCGCAATGGCTGGTGCGTTCGTGCCGGCGCTGGCCGTGGCAGGGGCAGGGTTTGGTGACGCAGCCGCGTCGCATGCGGTCGGGCGAGTCATGGGTCATGGGTCATGGCACAGGTCAGGGACGCGCCCTGCGCACGCGAGGGCTAACACCATGCAGCATGCCGCCGCGGCAGGCGTCATGGGCGGCGGGGGCGCTGCGGTCGCTCAGAGCTCGACGACCGAAAACACGTCGCCGCCGAGCCGCACGAGCACGACGGCCATGACGACCGCCGCCAGCGCCACTGCCAGGCCTGCCAGCTGCGTCGGGGTCGGCGCCCACGCCTGCCACGGCTCGGGCCCGGCCGCGAGGGCGTCGGGCACGTCCTCGTCCTCGTCGTCCTCCTCCTCCTCCGGCAGCGCCTTGGCCGCCCGCCGCTGGCCCGCCCCTCCCGCCCCCTCCTCCTCCTCCTCCTTCTCGTCTTCCCGCCCCGCCTCGCCTCCCGCCCCTCCCTGCCGCTCCCCCAGCCGCCGCAGCGCCTCCCT
>Ga0136560_1002014_pt1 | contig 10341 bp, 5 predicted proteins | sample AntRauMeHopE1497_FD_104925 | JGI IMG/M metagenome (GOLD analysis project Ga0136560, IMG submission 104925) | Saline lake microbial communities from Rauer Islands, Antarctica - Metagenome Hop E1 #497 | ecosystem: Environmental > Aquatic > Non-marine Saline and Alkaline > Saline | place...
CGGCGGCTTTCCTGGCCACGGGGTGGCTGCCGGCGGCTTTCCTGGCCACGGGGTGGCTGCCGGCGGCTTTCCTGGCCACGGGGTGGCTGCCGGCAACTTCCCTGGCCACGGGGTGGCTGCCGGCGGCTTTCCTGGCCAGGGGGGGGCTGTCGGCAACTTCCCTGGCCATGGGGGGGGTGGCACAACAATCAAGCCGGTGATTAATGCCGAAGAGGAAGCAGGCGAGGCAGGCGCAGCGGCAGCCAAGCAGCAGCAGCAAGAAGCTGCTCGCGCCGTCGCGGCTGAGGCCGCGACCAAGGTTCCTGCCTGGCGGGAGGACGATGCCACGCAGGCCTACAGTCTGCGCGAGTGGGAGCCTGGGGCGATCCCAGAGGTGCCTCCGCCCTGGCCGCGCGGGTGGGGTGTCCGGCCCCGCGCGCTGGGCGAAGCTGGTGCGGCCGCAGATGTGGGTGCTGCCATCGCAGGGCCGGAGGAAGAGGACGATGCAGAGGGGGAGGATGTGCAAGCAGGGGAAAAGGCGGAACGGGGGGGGGGGGATCAGCAAGGGGATGAGCAGGAGGAGGATGAGAGGGCGGAGGTAGGGGCGCACCATCGTGGTTATGAGTACGCCGATCAGGAGGAGCAAGCACCGCCGGTGATGGCTGCTGCGCTTCACGGCCAGCCAGGCGAGCGCGCCGCAGGCCGAGCCACAAGCCATCCCAGAGCGGCTCCCCCTGCCGCGGCTCAAGCCGCCAGGGGTACTGCCCGCAAGCCTGGCTATGCGGTCGCTGCCGAAGGTCTCCGCGGGCGTGGCTTGGAGTTCGACGGCAGCAGCGAAGGCCTCGACGCACAGCATCAAGCGGACGTGCGCTCACAGCAGTTTGTGTCAGGGCAACCCGAGCCTGTCTCCCCGGCTGGCCCTGCTCCGGCAATTGGGGCAACCATGACGGCGGGCGGAGTCTTCAGGCAGTTGGAGCCACCAGCAGCTGCCAGGGCTTCCGGCGCAGAGTACCACGACGGTGACGGAGGCGCCGCCCCCCATTCGCAGGCGTCGGCTGGCTGGGCTGCTGCGTCCGGTGGCGATGCTTTTCAGAGCCCCACGACGGCGGCAGTCGCTGCAGGTCATTCGCAATCATTGATCTTTGGTGCAGCTTCGGCTGGGGGTGCAACGGCTTTCGAAGGCTTTGGCAGCACTGGGCCCACCACGCCGGCAGCATCGCACCCTCAAGCCCTCGCGCGGTCAAGAGCCGTCGCCTTTCCTGGGGGCCATGGCGCCGATGTTGGGCATGCCTCAACAGCTTGGACCGATGCTCTTGATCCATTTGCCAACCCGGACGATTCTATGATTCTGTGACAGGCATGAACGCCGGAGCAGTCAAACTGCGTGCTTGAGTGTCGCCCCAGATGTCAAGCAAGTGTCTTGGCTGGGTATTGCTGGTGTCACGACACGGGGGGCATGGGCACCGCGCTCCCGTCCGCTCGCACTGCCTGGCTCTGCCACTGCTGCTGCGTCATCGATCGCGCCTCCCGAAGCCGCCGCACCGCAACATCGCGGTTGACCTTCACGATGGACTCGACCTGCGGGGGTACGTCGATGCGGCCGGAGGCACCGCCGTCGAGCACGCGCTGGTAGACGCCGATGGCGCTGCCCGTCCGCCCTGCGAGGTCCAGCGCCCACCCGTAATTGTTCAGCAGCGCCCCGTTCCGGTCGGCGCCAGGCAGCAGCATGGCCCTCCGCACAAGCTCCACCGCGAGCTCTTGCTGTCCGAACATCGTCACCTCGGTGGCAGCCGCGGCCAGGGATCCGATGTCCATGCCTGCAGTCGCCGCGTCCACCAGCGCCACGGTCGCGGCTTCAGACCCGCGCCCGAGCTGGATCAGTGCCCCCGCCAGCAGCAGCTGGCAGGCGTTCCGCGCGTCCTTGCTGGCCCCCGCTGCCGCTCCGATGGCTCCCATCTGCAGGATCCGAGCCTGGCTTGGCTTGGCCCCCACCTCGAGGCATGCCTGCGCCTCCCCCACCGTCCCCGCAGGGCTCCCGCCCATGCTCGCGGCGATCGCGCGCCAGCGGTAGAGCTCTTCCGCCTGGGAGCCCCGCGCACCGGAGGCCGTCGCCTCCTCCAGCAGCCGCAGCCCGACCATGAACTGGGGGATCGAAGACACGGTGGCGGCGTCGGCGTCCGAGTACCTGGGAGGGTAGGGCTGCTTGTGGCGGCTGAGCCACTTGAACTGGCCGGGGGGCGCGATGCCATGGTCAAGCGGGGTGCCCTCCTCGACGAGCTTGGACCCCGCGAGGCTCTGTCCGTTCTTCACGAAGCGCTGGACCCACATGGTCATCGCCCCGCCGCCCAGCCGCAGCTGCTGCGGGGTGAGCGACCGGTTCGGGACCGCCCAGCCCATCCCCCAGGGCAGGGCTACGTCCCCCGGCGGGAGCCCGCGGCGCCGCGCCTCCGCCACGGTGACGGGAGTCACGGCCGGCAGCTGAGGATCGCCGCCCGACGCGGCCACCAGCATCTGCCGGGCCAGCCACAGCAGGATCTGGTGCGGCGTCTCGTGCAGAGCTACCGCGCCGGCCCACAGCGGCGCGAACGCGGCGTCGTTGCCCGTCGTCGCTCCGAGCCTGCGGGCGCGCTCTGCCAGCTCGTCGACGGCGGGCGGGCCGCAGAACGCCGCAGTCGACGCGTTGGGGACCCCGACCTTGGACCACAGGAGCGCCAGGTTCAGGTAGGCCGAGGCGTGGTGCGGCCACTGCGCCACGGCGCCCCGCAGGAGGGCCTCCGCCTCGTCCCTCGAGCCGGCGACCCCCTCCCCGATGGTGAGGAGGTACGCCAGATTGTTTGACGCCTTGGCGTTGTGCGGGCACACCGCCACGCCGGCCCGGAAGAGGGACAGCTCGTCCCGCCACGCCGGCGCGTACGCTAGGGTGCGGGCGCACAGGGCGCCCGCTGCCGCCAGGAGCATCGCGAGAAGCATGCCGCTGCCCCACCGGCTCCCGCCTGCGGGCCCGGTGGCGGGGGCCGCCGTCGGGGCTGGGCCGGTGTCGCCGGCTGGTCTCACCGCCACCGGCTGCCGCGCCGCCCTTGGCTCTTCCGCCCTTGGCTCTTCCGCCTCCGGCTCTGCCGCCTCCAGCCCGATCCGGTCTGCGGCAGAGCCGTGGACGCCGACGGCCCAGCGAAGGGCCGCTTCGGGTCCGCCCCGCTCGCACCACGCCGCGACGGCTGGCGCGAGGTCGACGGCGGCGAGGATGAGCCCGGCGCTGGGGAGGTACATGACCCGCTCTGCCACCTCGAGGCCGACGAAGACGAGGACGTTGGCCGCGGGGGCGTAGGTGGCGACGAAGACGGCCATGCCGATGACGGCGGGGCGCCGGCGCAGGGCGACGGCGGCGAGGAGCACGAGGAGGAGCAGGCCGTAGGCGGCGGCGGCGACGGCGGTGCGGGGGTCGGTGACGTCGTGGACGAGGGAGCTGCAGCCGAGGCCGTGATCGAAGGCGAGGGCGTCAGGCCAGAGGACGAGGCCGAGGGCCCGCGCGTGCGTCCAGGCGGTGCTGAGGACGAGGCTCTTCCCCCGCGGGAGGTGCGCGAGCCGGTTCTCCAGGGGCCGCCACCTGTACACCGTGCCCCCGCTCTGGATCGCGACGCGCCAGCCCAGCGCCGCGGCGGACAGGGCAAGCACGGGGACGAGGCGGATCCACGCGTGCCGCCTGACCAGGCCCGACAGCGTCCACGACGCGTGCTCTGCCAGCACTCCCCCCTCGCCGGAAGGTCCCCTGCGGCTGTCAGCCCGCACCACCTCGCTGTCCGGCGGGCACGCCTCGAGGGCCATGAAGACAGCGATGGCGGTGATCCCCACCTCCTTGCTCAGCCCCGCCGCCGCCACGGCAAGGATGGCGCCGCCCACCCGGGCGAGGCCCTGCCGGGTCGTGCCCTCGGATCCCCTCGCCGGCACCGCGCCCGCGTACACCGCCACGGCGACTGCGAAGAAGGCACCGGCCAGGATCTCCGCACGGCCGACGATGCTTGCCACGGCGTCGATGTGGACCGCGTGGACGCCGAAGAGCAGGGCCGCCGCGAGCGCCCCCGCCCGCGACGCGCCGACGGCGCGGCACATCCAGTGCAGCGCCCACGTAGCAGCGACGTGGAGCCCCACGTTGGTGGCGTGCATGCCGTGCGCCCAGACCTCGTCGCTGCCGCCCGCGAGCCAGTGCTCCAGCCGCAGCGAGGCAGTTGTCACGGGCCGGAAGCTCTTGTGACTGCTGCTGTGGTGGATGTCCTGGCCCCAAAAGTCGTGGCTCAGCATCTCCCACCACGTTGATGTACCAATAACGTCCCGGTTGGAAAGGATGGCTGCCCTGTCATCCCACACGAAGCCGGCGGAGAAGACTGGCGAGTACGAGTACACCGTCAGGAATGCTACCAGCCCCAAACCCAACCCCTCCCACCACAGGAGCCACGGCACGCCCATGCCTCGTCTCGAACCGCAGCTGCTGCTTCCTCAGCTGGGCCTCGGGCAGCGACGAGGGCGTCAACGCCTGCCTGATGCGCTCTGCCGCCTAGAACGTCCCCCGGAGCGTTGCTGACCGGTGGCTGGGAGACCAGCGGGTACGCCGGCGTGCGCTGGCGGCGGGGCTGTGCCGCTTCAGCCAGTGACCGAGCCGATCCGGGCGGGGGAGCAATGCCTGCAGAGCCCCGAACTGTGCGGCTCTTGACGCCCCGAGGCTTCGTCCTCCGCGCAGCAAGCCGCACCCACACCCAGCCAAGCAGCACAGCCATGCTCTCTCGCGCCGCATTCGCAGCCAGGAGCGCGACGACGTCGGCCAGGTTCGCATCCACTCTCGTGAGGTGTTTTTGTTGGGCCGCTACGCCGCAATGACGCAAGGCTCCGCCGCTACGCCAAAGCTGCCCGCCCCCGAGGCCGCGCGTGTCCCCACGCAGGTTGTGGCCGAGCCTTTTACCGGCGCGGTCTCCCCCGGCACCCTTGCCACCGTCTCGGCGGCCAAGGCAGTCGGCGGTTCGGTGAGCCAGGAACACATGGCGGGCAAGCCCCTCAGCGATAGCTCCCGTCGAGGGCCCGGCCTCACCCGCCGTCCCAGCCGTTCCAATGCCGCAGATCGATGTCCTCATCGCTGGGAAGGACGTGGCCGCGGCCGCGGAGGCGATGGCCAAGGTGGACGGCGTCACTCGCGTTCTCACCGCCGATCACGAGGTGAGCCTCCCTGCGCGCTCGCACGAGGGGCCCATGATGTGGTGGAGTAGGCCACCAATGCCATCCCTTGCCATGTCTGGTCGCCGAGCGCGTCGTCGCAGGCCCTTGCCAATGGCATCGCTGAGGAGATGACTGCCGCCGTTCTGGCATGCCAGGAAGCCAACTCATACACCCACATCATGGCCCCTTCCAGTAACTATGGCAAGAACTTCCTCCCCAGGGTGGCAGCCAAGCTTGACGTGGCCCAGATCTCCGACGTGATGGCCATCGAGGACGAGAACACCTTCCAGCGCCCCATGTACGCCGGAAACGCCATCGCTCGCGTCAAGAGCAGCGACAAGGTCATCCCCATGACGGTCCGCGCCACCGGCTTCGAGAAGGCGGCGGAGGAGGGCGGCTCCGCCTCGGTGGAGGACGCCCCGGCCTTCGAGCCCTCCGGCGTCGTCTCCTTCGTCAGCGAGGAGAAGGTCAAGAGCGACCGCCCCGAGCTCGAGTCCGCCAGCATCGTGGTGTCGGGCGGCCGCGGCCTCAAGAACGGCGAGAACTTCGAGCTCCTCTACAGCCTCGCCGACAAGCTCGACGCTGCCGTCGGCGCCAGCCGGTGAGGCGGCACCCCCGCGGGCTCGCGCGGCACCGGGTGTGGAAGTCGTCTCCGCCGCCCCATGCGCCCCCTCGCCGAGGCCAAGCCCCCTCGCCCATGCCCCACCCCCCCCCCGCAGCGCCGCCGTGGACGCCGGCTTCTGCTCCAACGACATGCAGGTCGGCCAGACGGGCAAGATCCTCGCCCCGGACCTCTACATCGCCGTCGGCATCTCTGGCGCCATCCAGCACCTCGCCGGCATGAAGGACTCCAAGGTCATCGTCTGCATCAACAAGGACGAGGAGGCCCCCATCTTCGGCGTCTCCGACTACGGTCTCGTCGCCGACCTCTTCAAGGCCGTCCCCGAGCTCACCGAGAAGATCCCCGCCCGCGCCTGAGCCGGCAGGGCGCCGCCGGCCCGCCCCGCGACCCAGCCGCGGCCCAACCGTGTGATCCTCTCGTTCCCAAACACCCCGTGACCGCGAGCCGCGCACTGCCGTGTGATCCTCTCGTTCCCAAACACCCCGTGACCGCGAGGCGCACCGCGCCGCGGTCGAGTGCCGTGGCCCCGTGACGCGGTCGCAATCGCGCCTCTTGCCGTGCGCTCACCCAGCCGGCGCGCGCACTTGTGCGGCTTGCCGCATGCCCTTGCGCGCTCTGCGGCGCCGCTCAGTCCCACCCGCCGTCAAGGACACGCGTCGTCACGCCAGGCCGCGACGGGCGGCCGCTTCCCTGCCTCCGCCCCGGCCCCGTCCCCGGTCGCGCCGTGGCCGGCTGTGCCTCCTGGCCGTCAACGTCCCACGCCGCGCCGCCCTGCCGAGGCCTGGCCGCCCGCGCTCGCTCCATGCGCCGGGCCGCCTCGTCCGTCGCCTTCGCTCGCCTCTGCGCCAGCCGCGCCCTGGCCTCGGCCTCTTCCGCCTTGCCCCGCCTGCGAACCGCGCCCGGCGCGTCCCCCCCCTCCACACCGTGGGCCGACGCGGTGGCCGACGCCGCCTGCGTCGCCTCCCGGTGATGGCGGAACGACGCGGTTTCGCGGAGCAGCCGGGTTGGGACCCCCCGACGCCTCACTGGGCGCCTGTCCGCCCCCTCCCCCGCAGCCGGCTGGCGCCCGCCATGGCCGCCGGCCGCGGTCGCGGGGCGCGGGGCGCCTCCCCCTGCCCGCCTCGAAGACGACGACGACGGCAGCTGCGGCCTTCCCGCCACGCGGCCCGGGCCCTCGACACCGACCGCCCCTCCCCTGCCGGCGTCGTCGCGCCACGCGCGGGACGGCGGCCGGGGCGGCGGGGCGTGGGCCGCGGACGGCCAGGCCGCCGCTTGGTCCGCCGCCCCCGGCTCCAGCCCCAGCCCCCAGGCCGCCCCGCCGTGCCCCGGCCCCTCGGACTGCAGCTCTTCCACGGCCAGCGGAGGGCTATGCGCCCCCGTGCCGGCGCCCCCGGCAGAGCCGGCATCCTGCCCGGGAGTCCAGCTGCTCGGCTGCCACGCGGGCTCCCCGCCGCCTCCCGCTGTGACGTCATCCGCGTCGGCCCCGAGAGTGCCCGCTCCGGTCCCGGCGGTGACGTCCTCCCGCCCCGCCGGGTCCCCGTGACCCGCCGGGGAGTCGGGGTCGAGCACGGGGAGGACGGGCGCGCCCCTGAGGCGCTGGCGGATGCGATCACTGGGGATGAAGGAGGCGGCGGGCGACGCTCCGACGGCCACGGCCGACGCCGCGAAGGCGGGCAGCCCGCCGCCGCCAGGAGGCGTGCGAGGCGAGGCCGCGGCCGCGCCCGCCACCGCTGAGCCCGAGGCCGCCGGGCGCACTGCGAGGGCCGACGGGGGAAGCCTCCGCCTCCCCGCGTGCCCGAGGCCGCGGCGGACCTTGGGCTGCCCGCTCGCCGGGCCGGCGGCCGGGGCGGGCGCGAACGCGAACCCGCGGCCCGACGCCGACGCCGCGTCGCTCCCGCCCGCGTCGCTCGCCACCGACGGCACGGGCGTCCGCCGGCCGACGGACAGCGGGTGCCCCGGCTCCGTCGGCCACTTGGTCGCCGAGACGATGCTCGGGTCCTGCCGCACAGCCGCCGCCGCCGCCGCCCGGCTCACCCGGGCGATGACCTGCCGGCTGTCCGCAGCGGCCTCGGCCGCCTTGGCCCGGAGCGCCTCCGCCGCCCTGCCGTCCGGCGCCTCCGCGATCCGGGCCTCGAACCAGGCATGGTCCCGCGCCGCCCGCTCCTGCTGGTCCAGGAGCACGCGGGCGAGCTCTACCGCCGGGTCAATGGGAAGCGACGCGGCCACGGAGCCGTTTCCGGCCCCCGGCGACTCCCGGCCGAGCGAGAGCGGGGGCGGGCGGGAAAAACCGTCCTGCCGAGGCGTGACGAGCGCACTGACAGTGGCGCGGGCCCCCGGCGCGGCCACCACAGCGTCGGGCGATGCGGGGCGGGTCGGCGCCGCGAGCGGACTGCCGGGCGTCGCGGTGGCGGCCGCCGGGGTCAGGTGTGCCGGGAGCGGGAGGCCCTCGTGCCCCGGGCCGAGGACCGGGCCGCGCGGCGCCGGCGTCGTGATGCCGAGGCCCCGCCCGCCGCCCGAGGGGGCGGGGCTGCACCTGCCCGCCACCGGGTCGTCGAGCGCCGTGTCGCGGGCCGCAGCGCCCCCTCGGCCCGGGGACGGCGTTGCCTCGTGGTCGGTCGTGCTCTGCCGGTCGGGACCGGCCGGCTCTGCCGCGGGACTGACCGCGTCGGCGGCGTCGGGTGCTTCCTGCGAGCGCGGCCGCTGCTCGACCGACGTCGCCACCAACAGCGAGGCAGGCCTGCTCGCGGCTGGGGCAGAGCCGCGCCTGCCGGCGTGGCCAGCGGGGCTCCCGGCCCCGGCTCCGCCCGCCTCTGCCCCAGCTGATGCTGCAGCCCCTGTGCCAGTCGCCGTGCCGCCCCGCGAGGCGCCGGCTGCGCTTCCCGCCCCGTCTGACGCCGCCGTGGGGACGGGTGCTGCGTCCGCCCCTGCGACAAGGGAGCCGGCGTTGCCGTCTGCGGCGCGCCTCCCCGTAGCCGAGGCCTCAGCGTCGTCAGAAACAGGCGGCAGAGCCGGAGCCGGCGATGCGGAGCCCGGAGGAGGGCCCGCGGGAGCCGGTTCGCCCGGACTCGCCGAGCCGGCGTCGCTGCGCCGGCCGCTCCCGTGCCTGCCGGCTGCCTGCTCCGCCGTGCCCAGCGCCGCCTCGACCGGCCGCAGCTTGAGCATGGCCGCCTCGAGGGAGCGTCGCGTCTCCCGCAGGTATGCGGCGGTGGAGGCGAGCGGGGCGGCGCCGGCCCCGTCGCTCGGCGTGGCTGCCGCGGCAGCGGGGGCGGCGCCGGCCGCGGAAGCCGCACCGACCGACGGCGGGGCGGCCTGCGCCGGCATCTGCGGCCTCGGTCTCCGCCTGGCTGTCGACAGCGATGCCCTTGCCGTGGCGCCCGGCCCGGCGGCCTGCCCTCCCGGCCGCGGGGCGCCCCCTCCCAACCCCCGGCCCCCCCCGGCGAGCCGCACCGTGCCGTCGGCCGCCACCACGATCCGCCCGCCCGACTCCGCGCGGGGCGCCGCCGGCGCCGGCACCGGCGCCGCCGTCGGGAATGGGGCCGAGCCGGCGCCTTGTGAGGGCGACCCAGCGCGGCCCGATCGCCACGACGAGGCGTCGTCATCAGCCCCTGCGACGGGCGTCGGCGCCTCGCTGCGCAGGAGGGCGCCCGTTGCCGCCGGAAGGGTCACGGGGGCGCGGAGGCCGGAAGCCCCGGAGGCGATGGCACGGCCCGACAGCCTCGGGGGCCCCGCCGACGGCTGCTCTGACGCCGCTGCCGCGCCCGGGACGACGCGCGCCAGGTTGGGACGGGCCGGGGCCGGCGCCGGCTGCCGCGTGAGCCTGCTGGCAGAGCCTCGGCGGCGCGCCGCGGGGTCCCCGCCCGCCCTCGACGCGACGGGCGACGCGGCGTCGCTCTGCTCCTCGGCCCCGAGCGCGATCTGGGCCCAGCGCTCCCCGGCGCGACGCACCTCCTCCTCCGCGTCCGCCACCGGCGCGAGCGACGCGCCGTCGCTCCGTGCGTGACGGTTGCGCAGCATCGTGTCTGCGACGGCGGCGGCGCCGATGACGTCATCCGCGGCGGCAACCACCCGGCAGAGCCTCTGGCAGAGCCACGAGTAGGTCTCCACCACCTGCTCGCACTGCGCCCGCGCCGCCGCCGCCCGGCCCGGGTGAGCCCCGGTCCCCTCGCCTCCCTCCCCGTCGTCGTCGCCCTCCGCGGCGGCCTCCGCGCGAAGGAACGCCGAAACCAGCGCCTCCACGGGGTCGGCGTCCACGCGCACCGCCGCCTCGGCCATGACCACCACTCCCTCCGTCAGCAGGAAGTCGGAGAGGCGAGGCGACTGCGCCCGGACCCAGCGCGCGGAACCCCACCACACCGCCGGGAGACCAGCCACGCGCCCGGCCCGCGCCCTCGACGGCGTGCCCTCCCCCCCCCCCCCCCCCCCCCCTTCCCCCCCCCCCCCCCCCCCGCTCCCCCCCCCCTCCTCTCTCGCCCTCTCTTTTTTTTTTCTCCTCCTAGATTACTATATATTACTGTTTTTTAAATGCGTTTTTCTGCTAA
>Ga0136560_1002015_pt1 | contig 10341 bp, 8 predicted proteins | sample AntRauMeHopE1497_FD_104925 | JGI IMG/M metagenome (GOLD analysis project Ga0136560, IMG submission 104925) | Saline lake microbial communities from Rauer Islands, Antarctica - Metagenome Hop E1 #497 | ecosystem: Environmental > Aquatic > Non-marine Saline and Alkaline > Saline | place...
AAAGGCTTTTTACTATGCAGGTACCAAGGTTGCGATCGAATGGACGGCCCAGCACGAATGCGGCGGACCGAAACAGTCGTGCGAAGTCGTGATCCAGTACGCGTGCGAAGAAACCATGGATCCGGCACAGAGGTTCCGTGGTGGACGCAACCCTTCAAATTTGGGTCGCCCGGATCCCTTCCACATCGGGGCCCCTCGTGACGGCACCCCTGTATCGGCCAACGACGACGCCACGGACACGATCCCGGACAACGAGGCATCTGCCATCGCGAGCACACCCGACACCCGCCGCTTCGGTATGCACGAATCATTCGACTACTACCAGCGAGGCAAGCAGACATCGAGGAACAGAGGCCTTTTCAACGCCGACCAGAACCTCCGAAGGAACTCCCTCATCGCGACACGGCAGAATCCTAACGGTAATAGGCATGGGTTCGAGGTACCGACCGAACGTGATTACTACCCCTATTGGCACCCGAATCCATGGGTTGACGTCGCAATCCTGCACAACCACGCGACTGATGAGAATTCGGAAGAGTTCAGGAACTGGTGCAACTGGTACCGGGCCAACTCACAGAACAACGCCACGTCTCCCGTCGGGGAGTGCATTGAGCTGGACCCTCCTGTGAACCCGGTAGACGGGGTACAGACGGCTGCCACTCTCAAAGGCTAGGGCAGATGGTACAACCGGAAAGACTCGTGTATAGCTGGTGGCCATAAATGGGTGGACAACGCACGATTCGGGGTGGACCCGACAGACCCGGATGCGCCTCTTCCCTGGGACGGGGAAGGAATTCCACCGGTGGATTGCCAGATCGCGAAGGCGAGTCGGATCAACCACCTGGGCAACGCAGTTGCGACCAACTACCAGCAAGTGCGATCCAACACAGGGAGATCATCTTGGGCCATCCGAGTTGACCCCAACTATGACCAGGAGGCTGTTCCTCACGGTAATGAGGCCTCGAGGTACCTGTGGACGGTACCTGCCACCCCGTCCAAGAACTGTGTCCTTCGCATCCGATACAACATCAGCAGCACCGACTATCCGACCTACCACCCGATGGCAGGCAAGCCCGGTGGACCCCCAGCTGGCACCCCCGGACTCAACGGCTCTCACAACGGCGAGGACCGGTCACCCATCATCTAGGACCCCTTCATCTCAGCTGGCGGGGATCGCATGCTAGCACTGAAGCTCAACACGAACCAGTACGGGCGGACCTTCCAGGATCGTTCCTACGTCTTCGAGATACGAGAGCCGCTCCCCACAGCTGTGGCCAGGGCATCTCACCCAGAGGATTCGAATGACGCCATCGCCAACGACAACGCCGCCTTCGAGGCGCTTCAGGCCGGTGCCTACATCTATGCTCTGGGGAACAAGGGCAAGCTGGGGAACATCGTGCAGGTGTATCCCTCCGTGGAGATCTTCTTCCACCCTCCCCGCCTGCACACGGTGCAGGGTGACATGATCCACTATCAGATGGTAGCCACCGACTATGGCCCGGCGAGGGGTTGCAACAACGCCGTCTCGGGAGGACCGTACACCAATACAAATACGAACAACAACGGGCGCACGGAGCGCCACAACTTCGTGGAGCTGGGTATCCGGGAAGACAACGTTCCCATGAATCTCACAGCCACGGAAGAGATGCTCAAGAGATTCACCATCTTCGTGAACGAGGACGACACCGTCAACCGGGACCTCATGGAGCGGATGATGTACCTGGAGCAGGAAGATGCGCTCAGAGCACGTGGTGCGAGGTGCTTGTCGCTGCAGGAACTGCGGGCTCTCCCTGCAGGAAACCAGCGAGACAACAACCCGAGCAATTGCTTCAAGATCAATGCTCACGCGACCCCCTATTTCTACGGCGGTCTCATCAAGATGAACAAGACAGGAAGCTTTCCTTACTTTAGCTCGCGCAACAACAACCTAAGTAACCGGGACCAGACGGCTATCATCTGCACTGCAGAGAAGGGCAAAATCACAGACTGCAGAGACCTCGTCAACGGCCCGCTGTCGCCTCTGCTGCGAGCAGCCGAAGCCCCAGAGGCCCAAGAATATTCACTTGACCCCGATGTAAACCAGGCTAGGGATGCGCTCAACCCTGAAGATTTCTTCCAGTCTATCTTTGGGTCTCTTCCGAACACGTCCGACCCCCGTGTACTCTCAGGGGAGTCATTTGCCCCCATGGAGCAGGACAACGATCAGTACGGGAGTGGAAATCTGCAGGCTTGCCAGCTCATCCGATACGATATCGAAGGCGTGCCCAGTGCCACAGTGGCTGGCCTAGCAGTCGGCATGGTGGCCCTAGGCGCACTCCTGATGGCAGTGGGACAATTTGCCACGTCGTACTACATCGACTGGCAGGCAGGCCGCAGACCCAGGGGGTGTTACGAGTACTTCTGCGTGGCAGGTGCGCCGGCAGGTGGCGCCAAGGGTGGGTTCACGAAGAGCAGTTCATCCGCCGATGCGGAAATCGGTGCTTTCGGGACCGGGACACCCGGGTACCGTGATGGCTCGACACACAATGACCTGCTTGACGACTCCGACTCGGGTGCCAGCAGCGAAGGTCTCCCTGTGGGTCCTCCGCCGAGGGAGCCTCCGAAGCCGCAGTTGGCTGCTGCACCACGCCTGCCAGCGATGCAGCCCGTACCCGTGGCACAGAGCAGCAGCAGCAGCGTGCAGGTCCAGCTGCCGCCGGCCTCGGCCTCCTCTGGCGGCGGTGGCGGATCGTCCGCTGCCTCTGCAGGGTCATCAGGAGGCAAAGGCAAGGCCAAAAAGGGGTCCAAGAAGGGAACTAAGAAGATGTCTAGCAAAGTGAAGGCCCTGCAAGCGCAGCTCGGTCGCCAGTGATGCTGCTTTAAGGCGCAAATTCTGCGGCAGCGCGAGCGCGTGAACCGTTCTTTAGGTTGCACCATACGGGGGACAGAAGCTGTTTCCGCCGGTCATGAAAGGGTTTCGCAAGCTCGCCACGCATACAATAAATCGATTGACAATCTTAGTCGCAATCATCAAGTCTGACAATCAAGCAACCAAGCGACCTACCGAAATCAGGTGCCTGCGCCTGCGAAACGTTCACAGAGGCGCTCATATTGTCCGACCAGAACATCCTAACCGACTTATACATGCAATCTTGACACCCCAGGGTCAAAGCGCACAGCCAGCGAGGGCGGGTTGTGCCTCGGTACCCACTGGATGTAGAATGTCTCCCTTCATCCCTCCACCGCCAGGAAAACAGGGAATCAGACGGTGTAGGCTCACTGCACGCGCAGCAGGAACGTCCGGATCTTCATGGGCCACAGCGTGATCTCTACGTCGCCAGGGGCTGCCTTGCCTCCAGAGGGGGCCTGGTACGAGATAGGGTTGGCCACGGTGCGGGGTGGGTTCACGGAGCCGTCCTCCGTGGGCCACTGGAGGCGATCCACGTCGGCCATGCGCCTGTGCGCAAACATGGTGGTCTCCACCACCTGTGTGACTGCACGGGCAGACCCGAGGAGGTCTCCCACGAGGTCGACAGTCACGTTCTGCGACAGAGTGGGATGCTCACCCTTGGCGTACTGATGGGCGAGGCGGACGAGCCAGACACCTCCGTCGGCACCAACGGGTGCGCCGGTGGACGCATCGAAGGTGTCACCGAGCAGCGGGGACGAGTTGTTGAAGTAGTCGCAGGCTGCGATGAAGACGTTCTCAGGGAGGTTCATGCCCTCCTTGAGAAGGCTCGTTGTGCCTGCCTTGACACCCTTGCCCTGTGAGAACACTGGGACAGCCTTGGCGAACATCTGGTCCATGCCGCTGCGGATACTGCGGATCCCGTTTGCGCCGGCTCCCACCTGGATTCGCTGCGTGTAGCGGATGACGAGGCCGTGCCCGAGCCTCTTGAAGTCGGGCTCGTACTGCACGCCGATGGTCTCGTTCAGGGGCTCTCCGACTCCGCGGCCGTCGTCCTGCAGGATCCTGCGGTGCACCATGGTCTCGATCTCGCCCTGCGTGAGCGATGCGACCGACTGCGCCCTGTCGCTGAGAATGCCGAAGGATCGGCTTTTGCCACCAGCCCCGTCCTCGATGTAGGCGGCAGCGGTCAGGGGGTAGTAGTTCTCGGCCACGGGCTCCGTGATGTTGAGCTTGTACGTAGGGCGGAAGTTCAGGCGGCGCTCCATGAAGTCCCGGCCGTTGCTGTCGGCCTTGAGCACGCAGTCGTCACCGTTCGAAACATCCGTCTTCCAGCGGCTGACGATCTCCTTCCCGAGACCGTCCTCGAAGGGGATGGGTCCGACGGTGACCTCGAGCTCGACGTAGTCCATGCCGGAGTACAGCCTCACTGTCTGGCTCAGCCAATCGGAGAACTTCTGAGTTGCACTCACCACGACGTCGGAGCCAGCCTCGCCGAGACGCCCTGTTCCCTCGATGCTCAGCTCTACTAGTGGAAGCTCACCCTTTGCCTCCAGAGCGTGGGCGGGCAGCAGCGTGTCTCGAAGGTCGCCCTCGAGGCCAGTGGCGGGCACGCTGCCGACAGAGTACGCGTCGCTCGAGTTGGGACGGAAGATGTAGGCACCACTAGCCTGTGTGCCTGAGTTGCCCCAGTGGTCCTGGCCGCCCCTGCCGGAGCTGCTGTTGTACCACACGTAGTCTTGGGTGGCAGTGACGTTGACACCCTGTGCGATGTTGGAGATGGATGCGATGCGGCCGCTCGTGGCGTCGAAGTTGACAGTCAGCAGACCGTTCGTGATCGAGGCGACTCCGGCAGAGGAGGTCGAAGGAGACCCACGGAGTGATTTAGCACTTTCGGTCTCAGCCTCAGTGTCGGCGGCGGCAAAGGTGACGGAATACGTGCTGGTGCCGACAGCGGGTAGGTCGGCGACGAACACGAGGCTCTTGGAGGCACCGTCCTTCACGAATGGGACCGCTTCGTTGTCGACGACCTGGGACGGCACGGAGCCGGTACCGGTCACGGTGGGCGTGCCAGCCCCTTCCTTCAGAGGCACCTTGACCGTCACCTTCGTGGAGTGACCCATCCAGCCAAAGAGAGTGATGTCGAATCCGCTGTCTGCGGCCTGCGTCGCCTCGCACACGCTCTCGTTGAGACGGAAGCACGACACGAAGCCGTCCGCGCTGGTACCGAGAGCGGCGGCGAGACCTGCATGCACGGCACCAGAGGTCTGTGCCATGCCGCGACTGATGCGCTCGAAGTAATCGAATGTAACGTGCTGCTTGGCAGTGCCGGTGACGCTGTCGTGATGCTGCACCACACCCTGCGCCCTCCTCGCGAACTCGAAGTCGGCCGCGCCTTTGCCGCCCTGTGCCGCGGCGTTGAGGATGGAGGCGGCCCTGAGCAGTCTCTGTCCATCCCTGATGTAACCCTTGTGAGAGGGCCTGGAGACGAAGTATCCGCTCCACACGGCGTTGGGGCCGTCGCGGTAGTTCATGAGGTCGTATTCATCCACGGTGAACTTGGCACCGCGGGCGACAGCGGCGGCATGGCTGGCCTTCGTGTAGCCCTTGAGGGTGTTGTACTGGGCCCGCACGCCGGTCTGTGCGGTCCTCTGGTTGACGTAGTGGATGAGGCGGTCGAGGTTGCGATACCAGCTGATGGCGTCAGTGTACTCAAAGTCGCTGCCGGCTGCGAGGAAGATGAAGGTGGTCGCCAGGGAACAAAGGAATGGGTGGGGTGGTCAATGTGCGGCCGTTCTAGCATGCAGGTAGATACATGCAATGCAATGCAATGCAATGCAATGCAACGTGCGGTATCTTACCCGTGAAAAGGAGCTGCCCGGTCCTAGAGCTATTAGCCCTCAGCTGCGCCTGGCTGACCAGAAGGTCGACGTAGTAATCGACGTTGTTTGGGAGCTGCATCGTCGGGTCGTCGCTGTCCTGTATCTGTCCATCATGCGACTGGATGTCGAAGTTCAGGCCGGGGTATGGTCCATAGTTGCCGGCGATGTCCGTGTGGGCAAAGATCTGCACATCTTCTCCTAGACTGCTCGACGGGCGCCATACGTACTCTAGCCTCGATTCGTTGGTTCGCATGGCTCTCTCCTGGTAGTCCTGACGGCCATAATACATGCCATCCATGCCGGCCTCGCTGCCCATGAGATAAGCATATGCTGCCGTATGTCCGAAGGGGTCCCATTGGGCCACCGTGGTCGGCATGGCGTCGGGGCCGAACTGCCCCATGAGGAGCTGGTTGCCGAGAGTGAACTGATCGACACCTGCCCATACGTGCTCATTGGCCTCGTCGGGCATGCACCACCCGCCGCCGACGAACTCCGTCTGACCGTTGGCAATGAATTGCCTCCACTGGTCGCGCTGCACGTCCGTGGCCTGGTTCCACCATCGCTGGTAGAAAGCTTGTTCCACGTAGATCGCGGTTCGATCCGGGTTCAGCGCGAGCTGCTCCGTCATGGTGGTGATCAGCGTGTTCACCCACGCAAACTGAATGCTCATGTTTGCTCCAGTGGCGTACTGATCCACAGTCTTGAGCCCTGCGGTGGAGAAACTGGCGCACATGCGAAAATGCTAGCGATGGTTGGTTTAGGATATATGCGTGAAGTGCAACAGCGACATAGCGCCGCGTGTCATATCCGGATCCCCTTCATCGTATGAAAGGCGCTTGCAGAAACCCAAGGAACAACAACACAAGACATTTATTCGACCATGGAAAAGGGAAAGGCGCTCCTTTAGTCCTCGCTTGCAAGTGCGGTCCATGCAGAACTCACACCCGACGTCGTCATGGGTACTGCGCAAAAGATAGGGATGAACATATCACAAAATATGCAACTAATATTCAAACGTATAAATGAAGCAGCACTAACCCCGCGAAGCGATGGAAATGTCTCACTGTGGCATGATGTGCACCGTGATCGGGGCATCTGCGTCCCACTCTCTGGTTGTTTCGTACCGTTCGCCTCGGGCAGGACGCTTGTAGGCAAACCCGCTGCCCTTGCCATGAGCAAACGAGCTAATTGTTACAGCAGCTCCTATGCAGGCCAGTGCAAAAGTCCGCATAGCGATCCTTTCAACACGAATATGACTTTTTAGCAGCCCCTGCTTCGTGCGGCCAAGCTCAGATTTCGGCGCCGCCAGATTAGGTTCCGTAATGCTGAAGTTCGGTCAAGACTTGGCCGCCCAGTGAAAGTGACACTAATAAATCTTTATGTCAAAAGATGCATCACTCCCGCATTCTTAATCAGTCAATCGAAGAGTTTCAGGCAAGATTGTACGCCCCCAACCTACCCCAATCACGCATAACACATCTGACCCAGTGCACTGGCAGAGCGGGCTGGTGACCTTAAAAGACCACTCGCGGGCTCACGCTCCCATCTATGTGAGACCGAGCCACTTGGGCTACGAGGACCTGTCAAACAGGAAATCCGCCGCCCCCCAGCAGCCGTATCTAGAGTATTCCCCTGCCAGAGAGAACTGATGCAGCACGTCGAACGATTTGGAATATACGTCCCAATAGGTTGTCATCACCTTTTCCATCTCGGGGGCTCTGTGGGCATTGATGCGGTTAGCGAGATCTACCTTATCTCCGACCTTGGCTCCAGGACCTCCTTCGCTGCGATGCATGAGAGTGTATATGGAGGTGCATTGCATGATGGCGCAGGTGCAGGTGCAGGTGCAGGTGCAGGTGCAGGTGAGTCCATGGGTGGGGTGGGGTGGGGTTGGGGGGGGGGGGGGATCATGGGCCACGTGTGACCCCTTCCGATGTGCAATGCAATGCAATGCAATGCAATGAAACACTCAGTCTCACTATGCTGTCAGCTTGAGGCCGAAACTGTCGGCAACTTGCTTGATTTCTTGCTAGTCGGTGGGCACGGCGGACGACGAGTTGAGGTAGCCATCTACCACTTGCTGCACGGTGGCATCGGAGGGCAGGGTGTGTGGGCCGGCTGCCGTTACATTGAAATCAAAGTAGGACCTACGAAGGAGGAATTAACATGATGGGGATGCAACAGCGGAGGGAATGGCATCATTTCAAGAACCACAGATTAGGGGCTGGGGAAGCACTTGCTCGAGAGAGCATGCTCGCCTTCACACTCACGTGCTCGCCAGGCCCCACAGGAACTTAGATGCGGCTCCACTGCCGTACGCTTGCTCGAACCACTACAGGGTTTCGTTGTAGTTCTAGGGGTAAATCGTCCATTCGGCAAAGATTCCCCTGATTCTCTGGTTGATCTGGTCCTGGCCAAATACTTCGGCGAACTCCTGAACGATCTCATAGACCCTCTGCATGTGCCTCCTGCGGGCAAGGATGCTTTGATCTGCGCAGGGCGATGTGTCGTTCGGAGCGCTTTGCTTGGGACACGGGACGGAGCAGATGAGGTTCTTGTTCCCTGTCTTCGTGCACACGTCGACGGCGTTGAGCTTGTTGTAGATGTACTGCGAGAATCCGAAGTTCCAGACCTCGTTTGAGTGCTCAACGTAGATTGCTGCATTCTCTGGCAACTGTTCCTTCAGCAGCTTTGCCAGTTGGGAGACGTATGAACTCGAGTCTGTTGTCCAGCAGCTGTCTCCCTGTGGGATGGGCATACATCCCGTGGAGGCGGAGATCGGGATGTTGATCCACACGTCCTGGCCGAAGGTAGTCGCATACTTGGCGATGTACTCCCAGGGAACAGAGGAGGACTACGGGTTCTTCGTGAGGCTGTAGGACCAGGACGGGTTGGTCGGGAGGGAGCGCTGGTCCCAGCTGATGATGCCATTCCCGGGGACTCCGTAGTAGCCAGCATTGTAGTTTGTGCCGAGCATGCCCATGAAACGAGCATGCTTGAGGTGCTTGACCTCTCCGATCGCGGCTTGCAGGTTCTTGCTGAAGAAAGCGCCGCCCATTGAGGCATCTGCGAACGTGTGGTTCGGCTGAACCAGAGTGATGTTGGCCACGCCTGTACCCATCGGAGCAGATTTCGATCGCTGAGTCGAAGAGAAATTAAGCACCAGTAAGTTTTTTTCTGGCTTGTAGCCGTCTGTTGAGAGGGTGAGGTTCACCGAGGACCAGTTGTCATCGGCAGAGTATTCGTTGGATTCCACCTTGAATCCTCCATCAATGTCCGCGACTTGCGCGACCCCATTGAAGCCCAGCTGCCAGGTTCCAGCAAGATATGGTCCACGATGCATCGGATCGTCCTCCGGCGGTGCCCAGGCGAACGCTGGGCGAAGATCGAATACAGTCACTCGAAAGTCCTCGGTCGGCCATCCCTCTGCGTCGACGGTAGCATCACCCCCTGATGAGTTCTATGGGGCGCGCGAGTGCTTGAACTGATCAACTACCGCAAGATCTCCCCCGAACTCTACCCCCAATACTGCGAATAGAAGTAAAGAAGCAGCTTGGATGAGAATGACGCTGCGGCAACCAAAGTGCAACTAGGTTGCACACAATGCTACAGTGTCTGTTCTCACTGCTAGCAAGAGAAAGTGTAGAGCACACTGAAGTTACGCACAATACCGATTGAGATTTTTTCATGAGCACTAGGATGGCGGTAAATTTCAAGTAATGGGGTTGAGAAGGCGCTTGCGTACCCAGCCTTGCCCATCCATCGGATCAGCCTTGCTGAGACTCGCAGTGTGACGAGTGAATCACAAGGCTCGCTGGCTCGTTCGTCTCGACAAAGGAGAACTAGCGAGATCATACTTAGAGAATGCAGTTGTACAATCACAAAATAGCGGTTGTTCCAAGGCACAGCCCGCCACGGATGCTGCTCGGCACCCTGCTGTCGCCATCGCAGTCGAACTCGAAGAGACACCCATTCCAGGGAGCAGTCGCCTCATGGATGGAACCATATCACCAATCATGCACATGTGCCCACAGCGAAGTACATGCACCACTCACCTCGGTGAACGTGGTCGCAGTCGTTGCAGTCAAGGCCATAGACAGCAGGCCGTCCTCCCCGCTGCCAGGAGTCGAATTCCGAAACGAAGGCCAGTTCCCCAGCACACCCCCAGAGGCAGGGGCAGTGGCAGAGAGAGCCTATCCACTAGACCCCCTTGATAATGTCTCCAGATCCAGATTACGATCACCACTCTTACCGACTTCGAGTCCCAGTCCCAGTCCCAGTCCCAGTCCGTGCACATCCTCTCCCTCGGGATCCCCCAAGACACCCTCTCCGTCGTCGTCCGCCGGCATCTCGCCACCATCCACAGGCGACCCAGTCCGAGCAAAATCAGCCCACGCCTGGCGCAACGCCTTTTCATAGCTAAGTTCCGCAGCCGTTGGCGCGGACGCCCTAGCAGATGCATCGCACTGCAAGTAACACCCGGATCCAAATGTAAGCGGCACGGTCATCTGCGTAGACCCGGCCATGGATCCGGAGCCGGGAGTACCGGCCCCACTGCCCCCCTGCGCCCCC
>Ga0136560_1002016_pt1 | contig 10340 bp, 17 predicted proteins | sample AntRauMeHopE1497_FD_104925 | JGI IMG/M metagenome (GOLD analysis project Ga0136560, IMG submission 104925) | Saline lake microbial communities from Rauer Islands, Antarctica - Metagenome Hop E1 #497 | ecosystem: Environmental > Aquatic > Non-marine Saline and Alkaline > Saline | place...
CTCTCACTCTCACTCTCACTCTTACTCTCACTCTCACTCTCACTCTCACTCTCACTCTCACTCCTTCATGTGGTCTGCCACCCCAGCCATCTCTTCCAGTGCCCATGGATTCCCTTTCACGAATGCCTCTATGCTCTCTCTCAGTGCAAGGTTAGGCCGGAGGTCGGCCACTCGCAATGTCTCCCTCGTCTTTGGGTCCTCCTTCTTGTGATCAGTCAGATACCTCGTGATGTGCCTGCGCTCGTACGAGTGCCCAGATGGTGTGATCACAGGGTCGCCCATGAGCTCCATGCTGATGCCGCAAAACAAATGGTCCGGTATCTCCCGCCGCGAGGCTTCGAGAGCACGGGCATCCACGGCGGTCTAGAGCACGCTCAGGGCTGACTGAATCTGCTCGTCGTCAGGGGCTTCTGGCATGCCTTTGGAACCGCCGGCTGAAAGAGTAGCATCCCTGCCAGCTAGCTGTCTCTAGGCGACGAACGCATGCGCGAGATTGTGGATCGTCTCCATCGCCATGACCTCTCGGAGCCGCTGCTCTCCTTCCGATTGCTCGATCCGGCGCTTCGAATACTTCGCGATCTCTGCGCGGCACCGGTCTACGGTAGAACCGGACGCTTTACCCCGCTTCAAGAGCTCAACGGCGCGGTGAAGCTCGGCTAGACCTTCGTCCAGCTTTGAGCTTTCCGCGAGGGCTGCTCCGAGAATGTAGTGCGCCTTGCCGTTCGTCGGCTCAATGGCAATCGCTTTCCTGGCATCAGAAGCAGCATTGCTCGGTTCTTGTAGCATTCTGTAGCAAGTAGCTCGATTTGTGAAGGCAGTTGTCATCATGGGGTGCTGTGTGACCGCTTCCGTGTAGCTCTCAATAGCGGCGCGATATTTTCTCAGCTTGAAGCGGCGATTCCCTTCTTGTTTGCAATCTTCAGCCAACTGCAGTAGCGCCGGCGAGAGGCTTTCTCCACTTCCAGCTGCAGCCATGCCTAATTCGCGCTCAGAGCAATGGTAGCGTGGAAACTGTCTCGGTTTAGAAATGCTAGCTGTCAATCGATTGTGAATTTGCCTCACGCGGTTCCGATCGACCCAATGACTCACCTGCAGATCTGGATGGAGCCTCCGAGCATCATGGAGGGTGATCTTCCTGAGGAAACGTTATCGTTCCCGCGATGATCGACAGCTTCTGGCGATACTAAGCAGAGAATATTAGTATCCATATGAAATTCAAGCAGAAGCATCATGCCATAAGCAAGCCAGGCAGGCAACACCCCTCAGGCCCTCGGGCCGGTGGCATTGTAAACGCCGAACCACGACAGCTGCACCGGTTCTGTGCGAGCCGCAAGGCACCGAAACCGCACCTTACTGTACGGTCCCACCCCCGCACTGCCTTGAGTCCCGGTCCCGGTCCCGGTCCCGGTCCCGCGGTACACCTCCCCGCTTTCAGAGAACTCCGCAGCATCCGGCCCACTCCCGTCGTAGAAGTCCACCACGCGGTATCCGACGCTCATCCCGTGCACGTACGGGAGGGCCTCCCAATCACCCCCGCCGGTAGTGGGCAGTCCTTCCACGGCATAGCTCACGATGCGCTGCCCTGACTCGGCCAGCGACTCCTCCAGTCTGCCGGCGTTAAATCCGGATTCGGAGCCGGAAGGGAGCTGCAGCTCCACCGTCGCCGCATCGGAGCCATCGCAGGGCATGGGCTTGAGCTGTCCTGCGGATGCAGAAGCCACGGGACTGTTGAACGAGGCTCGGTTGGCCTGTCCGAAGAGAGCGAGAGCATTGGCGTATTCTGCAGGGATCACACCGGTGGTGTTGGGCGGCATGTTTAGGATGAAGGCGTCCCCACGTCCCCAGGTGAGGAAATAATGGTCCCAGATCTCGCTGGCGTTCCAGAATGCGTGGCCTGGGTGCCAAAACCAGGCGTCTCCCGGGTTCTAGATCGTGGCATCTGCCTCCCGGGGCATGAACTTGTTGCCGTAGATGCCGTAGTCTCCGCACTTGCCCGTGGCATCCTCGCTACTAATGTTACAGGCATTGAAGATAGGGTAGGATCCGACCCCGGACTCCCCGCCCTTTGAGTGCCCGACGTCGATGCCTGTGCCGATCACTGTGTCCGGAGAGACCCTCCGTATCATGTCTATGAACTCAGGCCACGCCTCTGGGAACCCACCAGGGCAGTTGGACAGCCCGCCGCATGACGACCCGTAGTGGTCGAACCAGAGCCTGGACACTGGGCCGTAGTCGACCAGGACTTCCTCGATCATCGCGAGCTATAGCTTGACGAATTCAGTGGCATTCAGCTTGGCCGCCTGCGTGAGATACCCGTTCGCCGAGGGACTGATGTAGTAACAGATGCGGACACCGTACTTCTTGCAGGACTCCACGAACGGGCGCAAGATGTCCTTGCCCCATGGTGAGAAAGCCACCGTGTAGTTATAGTCGTTCTTGGTCGGCCACAAGGCGAATCCACCCTCGTGGTGAGCGGTGAGGCAGATCTCGCCCGCGCCTCCAGCCACCGCTGTCTGCACCCACTGATCCGTGTCCACATCCGTCGGCGCAAAATCCGAGGCCGGCAGACACTTGCCCTTGTAGCAATCGTGCTCCTCATTGCCGAATGTCGTCACGGAAAAGTGCATGAACTGCGAGAACGACATCTCCATGAATCGCTGCTAGATTTTCGACGGCGTTGGGGGCGGCAACTACGGTTTCTGCGGAGCTGCCGTTCGCACGTTCGGCCCATAGGTATTATTGGTCAGAGGGGCCACTTCGTTCTTCAGCAGGCAGCACACTCCTCCTCCGGTACACGTTAGGTAATCGTGTCCGCCAGGCTGCGGGTTGTTGTACGACAGGGCTTGGCATTCGCTGTCTTTGCAGCACAGGTCTAAGCAGTCTTGAGCCGTCAGCGAAGACGAGTTATACGATTTGTAGTCGTGTCCATTTCGAACGTACTGAGGTGGATCGAATGGGGTGCTGGAGCAGGCGTCGTTCGTAACGGCAACCGCGCCAGCAACTGCGGCGAGAGCGCACGAGACGAAGCACGGGCCCAGACGCAGCATGGAGCAGAAGGTTAAAATTAGACTGGTAGTCTACTTTGCGGTCAACCGGTGCGAGCAGCGTTCCCTTGGGAGGAGAGTTGAGTGGATCGTTCCAAGATCAAAGATTGCGTTGCGCGCAATAAATCGGATTATCGAACGCAACAATTCAAAGCAGAGGCAATGCGCTCAGAATGCGCTGCGTTCGGCATCGCCCCGATTCGCCCAGAGGTGATCGCTAGCGGAGTGTTTGCTGCAAGAATCCAACACCTGGGTCGTACAAATGACTGCCGCGTGGCTCGAAGTGGTACTATAGTTGATGCAGTGGAGAGAAGAAGGAGACGGACCTGGGTGGAGGAAACGAGCAAGATACGATATGTATATCCAGTGACGTGTGGTTTGGGGGATACCACATTATGGATCAGACGTTTCAGCACATCCCTACTCGAGGCGCCCATGCTGCCTCCGTGTGCCTCCGAGTCGCTTCAATGCATCCCGATCCCGATAGCATGCAGACACGCGGCCGCCCTGCCCGCCCACTCCCCCACCTGCGTTGCCGGGATAGCAGCCTCAGATAGGAGACGCTCGGCAACCGCCCCGACATCCTCCCAGCCAGGCATAGATCCATCCGCCGCGTCTGGTCTGTTGGCTATGGCAAGCCCCAGCCCTTCGGCCACGGCCACGGCCATGCCCCTCGCCTCTGTCTCCTCTGCATCAAATTGGGGCCGACGCAGCATCACGTGAATGCGTGCCCAGCCACCTGATGACAGGCCCGACAGGGGCAAGCCAAGCCCAGTAGTGTCTTCATCCACCTCCAGCGGAACCTCCGGCGCCGCGGGTCCCGCAAGCACCGCGTTATGCGCGACCCCTGCCTTTCCCAACCCCAGTGCCACGGAGCCCACCCACCCAGAGAGAACATCGCACACTGAGCCCCAGTCCTCGCTTGTTCCCTGGTCCTCGCTTGTTCCCTGGTCCTCGCGCCTCTCGTCGATCCCTCTCTCCCCATCACTCCGTTCCTCCAGCAAAATCACGGGTGCATCCTCGTCAACGGGAAACTCGGAATCGGAATCCCTGCCGAGGCTATCCGGATCTGGCGCAGTGGCTCGTGCTCCAGCGAGGTCCGTTTCAACTCCGGATCCAGAGCCGCTGCTGCTGGTGCTGCTGCTGGAGGGGGTCTGTGCAGATGAGGGGCAAGGGCAAGGGCGAGGACAAGGACGTCCCATGAGGACGAGACAAGGCATCGGCCAGTCGTCCGCATTCGTCACACCGAGCAGCAGCTCCACCGCTGTCCCAGTCACTGACTTGGTCGCAGCCAACCCCACCCCCGAGTCCGAGTCCGAGTCCGAGTCCGTGCTTGCTCTGCAAGAGGTAGTCACATCTGATGATGCGCTACCAGCAGAGGGAACAGAGGGGACAACAGTCGAGGGAACAGAGGGAGACAGCCCAATGACTCGCCTTGAGAGGACCCTCACCCTCGCTCTCTCTATCGGGAGAATGTCGGTGGAGGTGGACGGAGAAAAGTGAAACTCTCGCCGAGCGTCGCCGGGAGCGCTTGTTCGAGCACTTGCACCAGTTGATGCTCCACTTCCTCCGACAAAGCATGTAAAGCGGGAAGTGGCTAGTGCAAGACTATCGCCCCCACCATCGCCCTCGCCCCCACCATCGCCCTCGCCCTCACCATCGTCCTAGCCAGTCACTGCAATTGCAGCCGCGCCTGGCGACGGAGTCGAGGACGAGGACGAGGACGCTGGAGCAGATGGCGACACCCACTGCGTCGATGTCGCTCCTACCCCTGCTTCATCGATCGAGCTACCCGCAGCCCGTCTCGCGATTTCGCAAGCGTACACCAAGTGGAAATGTAGGTGATTCACCGATGAATACGCAGACAGCGAATTAAAAAGGAGACGCCGCGATCTCGCCATCAGTGGCCACACGGAACCTGCTGAACCTACAGCGGGTGGTGTGGGCAGCAGATCCACCCCCTACGCTGTGGCAGTTGGCTTGGCTGCACACCCTAAGCGGGCGCCGGTGTAGCTGCTCCGACTGTCTACTCCGCGCCAGCGGCAGCACAGGGCCTGGAATGCCGCCTTCACGGCCTTAGACGAGAGCCTCTGGGACAAGCCATCTCGCCAATAGGGGACGAGCAGGCTATGAAGCTGCATGATAGGCGAGACGTTTGGAAGCACCAGGTGCTGTCTTCCTTCCATCAAATATGCCATGTGCTCTCTCAGAGATGCCTTCTAGAAATTGAATCTCGATGGATCGAAGTCTCTGAGAACCGCTGCCTGTGGCACTGCGGTGGACGGCACAGTGCCAGGCGCTGGGCCGGTAGAGGCAGGACGCTTTCGTCTGTAGTGCTCAGGGTTGAACACCATCGTGACGGAGTTTAAAGCCTCGCTCCTGCCCTCGATCCTTATCGCAGATCGCCACGTTGCCGTCCGCAACGCTTCGATAGGGGTTCGAAACACGCCTTGCGAATGCGCTTTGACGATCCACTCGCGCAGCGCGATGGCATCAAGCGCTTCAATCATGCCAAAATGTGGTTCCACGGAAACTGCAACAGAGGTAAAGCTCCAGATCGATCATTGACAAAATCAATTCGAATTTTTTAATTTGCATGTATTGAGTCTGTAAGCCCTGCTTCGGCCGAAGCAAGTGATTGGCACAGTCGTACAACGGTTAGTACATTAGACTCTGAATCTAGGAACCCGGGTTCGACTCCCGGCTGAGCCTCTTTTTGAAAATCCCACCGTAGCATAACCCGGACAAGCGACCCACACGGGGACTCGCTCAAACGCAGGCACCATCAGCTTCTCAATGCCCGGGTAGCGTTTTAACTCTCTCCCTTCGCCCGCTGCCCGGCCGTGTTCAGGTCTAGGATCGTTTGTACGCTGGTGTTCCTGTCCCTGTTTTCCATTGGTTCATACGATGTGTGGATCAGAGATATAGATTCTGGATTCTATATTCAAAACAGATTCACCACAGCTTTAGAATGGACGCTCGGCTAGGACAGCCGATTCCCCTGGCAGCCGTCCGAATCCCGCCCCTCCTCCTCGTCCCGTCGCCTTGCCTCGCGCAGTTCCAGTCCTGCCCCCGAGGGTCGTCGTCGACGTCGACGCACCAGTGGCAGCGAATCCATCCCCGCCCACTTCCCCACCACCTCCTCCCCCTCCACCCCACCCACAGCACACTCCGAAGAGGTACTCGCACTCCCCTTCCCCGTCCTCCTCAAGATCCGTCACATGGACCCCGCACCTTGCCTCGTCGCGCCCGAACCTGGCTCGCACTGTTCCCTGGAGCGACTCCACCCGTCGAGCTGCCTCCACATCCCTCGGACCACACACTGCCCTGGCCCGGCGCACCGCTCCCGGCCCGTACAGCTCAACGGCTAGGCAGGGTCCCACAGCCAGGGCTTCCAGCATGGCTCGATACCGGGACATGGGCACCACACCCTCGTACACCTCCATGTGTTCCCCAGCCGTCACGGCATCGAGATCCATCATGCAGAGTGCAGTCAGCCTCGCCGGTCCAGCCGGCTTCGATTCATCATCCGCGGGGTCTAGCGCCCCTTTCCCATCCCCGGCTATCCCGGTTCCGTCAAGCAGCGCGGTTAGCGCGGCGCCCGCTCGCCCGTCGGACACAAGATGCGGTAGAAGTACCGCAGCGCAGCAACCCCTGGACATCTTGCCAGTGCCTGCGGCGGCCGACGATAGCCGCGAGACCCCTCGTGACGCCATGCCAAGGCTGCCTGCAGCGAGCCTCTTGCTCGTCGCGAATTCCGCTTGCGCGGCGCCGGAGGCGGAGGGGCGGATCCCCGGCGGCACCGGTGCTGCCCTGCCCCCGATAGCGCCGACAGAATCGTCTGCTCCTCCTGGCAGTGGCCCATCCTCCTCCCCGAACACAAGAACCAGCGCTGCGGCCGCTGCGCCGTGGCCTTGGGCGGCACACAAAGACCCTGAGGGTAGGCCGGCGAGCACCTCGGACGAAGCAACTGCTCCGGCGAACGCTGCGCTCGCCTCTTTCCCCGCGAACTCCACCACGAGACCGGTAGGGGTGCTGGATGCAGCTGAGCCCAGCGATGAAGATGAAGAAAGATCCCTTGCCGACGGGGGGGGCGGCAGCGCCAGCCCCTCGCTGCCGTCAGCTCGCCCTCCGCAGGCGCGAGCGAACGCCGTAGCGTCCGATTGGGAAAGGGATATGGTCTGAGCTCTTCTAAGGCGAAGCCCAGCGCGCTCCCCCGCGTCAATGAGGTGCCCTGCGCACGTCTGTACGACACCAGTGCCGCACAGAACGGCGCAAACTCGCTCGACGGAGGAGTACAGCTTGCGTTTTGTGTGGGCATCCTCGTAGTCTAACACCGTCATTGTGCGTCCGAAACTGCGCAATGCAAAACAGGGGTGGCGAGGCGGGGGCGGACTAGTAGTTCTTCTCGACGGGTGGTACTTGCAGCGAACAGGAAAGGAGCTTCCAGTGCCCATTTTTTTCTGGGTTTCGCGCTTTGCTCACATGACAACTTTGGCTCCCGGTCGCAATAGCTTCAGTTCTACAGTTGGGCACTTGATTCTCTTCAAAAAGATGCCACCAGACTTCATATCAACAAGCTGGATTTGGTCTTTCTGCTTTCCCTTTGGTCCCTCAAAGTAAATGAGCTTGAAGTACCTCCTCAGTGAAGCGACTGTATCTAGCCATTCCAGGCGAAACGAATAAGTCTCTGCATCTACCATGGCACGCCACGAATCAAAGCAGGCTTGCTTCGTTTTGTTGGAAGACCGTTGACGCGGGGTTGGGCACGTTGCGGTCGCAACCAAAATTGCGCGGTGCATGGCTGCGGAACATGCTTGCAACGGAAACCGCGGTAAGCGTGAGTACGGCGAACAGCAAGGAAGCGCGGTTGCGACTGAGACACGATGCAAGACGTACCCAAGGGGGCAGCGCTTCGCCGAAATGCGAGCAGTAACCTTTCATTGGACGGAGATGCGCCGCGCGCGGAGGATGCAGAGGCTGGCGCAGTGGGACGAGAGCGTCTCCTTGGCCCCAGCAATGCGGCGATCCCAAGCTTAGTCTCCAAATGTTCCCAGCGAAGCTGTGGACCCGTAATCCATTGCGCCAGATACGCTGGAATCTGCGGTCTTTTACTTCTGACATCTGCCGTATCTGTGTTTGGTGCTCTCGTAGGAGCGAGGGTGATCGAGTTTCCTCCGTGGTTCGGGCTCGCCGGAGGATCGTCACGAACTCCGACCTACACCCTGGAAGACACAGAGGACATCGGTGCGACGCTAGTGCTCATGTCGTACAAAAGACCGGATTCGGTGCGAAGGATCGTATCGAACTATCTTGCTTGGCCTGAGTTGGTGCCGAAAATCATCATTTGGAACGCCAATCCAACAGATGATTCCCTTGCCGACGTTGTTGCGTCAGATCCCGAACGGATCACGCTAGTTTCATCCACGCAAGACCTTGGACTCCATCAGAGGTTTGCAGCTGCAGCATTATCTGAGAGACCGCGCGTCCTGGTGCAAGACGACGACCTCATGCTTCCTAGACACGGACTTCGACGCCTTCTCATGGCATACAAAGAATAGCCGAATGTGAGAATAACGCGCCACCTGCACATCAATTCGCGCGTTCACTCTTCCTGCTGGTTGTCTTGCTCCTTTGGGACGGTAACAGTCCCTTTTCCTGGCGTCCGTACCGATGGCGGTCGGTAATGCGGCAAAACCATTTGCCACCGCGCCTTTCCGCTCTTTCCAGCTAACGCTCGCTTAAGTGTCAATCGTTGCTGCTCATTCACTTCACCGCAGAGGATTCATGGCGTTTACTGCAGGTGGCCAACGAGAGAACTGCCGTACTCTGTGTACAACACCGGGCCGTATTCGAGGTGCCCCATAGTACTGACCAAGATACTTGTTGCGCCGACATTCAGCGTCGGAGAGTTCTTCAAGTGGGCCCCTGCTTTCGAGAAAGAATAGCAGGACGCCAGACCGCGCTGGAATGGCGAAGATATCCTGTTCAGCCTTGCAACAGTTGCGGCGAACAATGGGACTCTGAACGTCGTACACCCCGAGCTGGAATACGAAATGACCAAGATGACCGAAGCATGGGCAATTTCTGGCTTGTCCAATCATGCTGAGTTTAGACCCGCATTTACGAGATCCGTGTACGAGCGCTTGGGGCTGACGCTCCCAGAGTCGTACGATATGTCGCCAGCAGAGCAAGCGAGATATTAGGAGGTTGAGCAAGCGCGCCTGGCAGACTTGGAAAGCCATAACGAGGGTGAAGGTGATGGTGCACAAGAAGAAGGTAGGGCGGATGGCGTAGGCGATGCAACTCAGCTCTCGGGAAACGAGCAAGAGGGGCACGGGAGCACGGCGACGGTGGAAGGTATTCCGGTCGGTGGAAACGGCGAAGTTCAGGGCGAAGGTGATGGCGATAGCCGCAGTTAGAGCCCTCAAAAGCCCTTGAAAACGCAGGAAGCTCCTGATTTGACAGATCTTTGGGAGGACATCGAGAGAGGCGTCCAGGTGGACGGGGCAGATAAGCGAACGGATGCGTCGCAACGTTCAAGCGTGGCTGCAAGGCATTTGACAGCCCTTCGCTACGCAGCCTAATTTATTTGCAGCAAGATAGAGGAATTGGGTTTGTATGCCATTCACCTCTGATTCATTCTCTGAGCTCCCGCCGCCGCCGGGGCGCGGACCTGGTCAATTGAGGATCACTGCAAGCCTCACCGCTCCACCTCGAGCGGATAGATCTCTACGCAACCTCAAGCTCTACAGCGGTTCTAGTGAATGCCTCAATACCCGGACCCCACATATTCCCCTGTGATTTATCCTTGAAGTGAAGCCGTTATCCGCGACGCGCGCGCTTCGAATGGCGAGCGGCTCTGCTATCTGCCTGCGTGTCCGATTGAGCCTGCCGCCGGGTCTGCCCCCTGCCGCTGCGCCGGGTGGCAGCCGGTGGGGCAGCTGCTCTCCTCGCGCTCGGCCTTGCACCCGCTCGCGAGGTCTGTGCGCGTCGATTAGGAGCCCCCCTGTCGTACTCTCCGTCGCTGCCGCTGCTGTCATCTTCTTCTTCTTCGTCGTCTTCTTCGTCTTCTTCGCTTGACGTGCTCTCAGCGTACGACACACCCCGCTGGCCCCCGCGTCTCCTCCCCGCCATCCACTTCTCGTTATCTTCATCTTCATCCTCACCCTCATCCCCGCCGACACCCCCCACCTCGTAGTCACCATCCTCATCCACATCCGCTGCATGACCCAGCCCAGCCTCCTATCTCCCTCGCTTGCGCCCTGCCCCTGCCCCTGCCCCTGCCCCTGCCCC
>Ga0136560_1002017_pt1 | contig 10340 bp, 10 predicted proteins | sample AntRauMeHopE1497_FD_104925 | JGI IMG/M metagenome (GOLD analysis project Ga0136560, IMG submission 104925) | Saline lake microbial communities from Rauer Islands, Antarctica - Metagenome Hop E1 #497 | ecosystem: Environmental > Aquatic > Non-marine Saline and Alkaline > Saline | place...
AATCGTTATCTGCTTTGTGGCATGTGCGTGCAAGGGGCAGCGACAGCGTGGTTGGCTGTCCGTTCGTGACTTTTGGTCCGCACTCGCCCCCAAGGTGTGAGCGCTCTGGTTGACAGCCTACGCATCCATTCTCGTCAAATTGGCCGGCTGTGTCTGCTCGCCGAGAATGCTCGTCAGAGCGGCATTCGGGAGCAAGTTGCCTCGACCCTTGCGTGGCCTCACATCACAGGCTGGTTGGTACCCGAGTCCTTGTTCCACCAACGGTGGTCACGACCCACCAGGTTCAGCTGCGGCTGCTCATCCGCGGGAGCGGCCTCTAAACAGGGCTGATACTCTCGCTCATCCTGACGCCGGGCTGCACAGCGAGTGGTAAGCGCTCAAGAGCGCGAACGCGCTCGCGAGGCTCGTCGTTCTCAAACCGCTGCCGCCGCCCAGTCGAACCAACTGTGCGCTCCGAGGTGCCCACCGTCATTGATGTCGCTGCGCACACTCGCCCGGCAGCCAGTGTGGACGACAACGCCGTCCTCGTGCAAGCTGCCAAGTTAGGTCAACATGCAGAGTCAGCACGCTGGCAATCGTCGCGCGGCACCTGAGCCTTCCCAGGATGGGAAGGGGCGCCGCGGGCTGCTCACCGGCCTGCAGGAACTTCTGTTTCCACGCAAGTGTCACTGTCGTGGCTGCCCTCTTGGCGGTGATTGTGCCGGCGTGAGCCAAAGCAAAACCGAGCACCGGCCGCGCGCTCCGCCTCGTCCGCATGCTCCCACAGCGCTTAAACCATCACGAGCGAGTGCCTTTTTCCTGCAGCGTCGCGCTGGGGTGGCCGGCGAGCCTCCTGCAGTTCTATAAAATCCAGACGACCGCAAAGGCCGGCCTCATCACTGCCGGCGCATCGGTCACAGCAACCGAGGCCTTCCTCGAGATCGCTGGAAACGCAGCCCTATTAACGGCGAGGGGGGCTTGGGTGGTGCTCGCGTGGAACTTCCTGCCATACATCACGGCCGCAGCTGCAGTGTTCGTGGCCGTCAGCGCTTCTCTCCGGAAGCCGAGGGCTCGTGTTCCGTTCTTCTTGATGCTAAGCACGGCGTTTGGGATCTTCGTCACGACTGCAATGGTGCTAGTGACGGTGGCGTACTTCCGGGCCGAGGCCAGCCTCCGCATGGTCGCCATCACCCGATTCCCCGGCGACGGCGGCTTCCGCGAGCTCACCAGCGCCACCGTCATCCCCGCCGTCGACGCCGCCGGACTCCGCGCCGGCAGGGCCGCCCTCGGCAGCACCGCCGACCGGTCCAGCCTCACGGCCTGGCGGACCAACGTCCCGCGGAGCATCGTCTACAAGGTCCCCCTCGGCGACCGGCCGGACGACGTGGCGCTGTGGACGGCGCCGTCGGCGTCCTTCAACTACGACGGCGCGGGGGCCAAGAGCGGCCAGGGCGTGGGCGTGCTGATGACGGGGGCCCGGGGCGTGGACAGCACGGGCGTTGTGACCGACGTTGGTCCGTCGGCTGAGGTGCTTGGCTTTGTGACGTGGTCGTTCGGCTTCCCGGGCGTGGCGTCGGGGCAGGGCGTGCGTCCCCTGGCGTGCGGGTCCGGCGGGGACACGCCTCGCGCGGACGCGGGGCCGGCAAACGTGTGCGGCGTGACGGCGTGGGTGTCGGCACAGGCCGTGGCACTGCGGTCCGAGGGCGTGGCGAGGGCGGTCGAGGCGCTTGAGGCCGAGGCGGCGGGTATCGGCAACGCGTCGCTGGTTGCGCGGGCGACCGTGCTGACTCAGGTGCCGGACGTGCGGGGCGTGCTGACGGCGCGTCGGGCGGACGTGGCGTTTGCGAACGACATCTACCTGGCGTACACGGTGACGTTCGGAGGGGTCCAGGCGGTTGTGTTGCTATTGATGCTCATCGTGGTGCTGAGCGGGACGTTCGGAGCCGTGGCAAAGGGGGATGAGGCGGCCGGGCCGACCAGCGAAGACGTCGAGCATTCGGGCACCGGGGAGACGTCGGGGTCGCTCGCCCAGATCGACAGCCCTGGCGGCGCGTCCGTCGTGAACCCGATCCAGGGGGACGCAAACAACGGCGCGGCCTCCCCCGCGCCGGACGTGACCAGCGCGTTTGCGACCTACGGCGTGTGAAATGGCTGCTCTCGCGGCCGTCTGTGCCTCGGGCAGGGGGGGGGGTTGCACGCGCCGGCATGTTGCGAGCTCGCAATCAGTAGGTTAAGCTTGAGCTGCGGGGCGCGACGATCCGGCCAGCGCCTCGGTCACGCAATGGCAGGCCCACACGCAAAGGAGTCCGGCCCCAGCGGCGCAGAGGGGTCACTCGTCTTCGCCCTCCTCGGCCGCTGCCGCCGGGTCTGTGTACGAGGCCGAGGCCTGGAGGACGACGAGGGTGCAGCCGTCCCCGGGGGCGACGATGATCTCGCGCTTTTGCGTACGCAGGCGGATGCAACGCAGCCTCGTCTCGTCCTTGTCGGGCACGGAGCCCGCAGACTGCGCGAGGTATCGGCCGAACGGGGGAGCCGCAGCGTTGCGATCAACAGACACCTTGATGCCGGGAGGAAAGCGCACTGGCGATTTCAGCCCTCCGGCACGCCATTCAGGCGACGAGGCAAGGTCCTCACCGTATCCTGAAAGATGTTGTCGCATGTGTCTTGGCTCTTGGCTGCCAGGTCTGCCATGAGCGCCGCAAAATGGGTGACCTCTCTGGGGATGATCACCCCGCTGCTCGCCGCGTTCTCGCCAAAGCCCGACGACGACCACTTGATGGGGATACCAAGATCGTTGAAAAGAAAGTACCCCTCGAACCCTGGCCGGGCTTGAAGCTCCTTGATGGTGGTGTCGATGTCCGGCGGTCCCTCCTCCTCCTGCGGGAAGCACAGCAGAATGCTACATCCGCGCCAATATGGAAAATGCACGCCATTTTCATTCATAAAGACGTTGGACCAGCGCGCAGGCCCAAGGCTGTGAGCATGGGGCCGGCAGCGGTTAGACCGCCCAACGACCATGGCAGCGCTCGCTCACCCCTCCTGCTCCGGCCGCGCTGGCCTTCTTCCCGGCTGCAGCCATTGCTAAAGTGCGCGCCGGTCGAGACTGGTTGTGCCTCCTGGGCCGTTTGCAGCTGCTGCGGGCTTTTCGTTGGCACCGTCGGGATGCAGAGCCACCCAGCGCGGCCACAGGCAGGTATTTGTCGCAGCCTGAGGTGCACGCCATGCCAGGGTGCAACGGTGAAATGCAGGGGGTGGGGCGGGGGCCGCTTGTGGTCCGATACAAGGCAAGAGAGGAGCCTCACTCTTGTCAGCGGCCTGATTGCACGCACACCCGTGCCTGCGCACCTGCCTGCCGGGGCTTCCAATTGCTGCTCGGGAGAGTCCGCGTGCTGGGGGCAGCGAGGGCTCCGAGCGTCTACCCGAGGCTATCCGGCCAAGCTCCGCAGATGATCGCCACTCTCCGCTGCCCCGCAGCCCTCACCGTAGACCCAATGACCGTGCCCATGCATGCCGTCACAGAAGCCAGGCTTGCGATTGGTTCCACAGGCGGCGTGGTCCGAGACAATGGCGATTCGTCACTATGGCTGGGTGTCGTGGTGGCCGCAGCTGTGGCGTCATGCCCTCCAAGCCACGCCCCGTGAGTCCCACTGATTGTTTGATTCAGCGCGTGCCCGCAGCTGGGGCCTCTCCGCGTGCAGAGCGCGGCGAGCGCGGACAGCTCACCCCAGTCACACGTTCTCGCGAAGCAATGGACGAGGGCATGGCCGCGACTCTCAGCCGCGCCTCGGAAGAGGCAAGTGGCATCGTTTCGGCGGCAAGGCAAGGTAAGGCGAGCAGCTGTGGCAGCGCACCATGCCCTCGCAGCTCGATGTTGCAATGCCTCGTTCGTAGCCTCCTTGGTCCCGCAGCTCGCCACGTTCGCCTCGAAACGGCCAAGCAAAGGGCAGAAGATGAGATCGCAGAGTTCGAGGCGGAGCAGCGGACCAATCTGGAGGCTCCTGCGGATGCGGTGAGGTCGTCTTCCGAAGCCGCGGTCCGCCCCATGCAGCTGTGGGCCAAGCCTACGCGCCCACCGCCTCGCTGCGGCTCCACTGGATTTTCCTTGCAGGGAGAAAGCCTCGCTTCGGTGCGCATGACCGAGGCCGAGGCGACGGCCCGGGCGATTACTGCGATGGACGCCAGTTTTGGTTCCCGCAAGGACGAGGTTGCCGCATTCCTGGTGGCTATCGCGACGTCTACGGCCCCTCTGAGCGAGCATGCTTCCAAGCTTGAGTGACCGCGTGCCGAATTGATGCAGGCGTTGACCTCACAGGGCGACGTGCGCACCAGTGCACTCGGCGGCGCCGTCACAGGTCCTCATCCGAGCTTGCCCGAAGCTTGGCCCGGATGGTCCACTTGTCCTTCTTGACGATGACGGGGTACGGCGCCCAGTGGAGCTTGGTCGGGTCTACGACGGGCCCCTTCTTGCTGTTGTACTTGACAAACTTGGCCTCAATCAGCGCGGGGTCCGTGCAGAGCACGTGCGTCCCGTTCACGTACCTGCGAGGCAGCGCGCGTGGGCGGGTGCAGGCCGGGTCGGGCGCGGATCGGCGGGGCAGTGACGCGGCGGCCACTGTGCGCCGCTCACTTGATGAGGCCGTGGTACTGCAGCGTGCCCATCACGTCCTCGGGCTTGATGGACGTCCGCTTGGTGAGGTCCATGATGCTGAGCTCGGTGCCCTGGAAGCGCCGGAGCACGCCGAAGAGGACCCACGTCCAGTACGCCCGGTACGACAGCTGGCCCAGGTCCGAAAGCGGCTTCTCGGGGGAGCCGACGCGGCGCTCCTTCTTGGAGAGCTCGTACGCTGACGATCACTCGGGGACGGGGGACGGGGGACGGGACAGTGGCCGGGCTCGCACGTCGGGGCAGCGGGCACGGGAGCGCGACGCGACGCCGAAGCGCGTCATGCGCGGCGAGCGATCAGAGCGGGCGGTGGGCAGAGCTTTTCCACGCGGGGCGCGGGGGCGGGGCGAGGCAGGCTTGCTGCGCCTCACAGAACTGGATGACGAAGCGGCCGAAGCCGCGGCGCTGGTAGCAGGGCAGCGCGAGGATGCACGCGAGGTTGTAGCCGGCGTCGCAGTACTTCTCCTTGGAGTAGTATCCCACCAGGTGGTACCCGTACTCGTCGTACTCGGTGAAGACGTAGAACAGGAACGGGTCCACGTCCCACTGCAGAGTCTTGTGGTCCAGGAAGAACTTGGCGAGGTACGACAGGTTCTGGCAGTACTCCTTCTCCTTGGCCCCGTCCAGCTCGAACACCGCCATGCCCGCGTGCCGGTAGACCTCGTCCCCCGGCGGGTGCGACAGCGGCCACCTGGCCGCGTGCCTCAGCAGCTCCGCCTTGTGGGTGAAGAAGCGCAGCGAGTTCTCGTGGAAGTACAGCGTGTCGATGATGCCCCCCGCCCACATCTCCTTGGGGATGGGAGAGAAGTACCACGTCTCCATGCGGTGCCGCCCGATCTCCACGTACGTCACGTTCTTCACCTTGGTCACCTCCTCGTGCTCGCGGAGCGACGCCTCGTCCATCCCCTCCGCCTCCCCCTGCTGCTCCTCCAGGAACGTCGCGATCTCCTCCGTCTTCCCCTGCGGGCGCGCGAAGGGCGGGCGGGCGGCGGGCGCGTGCGGTCGTGCCTACCACTGCGTGCGTACCACCGGTTCGGCGCCCAAGCGGCACTCGGCGCGGTGCCCCGGGACTCACGTCCTCGCGCTGGCGCTTCTCGACCCGAACGTCATCCTTCTCCTTCTTCTCCAGCTCCGCTTGGCGCTCTTCCGCCTCGGGGTCCTCCTTGACGTTGTCGCTGTTCACCCAGTTGTCCATCCGCCGGTTGAACTGCGTCGCGGAACGGCGGCCGACCAGTTGAGGGCCCGGCAGCCTGCCAGCACTGCCGTCAAGGCGATCCCGCAGCGCTCTCACGTCATCGTAGTGAACATAGTAATTGTACCGCCCGGTCGGCTCGCCGGAGCCGTCGCGAATGTGTTCTGCGGCGCGAGCACGAGCAACCTAGGGTGAGCGGCCGGACTCGAGTCGGCCCTCCCCGCGCATTGACCGTGGCTCACGCTTGTCCAGCACCACCGCTCGTCTCCATGATGCGTCTCTCCACTTTGCAAGCACGAGCCCGCCGGCGGGAATGCCCCCGATGTCCTCCTTCTCGGTCTTCTTGGATTTCTTGGTCGATTTGGGCGCCGGAAGCGGCACCACAGCCGCAGCCGACGAAGCGGAGGCCGATGCAGCCATACGCCCGTCCTTCAAGCGGCAATGAAGGGGCGTAGAGCGTGGACTGTGGGGCGGGCGGAGCTCCGGCGAGTGCGTCCCAGTCAAATCTGAAATCAGACGCATCACAGTGGTGCGGTGATTAAGCTTGGCTGGCGACTGGCCGTTGGCTGTGCACACGGCCGCGCACGCCATTCTTTGGCACGACGGGTCACACGCCACGACAGTGTGCTGCCAGGCGTAGGTAGGCGGCTCGGGGATGGCGTCGTCGTCAGCGACGGCGCCGTCAGCCGAAAGCCCGGCCGCCAGCCGTCGCGCATGGGGCTACTACACCTTTGGCGACGACTGTGTGCCGTACACGTTTGCTGCTGAGCATGCTGTGGTGCCGGAACGCGGGGAGAAGGCAGTCGGGCATGCGACGGACCTGTCCTTCTCCCCGGACGGGCTTAAGATCCTGGCTGGCGGCTCCGACCGGTCTGTGCGAGTGTGGGCGGTACCACACCAGTCGTTTGTGCAGGATGTGAGACGTGCGTCCCGGGGAACGTCGCGTTTGCCGCCCAGGACGGCTGCTGCAGGCCGCCAGAGTGAACGCCGCCGCTTCCCCCGTCCTACGCGATCGCAGCACCGCCCTTATGCTCCTGACTCGCTGGGCTCTCCGATGCTGACGTTTCGGGGCGGGGATGCCGTGTACGGCTCTGCGTGGCACCCTTCGTCGCTGTGCTTCGCGCAGGCAGTCAAGCGGCAGCCCGTGAAGCTTCTCACGTGGCGGGAAGATTCGCACGAGCCCAGGGTGAGGCAGCAAGAGGTCCAAGAACAGCTTTGCTGGCCCCCTGGCGTGCCCAGCCCACGCGATCCACGCTGCATGCCGCCCCGCCCCCTGCACCCCTTTCCTGCCGCAGTGCGTGGCCGCGTACTCGCCGTGGGTGGCGGGCGACACCATTGACGACGTGCAGTGCGTGGCGTTCTCCGCCGACGGCACGAAGCTGCTGGCGGGAGGCGCGAGGTCGACATTCCAGTTCGACATGCACCGCCCGGGCGCCGCCGTGCTGGAGCGGCCGCAGGGGACGAGGGCGTCGGCGCTCGCTGTGTGCCCCGATGGCAGCGGCCTGGCGGCGCGCGGGTCCTTCGACTGCGGGGTAGAGCTGCTGGACCTGCGGGGGAGGCGCGGCGTCGTGGCGTCGCTCGCGGGACACGGTGGCGGCGTCGGGCACCTGTGCTTCTCGCCCGACGGCAGGCTGCTGGCCTCCGGGGCACGCAAGGACGGCACCGTCCTGGTATGGGATCTGCGCCGGGCGCCCGCGAGCGCCTCGGGGAGCGACGCGGCGGCCGTCTCCGTGCTCCTCCGGCTCAGGCGGCCGGCCACGACGCACCAGCGCACGTCCTTCTCGTTCGACAGCTCCTCCGGCCTCCTCCTCTGCGGCACCACTGTGAGGGCGGCCGGCCCGTCTTGTGCCCCGACCGCGGGGGAAGCCGGGCGCGCCGGCGACAACTCCCCACCCCACGCCCACGTTTCCCTTCCACCTTGCAGGGCGCCGAGGCCCTCGTGTTTGAGCTCACGGCTGGAGACGTGGTGCACCGGCAGGCCGCCCCTGACGGCCTGGCGACGCCGCTTGCACAGTTCCACCCGCGAGGCGTGCTCTTCGCAACCGCGACGGGCTCCAGGCCCGAGCCCGGGGCGGGGGCGTGGTGGAACACCGACTCGGACTCGGACTCGGAGTCTGAGCCGCCGTGTGGTGCAGGCAGCGTGCGGATCCACCGGAGCGGCTCAGTTTGAGCTGCCGCTGTGGGCGACGCACTCTGGGCCGCACGAGGGCGCGCGCGGGCGCAATGTTGCGATCATGTCTTACCGCTGCCGTAGTGGTTGCGGCTGCGGTGACGGGGACTGCGGGCTCGCTTCCGCTGGTTGCTCCCGCCGGCGTCCACCCAACGCTCTGGATGCAGGCTCGCAACCGCGCGGCAGCTGCGCCGTCGGCACTGGCCGTTTTCAACGCGTCTTACACGCGGAGCCTTTCCCTGCAGGCGCAGTACGAGGAGCTGCAGCTGCTGGCTGCAGTTGGCGGCCTCGCAAACAGGCACGCCCCTTGCCTGTTTATCAACGCGTACAGCGCGGACGCGTACTGGCTCGCACGCCTGAGCAAGCAGGGCGCATGGCTGGGGTCGGCTGCCATCAAGCCCGTGGCGGACCCGAGCGCGGAGGCTTTGCTTGAATCTGCCTCGGGCTGCAGCGCCTCGGGCGGCGCCCCGTGGCGGGGCGTCGTTTTGTACGACCCTGCCGTCCTCCCCACTTCCCTGATTGCGGAGACGGCGGCCGGCGTGGAGTCCCTGCTCCCCGTTGCGATGCGGCCCGCCGATCCCACTAGCTTGTACTCGCGCCTAGTCGCCGGCGGGCCGCGCCTCCCCGTGGTGCGCTCGCTGGTCGGCGTCTGCAACGGCTCCCTGACCGGCTCGGTGAAGCTCGACTGCTACAACTGGGCCGTGAGGGAGTTTCTGACCGGCAACGGGACCGGCGCGGGCTCCGTGACGGGGGGCGCGCTCCCCCTGGGGTACTACGTCGACTACTGGGCGGCCCTGAACGAGCCCTCTGGCGGGGACGGTGAGCCGCCGGCGCCCCACGGGCCCACCCCTGGACGCCGGAGTCGCGTTGCTCCCTTTGCTGCAAGACGCGACGCCACGCCGGCCGCCCACGGCCCGTTCTGGCGCCACCTCCCGCCGCCCTCGCAGCCTGGGACAAGAGCACGGTGCTGAACCACGACTGGGTCATCGCCCGCGGCGGTTTCTTCTTCGACCTCAGCGCCTGGCCCGACCAGGCGCCCAAGGACGACCCAGACCAGCCCCTGGGCTCCGACTTCCGCGCGCTCCACACCGTGCTGGCCGCCGCCAGCGCCATGAGCGAACCCTGGCCGGTCCACATCGCAGGCTTCACGCCCTGGGCGTACAAGTACGTGGGGCAGAAGCACCCGGGCGTGGCGACGGAGTGGCAGACGATCCGTATCGCGTCGGCATACACCGCCTTTGCCGACGCCGACGCCTGCTGCGTCGGGAACATGGCCAACGCGGCGCTCTTCCAGCACTACCCGCTGCCCGCCCTCACGCCCCGGCCCCCCGCCCCCGCCGCCGCCGAGCTGGTCGCCCGCGGCGTGATGGACGCCTCGGGCGCGGTGCGGCCCGGCCTGCTCCTGTACTTCGTGTACATGGGCGACTACGACAGCGCGGCATGGGCGTACGGCCAGCTCGTCCCCGGCCACTGGGAAGACCCCGCGCGGGGGACGGCGCCCCTCGGCTGGGCCGTGGACCCGGGCCTGATGCCGCGCTTCCCCCCTCTGTTCGACGTCCTCACCTCGGAGATGGCGCCGGGCGACGCGCTGGTCACGGGCGACAGCGGGGCCAACTACATCAATCCGAGCATGCTGTGGGCGTCGAGCCGGCGGGGCGTCTCGGGCCTCGGCGACGGCTGGGACGCGTGGCAGGCATGGTCCGAGCCGCTCTTCGCCGCCCTCGGCGTCCGCACTACGGGCTTCCTCATCACAGGGGACGCCCCGCAGCTCGGGCCGGAGGGGGCGAGCCGCCTCGCGCGCTTCAGCCCCAACGGCGCCGTCCTCCAGGCCTTCCCCGGCGTGAAGCCGCGGCTCGACCCGACCGGCCGCATGCCCATGTGGGAGCAGACGGACCTGCCGGGGGGAGTGCCGCCCTCGGACGCCGCCCGCACCATCACCTCGGCGGTTCCCGCCTCCCCGTCGGCCCCCACGGCTCTGCACATGTTCCGCACCGTGCTGACGTCCGCCTCCTTCGGCACCCAGGTCGCGGGCAACGCCACGGCAGCGTCCGGCGGCCGCGCCGTGGCCCTAGACCCCGTATCCCTCGCGTACGCCGCCAGGGCGCTCCTCTCCGGCCGCGGCCTCGCCTCCAACGACGACCTCCCCACCGTCGTCGGGACCGGGTGCCCCCCCCCCCCCCCCCCCCCCCCCCCCCCCCCCCCCCCCCCCCCCCCCCCCCCGCGGAAACCCCCGCCGGCCACACCCCCACACAAAAACCACCAAACCCCCACAAAAAAAAACAACACCCCCCCCGGCCCCCCCCCCCCTACCCCATCTAACACCAACACCCAACCAC
>Ga0136560_1002018_pt1 | contig 10335 bp, 16 predicted proteins | sample AntRauMeHopE1497_FD_104925 | JGI IMG/M metagenome (GOLD analysis project Ga0136560, IMG submission 104925) | Saline lake microbial communities from Rauer Islands, Antarctica - Metagenome Hop E1 #497 | ecosystem: Environmental > Aquatic > Non-marine Saline and Alkaline > Saline | place...
ACTTGCACATGGACCTAGGTGTCGATCAAGGTAACTTGCGTTTGGGGGTTGGCATCGAACAATCAACTCCAATATGACATTTCATAAGCAGCAGTAATTGCCCCAATAATTCTGTGGAACGCACGCCCCTTCTCAACTGCTGGCAAATGCATGTGATTGGCATCGATCCGCACCATTGGCACCCGAGATGGGCACCCGCCAAAATCCGCTGGCGGTTGCAACCAACAGCCGGACTCGCAGCTTGACTGCATTCGTTTGTAGCGCATTTCCATCGAAAGGTCTATCATGTAGGTAGAATCCGTTCGAATGCGTGCAAATGAGCGTGTTTGGACAAGTGCGTCAATCGTGGGAGAGTTTGGTGATCACACTGTAGCTGGTGAGTAATAGCTAAATGTGTGCCAAGCGTCTCGAGAACACAAGGACGAAGCTCAACAATAATCTCTCCAAGTGGCAAATCCAAGAGTTTGCACGTATCTATGGTCCTATGCAGAGTCCGAATTGTCTTGGATACGATTACGCCCGAGCCTGGTGACTGCATCTGCCTTCATGGCGTGCGTGGGACAGGGATCTTTCTGCGCTGCTCTGGGTCTTGACGACTCAGCAAAGACTGTGGCTGACTCGTTATCAGAGCAGTTCGCGCAATGTTCTCGGCTCGAAGGTTTCCTTGCAGCAATAGATCAGCAGCCCGCGAAGGTCATTGATGCTATAGAGACAGCACAAGCTACTCTGTCGAGCACCTGCGTTGGGGGCTATGTTTTGCTGCCCATCAATAGGTAAGTTCTCGCAAAACCTGCAAGTCTACCAGTCATAGATCATTCATAAAGTATATTTGTTCCCGTTGCTATCGCTCAATGTTCACAGACGCTTTGCTGCTAGCCTTCTGGTCTGTCAGCGCCTCACGGAGGATAATGGAGTTGGTCCAGCGGGCTCCACCGAAAGCGCCGAACGTACCGGCGCAAGTGCTTCCATAGCCGCTGCAGGGGGGTTGCATGATGGACATGTAAGTATGACTGCGACCGTCTCAAATGGCCCCGCAGGTGTTACTCCTCTGACGCCAGCCGAGTATGTCGAATCTGGACGCACTGCCAGGCCGTAGGATGGCATCGGAGCAGGACTTGCTCCAGCCGGATCCCCTACAGGAGGCCGATGGCACGTGGCTATCATCAGCTCAGATGCCGAGTCCCTGGTTTATCACGAAGGCATGAAGGCAGGCCCCCGCCTGCAGCAGCGCCGCAGAGCTACTGTCATTCTACACGGGGTGCCCTCCGAGCGACTCATAGAGAGGGGATTCCTGGCGTCTCTACTCGTTGGACAGAGAAAATTGACAGTCTCTTAGACTGGAATGAAGACCCCGCATACTCTGTACGAGTCACTCCTTCCTACACTGGCCGGGGAACGCCTGCTCAGTGCACAAGCTCGCATCCCTAGCGACGCTCGTGGCCCCATGATCCAAGCAGACATTTCGAACACGTCGCAGTACAGGTGCACAATTGCAGCTTCTCTCTATGTCTCGTTTAGAATGGGTCTCGGCAGCACAATGCGAGGCAAGCTTAGGCTTGCCTTTAGATCCGCCTTCTTAAGACAGTGCGTGAGGCAGCTGAGGGTGGTGGCGCAACTCCCTCCCCTCACTGCAACTGCACAAGATGAAGACGCAGCCAAGGCAGCAGCAGCAATGCTTGCAGATGCCGCTGCAATCAATAGGCGCTCTGAATCCGACCAAGGGAAGGTCATCGGTGCGGCCAGTGGAGCAGGTGCACTGGAATCGAAGGCTGCTGATCCAGGGGACGAGGATGTCGACGTCGATACGCATGACTTGCTGCTTGAAGATCACGAGGAGACTACGCCGCTTGACACCTCAGACGTCGGCATCAGTATGGGGCACCCGAATCAGCGTGGTCAATCTCGAGGGCTAGAGCCGTGGGCCGATGACACGGCTAGGGAACACGAGCAGGAAGGCCAGTTGCTGGAGCGCATCAGCCAGGAATGTGCCGAGGGTCTGAAAGCCAGCGACGGGGCAGGAGATTCGGAGGCGTGGCTACGAGAGCGCAGGCTCCCTGGAATTCGCGAGTTCGAGGTGAAACTGCTCGGTACAGCAGTGGCATCAACCGCGCGAATGTGCCTGCGGTTGCTGCGAGTTAACGCGATCGGGAGCAATTCAGCTGGCTTCATCGAGCAGCTAATCATTGATGTTCGGCGCCTGATTGGCGTCCTGGACATCGAAGATGCGATGCACCTGACGGATGCAGAGGCAAAGGCTCTCGGCCCGGCGGTGGAAGCCTGGCATGCCGGGAAGGCATCGAGGCAGGGACCTCCATTGATAGAGACGGGAGGTCCAACTCTTGCGCCAGCAAGGGGCTTCAGGGGGCTCGAGCACCTCATGGATGAGCGCGATACGTCAGTATTCGAAGGCTAGAACATGACATCAATGCAAGAGAACTTCGTGGATCTAGCACTGGGACCACGGCCCGGCTACCGCGCCGATGGACGCGTGGATTTCAGAGGAGATATTCATGACATTTCTGCTGTGTTGCAGCAAGCAGTCCTGGGCGCTGATAGGCTCATGTCCAGGGGAACTTCGTACCACGGGAGGCTGATCGCTGCAGAGCTGGCTGCACTGATTGAGGATGTGTTCCTTAATCGTCTCCCTGTTCCCTGGACGTGGAACGAAGCCCGAGATGCCACAGATGACGCCCTTCGCCGCGATGGGCAAGACAACACGATCGACCAGTGGCTTGCCGCCCACCGTCGAGAGCTACTAAGCACCGACCCCGATATTCGAAGGGGTGCGAATATGGAATTCCGGCAGCTAGAGGAAATGGCGCTTTAGGCGTACACGGAAGCGGCGCGAGATGGTTTATGTGACCCGTGGCAGCCGCCTTGCTGCAATTAGCAGATACTTCACGATGTGCAGGTGCAGCTGAGGTACTTGATGGATGCGTACACTGCAGCTAGGGCCAATGCCGACCATTTGGTTGCGGAGGCAGGTACCTGTCTCGTCACGGGGGCGCTCGTTCTAGCGTGCTCCAATGCTCTATTGCATATTGCTGGCATGGACGGCGATGCCTCGAATGGGACGCTCCTCCTGAATCACGGGATGGAGGGCGACAAGGAGACGCAGATGAAATTAGGGGGTAGAATGGGGCTTGGTGGCCCGCGGCATTATATTACCTTTGCGTCTCTCACCCCCGGATTTACATCGTTGGCTGGTCTCACCGCTGGCGCATGCCTTGCCAATCCCGCGGCCATTGCTGCTAGACCTCTAATTGACGAGTGCTTCAAGGCGTACAAGGGAGTGGGTGCACGACCGCTGTTCAACTTTTTTGGTGCTCTAAAGTTTGACCCCAAGCTGACCTGCTGGGTCATGAATGACGACAGAGTGGAATGGGAGATTTTGAACTGGATGGTGCGACCGCATTCGCATGGAGGCAGCACATTCGATTTCTTCGACCGTGACCTTCCTCGGACATATCGTCGTCAGTAGATTCAAACTGGCCAGTCGCGAGGTATCGCAACTCGGGCCGCTTCCGGATCCAGCGGTGATGACCCGCCGAACGAGAGTGTTACTGCAACAGAGCGAGTTATTGCTGGCCTTGCATTCGATTGGGAAAGTTACGGAGAGATCGGTTTTCACAACATCCTCACCCTTCCATGCATGGCAGCCCAGTTGTGCCAGTATGCGCACTCTGCCGGTGGAGGATCGCAGTTCTTCCCCCCTGTGGATTTCAGGTTGGTACCGAACGTCCGTTTGCTTTAGCGAGCATCGATTCACGCGACGGTTGTCGGACTCTCATTCGCACCCGATCAGAGTCGTGGTGGTACAGTCACAACCATCGCGCCCAACATGACAAGTGCTGACGTCCATAGCATGCTCGAATCTCCGTTGCGTTTCCTGCAGCAAACGAATTCTACCGGCCCATGGACAGATGAATGGATAGACGCAAATGCCCGCGAACGAGCCAGACAAAGAGACGGGCGGTCGATCATTGAGCGCATTGGAGGCATGCTCGGCTTTGCGGATGACACCACGGCGCGGCAGCACAATTCACGGGACCCTCTTAGAATCGTCAGGCCAACGGGTTTCGAGGCCTATTGCGCCTGGAGGTGGACCCACAGCGAGGATGTGGTGGTTAGGTCTCCCAAAATGCCACATATCGGTGGAAGTCTTTCCTCTCAAGACGTCGAGTACATCCTCTGCCTCATGTGTGTTCCTTACATCCGACTGCCCCTCATTCTGCGTTTCATTGCAAGGCGTGGAGCATCGGCAATTTGCAGTTCGTCCATTGTCCGAGGATTGATCGAAAATCTGCTGTTTCAGCCGCGCGAATATTTCGATCCCAAGATAGCCTCTGCGCGCGGAGGCATGATGTACAGCTCAGCTCGTCAAGCAGCTGCCGACAGTAGGCAAGCATAGCGCAGAGGGGTGATTTTAGCGGCGGCGTCTTCGGCTTTCGCCGTCAGTGCTGCCGCAAGGCCTTCCAGCTCCGGAATCAGCAGCGGTCGTGTGCAGCAGGAAAGTAGTCCTCACGTCCTGGGGTCCGAAGAGGTACAAAACGTGCCCCTCATATCAACGCAAGAGCGGGCGGCGCTAGGGACGAGAGAAGGCATCCTCATGAACGAGCTTAAGCACGCTCCTGCAGGGATTGTCTCGCCCTTGCTAGAGCTTGCGCATGAGATCGACGGGCTCTGCACCGCCGACACTGCTACCAGTACTCTACCCGTGCTGATGTACATGATTCAAAATATATCTAGAGTCGAAGGTGTTATTGTTCTATCTCTTGACATAGCATTGGCCTGGGTAAAGTCGAAGAATCTGAATCCGGACATTTTGCGAGACGCGAGGTGTGTACTTCCTGATGGAACCAGACCAGCAGAGGCAATCAAAGCGCTGGAGAGAATCCGGTTGTGGACCATGGGAGCTGCCCGGCGAAAGTTGCTGTTACTTTTGGATCGTAACATGAAGATCATGTTCGGTGTTGCTGCTGGAGAAGAAGAAGACGTGCAGAATGACATTGCAGCTGGAACAGCACCAGGGGGAGATGCATCAGCAGCCCCGTCCTCATATGATGACAATCCTGAGACCGGTTTTATTGATGGTTACGACGATGATGAAGACTATGATGACGACTATGATGAAAATTGTGATTATGATAGTATGCATGGGCACTACGACGAGAATGGGAATTCTTACAACATAGGAACGCCTTCGACGTCAGGAATGCGAGCGATGCACACCGGGCGATCGAGGCAGCATCAGTAGCTGTCCGAGGACGTGCAACAGCATCAACAACAGTAGCAGTAGCGTGGGCGTTTAGCAGCACTGGGCCGCGATACTGGAAGTTCAGCTGCGCCTGCTGCGCCAAAGCCCTCCAAGTCGACTGACACCCCCGCGAAGCCCAAACTATCAGCCGCAGCGCGACAGAATCACGCGGACACGATCGCAGAAATTCGGGTCCATCTGGCTGTGATTGTGCAGCACTTGCCGGCTCGAAAGCTGTCGATGGTTGATTTAACGCACGTTGTTGCGTCGGTAGCGTCCGTTCGAACCAGGGCCTCGTACTACCAAGGCGATAACATGCGAGGGGACATGACTGGACACATACCGGGAGGAGCCACCTAGATGGACCAATCACATGGATAGAGCTAGAACCCCAATAACTCCAATAATTGGGCGCGACGCTCGATGCTCGCCACCCACGACCCGGCAGGATATCACACTTCAATCCATTCCTCAAGCATATCAAAGCTCCAGCTGTTTAAAGGGCTGGCGGGGTCGTTGCCGTTCGAGATGCTCTAGAAGCACAGAGAGCTTATATGCCAACGAGCGCAGGAAGCGTCTGCTGGCGAGCGATCTCAAATGTGCGAACAGCTGACATCAGCTGCACTATTGCAGCCAGCCGCTCCAGAGCCTCTATGGATGCCTGAAACGTCTGCTCGATTTGTGTGCAAGCACCGAATCGACAGTCCTCACCCATACAGGTTCTTTGAAGATATGATGGTCACCGTACGCTCACCTGGGGCGGCGTACCTTGTAATCAAGTTTGATGCAAAGACGTCGCTTGCACCGGGGGATCGTATTCATTTCTTCCGGGATGAAACAGCATCAGCAGTATGGGGTGAAGTTGGTGGCTACACTGGCACGAACATGCCCGGGTATGGCAACAATCATAATTGGCCAGGTCTTGGCAACACGCCACCTCTCGTTATTCCTACAGACAGATGCGTGATTCGCCTTAGGAGCAACCAACAGGCTTCCATTCAAGTGGGAATGCAGGCTCAGTGGGGCTTCGGGATCGATGTTGAAGCTCCTGTGTGCGGCGCAGCTGCCCTAAGACTAGCCTAGACACTGCGTCGCAGAGTTGCACCAGATCATGAAGAGGAAGCCATCTCATCCTCGATTGGGGCATCTGAGTCTAAAGCAAATGATGTCGCTAGCCTTACCGCTGGTGGGAGTACGAGCGAGAACACGCAGCAGGAGACGGAAGATGCCGAGAACAGCTACCGCTCGCGACTTGCCGCAGAGCTCGTGGCTGCAAGCGAGATTGCATTATCGCGTAGCAGTAATGATGAAAGGTTAGCTATGCAGCTGCTCGATGATCAAAGTGCGGTCATTAGAGCGGAGGCTCGCCGCGCTATCAGTGATGCCGGTACAGGACTTTCACAGATCGGTGGTACCTATGTCGACGGATCAGGATCCACCCAAGTGAATCTGCAGACTGGAGAGCTCCGGATGCGTGGATCCAGCGTTAGCAAGGTGCCCGCCGAGGTGGAAAACTCAGCTCCGATCCAAATGCTCAAGACAAGAGTGCCTGGCCTAGCGTCGGCGATGCACACGATGCTCGGCGCCCTAATCAAAGAAACTGAGAATATGCGACAGTACACGTTCAGGTACCGGAACCACGTGTACACAGTTACTCTCTGGAAGACTCCTGCTTTGGGACATGGATCAACGCAGCCGAACCCGTCGGGTTCAGCACCGCATCCGGCTGCTATGCGACCCCCGCTGCTTCTCCCGAGTCCTCTCCGTCGAGAGGTAAGCCGTGGTCGGAACCGCGGCGGTAACTTCGGGGCAGGCTAGAGCGGTTAGAACAGTATGGTGCACGAACACGTGAGGCCGCAGGGATACGCCCCCGCCGGAGATGATAACTGCGCGACCGTGCCAGTGACGGCCTTCGGAATGCCAGTTGTTCGTGGTGGGGTGGCCTATTACCGAAAGCAGCGTTTTACGAGTGAATATGACCCAAAACTGTGCGGCTGGCTCGGGCGCCTTTTCGACTTGCGGCTCAATGCGCGCGACTACTTAAACGAGGTACCTGTGCCAAATGAGAAACTTGCTGCGATGTTCGGAATCGAACCGAACCGGTTTCTCCGAGCTTGGATGAGCGATGGACTGCCGGAAGCAATTGCCGGGGCGTCGCTTCCACAAGACGTCGACGTCTCGTCCGTTGTGGCAGTTTCCAAATAGTAGGAGGTACTTGACGGCAGGATCATCATGTTTGGCAACGTGTCACAAGGAAAGAACGGGTTGCCACATGATACCCCTGAGAACTTGATTGATGGATTTTGGTATGACATCGAGGTATCGAGCTTGCCGTATCGCAGAGTCAGAGTTTTCAAACTTGAAGAAGTAGCGCGGCATTACAAGCGAGTTCTTTGCTTTGAGAGCGACTGCACTCGCGGCGTATCGTCGCTGGATCCCAGCGCATCCTGGCTACGGCGTAGGGTCATGTTCGCTCAAGAGTGTAGGCATCGGTCGGCAACACAGGCTCTGAACATGGTAGCCAGCCCACCATATACGACGTGGAAGTAGCACGGCATGGCCATTCATTCTGGATCATTTTATGGTGGGGCCACAGTTAAGCGTGAGATTGTTGGGTTGGCAGGCCAAGCTGCGCTCCTGAGCGCTGCAACAGTGCGCCCCATCCTTCGAGAGGAAATGGACAGCAACGGGGACGAGACGGGCGTCAAGGCTTCCCGTGGTTAGTCTGTGCCCACAATACCAGAGTCACTCGATGCACCGGAGGCCGAATCGAAGCTGCGAAAAGCATCTGCACCGGCGGAGCTATTGCTCCCCGTAGGCGTGATTGAATAGGCATGTTAGAAGGCTACGATCGCGTCCGTAGAGCGGATGGTAGGCGCTGAGGATCTCATTGAGCCCAAGTACCTCATCGGCTCGCTTCCCACTGCGCTCATCCAACAGTACACTTTCTTCCGAGTGCGTGATGCAATTGATCTTACAGAACAGCAGGTTCTGCCATCATTGCCTGAAGTTGAGAAGGACCAAACGGAGCTTGATCAGAGTAGTTCAGCCGGAATATATGGCGGTGATAGCAGTGCTGCGCAAGCCGCCACTCTGGCGGCGCAAGCTCGGGCCAAAGGTATCGGCCTTCTTGACCAAGCAGCACAATGTTTTGCGTCAATGCCCCAAAAAGTTACATTGGTTGGGTATCCAACAGGAATGGCGCCGCAGCATGTACGACACAGCATAGCAATCGTAGAGCTCGTGCCCAGGCCTGTGGCCATTTCAGAACCCCCGACAGCTGCTGCTCACTTGGTGGATAGCTCGAATCAAGGCCGGGTTCCGAAAAACTGCCAATCCCGCGATGTCCCAAGCGCCGCAGCTTTGCTTGACGATCCAACGCCGGAAGAATTGATGCACAATTACTATTCGTTCGATGTAGAGGCAAATGTCCGCCGTTTCCAAGTAGCAGAATTCGTGAAGTACTGGGCCTCGACGAGGCTTGGAGCAGCTCCGGCCAGCTACGGAGAACGGGTAGAATGCGAGTTCCTTATTGCATCACATCACAGTGCAGATAGCAGCGCAATGGGCCGACTCGCTCGATGCCTAGGAAGGATTGAAAGACCAGGATTCGTGCTATACTGGTCACGTGGTGCAGCAAATCGAGGCGCAGGTCACGCGATTCCCGTGTCACATGTCGAACTTCCTCGTCTAGAGCTTACATTCGACGTCCAGCAGGCCGCGATCACAAGTTTAGCCCTCAAGCGTACCAAAAAGGATGAAGTTACATGTGAAGAGAAGGTGCCGTGGCAAATATCGTGCCGCGAGCTTTCTGGGCAGACACTTAGCAATCACCGGCCTAGGCAGATCGGAGGGGTACTACGGCATCTGCCGTTTTCCATTGTGCTATGCAATGAGACGGGGAAGGTGAGCATTCTGTCTCCTGTTTGCAGCTCTCTGGTTCATTCGATCGACCGCATGCCGCTCATGACAGCCAGAGAGGCGGTTATGGCTGACGTGGAGCGATCGCCTAGGAAGGTACAGCTGACAGAGATGCACCACTCTCTCTAGTACGTAGTAAGTCCGAACGCCGCTGCTGCAGCATTCATGGTGCAGAATGCGCTTCTCGCAGGCGACATCCGTGCTGCTCACGAGTTCATATAGCAATGCGAAGTGGACGACGTCCAAACGTATGATGATAACCAGGCAATAAGAAGCGTCTTGACCGATGACAGCTTGTCGATGAACACCCATCCAGATGTGATCGCAGCCATGCTTAGGCTGGAACGATTCAGCGCCATTTAGTCAGACGAGATGGTAACGAGTATTACTAACTCTGGCGGGAATGTTGACATGCACGTTGCGCTACCTGGGATTGCTGATTCAACACAGACTGAATACATCACAGGTACACGACACACCGCAGTTAGTCTTACTGAATTTAGGCTTGAGCTGTACTACGAGTGCTTCGATGAGCTCTCGCAGCACGCTCGTCTTACCATTGATGAGGAGCTGGATTTGCACAAGAGCGGTAAGTACCCTGTAATGGGGCAGGGGCGGCCTGTGCTCTTGCAAGCGATTCGCCAGCGCAGGTGGCAATTAGCTGATAAGGCAACTCGCGCCGAGATCGCATGGACAAGTCACAGATCACCTGAAGAGCTAACGCTGGTTCCGTACAGTGCATCTTTTTATTTGGGTCATGGTGCCCTTTTGTAGCGCTCTGAAACAGTCATCAAACTACATTTACCAGGGGCAAAACGAGTGACAGCCAATGTTGTCCCTGGCACTTGTGCGATGGTTGCTACGTTCTTGGATGGGGAAATGACACAGCCGGTTGTGTCCACCAAGGTTTCGCTGGGTATTGCCACCTAGGGCAGTTCGTCTGACCCGGGCTGGGGGAACACGGCTATTGTAGGTTAGTAGGTCACTGTGACCGGCGATCAGATAGCTGTGGTCGTCCGCTCGGATCCTCAGATTCAAATTCTAACGCCTTTGCAATCGGGATATGCAGAAGGAGGGAAATTCTATGCCGCGTCGTGCATCCCAGTAGCACCTGTGCAGGTCAGCCTCTCAGGTGGCTCTGCCGGTCGATCGCAACC